>WBZR01001439.1_pt1 | contig 29527 bp, 30 predicted proteins | sample 5204231 | NCBI WGS metagenome assembly WBZR01 (sample SAMN12412403, study PRJNA552823) | activated sludge metagenome | isolation source: activated sludge from anammox sidestream of wastewater treatment plant... | place: USA: Virginia | collected 2017-08
GCCGCCCGCATCTGGTACGCGCTGTCGCGCGATGGCCTGTTGCCGGGCTGGTTCGCCAAGCCGCACCCGGTGTACGGCACGCCGCATCGCCCGACCCTGGCGCTGGGCGTGTTCACCGCGGTGGTGGCCGGCTTGTTCCCGCTCGATGAGGTGGCCAAGCTCGTCAACATCGGCGTGCTGTCGGCCTTCATCGTGATCTGCGGCTCGGTGATCCTGCTGCGCGTGCGCAAGCCGCATCTGCAGCGTTCATTCCGCACGCCGTGGGTACCGTTCATTCCGCTGCTGGGCATCCTGTTCTCGATCTGGCTGCTCACCGAACTGGCCGCGATCACCTGGCTCGTGTTCCTGGTGTGGGTGAGCCTGGGCCTGATCGTGTATTTCGGCTATGGCATGCGCCACAGCAAGCTCGCCGACGGCGGCTGAGGCGGCTTCGCGCGGCAGCGCATTCCATGCGAAAATCGCCGGCGTGCGCCCGTAGCTCAGCTGGATAGAGTACTGCCCTCCGAAGGCAGGGGTCGTGGGTTCGAATCCCGCCGGGCGCGCCATTTCAGAACAGAACTATGAACGCCGAACGCCGCCGTTTCTACGCTTGAAGCGGCGACCAACGTTCGCAGCAGTTCCGACTTCGATCCCATGATGCGAACCTCGTCGTCGGCAACCTCGACACGCTGCGCCAGCGCGCGTAGATGGTCGCGGCGGTAGCCGCCATCGTTGAGCCTGATCCGTTCACGGGCTTTGCGGGCAAACCCCTTGAGCATATCGGGGGTGACGCCCTGATTGCCTGAACTATCGAGCGCGAGCTGCGTGCGCTCCGCGTCGGCGGCGGCTTGATCCCGCAATGCCTTGAGGCTCACCATGCGTTCCTTTGCCATGGCGTCGTCCTTGTCCACCATGCCGGCTTCGATGGCGTCAAAGAGACGGCCGAGCCGCTGGTCGGCTTCCGTGATTCGCCTTTGAAGCTCGGCAAGATGCTCGCGGCGGCGTTCGGTGCGTTCCTGTCGGCGGTCGATGACGCTGGCAAGGACGGTTTCCAACCGCTTGGGCAGGAGCAGGCGGTCCCCGATATAATCGGCGACCGTATGGTCCAGCTTGTCCATGGGGATTGTGCGACCCTTGCAGCCGGTCTTGCCCTGCCGGGCCTTGGTCGAGCAGGTATAGTAGCGGTATGTCGCGCCCGTGCTGCCTTGGCCGGTGCGAAGGGTCATCGCTCCCCCGCACTTGGCGCAGAAGCAAATGCCGGTCAGGAGCGTCGGGCCGCTGGAGACACGTGCAGGCGTCACCATGGGATTGCGGGACTTGAGGCGGGCTTGCACCGCGTCGAACGTCTCGCGCTCGATTAGGGGCGGCACCGCCATGATGGCGACCTCGCTCTCCGGCTTCTTCTGGCGGTCCTTGTGCGACCGCGTGTTGAACCTGTGCTCGCCGATATAGGTGGTGCGGGTCAGGATGGCGTGGATTTGCGCCAGCCCCCACCGGCCGCCGTCGCGGGTAAAGAAACGGCGCTCGTTGAGATAGGTGGCGATGGCCTTGACACCCATCGCGCCGCGCGTGCCGTCGCCCTCAAGGAACAGGCGATAGATCATCCGCACGGTGTCGGCGTGCAGCGGGTCGATCTCCAGCTTCTTCTTGGTCTTCGATCCCCGCTGTTCGGCCGCAACGATGCGATAGCCAATAGGCGGCCGCGCGCCATTCCAGAAGCCTTGCCGGGCGTTCTCGTTCATGGCGCGCAGGACGTGCTTGGCGTTCTCCTTCGACTGGTATTCGTCGAAAAGGGCCATGATCTGCCGCATCATCTGGTGCATGGGATCGTCGCCCATCTCCTGCGTGATCGACACCAGCTTGACGCCGTTTTTCGCCAGCTTCCTGACGTAGAACTCCATCTCGAAGTGATCGCGGAAGAAACGAGAGAAGCTATGCACCACGACAATATCGAAAGGCGCAGGCTTGGACGTGCCCGCCTCGATCATGCGCTGGAACTCGGGGCGCTTGTCGTTGGTGGCGGTTGCGCCCGGTTCAACGTAAGTCTCAACGAGCTGGTAGCCGCGTTGCTCGCAATAGGCTTCGCCCTGCCGCTTCTGGTCAGGAATAGAAATGTCATGCTCGGCCTGCCGGGCGGTCGAGACGCGCAGGTAGAGGGCGGCGCGGGCGGTAACGGTTGGGCTGTGCATGTTCATGCTTGGCCTCCCATAGCTTTCTTCACTTTGGGGCGGTCGATAAGGGGCAACGCCAGTTCCACGCGATCATGCACTACCTTGGGTGCGAGCTTGCGCCCATGCCCCGGCTCAAGCCGCACAAGACCGTAGCTCTCCATGGTTTTCAGGGTGCGTGACAGATTGGAGCCGGCCCGGCCGGTGATTTCCGCCAGTTCCTCCAGTGAGGCCGGGGCTTTCTCGGCGATGATGCGCAGCAGTTCGCGGTTACCGGCCGACAGCACCTTGGCAAAGGATTCGGTCGAGGTGAACCACACCTTCGGATCGCTGGGCGCAGGTTTTTCCTCGCCGCGCGCGATCCGCATGGTGCGGGCCTTCATTTCTTCATAGTCGGCAATCCCGACTTTCAATGTGGTCATAGGGCACCTCGTTCCTTCAACACCGCGTCCACCGCCTGCCAGAAGTCGGCCAGCAGCGTGGCCGCATCCTCGTAGGCGTAAGGCTTCACGGTCTGGAGGCGGTGCCGATGGTCCATCGGCTCGCCGCGTCTGCCCCGGCCGACCGGGTGGGCGTTGTCAAAGCCGACCAGCCGTTCGCCCGAAGGCCCGTGAAGCGTGAGCGAATAATCGAGGCCATGCGGCTTTTCCGGCGAGGCCGGAACGCGGGTGACGATGAACTTCACCCAATGGCCGCCCTCGGGGTCGACAAAGAGCATCTGTCCGTCGAGGTCCAGAAGCGTATCGAGGCCCGGATCACGATGCCCGCTCAAGTCTTTTTCCTATCAGTTTGAGATAGGAAATGCAAGCCATCATCCGGCTTTCTCGGGTTCAGGAGTTCGTCGAACACATCGCCGAACCAACGCTCGAACACGTCAATCTCAGCCTCGGTGACGGGAATGTTCTCCGGCCAATCGTCGATAACGCGCATCCTCTGTCCGTCCGGGCCGAGAAGCGGCGCGTCGCTGGCTCGCGTTCGGCCGTCCGGCGTGGGATCGTCGGCATAGTCGAAAAGATCGTCGGGAAGTGGTTCGGGGATCGACTGTCGCGGTCGCCCTTTGCGGGCACGGCGGCGCTCTGCGCACATGGAATCCTCCTTGGTTCTGGTGGATTCCGGGGCGCTATAGGCCCCGGAATTAGGCGAACCATGGAGGGCAGTCGGCGGCCTGTAGCGTGCCGCATTTGCGCCTATGCGCTGGCGGCACCCCTGCCGGGATGGGACTCAGTTGGCGGCTCGCCGTGCCTTGGCGAAGCCGCGATCCGTGGCGATGAAGTGTTGAAGCATCGGAACGATGAGCTTGGCGGGATCGGCAACGGGCTGGCCGCTCTCGCGGGCCAGTACCTCGGCATAGGCGATCAGATCGCGGTGAAGCGGCGCGGGCAGTTCCACCGTCACCTTGACAGGCTTGTCGTCGGGCAGCGGGCCGAGTTTCAGTTTCGTCATGGTCAACCTCCTGCCGGCTCGAACACAAGATCGCGGGTGACGATGATCCTGACCGGGAAGCCGGGCCGGATGGTGAGCGTCGGCGCAACCTGCAACTGGCGCTGGACGATCTGCTGGCCCGCCTGATTGACGGTATCCTGCGCGCCGTCGCGGATAGCCCGGATAAGCCGGTCCTCGTCGCTCGTCGCCAGCTCCGTGCCGACTGCGAGCAGCGTGGATAGCCCTGCGGCCTTCATCAGATCCCACCAATGATAATCGACGCCATCCTCAAGGCCGGCATAGCCGCTGGCATCCGCGCCCGGCAGGCGCTCCAGAACTATGGAACGGCCGCCCGGCAGGATCAGGCGATTCCACACCAAGAGCACCCTGCGCTGGCCGAAGGTCACGCCGTCATCGTATTGACCGATGATGCGCGTTCCCTGCGGGATCAGGAGCAGCGAGCCGGTTGGGCTGTCATAGACGTTCTCTGTCACCTGCGCGGTGATCTGGCCGGGCAGATCGGAACGGATGCCGGTGATGAGCGCGGCCGGGATCACGGCCCCGGCCTGAAGGATGTAGGGCGAGGCCGGCGGCGTGACGCGATCCGGCGCGACGGTCTGCCGATCCACCGGCCCGTTGAGAAACGCCGCGTGGCGATCCTGTGTCGCGGGCTGCCCGCCGAGGCCAAGCCCGGCAAGGCCGGGCATGGCCGTTCCTGCCGGCGCACCTGTGCGCGGGCCGGACTGGAAGAACACATTGCTCAAGCGCGCGGCTTCTTCCTCGGCGCGGCGGCGTTCTTCCTCTGGATCGACGGCGGGCGTCGCCATAACGGGCGGCGCGACTGGTTGTCCCCGGTTCTGCGCGTCGAGAATGGGGCGGCCCAAATCTCCGGGCAGCGCGGGGCCGAGCACCGGCCCGCTATAGTCGCTCGGCAGGCCCGCCAGCCCATCGGCAGTTTGCCGGTTGTTGGTCGAATAGAGTTCTTCGTCGCCCGGTCCTGCGTCGCGGGTCTGGAGCGCGTAGATCAGTGCGCCGCCGATGCCGAGCAAGGCGACCGCGCCGACGCCTGCCAGCATCTTGCGCGACAGGCGGGTGACGCGGGGCGATTCAGCGCGCAGGCGCATGGGGGCTGCGATATTGGTATCGCTCATTAGGACGATCCTCCCGTGGTCGTGCTGGCTGGTTCTGCTGCGGCCTGCGTCGGGTTGGTGCGGACGATCCTGACGACCTGCTGGCGATTGCCGCTGCCAAGGCGCAGCTCGGCCGCGCCGAACAGGCGGTCCACGATCAGGACGTTCTGGTGGACTCGGCTGTTGACGATTTGCGGCTCGCCGTTCGCGCCAAGCACGAAGATCGGCGGCATTTCGCCCTGCACGATCCCGGCCGGGAAGACGACATAGACGCGGCGGCCATCGTCGAAGACGGAGACGGGCCGCCACGGCGGGCTGTCGCCCTGCACCTGCAATCCGTAGCGATAGTTCCGCGCCGCCTCGGCCGGGATGATCGGCGCGGCCGGAACGGTCTGGCGCTGGCCCGGCGTTGCGGGATAGGCCCATGCCACGGCGGGCATGTAGAGCGATTCCCGCGCGCGCAGTTCGAGCATGTAGGTGCGCCGGTCGGTGGTGACGACAAGGTTGGTGGAAATGTCCGGCCGCGTCGGCTTCACGAGGATATGGACACGGCGGTTCGCACCGCTGCCGCTCTCGGTGTCGCCGATGATCCAGCGGGCGGTGTCGCCCGCCGCAATCGGCCCCGCGCCTGTCAGGCTCTCGCCCGGCTCCAGCGCGATCGTCGTGATCTGCCCGACTGCGGCATAGACCTGATAGAGCGCGCCTTCCGACCACGGATAAATCTGGATGGCGTTGTAGTAACCTTCGCGGCGCGGCTCGACGCGAGCGGCTGCATTGGCGTTCTCGACGCGGCCGGTCGGCGTGCCGGCAGCCGTGCCGCCGCGTGCGACGGTCCATGCCGGGGGCACATGCAACGGCCGGGGCGTGTTGTCGGCTGCTGCCGCCTGCACGGTCGGCAGCGGCGGCACGCTTGCATCGTAGCTGAATTGCGGCGTCCGGTTGGTGGCGCAGCCCGCCAAAGTAATTGCAAACGCCGTCGCAAAAATCGCATAGGTTAGCGACTTCAGGATCAGTAAGGAGGAATCGACAGAATGGATTCTGTGCCGACGATTGTTGCCCGGTATATCGACGCCTACAACAGGATGAATGTTCAGGCGATGCTCGACTGCCTGTCGGGCGAGGTTCGGTTTATCAACAGATCGAACGGAGAGACGACGAACGAAACGCACGGGATCGAGGCATTCCGCGCGCTGGCGGAACAGGGCGTCCAGTTGTTTGCTGAAAGAGAACAGACGATCCTCGACTGTATCGCGATAGACGACCGTGCAGCCGTGCGCATCGGCTATCGCGCCAAGGTCAAGACCGACCTGCCCAATGGCTGGAAGGCCGGGCAGGAGATCGAGATGACGGGCACCTCGTTTTTCATGATCTCCGAGGGAAAGATCAGCGAGGTGATTGATGCAAGCTGAAGTTTTCATTGGCTCATCTCCCGCGACCACGAAATTGCATTGACGTAGATGCCAAGAGGATTGGCGCGCAGTCGCTCGGCATCGCGCGGGGTCTGGATCACGATGGTCAGGATGGCGGTCCATCGTTCGGTCGTGGAGAGCTGGCTGTTCTCGTAGTGCCGCTCCACCCACGACACGCGGAAGGAATCCGGCGATGCCCGGATGACCGATGACACTTCGATGGCGACCTGTTGGCGGCCAACCTTGGTGAAGGGGTCATTGGCGCGGGCGTAGTCGTTCAATGCCGCCGCGCCGCGATCCGTGGTCCACTCATAGGCGCGAAGCCAGTTCTGGCGGACAATGATCGCGTCGGCCGGGATCGCGCGGACCTGCTCGATGAATCGGCCGAGATGGAAAGCAATCTGCGGATCGGTCGGCCGATAGTCGGCATTGGCGGGCGCGACGGTCTGCGCCTGACCGAGATCATCGACTTGCACTACCCACGGCACCACGGTCCCGCGTGCAGACTGCCAGACCAGCGCCGAGGCGAAGCCCGCCGACAGGATCAGGGAACCAAAGGCCATGAGCCGCCAGTTTCTCGCCTGCACGCGGGCCGAGCCGATACGCTCGTCCCACGCCTGCGCGGCCTTCTGATAGGGCGTCTCGGGTTCTGGCGATTTGCCGTAATGGGTGGCTGGTCGTTTGAATATGCTCATGTGCGGTCACTTTCGGAAAGGTTGATGGAAGAACCGGAGCCGTGGCTGTCGCCGGAGCGCACCGCATGGGCGGCCATGGTGGTGCCGTGGTTCATGGCCTGCGAGCGCCGCATCTGTTGCGCCCACGCGGGAGCGGTGCCGGCCGATGCGGATGATGTGGCGGGGGCGGTGCTCCCGCCGCTGACCGTGCCTGCGGTGGATGAGCCGCCGGTCACACCGAAGGCGGCGCGTGCGCCACCGGAAAAGCTGGATTTGACGCTTTCGGTGGCTTTCGAGACGGCGCGCTTCAAGGGAGAGACGGCGGCCGAGCCTGCGGCGCGGGCAACACCGCCAAGGCCGGAAGCGACACCGGCCGCGCCGGACTGGCCGAGCGCGCCGACGCTATAGGCTGCGGTTGCCGCGCCCGCGGCCGTCGCCCCGCCGCGGACGGCAGCGGCCCCGCCGGACAGCGCAGCAGCACCACCCTTGGCGGCGAGCATGGCCCCGCCGCCAGCGGCGACGCCTGCACCTGCGACCGCAAGCCCGGTTCCCACGGCTGCGCCCGCGCCGAGCTGCGGGCCGCCCGAGACGATGCCGTTTGCTATGCCGGGGCCGAAAATGCCGAGGCCGAGCAGCGACAGAGCGGCGAGCACAATCGCCATGGCGTCGTCGATGGTCGGCGTCGCCCCGCCGAAACCGGCCGTGAATTGCGAGAACAGGGTGCTGCCGATGCCGATGATGACGGCGAGCACCAGAACCTTGATGCCGGACGACACCACGTTGCCGAGCACCTTTTCGGCCATGAAGGCGGTCTTGCCGAAAAGGCCGAAGGGGATCAGCACGAACCCCGCTAAGGTGGTCAGCTTGAACTCGATCAGCGTCACGAAAAGCTGGATGGCGAGGATGAAGAAGGCCAGCACCACCAGCGCCCATGCGAACAGCAGGCACGCGATCTGGATGAAGTTCTCGAAGAACGCGATCCAGCCCATCAGGTCGGAAATGGAGTCGAGCAGCGGACGGCCGGCGTCGAGGCCGGTCTGCGCCACGCGACCCGGCCGCATAAGGTCGGCAACGGAAAAGCTCGTCCCCGATGCCATGAGGCCGAGGCCGGCGAAACTCTCGAAGACGATGCGGGCGAGGTTGTTCCAATTGCCGATGATGTAGGCGAAGACGCCGATGAACAGCGTCTTTTTGACCAGCCGCGCGATAATGTCGTCATCCGCGCCCCATGCCCAAAAGAGCGCGGCGAGCGTCACGTCGATGACGATCAGCGTTGTGGCGATGAAGGCGACCTCGCCGCCGAGCAGCCCAAAACCACTGTCGATGTAGGAGGTGAAGACTCCGAGGAAATTGTCGATGACGCCCGTGTTGCCCATGGTCAGCGCGCCTCGCTGCGGTCACGGCCGAGGAAGCGGTCGCGGGATTCAGCCCAAGCGGCGAGGCAGTCGGCATCGCTTGCGGCGGCCTCGCCGAGCTGCTGGCAACGGCGCAGGCTGTCGCGCAGGGGATCGGGCGGCGGCTGGAGGGCCGAGGCCGGGGGCGGCGCGGAAGGTTCATCCTTCCGCGCCATGTCGATTGCGGTCACTGTCAAGGCAATCGCGATGAACACAACGGCCGCAAGCCGCGCCAGCATCTTGCCGTCCATGGCGAGCCTCCCGGTCAGTTGTTGCCGTTGTTGAACATCTGCGCATTGCCCGGCTGATAACCGCTGCCCGGCGTCAGGAACCGTTCGCGCTGGATGCGGCCCTGCTCGGCGGCGGTCGCGCGCTCCGCTTCTGTCAGCGCATCGGCGCGGCCGTTCGCCGAGATGACCGCGATCAGGTCGGAAAGCTGCTGCGACTGGAGGGCAAGAAGCTGGTTGCCGGCCTGCGTGGCTTGCAGCGCCCCGGTCGCGCCCTGACTCTGGCCGACCAGCGCGGCCATCTCGGCGCGGTTGGTGTCGATATTGCCGACCGCGCCCGCCTGCACGCGCATAGCGTCCTGCAAACCGCCGACCGTGTTCTCCCAGCGGCCGCGCGCGTCGGCGACAAGCTGAGCGTCGGTCGCCGATAGCGAGACATTGCCATATTGCTGCTGGAACGCTTGGTCGATCTGCCCGACCTCGAAAGCGATGTTCTGCGCTTGGCCGAGAAGCTGCTGCGTGCGCTGGACGTTCTGCTGGAGCTGCTGGAGCGACGAATACGGCAGGCTCGCCAGATTACGGGCCTGATTGATGAGCATCTGCGCCTCATTCTGGAGGCTGGTGATCTGGTTATTGATCTGTTCGAGCGTGCGCGCTGCCGTGAGCACGTTCTGCGCATAGTTGCTCGGGTCATAGACGATGCGGCCGAAGCCGAATTGCGCATGGGCCGGGCTTGCCAGCATGGGCGAAAGCGCGACGGGCACGGCGAGCGCCAGCGCGAGGGCCGAGGCCCCGACGATTTTTGGATAGGTCATGGAAGAATCTCCTGTGTGGGGTCGGTATCGAGCCGGGCCGGCACGGCGGATTCCGGCCGGTCGGCAAGATTGGTGAGGTTGGGGATCAGTTCGGCAGCCCAATCGACGCCGCGCTCACGCAGCCATGCGGCGAGGAAGCCGTCGCGACCGTGTTCGGCGACGATCTGCGCAATGAGCGTCTGGTCGGATTTGGCGGATGCGGCGCAGAGGGCGAGGCCGACTTCGGACAGGCCAAGCTCGAACAGGCGATTGCCCCTGCGGCTTTGGCAGTAGTAATCCCGCTTGGGCGTGGCCCGTGCGAGGATTTCGATCTGCCTGTCATTGAGTCCGAAACGGCGATAAATGGCCGTGATCTGCGGCTCGATGGCCCGCTCGTTCGGCAGCAGGAGCCGCGTCGGGCAGCTCTCGATAATCGCGGGCGCGATGTTACTGCCGTCGATGTCGGAAAGGCTTTGCGTGGCGAAGATGACGCTGGCGTTTTTCTTGCGCAGCGTTTTCAGCCATTCGCGGAGCTGGCCGGCGAAACCCTCGTCGTCCAGCGCAAGCCAACCCTCGTCGATGATGAGCAGCGTCGGCCGCCCGTCGAGTCGGTCGCCGATGCGATGGAACAGATAGGCGAGCACGGCCGGGGCCGCGCCGGTCCCGACAAGGCCCTCGATCTCGAACGCCTGCACGTCCGCCGATCCCAAATGCTCTGTCTCGGCGTCGAGCAGCCGGCCATAGGCACCGCCGACGCAGAACGGCCGGAGCGCCTGTTTCAGATCGTTGGATTGCAGCAGCACCGCAAGGCCGGTGATGGTGCGTTCCTCGACCGGGGCCGAGGCGAGCGAAGTCAGCGCCGTCCAAAGATATTCCTTGACCTCGGGCGTGATGGCGATGCCTTCGCGCATGAGGATGGCGGCAATCCAGTCCGCCGCCCATGCGCGCTCATAGGTGTCGTGGATGCGGGCAAGCGGCTGGAGCGAAACGGACGCCTCGTCCCCTTCTGTCAGCCCGCCGCCAAGGTCGTGCCAGTCACCGCCCATGGCGAGCGCGGCGGCGCGGATGCTGCCGCCGAAGTCGAAGGCGAAGACCTGCGATCTCGCATAGCGCCGGAACTGCAAGGCCATGAGGGCAAGCAACACGGATTTGCCCGCGCCCGTGGGGCCGACGACAAGGGTGTGGCCTACGTCGCCGACATGGAGACTTAGCCGGAACGGGGTTGAGCCTTCGGTCTTTCCAAAGAGCAAAGGGGGCGCACCGAAATGCTCGTCCCGTTCCGGCCCCGCCCACACCGCCGAAAGCGGGATCATGTGGGCGAGATTCAAAGTGCTGATAGGCGGCTGGCGGACATTCGCGTAGGCGTGTCCGGGGAGGCTGCCGAGCCATGCGTCAACCGCGTTGACGCTCTCGGGCATGGCGGTGAAGTCGCGGCCCTGAATGATCTTCTCGACCAGGCGCAGCTTCTCTTGCGCCACGCGCGGGTCGGCATCCCATACGGTGACGGTCGCCGTGACGTAGGCCATGCCCGCCACGTCCGCCCCAAGCTCCTGCAACGCCATGTCGGCGTCGAGCGCCTTGTTCGCGGCATCGGTGTCCACAAGGGCGGACGCCTCGTTGGTCATCACCTCTTTCAGAATCGCGGCGACGCTCTTGCGCTTGGCGAACCATTGGCGACGGATGCGGGTCAGCAGCCGGGTCGCATCGGTCTTGTCGAGCAGGATCGCGCGCGTGCTCCACCTGTAGGGGAACGGCAGCCGGTTCATTTCATCGAGCAGGCCGGGCGTCGTCGCGGTCGGAAATCCCACGATGGTCAGAACGCGCAGATGCGCGTCGCCAAGGCGCGGCTCCAGCCCGCCGGTCAACGGCTGGTCGGCGAGCAGCGCGTCGAGGTGCATGGGCACCTCGGGCACGCGCACACGATGCCGGTTCGTCGAGATGGTGGAATGGAGATAGGTCAGCGTCGCGCCGTCATCCATCCAACGGCACTCGGGCATGAAGCCGTCGAGCAAGGCCAGCACGCGGTCGGTGCGGTCGATGAAGCCGCGCAGGACTTCCCACGGGTCCATACCCGTTTTCTCTCGGCCCTCGTAGAGCCAGCTTTCCGCCCGCGCCGCTTCCTCGGCGGGTGGTAGCCAGAGGAAGGTGAGGAAATAGCCGGACACGAAATGCGCGTCCGCTTCCTCGAAACCGGCCTTGCGCTCGGCATCGACCAGCGCCGACGCGGGATCGGGAAACATGCTGTCGGGATAGGTCGCCGCCTCGCTGCGCTGCGCCTCGACGAAGATGCTCCAGCCGGAGCCGAGGCGGCGCACGGCGTTGTTGATGCGGCCGGCGACGGCGACCAGCTCGGCCGCGACGGCGGAATCCAGATCAGGACCGCGAAACTTCGCCGTTCTCTGAAAACTCCCGTCCTTGTTCAAGACGACGCCGGAACCGACCAGCGCGGCCCATGGCAGATAGTCGGCGAGCCGGGTGGCGGTGCGGCGGTATTCAGCAAGGTTCATCATGGCCGCGCCCTCACACCGCCAGAAAAGCCGGGATGCGGAGATGCCGTCGCCCGACCTCGACGAATTGGGAATCGCGCTTCGCCGCCCATACGGCCGCGAAATGGCCGATGGCCCATATGGCGAGGCCGACCAGCCAAAGACGCAGGCCAAGGCCCACGGCCCCGGCCAGCGTCCCGTTCATGATGGCGATGGCGCGCGGAGCGCCGCCGAGCAGGATATGCTCGGTCAGCGCCCGATGGACCGGGACCGTGAATCCCGGCACCGCGTCGAGCTGTTCGAGGCCGCCCGCCATCAGATGAGCGCCCCGCCGCCGAACGAGAAGAACGACAGGAAAAAGCTCGACGCCGCGAAGGCGATGGACAGGCCGAATACGATCTGGATCAGACGACGGAAGCCACCGCTGGTATCGCCGAACGCAAGGGTCAGGCCGGTCACGATGATGATGATGACGGCGATGATCTTGGCGACCGGCCCCTCGATGGACTGGAGGATTTGCTGCAAGGGCTGTTCCCATGGCATCGACGAACCGGACGCATGGGCGGCCGGGGCGAGCATGAGACTGATGGCAAGGGCGGATGCGGCGGTCGCCATAGTGCGATAGCCGCGCGAAATCGTGCGGATCATGAAGATTCTCCTGTGCTGGTGGGGATTGCCAAAGGGATGGGATGCGTGATGCGATAGTCGCCGTCCGGCCCCAGCCCTTCGACGCGGGCAAGCTCGGCAAGCCGGCGCGCGGAACCGCGCCCGGAAAGGACGGCAACAAGGTCGATAGTCTCGGCGATCAGGGCGCGCGGGACGGTAACGACAGCCTCTTGGATGAGCTGTTCAAGACGGCGCAGCGCGCCGATGCCGGTGCCGGCGTGAATGGTGCCGATCCCGCCCGGATGGCCGGTGCCCCACGCTTTGAGCAGGTCGAGGGCTTCGGAGCCGCGCACCTCGCCGATGGGGATGCGGTCGGGGCGCAGGCGCAGCGAGGACCGCACAAGGTCCGACAGGCTGGCGACGCCATCCTTCGTCCGCATGGCGACAAGGTTGAGCGCGGCGCATTGCAGCTCGCGCGTGTCCTCGATGATGACGACGCGATCCGCCGTCTTCGCCACCTCGGCGAGCAGCGCATTGGTCAGCGTGGTCTTGCCGGTGCTGGTGCCGCCCGCCACGAGGATGTTTGCGCGGGAGGAAACGGCCGCGCGTAACGTCGCGGCCTGATCGGTGGACATGATCCCCGCCGCCACATAGTCGTCGAGGCTGAACACGGCGACGGCGGGCTTGCGGATGGCAAAGGTCGGGGCGGCGACCACGGGTGGCAGCAGGCCCTCGAATCTTTCGCCAGACTCCGGCAACTCGGCCGAGACGCGCGGGCTGCGGGTATGAACCTCCGCGCCGACATGATGCGCGACCAGCCGAACGATGCGTTCGCCATCGGCGGCGGACAGGCGCTCGCCCGTGTCGGAAAGCCCTTCGGACAGGCGGTCGATCCACAACCGCCCGTCCGGGTTCAACATCACCTCGACCACGGCCGGGTCTTCGAGCAGCCGGGCAATGGCGGGGCCGAGCGCGGTGCGCAACATGCGTGCGCCGCGCGCAATGGCTTCCGGTCTTTGGTGGTTGGTGGTCATGTCGGCCCCGGCTTCTTGCGGGGACGCGACAGGCCATCCCCGGATCGGGGTCGATTAAGAGAGGCCGAAATCTGGCCGGTTCAACAAGTATCTGGCCGCGTGCGGTGATCGGCGGCGAACGGCGGTAAATAGGATGGGTCCGAATACTTACTCTTGATCGCCGTTGCTCTCGGACTCGTCCGGCAACGGATCGTCGGGAAGTGAGTCGAGGTCACGCGACAGCTCTTTGAGGAACCTGTCGCCCGTCGCCAGACGCCGGCCGAGATTCTGCATGAAGCCCTCAAACCGCTCCGCGCCTTTGGCGCGGGCAGCGGATTGTGCGGCTCCCGTAAGCGGCGGCGTGAGGGTCATCCAGAAATGGATGAACTGCGCGACCGCCTCGCCAAGGACGGCGAGGTCTAGGTCGAGCGTGTCGATCTGGCGGCCGAGCTTGTCCAAGCGGCGCGACATGGCGGCTTCAAGCTGGTCGGCGGAATCGCCGGACAGGTAGGACATGACCGCCGCCTCAACGATGCCGGATTTCGAGACATTGCGGCGCAGCGCCACCGAGCGGCGCAGCGCCATCGCCTCGATCTGTGGAATGAGCGCGGGGTCGAAATAGAGATTCAGGCGGGTTCTGGTTGCCATGGGCGTATCCTCAAAGGTCGATTCCATCATCGGGGTTCATCGCCACCTGCCGCGCCACCATCCTCATGCGCTGGCGCATGGCGCGGGCCTTGGCCGCGTCAACGTCCGGCTCGTCGTCCAGAAACTCGAACTCCTGTTCGGGGGATGGCGGCGGGGCGACGATTTCCTCATGCTCGGGCAATTCCGGCTCGCGGCGGATGCCCGCATTGGCCGGATCACCTTCGGCCTCGCTTCCGCACGTCGCGGAACGGCTTTCCGCCGCGACCACGCGGCCGGACCAATCATCGGCGGATGGGCTGGGCGCCAGCGGAGCGGCGACCAGATCGGGCGGGGTCAGGATGCGTTCCTGCAATCGCGCATCCTCGAAATAGCGCGCCTTGATGGCGCGGATCGGCGGCGTGCCCGCGACCATGACGATTTCGTCGGTGGGTGGAAGCTGCATGATTTCGCCCGGCGTGAGCAGCGGCCGGGCCGTCTCCTGCCGCGACACCATCAAGTGACCTAACCACGGGGCTAGGCGGTGCCCTGCGTAGTTGGTGGAGTCGCGCAGCTCGGTCGCCGTGCCTAATGCGTCTGAAACACGCTTCGCCGTCCTTTCGTCGTTCGTGGCGAAGCTGACGCGGACGTGGCAGTTGTCGAGGATCGCGTTGTTCGGGCCATAGGCGCGCTCGATTTGATTGAGGCTCTGCGCAATCAGAAAGCCTTTGATGCCGTAACCCGCCATGAAGGCGAGCGCCGATTCAAAGAAGTCGAGCCGGCCAAGCGCCGGAAACTCGTCCAGCATCAACAGCAACCGATGCCGCTTGCCGGAGGTGGTCAATTCCTCCGTTAACCGCCTGCCGATCTGGTTGAGGATCAGGCGGATAAGCGGCTTGGTGCGGTTTATGTCGGACGGCGGCACGACCAGATAGAGCGTGACGGGCTGGCGGCTGCCGACCAGATCGGCAATGCGCCAATCGCATCGCGCCGTCACCCGCGCCACCACGGGATCGCGGTAGAGGCCGAGAAACGACATGGCGGTGCTCAATACGCCCGACCGTTCGTTCTCGGATTTGTTCAGCAGTTCGCGGGCCGACGACGCGATGACGGGATGAACGCCGGCCTCGCCAAGATGCGGCGTATCCATCATGGCACGCAAGGTCGCCTCGACCGGACGGCGGGGATCGGACAGGAAGTTGGCGACGCCCGCCAAGGTCTTGTCCTTCTCCGCATAGAGAACATGCAGGATCGCGCCGACCAGCAGCGAATGGCTGGTCTTTTCCCAATGGTTGCGCTTGTCGAGACTGCCTTCGGGATCGACCAGAATATCCGCGATGTTCTGCACGTCGCGGACTTCCCATTCCCCCTGCCGCACTTCGAGCAGCGGATTGTAGGCGGACGATCTGGCGTTCGTGGGATCGAACAGCAGGACGCGGCCATGCTTCGCGCGGAAGCCGGCTGTCAGCGTCCAGTTCTCGCCCTTTATGTCGTGAACGATGGCGGATGCCGGCCATGTCAGCAGCGTCGGCACCACCAGCCCGACACCTTTGCCGCTGCGCGTCGGGGCGAAGCATAGGACATGCTCGGGACCGTCATGGCGCAGATAGTCCCGGTGGTATCGGCCGAGCAGGACGCCATCGGGGCCGAGTAATCCGGCTGCGCGGATTTCCTTGTCCTCGGCCCATCGTGCGGAGCCGTAGGTGGCAACGTTGCGCGCCTCCCGTGCCCGGATGATCGACATGAGGATGGCGGCGGCAATGGCGAGGAAGCCGCCCGATACGGCGATGATGCCGCCCTCGACGAAGATCGTGGGCGCGTAGGCGTCGAACGAAAACCACCACCAGAAGAAGGCCGGCGGGTAGTAGATCGGCAGGCCCGCCAGCTCGAACCATGGATTGCCAAGCTGGGGCTGGAAGCCAAGGCGGAACGCTACCCATTGCGTCGCCGCCCACGTCATCACCAGAACGATGGTGAAGACGACAGCGATCTGACCCCAAAGGATTCGGCCTCCGCGCAATGCAGGCTCCAGTCGGCAAAAGAGACGGAGCCGATCAGAGAGTAGGCAAAATCGGGACGGGCAACAGGAAAGACGCTGCCGGAGGGCTGCCGGATACTATCGGCGGCAAATAGGACGGGTTGCCTTCACCGACACCCGGCCGGGTGATCGCCGCTGCGCAACTGGCCGGGCGAATCGCCGAAACGCCTTATATTGTTTGCAAGGTTGAGCAGGTTTTTCAACGCGGCGCTGCGGCTGAATGGCGACCAGACGGCGGTAAAGGCGACCGGCTCTGGCTCATCGGCAAAGGGCAGGAAGACGATGCCGGTTGTTGGCAATAGCGCCGTGGCCGCTCCGGCGAGGGTAATGCCAAAGCCCTGTCCAATCATGGATAACAGAGTGCCGCGCCCCACATCGAAACGCTGGATTGACGGCGAAGGCCAGCGCCCGGCAAAGCGCATCACGATATGATCGTGAACCTGCGGACCGGTGCCACCATGACGAACAAGGAACGTTTCGCCCGTCAGATCGGCCCAAGTAATTGCCTGCTGTCCAGCAAGGCAATGCCCCTCCGGCAATACGGCCATCAATGTTTCGGTCCATATGCGCCGGGAATGGCAGTCCGGCAGTTCGGGCGCACCCGCTACGAACGCCACGTCCAGTCGGTTGGCGCGAAGCTGCATGACCGCATCGCGTGCCGTGCCCTCGGCAATCTCAACCTCGATGCCGGGATGGTCTTCCCGATACTGCCCGATCAGCTCGGCGGGGAAGCTACCCGGAATCAGGGCATGGACACCGATGCGCAAGCGGCCACATTCTCCCGCCGCCGCCACGCCAGCCGTCTTCACCGCATGGTCCAGTTGATCGACGCCTGCCGCTATCCGCTCGACGAAGTGGTGTCCGGCCTCGGTCAGTCGGACGCCGCGCGCGTGACGCTCGAACAGGAGGACGCCAAGGTCTTCTTCCAGCGCCTTCACGCGGGCGCTGACGCTGGATTGCGCTACGCCGAGCGCATTGGCCGCGTGGCGGAAGTTCAGATACTCAGCGACGGCAAGCGTCTGGATCAGCGATGCGAGGGGGATGCGCGAGCCGAGCGTGGTCGGCACGCCCCATGGGCAACCATTCATCGGTGCTGATCGCCGCCGTCGCATCGCTCAAATGCCACTACAGTCCTTCATTGCACGCCGTAGCGGACGCAGTTGCTTGGCTTCCTTAGAATGACGCATTGGATTGCCCCCTCCCTCTATGTCGCCTACTACGCACAAGTGACTTGCATGATGGAAGTTACACCATTATGGATGTGTCATGCAACGAACAAGCTTTCTGTCATTAGAGTGTCCCGCAGCCCGAGCGCTGGAAAGCGTCGGTGACTGGTGGAGCATCCTGATCCTGCGGGACGCCTTCCAAGGGTTGAGCAAATTCGATGAATTCGAGAGGAATCTCGGTATTTCCGCGAACATTTTGGCGAGGCGATTGAAACATCTCACAGCCGAAGGGTTGTTTGAAAGGCAACGATACAATGATCATCCGCCTCGATTTGAATACGTCCTTACCGACAAGGGGCGAGATTTCTATCCGGTAGCAATCGCCCTGTTTGCATGGGGAAACCGGAACCTTGCGCCCAATGAAATAGCCATGCGCCTTGGCGACAGAGCAACCGGTAGGGAACGAAACGCCATCATAGTCGATGCGGATACTGGAGAAAAAATCACTCCTGAAAACACGGTTCTTCTAGCAGGCCCAGCGGCAACGGAAGAAACGATGCGCGTCATAAACCGCGTGAAGCGGATAAGCTCAGAAAAAGGAGCGGAATAATCCAATGCGTCGAATTGTTGTGACCGGCATGGGTTTAGTCGGCCCCCTTGGTTCCGGGGCTGAAATAAGCTGGAAAAGACTCCTTGACGGGAAATCGGGAATTAGGAGTTTGCCCGATGAAATCTCCAACGATCTGCCGGTGAAAATCGGGGGAATCGTTCCTAGCCAGATTGAAGATTCCGAAGCCGGTTTCGATCCCGATTTGATCGTTGACGCAAAGGATCAACGAAAAATGGATCGCTTCATTCTGTTTGCACTTGCGGCCGCGAAGGAGGCTCTTGAAACGGCGGGATGGCATCCCACAAGCGACTACGAACGTGAGCGCACGGCGACAATTATCGCCTCTGGTATAGGCGGGTTTCCTGCAATCGCTTCGGCAGTTCGCATAACGGATACACGGGGAGCACGGAGGCTCTCACCCTTTACCGTGCCATCGTTCCTCGCCAACCTCGCGGCAGGACAGGCTACCATTAGGTATGGATTTACAGGCCCAATTGGCACGCCTGTAACCGCCTGCGCTGCCAGCGTTCAGGCCATCGGCGACGCCGCGCGGCTGATACGCTCCAACGAGGCGGATATCGCTCTGTGCGGCGGAGCAGAAGCTTGTATTGACAAGGTTAGTCTCGGGGCATTTGCCGCCGCGCGAGCACTATCCACCGGCTACAATACTACCCCGGAACTGGCGTCGAGGCCGTTCGACACCGAGCGCGATGGTTTCGTAATGTCTGAAGGGGCGGGTCTGATCGTCATAGAAGAATTAGAACATGCCCTCGCTCGGGGTGCCAAGCCCATAGCGGAATTGGTGGGATACGGCACAAGCGCCGATGCACATCATATGACTGCCGGTCCAGAGGACGGCCGAGGCGCGGCCCGTGCGATGGAAATTGCACTCCAGAGTGCCGGGTTGAAGGCAATCGATATTCAACATTTGAACGCTCATTCGACCTCCACCCCCGTAGGAGATCGAGGAGAAATTGCCGCGATAAAATCCGTGTTTGGCAATCATGATGTGGCCGTAAGCGCCACGAAATCGGCGACGGGGCACCTACTTGGTGCCGCAGGTGGTATTGAGGCAATCTTCACGATACTCGCCCTACGGGATCAAATCGCTCCCCCCACGAGAAACTTAGAAAACCCCGATCCTGTTGCCGCAGGTATCGACCTAGTTCACCAATCTGCGCGGCCCATTCTCATGGAACATGCCATTTCCAACGGATTCGGCTTTGGCGGCGTTAATGCAAGTGTCGCTTTCCGGCGATGGCAATAACAGTCCCGGACGGTGCTTCCGCGACCACTTCGGCTCACGCCCTCGCTATCCGTGGCAGTACCGAATTCGTGCAGACCTGCCGGCCCATGTCGCTGGCGAGACTGAGCAGGTTACGAAGCGCCGCGCTGCGGTTGGACGGCGACCAGACAGCCGAGAAGGCGACCGGCTCCGGCTCGTCGGCGAAGGGCAAGAAGACAATGCCGGTTGACGGCAACAGCGCCGTGGCCGCACTGACGATGGTGATACCGAAGCCCTGTCCGACCATGGACAGCAGCGCGCCGCGCCCCACGTCGAAGCGCAGGATCGACGGCGCGGGCCAGAGTCCGGCATGGCGCAGCACGATATGGCTATGAACTTGCGGGCCAGTGCCGCCATGCCGAACAAGAAACGTCTCGCCCGCCAGATCGGCCCATGTAACGGCCGACCGCTCGGCGAACGGATGCCGCTCCGGTAACACCGCCACGAGCGGTTCGGTCCATATGTGGCGGGAATGGCAGTCGGGCAGCTCGGGCGTGCCGGCCACGAACACCACGTCCAGCCGGTCGGCGCGAAGCTGCATGACCGCATCGCGGGCCGTACCTTCGGTCATTTCGACTTCAACGCCGGGGTGGTCTTCGCGGTATTGGCCGATCAGCTTTGCGAGGAAGCTGCGAGGGATCAGGGCATGGATACCGATGCGAAGCCGGCCGCTTTCTCCGGCTGCCGCCATGCCGGCGGTCTTCACCGCATGGTCGAGTTGGTCGATGCCTGCGGCTATCCGCTCGACGAAGTGGCGTCCGGCCTCGGTCAACCGAACACCCCGCGCATGGCGCTCGAACAGAACGATGCCAAGGTCTTCTTCCAGCGCCTTCACGCGGGCGCTGACGCTGGATTGCGCCACGCCGAGCGCATTGGCGGCGTGGCGGAAGTTCAGATATTCGGCGACGGCGAGAGTGTGAACTAAGGTCATCATCGGCACTCGCCCCGAGAGGAGATGATGGCTCAACGGATTTAATCCGTCATTCCTCGTAAGTCTACGCATACCAATTCGCCATGACTCAATCACAATGAAGTTGCGAAAGGTCTGCGTAGTATTGGCAGACATATTAAATAGAGAATCGCGCCGACAATCCAAACCCAACCGTTCCATGCTCCTATGGTAGCAGAATAGAGTGCCGTGAAGCCAAGCGGTCCCGCGATAGAGCTTAGATTGGTGAGGCTTGTAAGCGTTCCCTGTAAAGCTCCTTGCTTGTTACTGCTGACATTGTTTGAGAGCATTGCCTGCAAGGCCGGCATGCCAACACCTCCGGCGGCAAGCAGCAACAAAATCGGGAACACCATCCATCCCTGCGTGGCAAAAGCCAGAAGAATGAAGCCAGTCGCATCCGCAGCCATGCCAAAGAGTAGCGTACGCCGCTCTCCAAGCCGGCCTGAAAGCGGGCCGGTAACAAACGCTTGGAAGATCGCATGTGTTGCTCCAAACGCCGCAAGCGACAAACCAACAGTCGTGGTGTCCCACTGAAAACGGTCCTCGCCATAGATGACCCATAGAGCCGCAGGCACTTGGCCGATCAGTTGAATGATGAAGAAAACTGCGAAAAGCGCAGCTAGCCCGCGCAATGTATCATCCAGCCGGAACAGAACGAATGGTTTGATGCGAACCGGCTTTCCGGTCCCGCCATGGCTGCGATGAGTCTCCTTGAGAAAAATGCAGGCAAGCAGGAACGCGAAGCCGTTGAGAAGGGCAGCGGCGATAAACGGAGTATGGGCAGAAATACCACCGAGCATACCACCAAGTGCTGGCCCGGCAATCATGCCTGCCCCATAACAGGCCCCCATGTAGCCGAACCAGCGTGCGCGAGAACCTTCCCCAGTCGAATCCGCAATGGTTGAGGCAGCTACAGCTCCGGTTGCGCCCGTGATGCCGGAGACGAGCCGGCCGATATAGAGCACCCATAAGACCGGCGCTGATGCCATAATCGTGTAATCGACTGCGGCTCCCGCAAGGGAAGCCAGAAGCACCGGACGCCGACCGTAAGCATCTGAAAATTGTCCAAGCACGGGCGCGAAGATGACCTGCATCAACGCATAGAGTGACAGCAAGGCACCATAGTGACCAGCGACCTGCTCCGCCGGCACAAGCTCGCGCAGAAGCGTCGGAAGGACCGGCATGATGAGGCCGAGTCCCATGGCGTCGAGACTGACGATCAGCAGGGCGATGATGGCAGAGCTGCGCACCTGAAACTCCAGCGCCGCTCAATGCGAGCGACTTTATCAATGATAAGGACATAGACATAGAACTTATCGGTGATAAATTGTCAAGCGTTGGCGAAGGAACGTGAATGACCAAACTGGACAAGGGCACCGTGATCGCAGCGGCGCTGGAGCTGCTGAACGAGGTTGGCATGGACAACCTGACGACGCGAAAGCTCGCTGAACGCCTCAAGGTTCAGCAGCCTGCGCTTTACTGGCATTTCCAGAACAAGCGCGCGCTGCTTGACGCACTGGCCGAGGCAATGCTGACGGAACGCCACACCCGCTCGCTACCCGAAGAGAACGAAGACTGGCGGCTATTCCTGAAAGAGAACGCCCAGAGTTTCAGAACGGCGTTGCTCTATTATCGCGACGGGGCGCGCATCCATGCCGGCACTCGACCGACAGAACCGAATTTTGGCGCTGCCGAGACACAAATACGCTTTCTCTGCGCGGCGGGCTTTGGTCCGAAGCACGCTGTTTGGGCGCTCCGGGCGGTCAGTCACTATGTGGTCGGTTCCGTTCTCGAGCAGCAGGCATCTGATGCCGATGAGAGAGTTCCGGACAGGCCAGATGTGTCCGAGCAAGCACCGTCGTCCTTCCTGCACGATCTGTTTCACGAGTTGGAAACAGACGGCATGGATGCTGCGTTCAACTTCGGACTCAACAGCCTCATCGCGGGTTTCGAGCGGCTGCGTTCATCTACAACAGATTAGAGGCTTATGCCCCTTTGCCGCCCCAACTGCCACGACACCGAACCGCCCTGCATGATACCCGCGACCTCGCGGCCGAGCTGGCGGTCGATGACCGGCCGCCACGGGACAAGCGTGAACTCATGGCTCTTTTCCACCACGGCGAACTTGCCGCTCGTTAGCTGAACAGTCCCGGTGAACTTGCCGCTGACGTTCTCGCCGTCCGTAGCGGCACGGAACGGCAACCCCTTGCCCTCGGCCATCTCCGCGCCGATGCGAGCAACCTCGCGTTCGCGCAGCGTAGCGAGAAGGTTGCGCCGATAGAAGATGCGACCGTCCCGCGCTCGGCTGGCGTCGCGCTGCTCGACATGATGCTCGCGGCGCTGCTCCATCGCCTCGCGCACCTGCTGGCCGAAGCCGGTCGGCGCAGGGCCGGCCGTCTCGCCATGGATCAGCCGCCGGTCCAGCCAGGTCGCGCCGTCCGATCCGATCTGCCTGTCCAGATTGACGGGAGAGACGACGCGAACGCTGGCCTGCCGGTCGCGGCCGGCATCATAGGCGGCGGCGCGGCTCTCGAAATCTTCGGGAATGCGCCACTGGTCGGCGTCGATGCGCTCGACGATTCCGGCGCGGCGTAACGCCTCCAGCCGGCGCACATGAGCATCGACATAGCCCTCGTAGTCGCCGCCCGGAACACGGCCCTCGAATTTCGCCTGCTCCAGATGACGGCTCGGCCGATAGATACCGTCCTCGGCGATGGCGGTGATGGTGCGGTCGGACGGCCGGGGTGCTGCCTCGGCCGGGCCGATCTGGATGACGCTGCCGATGCGGGCGTCCTCCAGCCGCTCGGGCGCGATGCCCGCGATGTGGTGGGTGCGGCCGTCGATCCCGTCCACCACAACGGTCAGGTTCTCCCCCAACTCGTCGGACAGGTGCTTGTCCACGACGCTGCCGATGATGGGCGTCTCGGGCGCTCCGTCATGGATTTGGAAGCTCATGGGATCCCGTTCGCCGCCCTGCGGGCCGAGCGCCTTCTGCATGGTGCGGATAATGTCGCCGCGCTCGCCTAGCTCGCGCAGGGCTGGCTCCATGTCCTTGCTCAATTCCCAAACGGCGGGCGCGTGCTCGGTCGCCAGCCCCATCTTCTCCAGCTTGCCGAGACGGCGCAGGCGTAGCGTCCGCTCGAACTGCCGCCTCGGCTCTGCCGGTTCATGGCGCAAGTCGAGGAAACGGGCATCGGCTTCCTCGGTCATGGCGCGGTCGATCCGGGTGAAACGATCTTGGTCGATTTCGGCCGACAGCTTGCGGGTCTGCTCGATCTCGGTGACGGGGCCGAGTTCCAGACTGGCAAGCTCGCTGGCGCGTTCGCGCAGGCCGGCGGAAAGGTAGTCGCCGTTAATGACTAGATCCACGCCCGTATCGTCGCGGCCGTTGACGATGATATGCACATGAGGATGGCCGGTGTTGTAGTGATTGACGGCAACCCAATCGAGTTTCGTGCCGAGGTCGGCTTCCACCTGTTTCATGAAATCGCGGGTGTAGGCCGTGAGGTCCGATAGCTCCGCGCCGTCCTCGGGCGAGACGATGAATCTGAATTGGTGGCGGTCGTCCTTGCCGCGATCAAGGAAGGCGTCGCCATCGGCGCGGTCCTCGGTCGCCGAATAGAGCCGGCCGCGCTCGCCGACGCGTGAGGTTCCGTCACGCTGGACATAGCGCAGATGCGCGCGGGCACGGCCGCCCTTCCACGCGGCCCTGACGCTGCGCTGCTTGACGATCACGCGGCGGCTGCCCGACTGGCGATGATGCCAATGGCCGGAGATATTGCGAGCGCGCACGAAGCTCGCGCCCCGGCCGCGCTTCACGCCCTTGCCGCTGGCGACCTCGGCACGGGACCGGCCCGGCGATGACGGGCGGGCGGATGACGGCATGGAAGGATCGCGGGAGGCTGCCGCCTGATGCTGCCGGGTGATCTTCTTGACCTGCGTGAAAAAGCTCTTGGTCTTGCCGGCCTTCGGCGTGTCGGATCGGATGCGGCCGGGCTTCGGACGGAAGCGGTTTTCGTCGTCGGCGCTCAAGGATGCGACTCCGGCCAAAACCCCCGGAAACCGGCCGATCTGCGCCTATGGTGCCGCTCGAAACCCAGCAAAGCCAAGGCTTTGCGCAAAATCGCGGCACGCGGCCCCTCAAAACCATGGTGCCGGAACCGGCCACCTAACCAGTGTGCAGACAACAATAATTTCCAGAAGCGGCCCGATATGGTGCCGTCTTCTTTAATCTTGCCCTCCGCCCTTTCTGCCTTTTCTGCCCCTCCTGCCGGGAAGCCTGCCGGGCGAAAACCTGCCCGACTGGACACCGGAATGAGCGCCGCCGAGCGCGGGAACGCCGTCCTCATGGCGTTCCCGAACCGCTCGCGTCGGCGACGAAAATGCTGTCGCCCTGCGGCTCCGCACCGGCAGGATCGCGCGCCGGAACGGTCGCGCGGCCGTCGCCGGATTGTGCGTCGGGCGGCGGCGCGGCGACAGCCCGCGCGTCGCCCGGACGCATGACGAACAGCGGTGCCTCGCGCCAATCGGGCGGCGGTGGCGGTGCCGATGACGGCGGTTCGGTTGCAGCCGCGCCGCCGAGGATCGGCGCTAGCGCGGCGATATACGCCCGCGTTTCGGCCGGCAGCGTGCGGCCGGTCGCAAGGTATTCGTCATAGCGGCCGGGACCGGCATTGTGGGCCGCCAGCATCGCCGCGACATTGCCGTAGCGGTCGAACATTTCGCGCAGATAGGCGGTGCCCGCCAAGATGTTGTCGCGGGGGTCGTAGGGATCGCGGCCGAGGCCATAGCGATCGCGCAGTTCCGCCCATGTCACGGGCATCACCTGCATCAATCCCATTGCCCCGGCCGACGAAATCGCGCGCACGTCGCCCGCGCTCTCGGCGCGCAGCACGGCGCGAATCCAGTGCTCGGGGATGCCGAAACGCTGCGACGCCTCGGCGATGTGCGCCGCGTAAGGATGGGCGGCGGCCGGGCGCTCGACCGGCACGGATTGCGCGACCGCGACGCCCGATCCGGCGCAGACGGAAAGCGCGCCGGCCAGCAGCAGGACGGCATAATGCCATGCCGGCCTGTCTCCGCAACAACGGCAGCCTGCCAGCGTGCTCGCTGCGGTCAAGGGCAAGGCGCAAGCGCCGGCCGATGGCCGCCCCTGACCTTCGCTGCGCGCGCCGGCCGTCTGGTCGCCGAGCGGGACGGAGGGATGAGACGGTTTTTTCGCGAACAAAGGGATGCCGATCTTTGACCGGATGGCGGGCCGGACGCGCGCGGCCGTCATTCCTCATCCTCGATCTTCCGCGCGTGCTTCCAACGCAGGGTCCAGACCGAAGGATCGTCGTTCGACTGGAACAGTTTGGCGCGGATCGGGGACGGGAAGATTGGCCCCTCCAAACGCATCGACACGAACTCGCCAGCGTTCTCGCTGGAGTCTTTCCATGCGGGGCCGGCGTCCGGGCCGTCCTCGCTATCGAGGCGCACGCGATAGTCGGGCGCGTTCTTCACGTCGCTCGGCTTGGCCGGGACGATGAACAGCTTTTCGTGGAGGCCGAACGAATGAAGCTCGCCCGCATAGCCGGTTTCGGTGCGGGTGAAGGTGCCTATCTCTGCCATGGGAAATCTCCTGCGGTTGATTTTCGGGGGGTGGTTTCAGTGGGTCGGCGCGCGCCACTCGTAGCGGCCGACGCCTTCCTCATTGGTCCAGAGCGGGACCGCTCGGCCGATGACGGAAGCTGCGGGGATGGGTCCGAAATACCGGCCGTCGAGGCTGTCGCGGACTTCCCAATTCATGAGGAAAAGCTGGTCGTCGCCGATCACGCGGCAGCCCTGCCAGACGGGCAGATCGCGGCCGAGGCCGTCGCGCTCCAGCGCCTCGCCCATCTCGATCCCGTCCACCGTGATCGTGCGGCCGGTGCGACAAACCTCCTGTCCGGGCAGGCCCAAGACGCGCTTCAAAAGCGGGACGCCTCGCGCGATATAGCCGCGCTCGACCATGAAGGCGGCTAGCGGTTCGGGCGGCATGATGGCGACCAGCTCGGGTACGTCGATCCGGTCGGCCGGCTCGACGGTGTAGAACCCGACTGGCGCGCTGGCCGTGGCGTTCCAGATGAGTTTCACGGGCCAATCGACGGCGCTGGCGGCGGCGATGCCGATGGCGGCGAGCGCCGTCACCGTAAGGGTGCGGCGGCGCGTCATGGCTCGATCCTTCGGCGGTGAAGCCACGCGGCATGTCGCTCGGGCGTGTAGGCGTGCGGCTCCAGATTGGCGGTCAAACGGTTATGGACGTGCCGCCAGTGCTCCGGTGCGGCGTCGGCCGGATCGAGGCCGAGCGATTCCACGGCGTCGATGGCGGCAAAACCGCGCTGCACCTTCGGCCAGCTATCGAGCCGCAACAGGATTTCGCCGCCGGGGCGCACGAACGGCAATGTCTGGAACGGCTCGCCCCGGCCGATGGCGCGCACAATGTCGATGCGCGAAACGACAGTGCCGTGCTCGCCGCTCGCCCATCGCACGAAGGCAAAGACGCTGCCCGGCGCGAAGCCGACGACGCTGCGGCGGCGGTCGATGATCTGCTCGTAGCTCTTGCGGCCGAAGCGTATCCAGTGCTCGACCTTGCGTTTCTCGAAGGTCAGCTCGACCAATGTGGTAAAGGGCGCAGGTCCGTCCGGCAGCGGACGGCCGTGCGCGCTGCGGTGGGCGCGGCGGGTCATTGTGCGTCTCCGGCGATGTGCTGGTGGGGTGCGCGCGCGTGCGCTGCGTCAACGGCGGGCGTCATGGCTCGCCGCTCCCGGCAGAACCGGCACCACGCTTCGCCTTCGCGCGCGTCAAAGAAAAAGAGTTAGATTCTCTGTTAGATAAGTTAGCGGTCGGATTCCGCTTTTCAGGCCAAAGCGTTAGCTGCGGTTCGTGCGCCTGATCTGCCGATAGTGGTGCGCCTGATCTGCCGATACCCCGTGCGCCTGATCTGCCGATGGCATTAACAGGGTTATCAACAGTGCCTGTTGATAGGTTTTCGGGGCGGATGCGCAGCAGCTCGCGGCCGTCTTCCCGCTCGATCTGGAGCAGGTAGCCGGGAAGTTGCTGGCGGGCCGCGATCCGGCGCAGGTCGAGCGCGAAGTCGGACGGCCGCGCGAGACTCCCGGATTTCTGGTGAAGGTGCGCGACCTCGAAAATCCAGCCGTGGCGCTGGTGCCCGGCGTGCTTTCTGGCGACGCGGTAAAGCCAACGCTCGATGCCGCCAGTCAGCCGGAAATAGGCCGGGTCGATTGTCAGGACCAGCGAGCGGTCGATGACGCTGTTGTAGAACCATTCGGGCAGGACGAACTCCATGCCCTCGACGCGGCCGGCGCGCGTCGTCATTTCCTCCCACTCGTTGATCCATGAGAATTGCCGGCGACGCCAATGCGGGCCGTTGCGGATGGTGGTGGCGATGACGGTCGATTGCAGCCGCGCCAGCGCGGCTTTCAGAAGCCGGTATTGGTGATTGCCGGTCGGGCGTCCGATGGCGCGCAACAGATGGTAAGGCGTAAACCGGACAAAGCGCGACGTGGTGAGGCCGTCATTCTCGGCCGCGACGATCTGCGAGGCCGCCCATATCAGCACATCGGCGTCCCATATGGTCGCCATGCCGTGCTCGGGCATCCCGAACACCTGCACCTCTATGTCGGCGGTCTTGTAGAGAATCGGCTTGGTGCGCGGGGTCTTCGCCAGCGAGAAGAACGGCCGTTCCATCAAATCGCGCTGGTCGCGCGGCGGCGCGTCGCCCGTTGCAACCACGAAGGGGTCTAGGCGGCTGCGCTCGCTGTCCTCGCCCGGCAACGCCGGCTCGTGATCGTCCTCGCGCAGCATCTAGCAGTCGCCCCGTTCTTCGGGGGTGAGCGGACGCGCGGGAAATACGGTGCCGGCGGTCTTGTCGCGGGTGGATTTGCGCTCGCCGGCCGCGCTCCAGTCTTCCAGATCGCGGACGGTGTAGAGGACGCGACCGCCGACCTTGCGATAGGTCGGGCCGGTGCCGTAGGTGCGATGTTTCTCAAGGGTGCGGATGGATATGCCGAGGAAGCGCGCGGCTTCCTTGGTGCGCAACAGGCGCGGCGGCAGGCCCGCAAGCGGGTTGGGCATGGATCACCTCCAGTCGGGATTGGGCTGCCGGGGGCGGCAGCGGACTGTGGCGAACCATGGCGAGGCATCGGCGGCGCGTAGCGTGCCGCATTTGCGCCTACGCGCTGGCGGCACCCCACTTCGGGGCGTCGCGCAGCCAATAGGTGAGGGATTTCAGCGGCTCGATGCCTGCCGCGCCGAATAGGCAAAGACATTCGCGTGCAGCTCGGCTAAGATTGTGGGTGGAGCAGACGCGCTGCTCTGGGGCGTAGTAACCCCTCACGAATGGCCGGTGCCAGCCAGAACGGCACCAACTCCTTGACCTATGGTCGGGGAGCCTGTGGCGTATACAACAGGCTTTCCGAGCTAAAGGCCATGGGGCCGTTTCGTGACGGTTACTAACTCCCCGATCACCAAGAGTCAGAGAGAATCGTTTGCGGGGGCGCACCGCAGACAAGCTCTCTCAGATACGGGGAATGACTATGCGGGTTCCTGTCGAACTCGATCCCGATGTGGACGACGAAGCGCCGACCGGCGACACTATAACCGTCTATGACGAACGGCACTACGTCACCTATCTACGCTTGCTGGATGCCAAGGCCGAGGGCGCGGACTGGAAAGAAGTCGCGCGGATCGTGCTTCACCGCAATCCGGCTGCCGAGGAACTTCGGACCTATCGTTGCTGGCAAAGCCATCTCGAACGCGCGCAATGGCTTTCGCATGAGGGCTATAGGAAGATTCTGGAACAGGCGGCAGCTAACAAGGCGTGAGCATCGGCGGTTTTCAGCTTACTTCACCTCGCAGGCTTTGGAATTTTACGATATCTGACCGACAGGAATCGACCTAATCGCTGACGTTTCGAGTGGCTTTGACGCGTCCTAAAAGCTGATATGCCCCTCAATTGTTGGCCCATTCTGAACAGGTCAACTCATACGTTACCTCGCCGTGCTCCGTGCCGGGTATGGGGTCGGGAAAATCCAAGAAATCCGTCCGCGTGTGTTTCATACCAATCTTCTCCATTACACGGCGCGACCCTTGGTTGACCGCCATTGTATTGGCCACAATCTTGTCATATCCTGCGACCTCGAAGCCCCAACCGATAAGAGCCAAAGCTCCTTCAGTTGCCAGCCCCTGACCCCAAGCTTCCCGGCGCAGTCGATATCCGATCTCAGCTAACGCCCTTCCTTTCGGCAACAAGCAGAACCAGCCGACGAACTCGTCATCCGCATTGCGTCGCGCTGTCCAGACGTTCGGCTCGGTTCCTCGTGGCATGAGAAATGGCGCGGTCGTCGAATCGATCCTGTCATGATCAACCGCACCATTGTTAAGAAACCGCATCACTTCTGGGTCAAGCTCTAGCCAGGGATCCGCCGTGCTGGTTGTCGGAAAAGGAGCCGCTAGTGGGAAAGAGGAGGGTAAATTTTCAGCGTTGCTGGCTCCCCGTCAGCCGGATTGGGTT
>WBZR01001440.1_pt1 | contig 29520 bp, 26 predicted proteins | sample 5204231 | NCBI WGS metagenome assembly WBZR01 (sample SAMN12412403, study PRJNA552823) | activated sludge metagenome | isolation source: activated sludge from anammox sidestream of wastewater treatment plant... | place: USA: Virginia | collected 2017-08
GGCGTGGGCGATATGGTGTTGGATTTGACAACTGCATCATGCCAGAAATGGCCGCCCACTCCCCCTTCCTTGTTCGCGCACCATCGCAAAAAATCCACGCTGTCTCATGCGTTTCGCAAGAGGCTCATGAGTGATGAACGTTGGGAGTACAAAGTGGTACCGACGCCGATGACGATGTTGGGTAGCATCAAGCCCGAAATGATCACCGAGGCCCTGAACAAGGAGGGTCAACTCGGCTGGGAATTGGTCAGCGTGGCGGTATTGGGCATGCAGTCCCATCTCTTCCTCAAGCGCCGGCATTGAGGAGCAAGTCATGGGCAAGTTGAAAATCATTGGTTTGATCATGGTGTGCATGCTCGGCGTGTTCTTCAGTGCGCGCTGGGCGATGCAGAACTGGCTGGCACCGCCACCGGCCAGCCCGGCACAGGCCGATTCGCAACATCTGCGCATCGGCAATGCCTTTCTCGATGCACTCGATGCCGGGCAGTACGATGCGGCCTTGGCGATGACGACTCCCGAGGTTTCTGAAGCCTTGTCCGATGGCAAGTTGCAGAAGGTCTGGGAAGCCTTGCCAATGCAATTTGGTGCGCGCAAGCAACGGATGCCCCTGCGTGGTGAAACCGTGGCGGGAACACCAGTGGTGACCGCCACCCTGATATTCGAGCGTGCGGCGCTGGATGCTCGCATCGTGGTGGAGGCGGATGGCAGGATTTCCGGTTTCCGCATCGTACCTGGCACGATGCCCGAGGCCGCTCCCGAGCCGGTGGCAGCAGATGCCGGTTATACCGAAGTGGATTTCGCCACCGGCATGGATGCTGCATTGCCTGGCACTTTGAGCGTACCCAAGGGTGAGGGACCTTTCCCGGTGGTCGTGCTGGTGCATGGCTCCGGCCCGAACGATCGCGATGAAAGCATCGGCCCGAACAAGCCCTTCCGTGATCTTGCACACGGGCTTGCGGAACAAGGCATCGCGGTGTTGCGCTACGAAAAGCGCACCAAGGCCCACTCGGAAGAATTTGCCGACATGGACTTCACCGTGGATCGGGAAACCGTGGACGATGCCGTGGCCGTGGTCAATCAGTTGCTGGAAGATTCCCGCATCGATCCGGAGCGGGTGTTTGTCGCCGGTCACAGCCTGGGCGCGATGATGGGCCCGCGAATCGCTCAACGTGCACCTGCGATTGCCGGCTTGATTCTGCTGGCTCCCACCAGCCGGCCCTTGCAGGATGTGGTGCTGGAGCAGGTGCAATATCTGGCCGCTGCCGATGGCGAGATCAGCCCCGAGGAGCAGGCCGGAATCGATGAGATCGCCGCCAAGGCCGAGGCCGTGGCGACGCTCGATGCTGCAACCCCGGCCAGCGAAACACTGCTCGGCCTACCGGCGCGCTACTGGATCGATCTGCGCAATTACGACCCGATCGCGGTGGCTCGTGAATTGCCGCAGCCGATCCTGATCGTGCAGGGCGGGCGCGATTATCAGGTGACTGTGGAAGGTGACTTCTCACGTTGGCAAGCGGCCTTTGCCGATGATGGGCGGGTGCAACTGCAACTGTTTCCCACACTCAACCATCTACTGATCGCGGGAACCGGACCTTCGACTCCGCAGGAGTACGCCGAACCTGGCACGGTGGATGCTGCCGTGATTCAAGCCATCAGCGATTTCATTGCGGGCATCCGACCATGAAGCAGCAGTTTGCAATCGTGCCTGCGGGTAAAGCCGCCTGGGTCATGGCTGCCGTGCTGTGCGTGGTTCCGCCGGCGATCATGGCATGGAGCTTCTTCGCGGAACCTCGTTCCAGCACGAGCATGGCCTTGCTGTTGCCGCAGGCCGTGAGTGTCGTCGCGGTGGTCGTGGTGCTCGCGATCCTCGTGGGCGCATTGCGGCGCATGCAGGTGGAACTGGAGGATTCGACCCTGGTATTGCGTGCAGCCTTCTACACCCAGCGCGTGCCGGTGGTGAATCTTGATCTGGAGAAGGCCCGCATTCGCTCACTGGATCGCGACTCCGATGACTGGCCGCGTTTTCGTTCCAACGCCTATGCCCTGCCTGGTGTCCTGATCGGCCACTTTCGCGGCCGCCCATTCAAAAACAAGCTGTTCTGCATTCTGACCCGTCGCGACAAGGTCTTGCTGCTGCCGCAACGCGACGGCAAACGCACCTTGGTGCTGAGCCTTGCACGGCCGCAGGCATTGCTTGATGCACTTGGACGCCTGCCGGTGTGAAGTTTCCGCAGGCGCCGGATGGGGTTCGATTCCGTCTTTGAATCCATCCTTGAACGTCTCACACCGAGGTGTGGGCGTGAGCGAGGCTGCGTGCGTCGCGATGTGGCGGGAAGTCTGAAATGCAAAGGGCGACACCGGGCCGCCCTTTGCATGAACGCACTGCGATGAGGATCAACCCAGCGCGGCTTCCAGTTCCGGCAGGATGGTGAACAGATCACCGACCAGGCCGATGTCGGCCACTTCGAAGATCGGTGCATCCGGATCCTTGTTGATCGCCACGATGGTGCCGGCGTCCTTGATCCCGGTCAGATGCTGGATCGCACCGGAAATGCCGATCGCCACGTACAGTTCAGGGGCGATGATCTTGCCGGTCTGACCGACCTGCATTTCGTTCGGGCAGTAGCCGGCATCGACCGCGGCGCGCGAGGCGCCGACGCCGGCCTTGAGCGTGTCGGCGAGGCGATAGATGATCCTGAAGTTTTCTTCCGAACCAACGCCACGACCGCCGGACACCACGCGTGCGGCGCTTTGCAAGTCGGGGCGATCGGACGAGCCGGCGGCAAGGCCGATGTAGCGGGTGTGCGTGGGCAGGATGGCGCTGCACTGCACCGCGCGGATCGAGGCGTTGCCGGTCTGTGCTGCTGCTGGCCAGGACGCGACGCGCACGGTCGCAACGACCTTCTGGTCGGCCGGCGCATTGACCGTGATGATGGCATTGCCGGCATAGATCGGACGCTTGAAGGTGTACGCATTCTCCACCGCCATGATGTCACTGACCTGGGCCACACCCAGGAGTGCGGCGACGCAGGGCATCAGGTCCTTGCCGAAGGTGGTCGAGGGACCGAGTACATGGCTGTAGCCCTTGCCGATCTCGGCGATCTGTGCGGCAAGCACGTGCGCGAGGGGATGGGCATTGGCCGGGTTGGTGACGGTCAGGACTTCGCTGACGCCATCGATCCTCGCGGCCGCTGCAGCGATCGCGTCGGGTGCGTCGGACAGCACCAGGATGTTGATCTTTGCCGGCGACAGTGCGTGCGCGGCCGAGACGGTCTTGGCCGTGGCCGAGAAATTGAGTTGGCCGTTCAGGTGTTCGGCGATGACGAGTACGTGCGACATGCTGTGATCTCTCCTGTCGTGCTCAGACGAGGCCCTTGGCCCTGAGTGCCGCGACCAGCTCGGCGGCGTCCTTGACCATCACGCCGCGGCTGCGTTTTTCCGGCGGGGCGTAATGGGTGGTCTTGAGGAAGTCGCCGGCTGCAACTCCGAGGTCGGCCAGTTGCAGGGTTTCCAGCGGCTTGGTCTTGGCCTTCATGATGTCGGGCAGTTTGATGAAGCGCGGCTCGTTCAGGCGCAGGTCGACGGTGATGACGGCGGGCAGGTCGATTTCGAGGGTTTCAAGACCGGCATCGACCTCGCGCACCACGGTGGCCTTGCCGTCGGCGACATCGATCTTGCTGGCGAAGGTCGCCTGCGGACGGCTCCAGAGCGTGGCCAGCATCTGGCCGGTCTGGTTGGCGTCGTCGTCGATCGCCTGCTTGCCCAGCAACACGATGTCGGGCTGCTCCTTCTCGACCAGTTTGAGCAAGGCGCGGGCGGCGGTGAGTGGCTGGATCGCGTCCTCGGTGACGACATGGATGGCGCGGTTGGCGCCCATGGCAAGGCCGTTGCGCAGGTGCGCCTGGGCATTGGCCGGGGCGATGGTGGCGACCACAACTTCGGTGGCGATGCCCTTTTCGCGCAGACGCAGGGCTTCTTCCAGTGCGATGTCATCAAAGGGATTGGCAGAAAGTTTCACGCCATCGGTCACGACGCCGGAGCCATCCGGCTTGACCTGCACGCGGACATTGGCGTCCACGACGCGCTTGTAGCCGACCAGGATTTTCATCGGTCCAGGGTTCCTGAATTGTGCGGTGGGGAAGATTCCGCTGCATTGCAGCAGGCGGGCTGCCGATTGTATCGCGGTGCCGCGTTCAGGGCGAACCGCATGGTCGCGGCATTTCAGTCGCGGGCCTGTCCGAGCCGGCCTGCCAGCCGTGCGACAAAACGTGTGGCCGAGCCAGCGGCGTGATCGAAGAACAGCGACGGCTCGATCAGCTCCAACTCCAGCAGGCGTGGACCCTCGGGCGTGGGCAGGAGATCGATGCGCGCATACAACGGTGTGGGGAAGGGCAGAGCGGCAAGCACCGCGTGTGCTGCGGCCTGCTCCGCCGCACTCGGGAGGCGGGCCTCGATCTGTTCGGGGGCGAACAACTGTTCGGTCGCACCGCCGCCGCGCTGCAACAGCGGACCCTTGCGGATCGCGTGCGAGTACTCGCCGTCGAAGAACAGCAGGGCAGTCTCGCCGGTGACATCGACGGCCTCCAGATACGGTTGCACCAGGACCGCGCGGCCGGCTTCGAGCAGGCGACGGACATGTTCGATCGCGGCGGCGCGTTCTGCGACGAGGTAGCGCCGGGTATCGCGCGAGCCGGCGCTGACGGTCGGCTTCACCACGAATTCGGCCCAGTTCGGAAAGCCGCCGGCGTCCTCGCCCGGCGCGATGAAATGACTGTCCACCACCAGGATGCCGAGCACTGCCAGATCGCGCAGATAGTGCTTGTCGCTGTTCCAGCGCACGATGTCGAGCGGATTGATGAGCGTGGTGAGCGCAGCGACACGCTCGCACCAGGCCAGGAATTCGGCCAGGCGCTGGGTATAGTCCCAAGTCGAGCGCAACAGGACGCACTCAAATGCCGCCCAGTCCACCTCGGGGTCGTCCCAGTCGCAGACCTGCGCCGGGATTCCGGCGGCAGCAAGGGCCGCACGCAACGCGGGCAAGTCCTCGTCGAGTGGGCGGGCGGCGGCAACGGAGGCGATGGCGATGGAGCGGGACATGGTGTGCTCGATTCTTCCGGGGTTGCGGACTTTGGCGCGCCGGGGCACGGGATACAAGCGGTGCCGGCTTGATTTGCCGATGGTCGTTCATCGCGGCACCATGCGCGCTGTCTTCCGTCGTCCCGCTGCCAATGAACGAAACCGTCGATGTCCTGCGCCATGCCTCGCTCCTGTGCGTGCTGCACGCATTGGCCTCGGGCCGCACCAGCAGCGTGGCGCTGACCACCGGGTTCCTCGCCGCCATCGAGCGCGATGCCGGTCTGTGTGCGTGGACGCATGTCGATGCCGAGGGTGCACTCGCCGCGGCCCGTGCCGCCGATGAGCGCCGCGCGCGTGGCAGCGTGCTGGGGCGTCTCGATGGCGTGCCACTGGCGATCAAGGACAATATCGACGTGGCCGGGATGCCGACTGGCGTTGGACTTGCGGCGCGGCGCGATGCGATTGCGAGCGAGGATGCGTTCATCGTGGCCCGACTGCGTGCCGCCGGCGCGGTGCTGCTGGGCAAGACCACGCTCGACGAGGCCACGCTTGGCACCGTCGGGCGCAATCCGCACGATGGCGATGTGGTCAATCCACGGTTTCCTGAACGTGTCAGCGGTGGTTCGTCGGCGGGTTCCGCGGTGGCGGTTGCGGCGGGGCATGCGGTTGCCGCGCTCGGTTCGGACACGCTCGGTTCGACCCGCCTGCCGGCGGCGTTCTGTGGTGTCGTCGGACTCAAGCCGACCACCGGTGAACTGTCCTGTCGTGGGCTCGTGCCTTCGTTGCGTCGCCTCGACTGTCCCGGCGTGATCGCGCGCAATGTCGAGGACATCACCCCGCTGCTGCGGGTGATGGCAGGCTACGATCGCGATGATCCGCGCTCGCGCCGACGTCGTGTCGCACTGGCGATGCCGGATTGGGAGCCGGTCGCGCTGCGCGTCGGGGTTCTGGCCGGGTTGCCGTCGCTGGCAGCGGATCCCGAGGTGATTGCAACGTTCGAGGCTGCGGTGGACAAGGCCCGTGGCCTGCTCGGGGCGGCGGAATTGACCGACTTCACCCTCGACGAACTGGACATTGCCGGCACGCGCCGTGCTGCCCTGCTGATGATGGAGGCCGAATTGCTCGCCACCCATGCGGACGCACTCGACGGGGCGAGTGCCGGCCTGCTCGCCTTGCTGGATTTCGCCCGACGCAAGTCGGCCGTGGACTTCGCCCGTGCCGACATGCGCCTCGATGCACTGGTGCGTCGGGTGCGGCGCTTGTTCGAGCGCTTCGACGTGTTGCTGCTGCCGGTTTCGCCCCGGCTGCCGCCGTGGGCAGGTGAAGCCGAGCCGGGCAATCTGGCGGATTTCACCGCGCTTGCCTCGCTCGCCGGTTGTCCGGCGCTGGCATTGCCGTTGGCCGATGGCACCGGCCTGCAACTGGTCGGCCAGCCCGGCAGCGACCTGCGCCTGCTGGAACTGGGTGCGGTGCTGGCTTCGGTACTGGCTGCCGACAGCGCCTGCGGCTGATTTCAACCCATCAGCATCAGCGCCACGCCCGGCAAGGTCAGGCAGACCCCGATGGCGCCGATGCGGCCGAGTGGCTCGCGCAGCCACCACCAGGCCAGCAGCAGGATGAAGATCGACGAGGTTTCATTCAGCACCGCCGCGATCGAGGCCGGCGCGTATTTGTAGCCACCCAGCCACAGCACCATCGACAGGCACTGGCCGAAGAACGCGGCCAGGATCAGGAGCTTCCAGTCGATCTTGTGACCGCGTACCCGGAGCAGACGCAATTCGCCACGCAGCGTCGCGATCACGATCATGCCGAGCACGGCGCCGACCACGCGCAGCAGCGTGACCCAGCCGAGCAGACGTGCCTCCAGTACCGGTTTGACCATCACGATCGCGACCGCCATCAGCACGATCGCGGTCAGACCGATGCCGAAGGCAGCCGCCTGCGAACGTTCCCCGTGCGCCGATGGATGGGCATCGAGCGGCAGTGGTTCGGGTGGCGGCACGGGTTCGCCGACCACGGCGTGCGCAGGCTGAGGGCGCTGCGAAATCACCAGTACGCCGGCCATCACCAACAGGAAGCCGGCGATTTGCCAGGCGTTGAGGCGTTCGCCCAGGAGCAGGACCGAGAGCACGATCACGATCGGACTGTAGGCGTTGCCGATCACCCCCATGCTGCCCGCGCCGAGGCGCGCGAGGGCGACGAAATACAGGGTGTCGGCCAGGGCGATGCCGATGAAGCCGCTGGCCAGGGCGATGCCCACATCGCGCCAGGGCATGGCCGGCGAGGCCAGGCCATGCAGGACGAAGGGCAGCGGCAACAGCATCACCAGAACCACGAGGTTCTTGTTGAAATTGAGCGTGAGTGCCGGCAAGCCACGGACCAGTTGCCGGTAGAGGATGACCCCGACGGCCCAGACCATGGCGCTGAGCAGGGAGAGAGTTTCGCCAAGGCCGATGTGCATCCGCACATTATCGCGGAAGATTCATTGCCGGTTGCGATCGCGTGCGCATACTGCGCTGCCCTCGCGTCGAATCCGGACGATTTCCTGCGATCGTGCGACGGGTGCCTGTCTCTGGATTCCTTGGCATGACGCACTTCCCTTACGCCGCGCGAGTCGAGTTCGTGGTCGAACTGGCCACGCGCCTGCACATCTACGGCACCACCGCGCAGCGTCTGGAAGGCGCGGTCGCCGGCGTCGCCACACGACTCGGATTGCGCTGCGAGCCCTGGGCCAATCCGACCGGCCTGATCCTGTCGTTTTCCGATGGGCTGCAGGAGCAGGCGCTGGTCAATACCACCCAGGTCATCCGTCTCGCACCGGGCGATGTCGACCTGCGCAAGCTGTGTGCAGTGGATGCGGTGGCGGAGTGCGTGCTGCGCGGCGAACTTTCGATTGCCGATGCGATGCAGTCGCTGCGCGCGCTCGACGCGCCGGCCAGGCGGCACGAACGGATTCTGGCCATGCTCGCCTTCGGTCTGACCTCGGCGGCAGTGGCGGTGTTGTTGCGAGGGGCGTGGCCGGACGTGCTCGCCGCCGGCGGCATCGGCCTGATGACCGGCGTGCTGTATGCCTTCGGCGGCGGACGCGCGCGCCTGGTCGAGGCGCTGGAATTGCTGGCCGCGATGCTGGCCACCCTGGTCGCGCTCGCGCTTGCCACGTTCCTGGTGCCGCTTTCGCTCAAGACCGTGATCGTGTCGGCCCTCGTGGTGCTGATGCCGGGTCTGACCCTGACCAATGCCATATCGGAATTGACCAGTCAGCAACTGGTATCGGGTACGGCGCGTTTTGCCGGGGCAATGGCGACTTTGTTGAAACTCGCCTTCGGCAGCATGATCGCTGCGCAAGTCGCGCTGCTGTTGCATTGGCAGCCATTGGAATATTCAGGCAGCGTGCCGGTGCCCGAGTGGAGTGAATGGATGGCGCTGGGGCTGGCGATGCTTGCGTTCGCGGTGCTGTTCAAGGCTGCCTGGCGTGATTACCCGATCGTCATGGGTGCCGTGGCGCTGGCGTATTTGAGCACCCGCATTGCCGGAACATGGCTGACCGGTCCCGGCGCCGCGGTGTTCGTGGCGAGCGTGGTGATTACCCTCGTCGGCAATGTCTACGCGCGCCGGATGAATCGTCCCGGCGCCCTGATCCGGGTTCCGGGCATCATCCTGATGGTGCCCGGCAGCGTCGGATTCCGCGGCATGAGTTCGATGTTCGAGCAGAATGTCATGCTCGGACTGGACACCGCGGTGAACCTGCTGGTGATCCTCGTGGCGCTGGTCGGCGGCATGTTGATCGGCAATGCCCTGGTGCCGGCGCGGCGCAATCTTTGATTCGCATCGCGTTTCGGCCTGCGCGATTGAAAAAAAACCGATGGGCGCCCAGGCTCGGCTGCACAAGGTTCCTCTCCTGTCGGGAGAGGGGTTTGATTGAGAGCATTGCTCCTTGCCCCCGGACAAGGGAAAACCCGTCGAGCTTCGGGCCAGGCAGGAAAAGAAAAGCCCCCGAGGCGGGGGCTTTTCAGCGAGCAGGACAGTGGCGAAGGCTCACGCGTTGATCAGCAGATCCTCGCGGCTCTTGCCGGATTCGATCAGCGCGGCAAACCAGACCGGCGCCCGGCCGCGACCAGTCCAGGTCTGGTCGTGATTGTCCGGGTTGCGGTACTTCGGCGCCACCTTGCCCTTGCTGCGGCCCTTGCCGGCCTTGCGCGGCGCGGCCTTGGCTGCCGGCGTGCTCGTGCCGGAGCCGGTGCCGAACAATTCCTGGATGCTGTAGCCCTCGCTCCTGGCCAGACGCGTGACCTTGGCGCGAACGCGGATCAGCGGAGCGCGCTTCTTCTTGCGCTTGTGCTCGCGCGTGGCGTCGGCGATGAATTTTTGCAGGGCCTTCGGGGTCATCGACGAGAAATCGATAGTCATGGGTATCCTCGAACAACGGGTGGAATGAAATGGTCTGTCCCGGGCGTGGTTTGATGGATTGGGCGCCCGGCCAGGTTCACGCTCGTGCTTGATTCATTCCCGATTCGCCATTGATTCGGGCAATGACCAGACTGCAGCGAGCCGGAGGTTAATCCCTTGAAATCGACATGGCAAGTGCCGGAAGAATCAATTTCCGCCAGTTTCCGGATTCGGTGGAAATGGATTCGTCCGACATCACGACTTGAATCACCCCCGCCCGCCATGCCGACCTCGGCGCTTGTCGATGCGGGCGCGGCCATGTACTGTGCGGCAATCGAATGCGACAGCAGAATGCGGGGAGGGCGACATGGGATTGCTCGACGAACTCGAACAAGAGGCTGCGCGCCGTTCCGGCGAGGATCAGGACGAGGCCCTGCGGCTGGCGCGCGAAAGCGCGTGGAAAGACGAGTTGCAGCCGGCGGCGGCGCGTCTGGGTGAATACCTGACGCGCCTCGCCAAGACCCTTTCGGCGGCACAGCGGAAAATCCGGTTCGTGTTTCCGATCGCCGGCTATGGCGATGTCGTGGCGTATGCCGAGCCGCCATTCGACTGTCGCATCACCCCTGGTGCGGTACAGCACGAGATTGAATTCACGTTTCCCGCCGTGGCGGCGCCCGGCGAGTGCACGCTCGTGGTCGCCGATACGCCGGCCAAGGTGCGGCTGGTTTCCGGTCTGCTCCAGAATCACCGTCTGTCCGGGTTGCACGATGTCACCAAGAATGCCAATGGCGACGTGGTTTCCGGGCGTTTTCAGGCGCGCGGCCGGATTCCGGTTCGCCTGCACGCGCTCGCGACCCAGGATTCGGGCCAACTGAAGATCACCTTCAGCAACGTCGAGACCTTCGGCACGGCGCAGCGCACCTATGCCGCCGATGCCTTGACCGACGAGGCATTCGATGCCATCGGACGCTATCTGTTGCGCGAATTGACGACCTTGTCGCGGGAAAAGCTCGACGCCAATACCCGTCGCCAACTGCAGAGCCAGATCCAGCGCGATCAGATCCGGCGCGAATGGGAAGCCAAACTCTCGGTGCAGTTGCGCGAGGACGAGGCCACGGTGACGGCACTGATGGCACCGACCGCGTCACCGCGTGCCTTTGCCACGCGCGTTGGCGCGGCGATCGGACGCCTGTTGCGGCGCGGCGACTGAAGCAAGCCGCAGCGCCGATTCTCCCGGCGCCGCAGCACGGGTCGAGAATCAACCGGCTTGCACGCCGAGACGCTGGAACAGACTGACGCGGTCGAGCGCTTCGCTCTGGTTGCCACGCCGCGCACGATATTCGAAGGTGCCGGCGGCGAGGCCGCGCTCGGACACCACGACCCGGTGCGGAATGCCGATCAGTTCGATGTCGGCGAACATCGGTCCGGGACGCAGGCCGCGATCATCCAGCAGCACATCGAGGCCGGCGTTGCCAAGTTCCCGATACAGCTCTTCGGCGGCCTGTGCCACTGCCGGATCCTTTTTCGGATTGATGATGCAGACCGCGACGGCCCAGGGCGCCATCGGTTCGGGCCAGATGATTCCGGCGGCATCGTGGTTCTGTTCGATTGCCGCGGCGACGATGCGCGAAACACCGATGCCATAGCAGCCCATCCACATCACCTGGTTCTTGCCGTTTTCATCGAGCACCGCAGCCTGCAGCGCCTCGGCATATTTCTGCCCGAGCTGGAACACGTGCCCGACCTCGATGCCGCGGGCAATATGCAACTGGCCCTTGCCGTCGGGCGATGGATCACCTTCGCGCACGTTGCGGACATCGACGATATGCGCGGGCTCGGCCAGGTCACGGCCGAAATTCACTCCGGCAAGGTGCCAGCCCGGACGATTGGCACCGACGACGAAATCCGCCAGTGCGACGACGGCGCGATCGGCGATGAGCGTGATCGGTTTTGCCGGGTTGACCGGCCCGATGAAACCCGGCTCGCTGCCGAGATGTTCGAGAATCTCCCCCTCGCTCGCGAGGCGGTGGTTGGACAGCCCCGGAACCTTTGCGAGTTTGACCTCGTTGGCCTCGTGGTCGCCGCGCAGCAGCACCAGGGTGAAGCCGTCATCGCCCATCAGCGCGAGTGACTTGACCGTGCGCTGCACGGCAATGCCCATCAGTTCGGCGACTTCGGCACAGGTTTTCTGAGTCGGGGTCGCGACCTCGCGCAAGTGTTCCGCGGCTGCCGGGCGTCCACCCTGGTCGGCAAGTGCTTCGGCGGCTTCGAGATTGGCGGCATAGTCGGAACCGTCGGAGAAGGCGATCGCGTCCTCGCCCGAGTCGGCCAGCACGTGAAATTCCTGCGAGGCATCGCCGCCGATCGCGCCCGAATCGGCCTTGACCGCGCGGAACTTCAAGCCGAGGCGGCTGAAGATGCGGCTGTAGGCCGCGTGCATGTTGTGGTACTCGCGCTCCAGACATTCGGCCGAAAGATGGAAGGAATAGGCATCCTTCATCAAAAATTCGCGCGCCCGCATCACTCCGAAGCGCGGCCGGATCTCGTCGCGGAACTTGGTCTGGATCTGGTAGAAATTGATCGGCAACTGCTTGTAGGACTGCAATTCGTTGCGGGCGAAATCGGTGATCACTTCCTCATGCGTCGGGCCGTAGCAGTATTCGGCCTTCTTGCGGTCCTCGATCTTGAGCAATTGACCGCCGAATTTCTGCCAGCGCCCGGTTTCTTCCCACAGCTCGCGCGGCTGGATCGAGGGCATCAGCAGTTCGATCGCGCCGGCACGATTCATTTCCTCGCGTACCACGGCCTCGACCCGGCGCAGCACGCGCAGGCCGAGCGGACTCCAGGTGTAGATGCCGGCAGCGAGCTTGCGGATCATGCCGGTGCGCAGCATCAGCTGGTGGCTGACGATCTCGGCGTCGGCCGGGGTTTCGCGGGAGGTATTGAGATGGAATCGCGACAGGCGCATGGGGAGCTTCCACGAGGGTGAAAGGGCGCGATTGTAGCCCGAGCCGCCCGTACGGTCCGATTTGCGTGGCGCGATCATTTTCTGCCGCCACCATCACGCCGGGCCGACGTCGGGTCACCGGCGCACGCGGACGCCTGGTTCAGCGCATGCCGTCAGTCGGCGGCGTGGAGCCGGGCAGGAGGTTCCGGTTCGGGTCGATGCGGACGGTTTCGTAGGGGCGTCCCGATGGCGGAGAGTCGGTCAGTTGCACCCGGCCCTCGGCATCGTGCCAGCGATACAGCACCGGCATGTAGTCCTGCGAGTTCGGATTGGCGCGGCGCCACTCCTGTGGCAGGCGCTCGGGCTGGTAGACCCAGATCCAGGCCGCGACGCCCGCCAGAATGGCAAGCGCCGTCAGGAATCCGAGCAGGAAGTTGCGCACAAGCGTGACCTCGGTCGGCGTTTCAGTCGCAGTTGGCCTCGATCGTGCGCTGGTTGTCGGCGCGTTGGGCCTTGATTTCCTCGTCGCTGAGGTTGCGGGTCTCGCCGTTGACCACCATCGAAACGGCCGCGCCCGAGTCGAGGGTTTCCATGTTGCGCCGGGCGGTGCGACACAGTTCGGCGCGCAGATTGGCGTCGACCTGGGCGCCAGCGGCAGCGGTCGCCGGCTTGGTTGCAGCATCGGTCGCAGCGGCTTCCGGCGCCGCCGCGGTGGTCCCGCCGCGCACGTTCACGCGCTCGTATTTGAGACCCTCCGGCGGGGTGTCGGCGTAGTGGGTCACTCCCTGGGCGTCGGTCCAGCGGTAGACATCGGCCGCATGTGCGGCGCTGAAACCCAGTGCCGCAATGGCCAGAAGGGTGATCGGGAGGATTCGCATCGATTGGCTCCTGCAGGATGAAAGATTCCCCGTGCCCAGTTTGCCTCAAGTCGGGTGGCAAGACACGGGCTCGCGTTACACTGGACCCGCGAGTATTCGGGAAATTCCATGGAAAACCAGCCAGACCGCCTCAAGCCGCGTCCGCGTGGCATCTACCTGCTGCCGAACCTGTTCACCTCCGGTGGCCTGTTCGCGGGTTTCTACGCCATCATCGCGGCAACCCAGGGGCGTTTTTCCGATGCCGCGATCGCGGTTTTCATCGCCGGTGTGCTGGATGGTCTTGATGGTCGGGTCGCACGCATGACCGGCACCCAGAGTGAATTCGGCGTGCAATATGATTCGCTTGCCGATCTGGTCAGTTTCGGCATGGCGCCGGCGCTGGTGATGTACCACTGGGCGCTTGTGCAGTTGCAGTTCGATGGTCCGATCCCGGGCAAGATCGGTTGGGCCGCGGCGTTCCTCTATGCTGCTTGCGCCGCCTTGCGCCTGGCGCGCTTCAACGTCCAGGTCGGCGTCGTCGACAAGCGCTGGTTCATCGGTCTGGCGAGTCCCGCGGCCGCAGCGGTGATGATGGCCTTCGTCTGGACCCTGGACAGTCGTCTCAACCTCAGTGGCGGCCAGGTGCGCTGGCTGGCGGTCGCTGTCACCGTCATCGCCGGCTTGTCGATGGTCAGCCGGATCCGGTATTTCAGTTTCAAGAGCCTGCCTTTTGCCGGTCGCGTGCCCTTTGTCTGGGTGTTGTTCGCCCTCGGCCTGCTGCTGCTGCTGGCAATCGATGCCGCGCCGGTGTTGCTCGTCGCCTTCACCGCGTATCTGGTCTCGGGGCCATTGATCTGGCTCTGGTCGCGTCTGCGCCGTACCCGCACCCCGCCCGTCGCGCCGGAATGAACACCACGGCCGGGCCAGTCGTGGCGGACGCTTCCGAGGCCGCGGTGCGGCCCGGCGAGTTGCTCGCCTTCATGGCCGAGGTCAGCCAGAAACTGGCGGTTTCGGTGGACCTCTCGCGCACCCTGCGCGAATCGGTGGCCTACGTCGCCCAGTACCTCGATGCCGAAGCGGTCAGCGTGTTCCTGCTGACGCCCGGAACCGACTCCCTCGAATGCCGTGCCTGCCAGGGACCGGTGGACATCCTCGGCCTGCGCATTCCGGTCGGACAGGGCATCGTCGGACGCACGGTGGCGGAAAACCGCTGCCAGATGGTGCGCGATGCCTATGCCGATCCGAATTTCACCGAGGCGATCGACAGCAGCACCGGTTTCGTCACGCGCAGCGTGTTGTGCGCGCCACTGGCGACGGCGCAGGGCGTGATCGGTGCGATTGAAGCCATCAACAAGCGTGGCGATGGCCTGTTTCAGGATGCCGATCTCGTCGCGCTGCGTCTGTTGGCGGCCCCCATGGCCCTGGCCCTCAACGTCGCGCGCCTCGCCGAGGAACTGCTGGAGCAGAACCGCATCCGGCGCGAGTTGGGCATGGCCCGGCGCCTGCAGCGCTCGCTCCTGCCCAAGCGCCGACGTGGCGATTATCCCTTGCGCGCGATCAATCTCTCGGCGCGCGAGGTTTCCGGGGATTTCTACGACTTCTTCGACCTGCCCGACGGTCGCATCGCCTTCACCGTCGGCGATGTCGCCGGCAAGGGTCTCGATGCCTCCTTCCTGATGGTGCGCTGTGCCAGCCTGTTGCGCTGGGCCGGCAAGGAAGGCCGACGCCCGGCCGACTGGCTGGCGCAGGTGAACGACGAGCTGGGCGAAGCGATCGCGCCGGGCATGTTCGTCTGCGCCGTCGCCGGGCACTACGACCCGGCCACCCGCAAGGCGGTCTGGGCCAATGCCGGCTTCCCGCCGCTGCTGCGGGTCGAGACGACGGGCACGGTCGAGCACTTCGAAGCGACCGCGCCGCCGCTTGGCATCCTGCAGCGGCTGACCTTTCCCGAGCAGGCGTGCGATCTCGCGGAAGCCAGCCTGTACCTGTTTTCCGATGGTGCCACCGACGTGCGTGGCGCGGCTGGAACACCGCTCGGCGTGGACGGTGTCGCGAGCCTGCTGCGGCGGCTCGAATCGTTGCCGGCGGCGGCACGCCTGCGCGCCGTGGTGCGCAGCCTGCGCGCCTTCAGCGTTACCGACGACATGACCCTGATGCTGGTCACGGGCAGACCCGCGAACGGCGAAACGCAATTGCTCGACCATGCCTTTCCGGCGCAGCCGGGCGAATTGGCGGGGATGCGGAGACGGCTTGCCGCGGCACTGGCGCGGGCCGGGGTCGAGGCCGAGTTGCGCCAGGCGCTCGTGCTGGCGGTGGATGAGGCCAGCAGCAACATCATTCGGCACGGTCATGGCGGTGCAAGTTCGGCCCTCATCCACCTGCGTGTGCGCCGCGATGGCGATGAGCTGAGCTTCGAACTGCTCGACCAGGCCCCCGTGATCGATGCCGCGCGGTTGTGCCCGCGCGACCTGTCCGAGTGCCGACCCGGCGGCCTTGGTCTGAATTTCATCGACAGCCTGATGGATCGTTGGTCGCTGACCGCACGCGAAGACGGCCTCGGCAACCGGCTGGAAATGACCAAGCACATTGCCGATGGAGGCACGCCATGAGCCTGTGCGAAACCCGGATCGATGGCGATGTCGCCACGGTCGTGCTGGGGGGTGAGGTCGACCTGTCCTGGTCGGCGCGGGTGCGGCGCGAAGTCCTCGCGGCACTGGCGCGGGCACCGAAGGTGGCGATCGACCTCGCCCAGGTGTCCTACATCGATTCCTCGGGCATCGCGGCGCTGGTCGAGGGTTTCCAGAATGCACGCGGCAAGGGCCAGGCTTTCGAACTGGTGCAGGTCAGTCCGGCGGTGCTGGCGGTGCTGAAGCTGGCCCGGCTCGACCAGGTATTCGCGATCCGCAGCCGGGACGGTGCGTGAGCATGCAACGTGCGCTCGCGTCGTTCGAACGGCTTGGCCGGCGCGTGGTTGCGGCGGTCGCGGAGCTGGGTCATGGCGTGATGCTGCTGCTGGACTCGCTCCACTACCTCGCACGCGGTTGGCGCATGGGTCAGCCGGTGCGTGTGCGCATGGTGTTCGAGCAGATGCGCCAGGTCGGCGTCGATGCGATTCCGATCGTCTCGCTGCTGGCCCTCACCATCGGCGTGATGCTGGGCATCCAGTTCGTCGCCGCGCTGGCCGAGTTCGGCGCGCAGAGCCAGGTGATCGTGGCGGCCGGCAAGTCGATCACGCGCGAGTTCGGCGCCCTGATCACCGGCATCGTCGTGGCCGGGCGTACCGGTTCTGCACTGGCGGCGCGATTGGGCTCGATGGTGGTGTCACAGGAGGTCGATGCGCTCGCAGTGATCGGGATCGAGCCGGTGCGCTACCTCGTCGCGCCGGCGCTGGTGGCGATGCTGTTGATGCTGCCGGTGCTCACCATCATCGCCGATGCGGTGGCGATTCTGGGTGCCGGCCTCTACACCATGGGACCGCTGGACATCAGCCTCGCCGGTTTCGTCGGACAGACCCTCGACCTGCTCACACCACGCGACCTGTGGGAAGGCATCTCCAAGAGCGTGGTGTTCGGCCTGCTGATTGCCCTGATCGGTACCAGCACGGGCTTGTCCGTCAGCGGGGGAGCCGAAGGCGTCGGGCGCGCCACGACCCGCGCGGTCGTGCTCTCGATCAGTGCCCTGGTGCTGTCGGACATGCTGTTTTCGTTCTTTCTGAATCGTTGAGAAGCCGGAATTGGGGATTGGGGATTGGGGATTGGGGATTCGTAAAGACAGGTGGTTGTGATGGTTCGCGCCTTCGGTGGGAGGGTTGTCTTGTTTCATCGGGTGCCTCACCGTGAGGAGGGCCGGCTTTGACCCATCTCCAATCCTCAACCCCCAATCCCGGCTCCGCCTCCAATCTCCAATCCCCAGTCACGAATCCCGCTGGCGCGGCAGCGACAGCGGCAGCCGTCATCGAGGTCGCCGGCCTCGATGCCTGGTACGGGCGGCGTCAGGTCTTGCATGGCGTGGATTTTCGCGTCGAGCCGGGCGAGATTCGCGTCATCATGGGTGGCTCGGGTTCCGGCAAGAGCACCCTGTTGCGCCATCTCATCGGCCTGCTGCGCCCGCGTGCGGGTCGGGTGAAGCTGCTCGGCGTCGATCTCGCCCGGGCGAGCGCGCGCGAGCTGCTCGACTTGCGTCGGCGCATCGGCGTGAGCTTCCAGGGCGGCGCGCTGTTCACCTCGATGACCGTGGGCGAGAATGTCGCCCTGCCGCTGCGCGAGCACACCCGGCTCGACGAGAGCACGATCCGCATCATGAGCCGGCTGAAGCTCGAAGTGGTCAATCTCGGCGGCTTCCAGGATCTGATGCCGAGCCAGCTTTCCGGCGGCATGGTCAAGCGGGCGGCACTGGCACGGGCGATCGTCATGGATCCACGCCTGATGTTCTTCGACGAGCCCTCGGCCGGCCTCGATCCCGTGGTTTCGGCGGAGCTGGACGAGTTGATCCTGCAATTGCGCGGGGCGATGCGCATGAGCATCGTCGTGGTCACCCACGAACTTGAATCCGCCTTCAAGATTGCCGATACCATCACCGTGCTCGACCAGGGCCGAGTGCTGATGACCGGCACCGTGGCCGAGGTTCGCGCTGCCGACAACGAGCGCATCCAGGATCTTCTGAACCGGCGTCCGCGCGAGGTCGAAGTGAACGTGGACGAGTACCTGCGACGGCTGACCGAGGAACAAGGCTGAGACCGACATGCGCACACTGAAGAATGCTCCCGGGAGTGCATCGCGATGAAGCGCGACACCCTCAATTACGCCCTGGTGGGCGCGGTGACCCTGATCGCGTTCGGGCTGCTGTTGGCGACCTTGTTCCGGATCACCGGCCAGCATGGCACCAGCACCGATTATCACGTCCATTTCGACAACGTCACCGGCGTTCGCGTCGGTGCGCCGGTGCTGTACCAGGGCTTTCGCATCGGCCAGGTGCGGGACATCGTGCCCGAACGTGGCGAGGGCACACGCTACCGGGTCGAGTTGGCGCTGCGCAGCGACTGGCCGATTCCGGTGGACAGCGTCGCCCAGCTCCAGGCCAGCGGCCTGCTCGCGGACGTGCGCATCGGGATCCGTGGCGGCGAGAGTCCACAGATGCTCGCGCCCGGCGCCGAGCTGGCGGGAATCGAGGGTGGCGACGTGTTCGCGGCGATGAACGAACTGGCCGGCGAGATCACCACCCTGAGCCGTGACCGCATCCGTCCGCTGGTGGAAACCCTCGCGATGCGACTGGATTCGATTTCCGGCGCGCTCGATTCGGGCCTGCCGGCCCTGGTGGGAGAATCGCAGGCGCTGCTGGCGCGCCTGAACCAGGCTGCCGAGGGCGTCAACCGCCTGCTCGGCGAGGAGAACCAGCAGGCCATCGGCGCCAGCCTGCGCGACCTGCGCACGGTGGCCTCCGACCTCAAGCAAACCCAGGCCGACACCCGAGCCCTGATCCTCGCCTTGAACGAAACCCTGGGCGAGAGTCGGCCGGAGATCCGCCAGATCGTGCTCGACCTTGAACGCGTCGTCGGCACGCTGGCCCAGCGCATGGATTCGGTCGCGCATCATCTCGATTCATCGAGCCGCAATTTCGATGAATTCAGCCGCGAAATCCGGCGCAACCCGAACCGATTGCTGTTCAGTCCCAAGGCCGACGCCGTGGAGGAACGATGAGCCTGTCGCGCACTGTCCTGATCGGCCTTGCCGGCTCCCTGCTGATGGCCTGTGCCGGCACGCCGGCGATGCCGGAGACGACCTATTACCGTCTGCCCGAACCGCTTGCGCCGACGCGCATGGCGACGCCGGTGGTCGAGCTGCCGATCGTGGTGGAAGTGTTCACCGCCGATGGCTTGTACTCGGACCAGGCCTTGATCCATGCGCTCGACGCGCAGGCCCAGCAGGTGCGGTCCTACCACTACCAGCTCTGGGTCGATCCGCCGGCACGGCTGTTGCAGCGGCGCCTGCTCGCCAGCCTGCGTGCCAGTGGCATCAGTCGCATCACCACCGACAGCCTGCCGACGCGGATGGAATCCCTGCGTGTGCAAGGACGCATCGCGCAACTGGAACGGGTACCGTCGGCAACGGGTTGGGATGTCGCCGTGGCGCTCGTGCTGCGCGCCGAGCCGTCCAGCGGTGGTCGACCGTGGGTCATCGGGGAATACCATCGCCGCATCGCGGCGCAGGGCGACAGCGTGGCCGATTCGGTGCAGGCGATCGGTGCCGCGCTGGATGAACTGTATGCCGAGTTCATCGGCGATCTTGCGGCGCGGGCGCGACAAGGTGATGGCCAGGATGCGGTGCGGATTCGATGAACCGGGAGCGAGGCGATGATGGCTGAGCACGAATTGTCGAGGGTGCGTCGCCTGCAGGCATTGGGCGTCGTGCCCCTGCGCCTGCGGATTGCGTCGCCTCGGACGGATGTCGTCGTGATCGAGGCATCGACCACGCCGGATGCCGATCCCGGCAGGCCCGTGTTGCAACTCTGGTTTTCGCCGACGACGAACGGAGCGCAAGCGGAATCGGACGGGCAGTTGGTCAAACATCTCGTGCGGGCGCTGGGCCTGCGTCCGGAACAGGTCGCCATGGGCGGCGATCCGGCTGCGGCCGCGATCACGCTGGCCTTTGGTCCGGGCGCGTCAGCGACCGCAGTGCGCCTGCCCGCGATCGGTGCCCTGCGTGATGCGCTCGGCAAGCGCGCGGCCTGGCCGACGCTGCGTGCCCTGCGGCGTCGCCTGCGCGAGGCGCAGGGATGAGCGCCGTCTCGTCACTGGCCAATGTCAGCCTGCGCGCGATGCAGACCACCGACCTCGAAGCCGTGATGCAGGTCGAACTGGCCGCCTACGAGTTTCCCTGGACCATGGGCATCTTCCGCGACTGCCTGCTGGCCGGGCATGGTTGCTGGGTGATGGAGCTGGACGGCAAGATCATCGGTCACGGCATCCTTTCCGCCGCTGCCGGCGAAGCCCACATCCTCAACGTCTGCGTGGCACCGCGCCATCAGGGCCGCGGACATGGACACTACCTCGTGCGTCGCCTTGTCGATCTGGCCCGTTGGCATCGCGCCGAACGGGTGTTTCTCGAAGTGCGTCCGTCCAATCCCGGCGCAATTCACCTGTACCAGAGCCTGGGTTTCAACGAGATCGGCCGACGCCCGAAGTACTACCCGGCGCACAAGGCGCGCGAGGATGCGATCGTGATGGCGATGGAATTGCTGCCGCCGGAAGGTTGTTGACGACAGTCCTTTTCTCCGGACGGGAAAGCCATGGGATTCAACCTTGTCAACCCGTCACGAGCCGCACCATGAAGGCGCGCAAGGCCGCTTGAGTGGACGACGTGAAGTATTGCGTGGTTTCGGCGAGTACCAAGCGGGCATATACGGTTCTGGATGTGGCATCGTCGATGAACACGATCATCGTGCCGCGCGCTGCCCGACCCTTGAACCCGTCATGGGGCGAGCCGTCGATCTGAATCAGTTCGCCAAAGCGCGATCGCCCATCTCGTGGACGGTGTACGCTCTTGCGTGATCTCAACGCTCCAGCACGCTTCACTATCCCGATCAGACAGTCCAAGCTCCCCAACCATGTGCGCCCCAACCCAAAAGGGGACACTTCTATTCTGGGTGGAAGGGGGCATTGCTGACGTGCACTTGCGATCTGTGCAGATCTCCTTGACCCGAGCGTGTCTCGGTGACAGGATGAAGCCACCCTGAATGTGAAGCGGCGCGATCCCGATGTGTCGGCAATGAAGGGGCGACACGGTACTGAGAATCACGATTGGCAGCAGGTTCCTCAACGGTTGGGGCCAGTGGGAAGAGTGCTGGCACAGGGCGATGTACGGGGGGATGCAGTGAGGCAGAGCACGGCGGTGAGCTGCGGGGCCGAGATGAGGGGGACGTTGACGATGACGCCCCTCGCGCTGCTCCTCGTGCTCACGTTCTTGCTCCTGCTCGCTCCTCGGGCTGCTGTGGCACAAGCCGGGCTTGATCAGACGCTCAAGGCAGTCACGATGGTTGACTGCCTGCTGCCAGGTGAACTGCGCCGCCTCGGGCGCACCAGTTTCCTGGGCCCGCGCCTGCCCGTCCGCACGACGGCGGAACGCTGCGAAATCCGGGGCGGTGCGTACGTGGAGGCTGATCGCGCCACGCTCGCCAGCAGTCTTGCCGTGTGGAAGGACAAGGCCGGACAGGGCGATGCGCAAGCGCAATTCTATGTCGGTCAGTTCTACGAAAAAGGCCTGGACGTCGCGCCCGATTATGCGCAAGCCGCCAAGTGGTACCGCCAGGCCTCGGCGCAGGGGCACACTGCGGCAACCCTCGCACTGGTGGATCTGATGAGCGAGGGCAAGGGCATGCCGGCCGATCCGGTGGGTGCCATGAATCTGTATCGACAGACGATGGGCATTGACGATGAGCTGGTTCGTGCGAGCGAGGCCGATGCCCGGCTCGAGGAGGAGCGCCAGAAGCTGCTGGCACAAAAGCGCGAATCGGATGCCGAGATTTCTCGCCTGCGTGCCGAGATCGAGCGCCTGCGCCGGAGTGCAGCAGCGAAGTCCGGGGAACTGCTCACGATGCAAGACCAGTTGCGCGCGCTTGAGCAGAGGCGTGATGACAGCGCCGTGGCGCTCGAGCGCCTCGATGGTCCGCTGATGCGCACCGCACACGTTTTGCCACAGATCGGGCAGCGCAACGTGGCCGATGAGTTGCGCGTGGGGCGCACCAATTTTGGCCGCTATTACGCCTTGGTGATTGGCATAGAGGGCTACGCCGAGCAGCCACTTAAGACGCCGGTTTCCGATGCGGACGCGGTGGCGCGCATGCTGCAGGATCAATACGGCTTCACTACCACGGTGCTGCACGATGCGCGCAGCACCGATGTTTCGGCCGCGCTGGGCGAGTTCAACCGCACCCTGCAGCCGGAGGACAACTTCATCCTGTACTTCGCCGGCCATGGCATCCGGCGCGGCCGGGATTCGGCCTGGGTCATGGCCGACGGGCAGGAGTACCCGACCCAGCGCATCGCCAGCCTGGTTGGTGCGATGCAGGCGCGCACCGTGCTGATCATCGCCGATACCTGCTTCGGCGGCGCGCTGACCGGCACCAGCCGGGTGTGGAGCTCGTCGGGCATCAGCGCCTGGAGCGAGACCCTGGCCGGCAACCGCTACTACCTTGGCAACAAGGGCCGCTACGTGCTGAGCTCGGGCGGCGATGCCCCGGCCACCGACGAGGGCAGCGGGGGGCACTCCATTTTTGCCGCTGCGCTGCTCGAGGCCTTGGCGGACAACCGCCGCGTGCTGACCGAGCGCGGCCTGGTGCGCGCCATCAGCGGCGCGGTTGTGGCCTCGGCCCAGCGCCTGGGTATCAAGCAGACGCCCAGCCTCGAGGTCATTCGCGACGGCGGCGACAGCGAGAACGGATTGTTTTTCTTCGTGCCGGTGGAGCGGGGTGCACAACAGGTGCGGGCGGGGTGAACCGTGACCGCGCCGACGGCGGCGCGCGCAGTCGGATCCGATGGCTTTGAATACTGGCAAAACTGGGGAGCGTGGGGTAGGCATGAACATGAAATCGAAAGTAACAAGCACGAAGTTCGCGTTGCCACGTTGGTGGTACCTGCCGGTCTTGCTGTTGGGCTGCATGGTGTTCCTGCAGGTTGCGCATGCGGATATACCCGCGAGCGAGCGCCAGGTGCTGCTGGATCTGTACCAGAGCACCAACGGCAACGACTGGACCGGCAACACCGGCTGGAACGGCCCCGCGGGCACGGAGTGCGCCTGGTACGGCATCACCTGCGACGCAGCGGGTGAACACGTCACCGGTATAGATTTGCGCGACAACAACCTGAGCGGATCACTGCCGTCGTCGCTGCAGGGACTGACGAACCTTGAGTATTTCTTAGTCGAAGACAACCACTTGAGCGGCCCAATCCCGTCGCTGCAGGGACTGGCCAATCTCCGGTGGTTCGACGGCCACAACAACCAGCTGAGCGGCGCGATCCCGTCGCTGCAGGGGCTGACTGGCCTTAAGTATTTTTGGGCCGGCGACAACCAGCTGAGCGGCGCGATCCCGTCGCTGCAAGGGCTAACGAACCTTGAAGAATTCTCGGTCAACAACAACCAGCTGAGCGGCGCGATCCCGTCGCTGCAGGGACTGACGAGCCTTCGAGATTTCTACGTCAGTAGCAACCAGCTGAGCGGTTCGATTCCGTCGTTGCAGGGGCTGACAAGCATTGGGTTCTTCAGCGTCAGCCACAACCAGCTGACCGGCACGATCCCATCGCTGCAAGGGCTGACAAGCCTTTACTGGTTTGAGGTCGGCACCAACCAGCTGAGTGGCTCGATTCCGTCGCTGCAGGGGCTGACGAGCCTTCAGTATTTCTACGTCGACAACAATCAGCTCAGCGGCTCAATCCCGTCGCTGCAGGGGCTGACAAGCCTTCAGTCTTTCCTGGTTAACAACAACCAGCTGAGCGGCCCAATGCCGGGGGCACCGCAGCCGAACGATCTGATGGCCGGCTATTCCAGGCTCTGCCCAAACGATCTCAATCCGACCCCCGATTCCGACTGGGATGCTGCAACCGGGATAACGCCGTGGTTTACGGATTGTGTGAATGCCCCGCCAACCATCGAGATCAATCCGGAACGCCTCGATGTCTCGCTGTTTGCAGGAAACGTGCTTGACGAAACGTTGACGATTACCAATCCGGGTGGAAGAGATCTTGAATGGGCGATCGAAGACGGATCCGTTTCACTCGAACTGGACGATGGTGGGCTGGAAAATGCGTGGACCGCACGGAGGGGTACGGAACAGTTCATTTTTCTCAATCGTTTCAGCCCGCCCCCTTACGAGTTCCCGTTTCAGTTGAAAGAGGTGAAGGTGTATTTGAACGAAGCGAATAAGGATGACCGGTTCAGACTGTTGGTTTACGAAAATACCCTCGGAAGCTCCGATCCAGCTAACGGAGCTCATTTGCTTTACAACAAGGTTGTACGTGCATCCGGGGGGGGGCAATGGAACAGCTTTGCCTTGGAGCCTCCAGTTCTCTTGCAGGGGCCGGGCGACATGCTGATCGGTGCCATAGCACTTGAGACGCGGGGCAACAACTACGCGCCAATAGGGTTCGATACGACGACCGACAGCAAGCGTTCTTGGGTCGGTACGTGGTCAGGTAATCCAGACGCCCCCGAGGTGCCTGAGTTGCCGCCGAACAACGTTTGGTACCGGGTCGATACGCCACCCTCTCCCGGCCAACCACATCCTGGCACCTTGATGATTCGCGGCTACGGTAAATCAGCCGATTGCGCGGATCCGGTCGACATGCCGTGGCTCAGCGTGGATCCAACCTCGGGCACAATCGTCCCGGGCAATTCGAGTGCAGTGACGGTAGGTTTCGACGCTGACCGCATACCCGGAACCTACAAAGCCAAGCTCTGCTTCAGCAGTAACGATCCCGTGCGCCCCGTGGTGCTGGTACCGGTCACGCTGAAAATCCCGAGCATTTCGATCGGCGGGGTCCACACGCTCGGCCCGGCGGTGGGAGGATTCCGGCTCTATTCGATCGAAGTGCGCAATGCTGGTGCGGACCCGGTGAGCAGTTTTGCAATCCACGCAACGAGCGGTGTTCTGGCACCACATAAAGCTTGCGTGAATAATAACGGCAAGATCGCCTGTGCGTTGCCTGATACCGGTGTGCTCACTTGCCAGCAAGGCGATTGTGACGTTCAGGCGCCTGGAATTCCGAGTGGCGGCTCGATCCAGCTGATAGGGCGCTTCGACGGGAACGATTGGCCGCAGGTGTCGGTGAGCGCAGACGTTGCCGCCGGCCAGTGCGGGACGGTCGATGTGGGAAATCCCGGCGTCTGTGAAAACTGAGGGGGAATGGGCATGACTATCAAGAATGTCTGGATGATGGCGCTGCTGGCACTGCTGGTGGGGCAGTTGCCCCCGGTGTCGGCCGCGGCTGGAAGCTGGGGACGCCATGTGGTGGTGTATCGATCGGGGGTGGTCAAGAGCTTCGCACTCGGCGTACAGCCGAAGGACGGCGCTTGCACCGATCCGGCTGTGGCATTTGAGTTCAATGAGCAAACCGATCCGGCGAATGGCAATCTGACCGTGGCTGGTGCTCAGGGTACAACTGCCTCTGGGGCCATAAGGGTTGAGCTCTCCTGTGTCCAGGCTGGTGTCACCATGACCCAGTTGAACATTCCCTATCAGGTGCGCGCTCAGCCGAGCGGAGTGGTCATAGGGCTGTCGCCCGACAGCATCACGAGCGTGACGGGTGGCGACATCCACGTGGCGGTGGAAGTAACCACGCCGAGTGACGTGAATCGAGCCACTGTCATTGATCGCGGGGCTGGATCATATTTCGCGGAAGAAAACGGCAGCTTTTTCGGTGGGAGCATTCCGGGTCGGCAGGGCGTGTTGGACATCGAGATCGAGCCCAATCCGTTCGATCAGGGCTTGCCAACGTCGTCGGGGGGAGGCGCCCAGGAAACGACGGAGCAGGACGTTGCCAACTACTGCACGAACAATGCCTCTGATCCGTTGTGTGCCGCACTGGCGAAAGAAGGCGTGAGTGCGGTGGAGGTTACCTCGATCGTGGATGCGGTGTCACCACAGGCGGCAACCGCCGTGCCGAACAGCGTCAACCAGATTGCTGCATCGCAGTTGGGCAACATCAGCTCGCGGCTTGCCGACTTGGTCCACGGGCGCAACACCGGCTTCAGCACGAGCGGGCTGAACCTGGAGACGAGCGCCGGGACGCTGTCATTGGCGGATGTTGTCAGTGTGTTGAACGCGGCCGGCGATGACAACAACGAGGAGCGACGCACCCTGCTGGGCGGCACGCGCTGGGGAGGGTGGTTCAACGGCACGATCGGGCGCGGCAGTCGCAGTCGGACTGCAGGCAACACGGGTTTTGATTTCGACAACTACAGCGTGACCGGCGGCGTCGACTACCGCTTCACCGATCAATTCTACGCTGGAGTCGGCCTTGGTTATGCACAGCTGGACTCGGATTATGGGGACCGTGGCGGCTCGTTGCGGGGCAATACTTGGTCGCTGCACGGCTACGGAGTGTATGTATTGCCCAATGATTTCAGCATCGATGGCTCGCTGAGTTGGGCACGTGGGAATTTTGATCAGCGCCGGTCGATGTGGGCGATCCGGGAAATCGTGGAGGTGGACCAGGGCGATGCCTTGGGCAGCACTGACGTGAACCAGCTGTCGGGTGGAATCGGGGTGTCGTGGATCCATCGTGGAGGGGGGGATGAGAAAGCCTGGACCTTCATGCCGCAGGCGCAATACCAGTTCGTCCACACGGAAATTGACGGCTTTGTCGAACATGGTTGCCAGCAAGGTAGTGGTACGGCCAATTATTGCCTGAGGTTCCCGGAGCAGAATCAGGTGACCCGCTCGCTGTCCATGGGAGCCTATCTGGATCGTATTTTTGCAAAGGAACAAGGTGTTTTCAGACCCTATGCAAGGGCACTTTTCTTTGTGGACTCGGGCACCGGGGTGCGCATGTTGTCCGCCCAGTTCGTGACGAGTGCGGTTCCGATTCGTGTGCTGGTTGACGAGCCGGATCGTCGCTACGGCACCATTGAGCTGGGCATGGGCTTCAGCCGCCCAGTCGGCACGCGAGTAATCGACATGAATTTTGGTGCGATGAAAATATTCGGGCAGGATAATTTTGATCAATGGGCAGTGCGTGCGGATTTCCGCGTGCCGTTTTGAGTGCGATCGAGAAAATTTAAGCCCGTCCACAGGGGGAACTCTGAACACGGATCGTTGCGTCATCCCGGCAGAAGTCGGGGTTCACGTCTTTCAATGGTTTGCAGGAGAACTGGACCCCGGCTTGACCCAATGCTCACAACTTAAGCCCCCTCTCCCGCGGGAGAGGGTTGGGGTGAGGGTGCGGGCGAAGCGTCGCAATCCAATCTTGTGGGAAAGTTTCGTTGCTGCGCTTGGCTCGTACCCTCATCCAGCGCTTCGCGCCACCTTCTCCCGGTGGGAGAAGGAAAAAGCTGGCGTTGTCGAAAATCCTTAAGTTGTGAGGATTGCGGCTTGACCCGCTTTCCATCGTTTGCCGGGTATGCGCGCATTTGCAGCATCCCGATTAAGGCGCTTTTTGCCAGCAAGGGATGGTGTTTGCTGGAACAAAAGGAATCGTTGGCCTGGGGCAACGCAAGGAAGAAGCTCACGGGGGTATCAGCCAATGTTCACAACTTAAGCCCCCTCTCCCGTCGGGAGAGGGTTTGGGTGCGGGCGAAGCGTCGCAATCCAATCTTGCGGGATAGTTTTGTTGCTGCGCTTGGCTCGTACCTTCATCCGGCGCTTCGCGCCACCTGTCCCGGCCCACACGCTTGCATGCGCGTGGCCGTTCGCAGCTTCGCTGCTCGAAAGCCCGGCTCACCCCGGTGGGAGAAGGAAAAAGCTGGCGTTGTCGAAAATCCTTAAGTTGTGAGCATTGGGTATCAGCGGCATTGACGTGGTGCAGATAACGTGATCGGGGACCATGACGATTCAGAAACCGTAGCCCCGAACAGGGGTGCTGCGACTGTACATCCGGGTGTTGAATCATGGTCCGCGCCGACGCTGGTGGCCGAACGTGTGGCCGCCATTCGTGACGCGGTCGGGGTTGGCTCCATCGTGAAGCAGCGCTTCGAGTTGTGCGAGGAAATCGGTCACGGAGGCATGGGTGTGGTCTTCAGTGCGCGCGATCTGCGGCGCGTCGAAGCTCGTGATCCTGACCCCTTTATCGCAATCAAGTTTCTGTCCGAGGAGCTCGCAGGGATTGAGCAAGGGTTCATGGCTCTTCAGCGGGAAGCCAAGCACGCGCAGGACCTGAATCACCCCAATATCGTCAAGGTCTTTGACTTTGATCGGGATGGCGATTTGGTCTTTCTGACAATGGAGCTCCTGACAGGGAAGCCGCTGCGCACCAGTTTGCGCGCTGTTGCGATGCACCAGTTGAGCGTGATCGGCAGGCAAAAACTGGTTGACGGGCTGTTTGCCGGTTTGAGTTACGCACATCGACGTGGCATCGTGCACGCTGATCTGAAGCCATCGAACGTGTTTGTGGATTTGGAGGGTCAGCCGAAGCTCCTTGATTTTGGGATTGCACGGCGGGCCGAACGTGACGCAGCGTTCGATGCGGACGATCTCGGGGCGCTGACGCCCGAATACGCAACGCCGGAGATGCTCGAGGGTCAGCGTCCGACGCCGAGCGATGACGTGTACGCACTTGCCTGCATCGTGTACCAACTGTATGCGGGCCGACACCCGTTTGGCCGACAGCATGCTGATGAGGCGCGCAACAAGGGTATGCGAGCAGCGCGACCGCCGGGTCTTCGTCGCATTGAGTGGCGGGCGCTGCGAAAAGGCTTGTCCTTTTCACGACAAGAGCGATTTGTGGATGCTGCCGCATTCGATCGCGCGTTCCATGCTGTCGATTGGCTCAAATTGAGCTGTGCGGCCGCGTTTGTCGTGATCGTCACGGCAGGTCTTGGTTGGTTTTTCTGGCCAAGCGCTGTGCCGGGCCCCGCTGCTCCTGTGCTTACAGTCGAGGATCTTCAGAAGCTCGAAGAAACGATCCGGGCTGCAGATGCCTATCTTGACGATGGTGATTGGCAGAATGCATACGACGCCTCGCTCCGTGCATTGCGATTGAACCCGTTGAGCGAAGAGGCGCAGGAGAGTCTTCGCAAGAGTCTTGATCTGGCGGATAGTGAAGGCACTGCAAGTGGTGAGTATCGCATCTTTCTCGAACACGAATCTGGATCGGGTGCACTGCCGAGAGCAGTGCAGCAAGAGCTGCAGCGCAGACTGGAAGATCTGGGTAGCTGATCAAGATGGTTCCGAGGAAAGTCGTGTGCCGTGCGCACTTTGCGCAAGCCAGGAAGCCCGGTTTCACCGAAAGCCAGGCCCGTTGCTTGTGTCGCCGCCGTTCGTTGGTTGCACGAGCCGTGGGGTGAGCCTATGGGCCTGTTCAGAGCCTCCCGGGTCGTGCTGTGGTGGGCATCCGCCGCATCAAGTATCGGAATTCGTAGTGCGCTCCCGAGCGTAGTGACAAACGGGAGTCTGACCGCGTATAGTCGCAACTCCACGCTAGGTCACGCGCGACCTTACGAGGAGATGTTGCAGGTCATTGGTGCGGTTCGCGTAGAGGGGCAGTTTGTGACACGGTCAAGCCACGCCACTCGGGCGCCTTGGCACAGTCATGAAGGGCAAATTCGGGAG
>WBZR01001442.1_pt1 | contig 29518 bp, 19 predicted proteins | sample 5204231 | NCBI WGS metagenome assembly WBZR01 (sample SAMN12412403, study PRJNA552823) | activated sludge metagenome | isolation source: activated sludge from anammox sidestream of wastewater treatment plant... | place: USA: Virginia | collected 2017-08
GTCCGCCGAGGCCGACCGAGGTGTCCTCGGGGTCGTCCTCGACGATGTTGACGGCTGCAATGACGGCGTCGAGAACGTCCGCTCGGGCCTTGAGCATCTCCATGGCGCGGTTGATGGCGCTCACACCGTTGGCGCTGGAGATGACAACGGGTCGTGCGCCGTCCTTGCCTTGCGCTGCGGGAGGGTCGGCGGATGCGACCGGGACGGCCGATTGAAACGCGCCGGCCGCGACGGTCGCCGCGGTCGCCTGAATGAACTTTCGCCTTGATAGATCGCTCTCGTGAATGGTCATCGGCCTCTCCGCATTTCGTTTCGCGGGCCATTGTACGGACTTGGCGCGAATTGATCCCGCCTTTTTGAGGTGCATCGTCTCAAAGACTTTGCATGAGCAAGTCGATCGTTTTTTGGGTCGCCCCTTTGTTGGAGGCTACGACAGCCTGTGCCCTGCGGCCCATGGCGGTGGCCATGTCAGGGTCATCGAGCAGGCGACTGAGCGCGGGGGCAAGGTCGTCGGGCCTTTCAACGAGCAGTGCACCGTCGGCCTGTCTCAGTTGGGCGTCGGCGTCGGCAAAGTTCTCGATAAATGGGCCGTAGCACATCGGCCGGGCCAGCGCGGCGACCTCGATCAGGTCTGACCCTCCGAGCGGGACCAGCGTGCGCCCGACGAAGACGACGGAGGCGAGGTTATAGAATTTGCGCAGCTCGCCCATTGTGTCGCCGAGAAACACGGTGGGGCGGTTATCGAGGGGCTTCGACGGGTTTCCGTCCGGCGATTGGCTGCGGCGTCGGCATGTGAACCCGGCGGACTCGATCAGGCGCGCCACTTCGTCGAATCGCTCCGGCTTTCGCGGGATGACGGCCAGTTGCAGCTCGGGCCGCTTGTCTCGAAGAACTTTGTAAGCGTTGAGGATCATCTCCTCTTCACCGGGACCGGTGGAGCCCGCGACGATGAGCGGCCGGTTGCGGTCGATGGCCATCGCGTCAGCAAGGACGTCGGCCCCAGGAATTGTCTCGCAGAGATCGGCGGTGTCGAATTTGAGATTGCCGACGACGTGGACCCGGTTGCTTTGAACACCGAGTTCGATGAATCGCTTCGCGTAGGTCTCATCTTGCGCAGCGGTCCAGGCAATGCGGGAGAACATTTTCCGGGCGATGCCGCGAATGACGGGCTTGCGGAAGCGGCGCATCGACTTGGCTTCAGTCACGCGGCCATTGGCGATGCAGACCGCGACCCCGCGCTGCGCGGCGATCTCGATGAGATTCGGCCAGACTTCCAGTTCCAGGAGAATGATGGCCGTCGGTCGAATGCGACTTAAGACCCGGCGCACGACCCATGAGAAGTCGAGTGGATATCGAAAGACGACCAGGTCGGGATACATCCGGCGGGCCGCGGCATAGCCGGTGTCGGTCGTCGCCGAAATGACCACCTCGCAATCCGGCCGGCGGCGCTTGATTTCATCGACGAGGCTGCGCGTGGCATTGACCTCGCCCAGCGAGACGGCGTGAATCCAGATTCGAGCGCCGTGACCCGACGGCGTCGGGCCTGCGCCAAACCGCTCGGCCCATCCGCGGCGGTTCTTGCCCAGGATGAACATCTGGTAGCAAAGAAAGGGGAGATAGACCAGGCCGGCGAAGACGTAGAGCAGATCGAGAAGTAAAGCCGGCATTTGCAGGGATGATAAGGACGCGGGGACTGACGGCAATCGGTCAATCAGGCCGCCAGGGGAATCACTTGTCCTTTTTGAGGCAGCACTGCTTGTACTTTTTTCCACTGCCGCAGGGGCAGGGATCATTGCGTCCCGGCCCTTCCGCACCGCCCTTGATGGGCTCTACAGGGGGCGGAAGCGGCGCATCATCCTCGCCGGGGAGTCCGGCCTTTTGGCGATCCTTGGCTTCTTTTCGTCGTTCGAAGTGACGCTCAAAATTGTCCGGGCCGCCTTTTCCCAATGTTCTTCCTCCACTGCGCGGCGGCGATGAAATCTCACTTCATCCGCGCGCGAGCGACAGTGTAAGGCGGTTGATCGAGAGTAGGCAAGTTTGGCGCGGATATTACTTACCGGACCTTCCAGGTCGGGGAAGAGTCGCTTTTCTGCGCCTTAGCGACGTTTGTAACTTATTTATTTTTATAAGTTTATAGATACTCATTGACACACCTCCATTGGGCGGATATCACCCTACCGGCGCAGTCAAAGAGCGGGCGGTCGCCCAATCGGGTCTGGAGTCCGTCCTGTTCGAGTCGAGTGGAGGCAGCATGATTCTTCGCCGCTTTTCAACAAAGGTTCGCCGACTGGTGTTCGCATTGGGGACGGGTTGTCTTTTCGGGATTGGAACCTGTGTCCAGTCCGCCTCGGACACGCTCGATTTCCAACCGTTTCTACTCCCCGCACCCGGGCTGGGTGGTGGCGGCGAGCCGGTTATCAGCGGGGGATCATCGAGCTTTGCCCCCAGCTCCACATCCACCGATTTCATCGAAATCGGTCGCCCCGGTCTTCTGGTTCGTTGAAGTCGTATTAGCCGACCGTCGCCCGACCGATCCGCCAATCACTTCTTATAAGGACTCGACCCGGTTCAGACCGTAAGATGCGGCAACCTTGTGGTCAGTATGGGCCTGCCGATCGGTACGGGTATCAATCTGACCGGTGATTTCGAAGGGCGTTGATCCATGCGGACATATTTCCTCGGTGCAGTGGCGGTCGGGCTCAGTATGTCCGTTCCCGGGTGTGGGCGTCCTGTCCACCAACCAACGACGAGTCGCCTCATGGACACCAGTTTTCTGCGTGATTACTCGGAGACCTACGGCTTTTCGGCGGGGCAGCCGACCGGACTGGCGCTGACGCCCAAAGGCGATGCCGTCCTGTTTCTGCGAAGCGGTCCTCGGGACGTCGTTCGCAATCTCTATGAGATGAACACGACGTCCGGTGAGGTACGCGGACTGGTTCGCGCAGCCGACCTGCTATCGGGCAGCGAGGAGCAGCTTACCGTTGAAGAAAAGGCGCGCCGCGAGCGGAAGCGGGAAATCGGACGCGGCTTCACCTGGTTCAGCCTGTCGGACGACGGCGAAAAAATTCTGACCGGCCTGAGCGGTCGCCTTTACGTGATCAACCGGCAGACTGGCGAGTTCACGACCCTGCGCGACAACCCGGCCGGCCCCGCGATCGATGCGCGCCTCTCGCCCGACGGGCGCTACGTTTCCGCTGTTCGCAATCACGATCTGTACGTGACGGATCTGAGCACCCTCGATGAAACGGCCGTCACGACCGGCGGCACGGCGGACGTCTCACACGGCGATGCGGAATTCGTGGCGCAGGAGGAGATGTATCGGCGGACGGGCTATTGGTGGAGCGGTGACGGCCAGTGGCTGGCCTTTGAAGAGTGCGATCAGCGAGATGTCGAGAATCTCTACATCGCCGATGCTCGAGATCCAGGGCTGCCTCCGCAGTCATTCCGTTATCCGCGAGCCGGGCGGGAGAACGCCAAGGTTCGCCTGGGCGTCGTCTCGGTGACCGGCGGCGAACCGAAATGGGTGGACTGGGATCACGAGAAGTATCCCTACATGGCGGCGGTCCACTGGGGCAAGGACGCACCTCTGACGGTCTATGTGCAGGATCGCAACCAGCGCGAGTGCGTGCTCTATCGCGTCGATCACGCGACGGGTGCGACCACCGAGTTGTTGCGCGAGACCGACCCGGCATGGGTCAACATCGATCCCGACATGCCTCGGTGGGTCGACGGCGGCAAGTCGTTCCTTTGGACAAGCGAGCGCAGCGGAGAGTGGCAGCTCGAGCATCGCGGCGAGGACGGCGCTGTGCAGAAGACCTACACCCTCGGAGACGACCGCCTCTACGGCGTCGTTCATGTGAATCCAAAGTCCGGAGAGATCGTCCTCGCCGGTGGTCACAACCCGACGGAAACAAATCTCTATCGCCTCTCGCTGAGAAACGGCGAGCTCGTCGTGCTCACGCAGGGCGCCGGTGTGCACGACGGTGTCTTCTGCGAGGCCGGACAGGTCTGGGTGGACAAGGCGTCTCTGCCCGACGGGTCTTACACGACGATGGTTCGAGCGCGCGACGGGCGACCGCAACGCGAGGTGCCTTCGGTCGCGGAGTATCCGCCGTTCGATGCAAATGTTGAAGTGACGACGGTCAACGCGGGCGGGCGAACCTATCACGCCGCCGTCATTCGCCCGAGGGATTTCAATCGCTCAGTCAAGTATCCGGTAATCGACTATGTCTATGGCGGGCCGGGTCATCCGGTGGTGACGGCGTCGTCGCGGGCCTATCTGCGTCAGCAGTGGATCGCCGATCAGGGATTCATCGTCGTGTCGATTGACGGGCGCGGTACACCGCGCCGCGGACGGGAATGGGAGCGGGCGACGGCCCTGAACCTGATCGACATTCCGCTCGACGATCAGGTCGCCGGACTCAAGGCGTTGGGCGCGCGGTATGGCGAAATGGACATGAACCGCGTGGGGATTTACGGGTGGTCGTTCGGCGGCTACTTCGCGGCGATGGCGGCGTGTCGACGGCCGGACGTGTTCAAGGCGGCGGTGGCCGGCGCACCGGTCATCGACTGGGAAGACTACGACACTCACTACACCGAGCGATACATGGGACTGCCTCAGGATAACCCCGATGGCTACAGGAAGTGCAGCGTGCTCACCTATGCGGCCGAGCTTTCGCGTCCGCTGATGCTGGTGCACGGCACGACGGATGACAATGTCTATTTCGCTCACACGCTGAAAATGGCGGAGGCCCTGTTCAAGGCCGGCAAATACTATGATCTCCTGGCGCTGCCCGGGTTTACGCACATGGTGCCCGACCCGAACGTGTCGATTCGACTGTACGAGCGGATTATTACGTTCTTTCTGACTCATCTTCGACCGCCGCCCGTCGCGGCGCCGCCGGCATGATGGATGAATCAGATCGGAACGGAGGGCGTCGCTCGAGGTGATATTCTTCCGGCCGCCAAAACAACCGGGCGCACCGGCACAACGCAACATGCAATGAATGGAGGGCTGTCATGCACAAGGTCATACTTCTTCGGCACGGCGAGAGCGACTGGAACAAGCAGAACCGCTTCACCGGCTGGACCGACGTCGATCTTTCCGAAAGGGGTGTCAGCGAGGCGCGTGAAGCGGGCCGGACGCTGAAAGCCGCAGGGTTCGCGCCCGAAGTGGCATTCACGTCCGTCCTAATAAGGGCCATCCGGACGCTGTGGTTGTCGATGGAAGAGATGGATCGGATGTGGATACCCGTCCATCGGAGTTGGCGGCTCAACGAGCGGCACTATGGAGCGCTCCAGGGCTTGAACAAGGCGGAGACGGCCGCGAAGCACGGCGAGGAGCAGGTGCAGATCTGGCGGCGCAGCTACGACATTCCGCCGCCGGCGATGGAGGAAAGCGACGAACGATTTCCCGGGCGCGACCCGCGATATGCCGACATTGATGCTCGAATCCTCCCCAGGACCGAGAGTCTGAAGTGTACGGTGGAGCGTTTCCTTCCATACTGGCATGACGCCATCACGCCTGTCATCCGATCCGGCAAGCAGGTGCTTATCGTCGCGCACGGCAACAGCCTTCGGGCGCTGGTCAAGTTTCTCGATAACGTCCCGGAGAAGGAAATCGTCGAGTTAAACATCCCGACCGGCGTGCCGCTGGTATTTGAATTGGACGATTCACTACGGACAGTCCGTCACGAGTATCTGGGCGACCCGGCGGAGATCGCGCAGAAAATGGGGGCCGTCGCGGCGCAGGGAAAGGTCAAGTGACTTTCGCTCGAAAGCACACTCGCTCATCCGATAAGCCCGAATGCGCACGCCCGAAAGTGTCAATCTAAAGTTCGGCGGAGGACGTGGGATTGCCCTGATTTTGTTGGCTCTTCCCGCTCTGGCAAGGTCCCTTATCTTCGCTTCTAACGATGTCGTCACGGATGGCCGATGATGCCTTGTCGGGCCATTGCCCCTCCGGCAATGTGAATGTTTTTTCGAGCGTAGGCCGGTAGACCGTCGGGGTCAGGTTTTTTTTGACAAGCCTCCGAGGGTATCACATGCGCGGCACAACCAGATCGAGAGAACCCCGTGTACTTCGAAGAGACGACCCCGCCGTGACGTCGGCTCCATGGCCGGGCTTCAGAGGAGTGGAATCGCCGGCAACTGAGTTGGGCCCGATCCCGGTCATCGCCCTTTGCAAGGACTTTTCAAAACAGGACTCGCTGCGTCGCGTGTTGTCGCATGTCTGCGGTGTTGCCGCAAAGTTCACGAATCCGACAGCATGGAAGTCACAGAATCCCAGCAGCCCGAATTGTTCCGTTCTATTGATTCATCTGACCGACGAGTGCGACACTCCGCGGGCCGCGGAGCTGATTCGCGAGATGCGCGCTTTGTCGGAGTCGCCGCCCATCATCGTCATCAACACACGACGCGATCCCTATTCCGCCGCAGAGATCATGCAGGCCGGCGCCGACGGTTATGTCGTGGAGGGCGACCTGACCAAGGCAAGATTCCGGAAGCTCTATCAGGATGCCGAGGTGGCGGGCGAAGTGCGGAAGCAGGCCGCCAAGCATTTGCTCAAAGAAAAGCGCACGACGCAGGCGATCATCGAGCAGAATCATCGTCTGCTGCAGCGAAACCGGCTGGACTCGCTCACCGGCCTTCTGAATCATGCGGCGATCATGCGCGCCGTGGAAGTGCAGCACGACGCGGCCATCCGACTGGGCCAGACGACGTGCGTCGCCATGGTCGACGTCGATTTCTTCAAGCGGCTCAACGATGCTGAAGGCCACCTGGTGGGGGACGCCGTGCTGCGACAGATTGCCCAGTGTCTCGAACAGAACATGCGGGCCTATGACTCCATCGGGCGATACGGAGGGGAGGAATTCCTGCTGTTGCTTCCCAATATTCAGGCGGAGGACGCGCGAAACATCCTGTTACACAAGCGCGCGGAGATTCATTCGCTCAAACTCGCCCATCTGGACAGCCCCATCGCGCCGTATGTGACGGTGAGCATCGGGATGGCGTCGGGCCCTTCGCCGTCAGAGTGGCAGGACGTCGTCAAGCATGCGGACGAGGCGCTGTACGAAGCAAAGCGATTGGGGCGCGATCGGCTCGTGGTGTGGGGTGAAACGGGCATGGATTCGTACACTTGCTGCGAGCCGGACGTTACGGTTACGTGTGAAGGCTGATAGCCCGATGGTGGGCGGGCCTGGTCGGCGGGGCGCCGACGTCAGGATCTATCGCAGTTGCAGACCGACGGAATCGGCGAGGCCGGTGTAGCGCTTCGAGCCGACGCCGAGCTGCGGCGCCCCTTCGGGCCAGACGCTGAAATTAATCCCGACATCTTCAAGCCCCCGGTCAACGTCGAGCGAGACGGCGGTGTACCATCGCGGCCAGCGACGGATGTACACAAGCTGGGTGGAGTAGTTGCGGCCGACGTCAATATCGTAGAGTTCGCGGATGGCGACGGTGTGCTTCTCGCTGAGCTTGTAGTTGCCGCCCAGCGCGAGCAGATTACTCTCGATGTCGTGGATGTATCGCCAGCCGACGAAGTATGACAGGCGCGGCTGCCGCTCGACGGCCAGGGTCAGGTTGCTGGTTCCCGCGTTGCCTCGGTTCACGTCGAAGATGTTGTCCTGGACGACCACGGTGCTGTCGCTGATGCGATACTGGAAGTTCGTCGCGAGGAAGTTGGAGGAGATGCTGTCCTCGGGGCGGCTGGCGATGTAGTCGCCGTGGCTGCGATTCGATCGGACCGCCGGGTCGTATGCGTGAATCTCGCGTCCGTTGCGGCCATAGGCGAAGTTGTTGACCGGCTTGCTCTTTTCCTTGCTGGAGAAGAACCCGGCCTCGACGTCGAAGACGATCCAATCCACCGTTCGCCACTTGCCGGGACCGCCGCGCTGCGTCTGAAACTTCTGCCGAACTCCCACGGTGCCGCCGCCGAAGTCGTCGATGTCTTCGACGCCGGAATCAAACGGCGTCATTTGGTCCGGGTTGCGATTGGCATGGGCGTTCCACAGGGCCAGATCGGGCTTGATGACGTGGCGGAGGCGATGCAGATCGAGAATCTCCGACTCAAGGGAGTCATCCACTTTGCTGAGCATCATGTTGCCGCGCACACCGTAGGAGCCGAAGACACGGCCGAAGCCGCCGCTGGAGTTGTCTCTACCCCGGCCGCTGGGGCCGTCGTCGTAGGCGCCGGCCCGGCCGGCGATGTAGGGCGTGAACTTCATCGGGCCCAGGTCGGGCAGGGGGAACTGCAACTCCTGGCGCGTGTCGCCGCGCAGGACTGAGCCGGTCGAACCGGTGTTGTCGTACCGGTTTTTGCCGTTGAGCCATCGCCGCTCGTCGCCGCGATAGCGAACAATGCCGATGCGCGACTCGCTGTAGGCCGTGGCGAAATCGCCGAGCGGCTCGCCGATAAGGCTGAAGACGTTGTCGGGAATGTGCTCGGTCTGCGTCTGAAATTCGTTCAGCCGGTAATTGGTCAGCGTCGAGAATTGCCAGTTGTCCTGTCGCTTCAATAGATAGACGAGCGTTTCCTGATCCTTGCCGTTTTCGAACTCGTTTCGCTCGTACGACTCCATGTACTGATCGTCGCTGAGGTAGGAGGCCTCCAGCGTCAGCTCCCAGTCCTTGGGGAGATATTGCCGGTGCCGCCAGGTGAATCGGCCGCGGTTGTCGTGATCGGGGGTGATGCTGCCGCGCTGGCCGCCGAAGTCGTCCTTGCCGCTGTCGTTGATGTAATACGATCGCAGCAGGCCGTAGTAATCGTCGCGCTCGTAGTCCATGTCGATGCCGGTCGCGGGACCGCGATCGGTGAAGTAGTCGAGCTTGTAGGTGGCGTCATAGCCCTCGGGTGTCTCGAGGCCGAGCAGATTGAACAGATACCACCGGGTCTCGAAGGTGGCGCCGAAGTCGCCGTTATAGCCGGTCTTGGCGCTGCGAAACGCCATGCGATCTCGGGAGAAATCGCCGCGCGAAAACGGCCAGTACGCGATGGGCAGGCCCTCCAGATTCAGCGTCGTGTGATAGGCCTTATAGGTGCCCGCCTCGATGCCGACGATGTCGCCGGCCGCATTGCGCGGCGTTCGGTCCGTCAGAACGACCTTGTCCGCGCCGATGGCGACGTGGGGCGTGTGAAACTCGCTGGTGGTGATCTGCGCCTTGTTCGCCTCGTACTGCGTCGAGGACAGTTGTCGAATCTCGTCGGCCCGGACGTAAATGGGAATGCCGCGCGAAGGCTCGGCGGCGCGCGTCACGGCGTCGAGAATGAGCGCCTGTTCGTTCTGAAAGTCGTAGTAAAGCCGGGGAGCGAGGATCATCCGAAGTCCGCGGGTCAGGACGACGTCGCCTTCCAGATAAACGGCATTGACCCATTGACCGGCCGAGCCGGTGTCGGACTTGTCGCCGCCGGAGTCATCCTTGAGCTTCGGTGCGCCCCCATCGGGCGCTTCGTCGGTCGGCTTGATCTGACGATTCTTCTTTTCATCGTCGGTGCCTAATACCCCGGGCAGCCCTGAGCCGAGCTGATCGGAATTAAGGTAGAGGACGGCGGCATCAGCGCGGAGTTCCATGTACTCGCCGCTGTCGGAGGGCGAGCCCTGCGTCACGAGCACATCATTGCGTGCAATGACGACGGATTCCTCGTCGACGGTTTCGTACTCAATCGTGCCGTCAATGCGGCTGACCGAGAACTGGACGAGCTTAGCCGGCTTTTGAACCGTTAGTTGCCGCAGTTGCTCGGCGCTGGGGGAGATGACGACCGGCTCGCTTGCCTCTTCAGCCCGGGGAGTCGGTGAGAGCGTCACGAGTCGACGGGCCTTGAGGGCCTCTCGATAGAGTTCCGTGTCCTCGGCCGATTCGGAGGCGTGACCGTCGGCGTTCAGGACCAGCTTGCCGAAAGTGCGCAAGGTGACCATCAGGGCCGGGCCGGATTCAACGGTCCCGGCGGGTTGCACGACCTCCGCGTCCTGCCAGAGGAATACTTCGATTTCGAGATAGCCCTTGTCCTGCCACTTGCCGTGGCGGAACCACAGTACGGCATCTCTGGATGAAAGCCTGTGGGGCCCCATCTTGCCGAGGAAATCGCCCTCGATCTGAACCACCTGAACACCGTCACCCTGCGTCCAGGTATAGGCAAGTTTGCCGTAGAGTTCGAGATTGAAGTCGCTGATGCCGGGAGGCAGGAGGCTCTGAACCGCGGATTCGTCGACGAGAAATGGCGACTGGGCGACAGCCGGACGGGAAACGGATGCCAGCAAGGAGAGTGCCGCGATCCGTCGCAGATTTCTCGTAATGCGGCTGTTCGAATCCATTCGCATCCAGGACAGCTCGAGGGCAGCGACAATGTGCGGCGCAGGCCGTCATTCCAGCGCAGCGGCGATTATAGGTCTGAGGGGGGGGCTGTCAATTTGGAGAAAGGTCGGCAGGTTTTGCGTGTTGTCGGCCCCTGTCTCGGGGGTTGAGAGACGCGCGGCGGCGCCCGCCGGGATGCGCGGGAGCAGCTGGATGGCCGCTGGCGCTACTGTGCGCCTGCCTGGCTTTGTCCCGCGAGCGCGGCGGTCATCACTCCTGGCATAAGCTGCCAGACTGATGACACGATAAAAGCGCGACTCTTGCGCGATTGCGGGCAGTTTTTCGCGGTCCCTTTTGAGTTAACCCGCCGCGATGCCCCTCCGATAAGTTCTTCATTGGCTGCGCATCAGGCATGAAGCGCTCCGTCCGGGTCCGCGAACAGAGCGGCAGGGGAGCGCGCCGCAGAGTTGTCGGCAGTGCGCAACGGAAAGAACGAGAGCGACTGATCCGTGAATCGATTGCCATCCATCTTCTGTCAATCGCAATCAACCGTGCGCAAGATGTTGATCCGCGCCGCGGCGCTGGTGCTGATCGGCGGCTGTGCTGAGTTGCCCGCTCCGGCGGCGCTGCAGGTCGCCGAGGCGCGCAATGATTACCTCAAGCGCGACATCGCCTCGGCCCGGACGAAGCTCGACGACGTCCTGACGCATTACTCGATGTTCACCGGGGCCGCGGAGGCGTACTACCTCAGATCGAAGATCAACGCGGAGACGTCGAACAAGGCGGCCGCCAAGCGTGACGCCACCCAGTGCATCCAGCTCGCTCAGGACAAGGAGCTGAAGGCCAAGGCCAGCGCGATGGCCGGCACCCTTTGTTTTGAGTCCGGTGACGATTCGTCCGCCGTGGCGTACTTCAGCGACGCGATGAAGGGTCTGCCGGAAAAGCCGCCGGCCGACCTGGTGCGATTTCGCTACGGCGTCTGCCTTCAGCGACTCGGTCGCTGGGACGAGGCGCGCCGGCAGTTCGGCATCATTCTGCAGCGATATCCATCGAGCGATCTGGCCGAGCATGCCAAGCGCATGTACGAATGGCGCGGCGATTATTTTTCAATCCAGTGCGGCGCCTATCAGGACGGACGCGCCGCCGCCCAGCTTGCCAGCAAGCTCAAGCGAGCCGGCCTCGACGCGCGCGTCGAGCCGCGTGGCCGATTGGGTCAGTCGCTTCAGTATGTTTTGGTCGGACAGTACCCGACCTTTGTCCTTGCGGATTCGGCGCTCGGCGCCGTGCGTCGACATGTATCGGGCGCGGTCATTGCGCCATAGTGAGTTCAATCAGCTCGAGACGGAGAGTCAGGGATGACGCGAGTAATTCGATACGCCTTAGTCTGTTCGGCGCCGGCATGGCTGCTTTTGTCGCAGGGATGCTCGCGCACCAACGATCACATCCCCGACGTCGCCCCCATCGAGAAGCAGGAACTCTATCAGCCGTTCGTCGGCGGCACCGGCCTGCCCGAGCAGTTGCTGGATCGCCCGCCGTACCGGTTGATGCCCAGCGACGTTTTGGAAATCATCTATCAGGTCCGCAACATGGTGACCGACAAGCCCTACGATCTGAAGATCGAGGACGTCATTCGCATCAAGTTCCCCTATCAGGACCGCTTCAATCAGAAGCTTACCGTGCAGGGCGACGGCAACATCCGGTGCCTCATGCTGGGGCCGGTCCGGGCCGCCGGTCGAACCGCCGGAGACCTTGAGGAACAGCTTCGCCGGGCCTACGCACGCTACATCAAGCACCCGGAGATGACCGTCGTCGTCGAGGCGGCCAACGTCAAGATCAGCGAACTGAAGAAGGCCATTACCACGGCGCCCCGCGGCCAGTCGCGTCTCGTTCCGGTCAAGCCGGACGGGACCATCGACCTGCCCTTCGTCGGCGAGTGTCTCGTCGCGGGCAAGACGGTGCACGAAACCAAGAAGATGCTCGACGCGCGATACTACGAAGAGGACTTGCCGGAGATCGAAGTCACCGTCCAGACGCTCGAATTCGCGCCGCGGCGCATTTACGTCATGGGCGAAGTTCTCGCTCCGGGCCTGATCGAAATGAATGCCCCAATCACCTTGGCCCAGGCCATCATTCGACAGGGCGGCCCGAATCCGCGAGCCGACCGCTCTAAGATTCTTCTCGTCAGACGACAGTACCTGCCGGTGCCCGAGGCGCTGGTGTTCAACCTCGAAGAATTGCTGCACTCGCGCAAGCCGACGGAATTCGGCTCGTCCCCCAAGGGCAGCGACTGGCGCTACGACTGCTACCTGGCCGACGGCGACATCATCTGGGTTCCGCCGACGACGCTGGCCGTCGCCAACGACTGGATCGATCAGTTCTTCACCCGGGGCATCCGCTCGGTGTTCCCGTACAGTGGCGTCGTGGGCATGAACTTCGGTTACTCCATCTACGAACCGCCGAACACGGTCAAAACGCGGGCGATCGGTCCTCCGGGCATCAACGCCCAGGTCGGTCCGTGATCGCATAGTCGGCGGCGCGTTCGTTCGGAATGGAGAGTCAAGATCGGTGCGCGTGGACGAGATGACACGCGGAGAATTGCGGTAGAACAAGCATGAACGAATCCTACGGAACAAGATCGCTACGAGAAATCGTTCGAATTCTCTTTCAGCACTGGTTCTTGCTGACCATGATCGTCGTGATCGGCGCCGGCGGTACCTATGCCCTTTGCGAATACGTGGTGCCGCCCTATTACCGAAGCGAGATCAGCCTGATCTTCAAGCGCCCGCAGAACAAGAACCCCATCACCACCGATCAGGCCGGCGAGCGCACGTTGGAGGTCTTCGTCAAGGCCCAGCAGCAGATCGTCATGTCCGACCTGGTCCTCGCGCGAACCATGATCATCTCCGCCGATGAGAACGCGCCTCTTCGCGACAAATGGTACGAGCTGCGCGCCAAGTGGAACGAAGCCAAAAAGGTGGGCAACGGCAGCGCCCGAGCGGTTCAGGTCGAGATCGACCAATGGCTGTCGGAGGCGATTGCGCCCAAGGTTGAAACGGTCCTGACCCAGCAGCAGGAAAAGCTCAAGGAATTCTCCGACTCGATCAAGCTCCAGACGCCCGGCGGCGAGCAGGTCGCCATGACTGAAACCTTTTCGCTTCGAGTGGACCGCAAGGGCGATCGCCTTCCCGGCTCAAAGTCCTACATGCAGGCCCACTACGCGGCCGACATCCTGGCCGACATGTACATCGTGCGCTACCTGCAACTGCAGCAAATGCTCAATGCCCCGGCCGAGCGCGTCATGGATGACGTCGTCGCGAGTTTCACGACCGGAGAACTCAAGCAGGCGACCGACGCCTACACCAAATTCGTCAGCAGCAACTCCGACAAGATTGGCGTGCTCGAGCAGCTTCTCAAGAGCGGTACCGAGCACGGCGTGCAGATCATTCTCACCAAGATGCGGGAGAACGAGGCGACGCTCCAGCTCGAATTGACCCGCGATCGTTCCGTTTCCGAAGCGCTCTCCAAGGCGCTGCCCGCCAAGTGTCTGGAGCCCGGCGGCGTGGCCCAGATGAGCGACGAGGAGGTGGCGGCCGCCGTCGCCGTCGTCTCGATGGAGTTCTTCCGCGAGAATCTGCTCTTTCTTGAAATGTCCAAAAACCTCGCCAATCTGGAGATCAAGAAGTCGAGGATCGAGGCCCAGTACACCGACGACAGCCGCGACGTGCAGTACATTCGCGAGGAAGTCAGCCGCAACAAGCGACGCCTCCTCGAGCAGGTCGTCGGATACATGAACGGCCTCAAGGCCAGCATCGAGGCCCGATCGGATCAAAAGGCGATGTACGCCGAACTGGTTCGCAGCACCGCCGACGAACAGAAAGAGATTCACGCGAAGCTGGCTGACTACGCCCGGCTGAAGAACGACTTCGAAGTCGCGCAGAAGCACCTGGAGAAGCTCCAGCAGGATCGCATCGACGCCAAATCGGCCAAGCTGATCACCAAGGAGGCCGTCACCATCAGCAAGCTGGACGAAGCGACGACGCCGAATCCGGATCGCCCCTATCAACCCATGACATGGATATTCACGGCGGTCGCCTTTGCGGTCTCGATGCTGTTGGGCATTGCCTTCGCCTTCCTGGCCGACCACTTCGATCATACGTTGCGGTCAACCGGAGACGCGGAGCGCTACCTGGGAGTGCCGGTCCTCGGATCGGTCAAGCGCCGGGGACGCAGCCTGATCGTTGGCATCTAATAGGAAGTACCCGGAGGCAGGAATGACCGGAAATATAGCGACCGAGGCCGTCTGGACACCGATAAACTCAGAGAACGGTCCGCAAAACGGGTAGAATCAAGCACAGGAGCGTGGCTCGTGTCCGATAAGCCGCACAACCAGGGACCGGATTTCAATTCCGGCGACGAGGACTTGGGCCGACCGCCTCGTCCCGAGCAGATATGGCCGCCGCCGCAGCCTCAGCCGAGTCCTCCGCGCCAGGAGGATGACGAGGCAGTTGATCTCGGCTGGGACGATATCGAAAAGCTCGACGACGCCATCGAGGGCATTCGCAACGGCGGAAAGCCCGGCGAAGAGACGGCCGCCACGCGCCCGACATCGCGCACCGCAGCCACGGCCCAGTTGACCTGCCGGGTTCGTCCGAAGTCCGAAGGCGAGATGGGCCAGCTCTGGAGCAACATTTACTTTTCGGGCGATCAGACCCCGCCCAAGGCCATCATTGTGACCGCCGCGCATCGCGGCGACGGTGCGACACAGATCGCGGTAGGCCTCGCGCTCATCGGCGCACAGGCCCATCCCGAGTTGAAGATCGCCCTTGTGGATTTCAACCTGCGCCATCCAGACCTTGCCGATCAATTGGACATCGCCGCCGAGCCGGGGCTGACGGACGTGCTCGCCGGGCGAGTCATGCTCGATAAGGCCATCCAGGTCCTGGGCATTGAAGGCGGCGGCGCCGTTCATGTTCTTCCCGCCGGGCCGGTGGTTGAGCAACCGCTGGGCTTGCTGAAGAGTCGGCAGGTCAAGGCACTGATCACGCGACTCCGGGAGAAATACGACCACGTCATTCTCGACGTCGCCAATGCCGACACCCATCCGGACCCGCAGGTACTCGGAACGATGGTCGATGGGGCGCTGCTGGTGGTAGAGTCGGGCCGGACGCCTCGGGAAACCGTCTCCGACGTCAAGAAGCGATTGGACCTCGCCGGTGTTCGCTGCCTGGGACTCGTTCTGAACCAGCGCACCGATCCGATTCCGTCGCTGGTCTATCGGATGACATAATCGTCGGGGATCCGTCGGCGACACGGCCCGCCGCGGCGCAAGAACGCGGCCGCTGAGAACCGGATGTTCCGGCCAAGAAGGATAGCGAGTCGTGTCCACCCTCACCGCCCAGAAATCTCCGATTCCCGCCGCATTGTTGCTGACCGTCATCGCGGCGGCGGTGGTCGGACTGATCTCCTATCAGCTCATGCCGGCCTATGCCTTGCTGATCACATGGATCACGCTGGGGGCCCTCGCCTTTTTTGTCTTCTACACCATCGAGGGGGACCTGCTCACCGCGATTCTCGTCTGGATGGTGACTCTGATCGTGTTTCACGAAGAGTTCTGGCGCATGACCGTGCCGTTCTTCTTCGCCCTGACCATTCCCCGGCTTGGCATCGTGGTCCTCGTTGCCCTGCTCATCGGCATGTTCATGGCCGGCCGATTGCGGTTGCGACACGCCTGGCCGGCCAGCGGCTACATCGCCGCGGTCGCCGTGTACTTCTTTCTCTCGGCGATGATCAGCGGGTTTGAAACGCGCTCGGTCGTGTCCGTTCACTATCGATTAATCGGCGGCTACCTGTTCCCCTTCGCCGTGTTCGGCCTTGTCCTGCACGCGTTTCACTCCGAGCGGGATTTCAAGCGTCTGGCCGTCTTCTTCTCGATCATCTGCGTCTATCTGACCTTCACCGGTTGGTGCGAGCGCTTCGGCATCAGCGCATTGATCTGGCCCCGGTTCATCAACGATCCCAGCGTCGGCATTCACTGGGGACGCGTGCGCGGCCCCTTCGTCATGTCGGCGGCGATGGGCCTTGCCCTGGTCTATTGTTACTTCAACAATCTCGTACTGGCCCGAAACGTCGAGCGCGGCCGATGGTTGCTCTACGCCCTCAACGCCCTCATGCTGCCCGTCATCTTCTGGACCAAGACCAGATCGGTCTGGCTGTCGTTCGTCCTCTGCCTGGGTATCTGGGCGGCGTACTCGCGACGTCGCACCAGCCGCGCTGTCTCCGTTTCGCTTCTCGTGGCGGCGGCGCTGATCATCGCTGTCGTGAACATGGAAAACTTCCTCTCCGATGACCGGGCCAAGGGCGGACTCACCGACACCGAGCCGCTCCTCCTGCGAATCGGCCTGGCCCAGATGACCTGGGAGATCGTCCTGCAGCACCCGCTCGTCGGCGTCGGGTTCGGACACTTTCGTGACCATGCCCCGGCGTTTGCCCGCGATCCGTCCAGCCCGTTCTATGCCTTCGGCACCACCGCCCTCGAACACAACAACCTGCTCAGCATCGTCGCCGAGACCGGCGTCATCGGGCTCGTCCTTTATTCAATCATGATGATCGTGATCGTGCGCTTCAGCATACAGCTCTTCAGGAAGCTGCCGCCCAAGGGACCGGGCTTTATCAGTCGGGACTTGCTGGTCCTCTACTGGATTCTCGTGATGGCCTACTTCATCGACGGCACCTTCCGCGAGACTTCCGACAATCCCTTCGCCAACAGCTTGTTCTTCGGACTTAGTGCCATCCCTGTTGCACTGAACATCCTGCTCGGTCCGGTTTCGATTTATGCCCGACCGGGCTTTCCGACGCCTTTGCGCGGCGGCGTGCGGTCCGGGCCTCCAAGGCCCATCGGTCGATCGGGTCCCGGCGCCGCGCCGGATCGGGCCTTGCGCCAGGGAAGGACGGGGCAACGAGGGGGGTGATCGTGAAGGCCGCTGTTGAGAACACACCGCAAAAGGTCGCGGAGTCAGTGACCGCGGCGCCTCCTCGCGCGCGGGCGGCCTCGGGACCGCTGATGACGTGGCTGTTCTCCTCGACCGCTCTGAGCCAGTCTCTCGGCCTTTATCTCCCCGCGACCGTCGCCTTCCGCCTGATTAACTTCGGTCGCATACTTCTTCTGACATGGTGGATGAGTCGGCAGCAGTTCGGCCTGTTAAACATGATCCTGCTGGCGTTGAACGTGCTCACGCCCCTGTGCAGCCTGGGCCTTAATGAGGCCGTCACCCGCTACGTGCCCCAGTATGAAGCCCGCGGCACCCTCCGCCACTTTCTCCAGCAATCGATCGCGCTACTGCTCATTGCGATGACCGTGAGCATCGCCGTCCTGTGGTCGTTCTCGGAGCGCTTCGGCGTGTTCTTCTACGCCCAGGTGTTCACCGACGCGAAATGGCTGGCGGAGTTCCGGGTCGACGCCCCCGAACTGACCCGCCTGTCCGCCGTAGTCATCGGCCTGCTCATCATCTATTTCTATCTGCTCGCGGTCATGAAGGGGCTGCGGATGTTCACGGCCCTGTCGATCATGGAAATGTTCCACGGCGTCATCTTTCTGGCGGCCAGCGTGATCGCCATCGCCACCCGGCACCTCAGCGCTCTCACCCTCACCGGCGTCTACGGCATCTCGCTGCTGATCCCCATTACCGTCTTCGGCGCCGGTCTGCTCGTGGCGGTGTCGCATCGCACCGTTGAGGAACAGCCGACTCACGAATACCAACTGGTTAAGAAGCTGCTTCGTTTCTCCATCTGGACCACCCTTGCCGGCATTACCTGGCAGATCCTGGTCTATTACCCGACGTGGTTTCTTAACAAGGTCAATGGACACGAGGCGGTGGCGGTCTTCAGCGCCGTTCGCCAGATCGGTCAATTCATCCTCGTCGGCGCGATGTCCGTCGTCACCGTCGTCATGACCACCGTGACCAAGACCTGGGAGACGCGCGGACGCGAAGCGGCCCAGCGCCAGCTTTCATTGGCCTTTCGCGGGACCGGCCTGGGGCTCTTCTGCTTTTGCGCGATCCTGGCCTTCTCAAAGGACTGGATCATCCGCATGTTCCAGCCCGCCTACGCCCCCGGCGCCGCGGTTCTGCCGCTGCACCTCCTGTTCTTCCTCGTCGGGGCGTACCTCGCTTTTCTGCCCATTCACTTCCACCTCACGGAAAAAACGCGCCATGCTTTCTGGCCCTGGGCCATCGGCGTGGCGGCGAATATGCTCTACGCCTTCTGGCTCGCCGGGCCCGGCCTGGCCACCGTCAAGGCCATGCCGCTGTGGCAATCCATCGCGCCTTACACCTCGTCTTGGTTTGTCGCCGGCTTTTCCGATCGCATGGGACTGGGCAGCGCGGCATGGTGCGGCGTCTTCGCCATTGCCACGTCGCTGGTTCTCTGCATCACGCTGATTCAGGCGGAGTGTTGCAAGCTCGATCGCGGCACATTCATCATCATCGCCGCCGCCGGTCTCCTCGGCCTCAACGCCTATCTCCTCGCGGCCGGCTCGGTCCTCTTGCTCCTGTTGGTCACGCAGACAAGTCTTGTGTTTTCACCCGAGGAACGTCGCAGAGTTCTTGGCTACCTTGTCGGCGCCTTCGGGCATGTTCCCTCCGTTCGCCGCCTCACGGGCTGGAAGAATGGCGACTAAGTCACACTTCGCCGCGTCCGAGAGCGACAACCCCACGCTCGCCGTGATCATTTGCACGCGAGACAGACCCGACTCGCTTCTGGAAACGCTCAATTCCATCTGGGCCCAATCGCACAAGCCCGACGAGCTCATCGTCATCGACGACGGCGATCTCCCCGCGGCCACGCGAACTGCAATTGCTGCGGCCGCCGCCTCGCATGGCATCGACTTCCAATGTGAGAAAAGTAAGGCGCGGGGTTTGACGAAGGGTCGCAATCAGGCGGCGCGCCTGGCGGCAAGCGACGTCCTGGTCTACCTCGACGACGACGTGACATGCAGGGTCGACTTCCTGCGACGCCTCGTCAGGCTGTTTCGGGACCCGCGCGTGGCCGGCGTTACGGCGACGGTGGACGAGCCGCTTTTTGATTCGACCTCGGCGCGACTTTTTCAGCTTGGCTACCGATTGGCCGGATGGTGGCGCGTGGTCCCGCGAGGAAAGCCGCCGCGTCCCGCTCCGTGGATTCTCTCCCGCCCGCACGTCGCGGTGCGCGCCCGCTGGCTTTCCGGCGCGGCCATGGCACTGCGACGCGATGTCGTACTGGCCAATCCTTTTGATGAAGAGCTTGTCGAATACGCACTCGGCGAAGACCGCGAAATGGGTTATCGAATCGGCTCACGCCACTGGCTGCTCGAATCGAAGTTCGCCCGCGTCACCCATCGACGCGATCCCGGTCAGCGCCTTGACGGACGGCGATTCGGTTTCATGATCGCGCGAAATTATCTCTACATCATCCGCAAAACCTGCCGGCCCGGCGTGGGCGATGTGCTGCTGATCGGATGGAGCCTCGCGGTCATCATGGCCATGCACGCGGTTTGGATGGTGGGGTCCGGTCGGCGGTTTCACCTGCAATCGCTCAAGGGCATGTTCGCAGGGCTCATGGACGCGGCGCGCCGTCGTTTCGCCGAGGCTTTCGTCGGCTCCGCGACCACTGCACAGTCACCGATCGAATCGGACTCTCGCGTAACCGGCCTGCGTACGCCTGCCCTGAGCATTCCACATGGCGGCACCTCTGCTGGTCCCCCGCGCCGAGTTCTCTTTGTCACCAACCGCCTCGAAAACGGCGGCGCGGAACTCATGCTCATCGCCCTCGTTCAAAAACTCGTGGGCCTGAACATTCAGCCGTTCGTCCTCTGCCTCAAAGACGCCGGGCCGCTCGCCGCGCAGTGCAGAGACTCAGGCGTCCCCGTCTTCGACGGCTTCCTGCGGCATAAATTCGATGCCTCAGTGATCCCGCGTATTCGGAACCTGATATCGACTGAGAAAATCGATGTCGTCGTCGCCGCCCACAGCGGAGGCGATCGCATGTTCTGGTCCACCCTCGCCGCGAAGTTGACAGGCACGCCCATGCTCGTCTGGTCGCACTGGTTTCCGCTCCCGGGCCAGAATCATTTCGAGCGATCGAACCGAGCCCTGTTCCGGTTTGTCGTTGCCTTCATAGCACTCGGTGAGCGACACCGGGCCGCTCTCATTCGTCACGAGCAGGTCCCCGCCGGTCGAATCACGGTCATTCCAAACGCAATTGACCTGGATCGATTCCAAAAGGGTCAGTCGCGCCCCGATGCCCGCCGCGAGTTGAATCTTTCCGATGACCAGATCGCCGTCGCCATCATCGCCAACCTGCGCCGTGAAAAACGCCACGACGTCTTCATCGCCGCCGCAAAGACGCTATCTACGGAAAACCCCTCGCTGCGTTTCTTCATCATCGGTGACGGTCCCCATCGAGACGCCGTGCACTCGCTCGTCGCTTCATCCGGATTGGCTCCCGAAGTGCTGCGCCTCCTCGGGCCGCGCGACGACGTACCAGCTCTGCTGTCGGGCATCGATGTTTCCTGCCTGTGCAGCGAGCAGGAGTGCTTCAGTGTGACCATGCTGGAGGCGGCCGTCGCAGGTTGCCCCTTCATAGGGCCCGACAGCGGCTGCATGCCCGAGTTCCTCACCCATCGTGAAACCGGCCTGCTGATTCCACCGGCCGATGCCGAGGCACTGACAGCGGCCCTACGTGAGCTATCCGCAGATCGAAAACTCCGCGACCGACTCGCCGGCGCAGCCCGGCGCAAGGTGACGGCGCATTTCAGCATGGAGCAGATGGCCCGCTCATTCGCGGACCTTATCCGATCCCTGCCCGCCAAACCCACGCCCCGCGTCCGACAATCTCTTCGAGACTTGTATCCCACCGCGCGCGCCGTCGAAATTATGCCTTGCGCATGAACTGACGCCGGTGGTTCCCCGATCAATGGAATAGTAAAGTTTCTACGGGGTCGATCCTGCGCCCGCACGGCTGATCGGGTCCCGGAAAAACGCGATTCTCATCGTTTCCTCGCGCAATGGGGCACCCCGCCGCCCATGGCCGCGTTTTCTTGGAATCTGACGAGAATGACGGTAAGCTAAGTAGTAGGGGATGCTTAGAAGCATGTACGCCTTCCTTCCCATGCGACCGCTGACTCGGCCCTTTCGGGTGGTGCACTTCGTCTCCACCTTTGCCGTGAAGACGGATACCAAGTGGCTGGTGCAGCTTGCACGGCACCTCGACCCCCGCGAGTTCCAGTCGGCCGCCGTTTGCTTCCACGATGGCGGCCCCATCCAGGCCCAGCTCAACGATATCGGCGTCAGGACCGAGAACATCGACGTCGCCGGCGAGCACGACCCGCGCGCCATCTTCCGCGCCCGCGACTTTATCGAGTCGTTCGAGGCCGACATCGTTCATACGCATTTGCTCAGGGCCGATCTTTTCGCCGGTCTGGCCGCGCGATGGGCCGCCGCTCCGGTCCTTGTCTCGACGTGTTACGCCATGGGAGCCTTCCGCCGGGAAAAGAAGCGACGTTCGGACCGGATACTCGATGCCATCTGTGCGGCACTTCCGACGCACACCATCGCCGTGTCAAAGGCCGTGGCCACCGACTGCATCGACCGGCTCCACATGCGGCCCGACAGCCTGAGCGTGATCCACACCGGCATCGAGCCTCCCGAGGGCGATTTCTCCGGCGAGGGCGCCGCCTTGCGATCCGCCTGGGGCGAAGGCCGCGGGCCGATCGTCCTGACCATCGCTCGGCTGAGTTACGAGAAGGGCGTGGACACCCTGATCGACGCCGCGGCGAGCCTGCAAGCGACCCATCCCGACGTGCGGTTTGTCGTGCTCGGTGATGGCGACGATCGCGCCGCCTTGCAGAAGCAGATTGACACCCTGGGTTTGTCGCATGTCGTTCGCCTCGCGGGCTTCGTGGAGAATGTCTACCCGGCCCTCGCCGCCGCGGATGTCGTCTGTCTGCCGTCCAAGTCGGAAGGCATGCCGAATGTCCTCCTCGAAGCGATGGCCATGCGGAAGCCGATCGTCGCCACCGATGTCGGCGGCATACCCGAGGCGATCATCAGCGAAGTCAACGGTCTTTTGGTACCCTCGCAGCAACCCGACGCGCTGGCCCGGGGCCTGGCACGAACATTGGACGATCGAGAGGCCGCGCGCCGCTGGGCCGACGCCGCGCATGAAACCATGACGAGCCGGTTTCATGCGGACATCGTCGCCCGGCAGTACGCGGCCCTGTATCGAAGGCTGATCATGGATCGGAGGAAGACGCGTGGATTCGTCGCCGAAGCGAGTTAAGCCGCCGACGCCGGTGGACGTGCTCGGCCTGCCCCTTCGTCCCCTGCGGACGCAAGGGCTCATCGAGCTGCTCGCCCATCGCGCCTGCGCACGGCAGCGAACCACCGCGACCTATGCCAACGCGCACACCGTCAACATGGCCATGCGCGACGTCGTTTTTCATCGCGTGCTTTCCGAGAGCGATGTGCTCTATGCCGATGGGGCCTCGCTGATCTGGGCGAGTCGCTATGCCGATGAGCGCCTGCCGGAGCGGATGACCGCCGCCGATTACTTTCCCCGTTTCGCGCGGCAGTGCGCCGACATGGGTCTCAGTATTTTCCTGCTCGGCGGCAGGGAGGGCATCGCTCAATCCGCGGCGATGCGCCTGCAGGCTGAGATTCCCGAGCTCAAGATTGCCGGTGTTCATCACGGCCACTTTTCCGACGACGAATCTTCCACCGTGGTGGAGCGGATTAACGCCGCGAGGCCGGATGTCCTTGCCGTCGGACTATCGAGTCCGAGGCAGGAGTTCTGGCTGGCGGAGCATGGCGATCGGCTCGACGTTCCGGTGCGATGGTGTGTCGGGGCGCTCTTCGACTATCTCGCGGGGATCGAGCGCCGCGCGCCGCAGTGGCTTTGCCGGCTGGGCGGCGAGTGGCTCTTTCGGCTGCTGGTGGATCCGGCCGGGAAGTGGCGGAGGTATCTGCTGGGGAACCCGCTGTTTGTGTGGCACACTTGGCGCTGGCGCGCTTGCCGGCGCGCCGGTCGTCCGTCACCGGGGGGCAGCCTCGGTCTGACGCGGAGTTGATGGAGGCGGCCGGCGTGGTCCGGCCGGGGGGTCAAGAGGCGCCGCCTTGAGCGGGCCTCGTTGAGAAGGATTGGGAAGAAGCCGTCATGCGTGGCACCGAGCAATCAAGCGCCGCAGTAGCGTTACTCGATGTGGAAGCCGGCTTTCTGCCGGTGGCGCCGCCGCGCGCCGCCGTCGCATCGGCCCGTCGTTACTACCCCTTCGCGTCAAGATTTCTGGACATCGTCCTGTCGTTTCTGGCCCTCGTGGTCGTCGGGCCGATCATTCTTGTCGCCGCCGCACTCGTGAAGCTGACCAGCCGAGGCCCTGCCTTCTTTCATCAGCAGCGCGCCGGGCTGAATCGCCGGCCGTTTACCATGTACAAGCTACGCACCATGTACGACGGGGCCGACGACGATAAGGAACTGTTCCGCAAGTTCAACGCGCTGCCCACCGGCCCGTGCTTCAAGATGAAGAACGATCCGCGCGTCACCACCATCGGTCGGTGGCTGCGGCGATCGAGCATTGATGAATTGCCCCAGTTTCTCAACGTGCTTAAGGGAGAGATGAGCCTGGTCGGCCCGCGGCCGCTGCCCTTCGACGAGGTTCGCACCGATTCGACCGACCAGAAGCTCCGCTTCACCGTCAAGCCCGGCATCACCTGTCTGTGGCAGGTCAGCGGGCGAACCGAGATTCCATATGACGAGTGGCTGGCACTCGACGTCTGGTACATTCGCAATCGCTCGCTCTCGCTGGACCTGCAGATCCTGGTCAAGACCATCCCGGCGGTTCTCTCCGGCCGGGGGGCGTATTAAGCCGCGTCTTACTCCAACTCTCGACTGCGCCGCCTGGGCTTTGCCGATCCGTCGCCGGCGGGATGATGCCGGTCTGAGTCGCGATGGCGCTTGGCCCGCTGCGGTTCGTGCGGATTGGCCCGGTCGCCGTGACTTGGCCCCGTCGGCTCCAAATCGGCCGGCTGCATGGCCCGACCGGGATACTCCTCGTCGCGGTCCCACAGGTAATACATGGGCGGATCGCCGATGAGCTGGCGAAAGGCGCGAGACAGCTCGATCGGCGTGCGGCATTCCACGTCGTATCTGTTGCCGCTGTGCATCGCCGCCACCCAGTCGCGGATTGTCTTCTTCACCAGCTCGCGCACGCGCGGATAGCGGCCGATCGTGCGGTGAAAGTCGGGGGCAAACGGGTCGAGCTTCATCTCCCGCATCCGCTCCAGCAGCTTCATCCGGCCCGGCGGCAGCGCGCAGCGGCCGATTCGCGTCATGCCCGCCTTCTCGAAAACCGGGTTGACCGCGCCCATGACCGCGAGACACTCGATGAAGCGCACACCGACGAGCGGGAGCGTGTTCTGCACGAACCAGTGGCCCAGGCCGCAGCCGCGGACGTCCGGGTGCATGACCAGCCGGCGCAGGATGCGCAGCTCGCGGTTGAGGCGGCGCATGTTGCGCGAGAAGCGGCCCTCGGTTGCCCGGTTGCGCAGGGCCAGCTCCCGCGGGGCATGGGCGAAGACGAGAATGCCCAGCGGGTCTCTGGCCGGTCCTTCTCGGAGCAGGAACACCTTGTCGACGAACCCCAGTCCGTCGCGGTTTCGGTAGTGCATGGGGCTGAAGGTTCGGTAGTCGCGGACGCCGCCGCGCTCGATGCGGGCCCCGCGTCGCAGCGAGACGACCCTGTCCTTGGGAATGTGAGACAGCAGTTCCGGCTGCATGCCGCCGAGCCGCACGGTCTCGTCGGGCTGCAGGTCCGAAGTGATGTCGTCGTGGGTGGTGGCGACGATCAGCGTCAGGCCGTGCCGCGTCACCAGTTTTCGAAGGTTGTGGGCGATGGCGCGGGCGGCGCGGCGATGCAGGATGGCGGTGAACTCGTCGCAGAGGATCGGGCCGGGCGAGGGGTTGCACAGTGCCGCTCCGATGGCACGCGCCAGGGCGGCGCGAAACTTCTCGCCGTCGGACAGATCGCAATAGCGGCGGACCCACAGGCGCGGCTCGCCCAGGCCGCAGGCGGTGAGCACCTCCAGGGCCACGGAGAGCTTTTCGCGGGGGGCGACGGCGTCGATCAGGGGGCGATTGGCCGGAAAGGGGGAGCGGCCGACCCAGAGGGGTTTATCGAGTTGGTCGGAAAGGTGCCGCAGGACCGAACTCTTGCCGCTGCCCGACGGACCGCTCAAGAGGATGATGCGCCCGGCGCCGAGATGGACGTCGAGGTTTTCGGCAATGACGTGCGGCGACTCTCGTGGGGGGATGCCGAAGTTGAGACAGATGTCGCGCTTTCGCGGGGTCATCGGCACGACGGCGGGCTCGTGAATGACGTTGATTCGGATTCGTTGAAGTGGTGATGTTTCGATGGCCATGTCTTTGCCTCCTCCTGACCTGCCAGCCCTTTGAATACCTAACACAAACCGAACATGGGAAGGATAACACATGGCTGGGAGGAAATCAATAATTGGCAATATTTCACAATATCCTCTTTGGTGGCATGACGTAAAGCGTGTGGTGATAGTGTGTTACGAGAGCTTCTTTGATGCCCGGCGATGCGGGGCCGGGCTGGTGATCCGTCGCCAAACGGCAAGCCGCGTCGGGGCCCCTCGCGGGAACGACACATCGAAGGTGACATATAGTGACACAGCCGATTTTTTTCGATTGTAAATCCTGTGGCGGGCATGTGTTGGGGGAGACGGTAGAAAAGTCGAAACGTCGAAAAGTCGAAACGTCGAAATGGTGAGCGGCGGCGGCGTTGCGCGGGGGCATTCGAGAGGGTCCAGGAGAATGCAGAGGCGGCGGCACTGATTGCGTCGACGGTTGGCGTTGAATGCGATTGGGATCCGGATTTTCTGGTACCGCTTGCTGACGCGCGCGGCTCGGATCGGGGCGCGGCGACGATGAATTGCAAGGTGACAATAGGCGAAAAAAGTTTTTGGGGGCGTTGGCAAGTGTTGTGGCGGGCGTGGGTTGGGGCGGTTCGCGATTTGGGTGATTTTTGGTGGAAACGTCGAAGAGTCGAAACGTCGAAACGTCGAAATGGTGTGCGGCGACGGGGTTGCGCGGGGGCATTCGAGAGGGTCCAGGAGAATGCAGAGGCGGCGGCACTGATTGGGTCGACGGTTGGCGTTGGATGCGATTGGGATCCGGATTTTCTGGTACCGCTTGCTGACGCGCGCGGCTCGGATCGGGGGGCGGCGACGATGAATTGCAAGGTGACATACGGTGACACAGCCGATTTTTTTTTTTGCAAGTGTTGTGGCGGGCATAGGTTGGGGCGCTTCGCGTTTTGGGTGGTTTTTTGGTGAAAACGGCGTGGCACGAGGAGGGGCCATGTGTTTAGCGGGTGAAGATGCTGAGGATTTTGGATCGTGCATCGCGCGCCATCCTGCCGGGCGTGGGTGGATTGATCTCCCATCATTCATAGATGCTCCGTGTTCGCGCCGGGACCGAAGAGCGGATCGAATGATTTATCGTTAGACATGAATGGCGAGGAGTTTTCGGGAGGATTATCGCCGGACCACGCTGGGTATGGGTTGCTTGGAAAAGTAGCATGTCCCCAACTGATCCTGTCCCCAACTGATCCCGAACTGATCCTCAACCGATCCCTTTTTTTGCAGGATGGCACCGAAAACGTCGTCGTCTAGGCGATGGACTGTTTCTGGTCCACCGGGATTGGCGTGCCGCATTCGGGGCAGATTCCGCTACGGTTTCCAAAGTGCGGATAACCACACTGAACACAAAATCCTTTCTGCCTCTGCTTCCGCTTGACGATCTGGAACCTCACGACAATCGCGAGAGGTAATCCGACGAGTATCGTAGGCAGGTAAAGCGGAACAGACAGTGATTTCAATCGACTGGAGCTCATCGACGAGGGCGTCCAGGGGTTAGAAAGAGGGGAAAGCCTGCTTGGAATATGCCCGAAGTAAGTCTTCGACGCTCGAACGTCACGTTGCGGGAGCGCCATCGAAGCATCACTACTTCCGTTAAGCTGAAGTGTTTGCCATGTTCCGACGCCTCTTGATAGACAGATCATTCGATAATGGCCAGCCGACAGGGATGACCAAGCGACCCCATAGTAACTAACAGCCCATGCGACCGCGGAACTGGCGCAGAAAACCGTCGCCAAACCCAGGGATGCACGATACCCAAGTTGCTTAAGTGTCATCTTGGCTTGTTCCCAGTTCATTCACCAGTCATTGTTTGTTTCGACACTCCCGCCGTCCGCGCGAACTTGTTCTTTACAGGGACCCCTCGGCAGCTCATCCGCTTTGCCCTTTTCTTCCTTACAACTCCCTGCTTACCAGGCAGACTGCCACGCCCTGGATTGAGAATTCGCGGGTGTCGTCGATGACGGTTGGGGGGACGGAGGGGTTGTCGCCGCGGAGGATGATGAGGATGCCGGCGCCGGGGCGCTCGACGCTGACGCGCTTGAGGGTGGGGCGGCCGTCGACGAGACAGGCGCAGATGCGGCCCTGGACGAACTGCGGTTCGACGGTGGGGCGGTAGTCCACGAGGATGATGTCGCCGCGCTTGAGCGTGGGCTCCATTGAATCGAACTCGCAGCGGAGACAGTAGCGATCGGGCCGCCAGAGATGTCTCAACACCGGGAACATCTCCAGTTGTTCCTGCGAATCGGAAGGAGGGCCGTTGGGGATGGTGCCGAAGAGGGGAAGCTCGCGCGTGTCGAGGGCCTGCGGGGCGTCGTGGCCGTCTCCCTCGCCGAGAAGGACTGCTTCGGGCACGCCGAGGGCGATGGCGAGTGCGCGAATCGTGTCCGGCCGGGGAAGATGATTGCCCTGCTCGATGGAGGAGAGGTGGCCCTGATTGACGTTTGATTTTTCGGCGAGCTTGATCTGCGTCAGGCCCTGCAGGCGGCGCAGGCGACGAAGTCGCTGACCGAGCGACTGCTGTTCAACGAGTCGGGCACGCTGTGAATCGGACTTGGCCACTTCGCCGGGGATTGTAACATGGGCCCGGCGGGGCAAACCACAGGATAACAAGCTGTAGGTTTGCCGGATGCGAGGCTAGAATCAGAGCAGCGAGCGGGGGGGCAGAGTCCCGCGGCTTGAAGGCACTTTGAGGCTATTGAAAGCGCACCATGCTCAAACTCGGTTTGATCTTGATGATGACGGCCACGCCTGTTTGGCAGCAGGCGTCAGGGCAGGCCTCGGATGCGGATTCGCCTCAGGCCAAACGAGCCGCGGAGGTGCCGGAGCTGATTCGGGCGCTTTCGAGCCGCGAGGCGCATCAGCGCGATCATGCGATGACCCTGCTCATGGAGATGGGGCAGGAGTGTTACGGACCCCTGCGCGAGGCGTTCAATTCAACGCCGTACTACGATGTTCGCCGCCGCATTCGGCAGATTGCGCTGGAGATTTACCTGACCGAGCACCTCGGACCGCCGCGTGCGTTTCTGGGGATCTCGCACAAGGGGCAGTCGGTCACCGAGGGGATGGACGGCCGGGTTCCGGCGGGTGGGACGGCGCTCTTCATTACCGATGTGTTCAAGCTTTCGTCGGCGCAACGGTGTGGACTTCAGAACGGCGATCTCGTGGTCGCATTGAACGGCAAGGCGGGGACGCTGGAGAACCAGGCGATTGAGTTCACGCGCTGGATCGGCGAACAGGCGCCGGGGACGAAGTGCGAAATCAGCATCATCCGCGGCGGGCAGGGCATCAAGCTGATCGAGACTCAGAACGGGGCATTTCGCCCGAACACGCTGGAGCCGGCAGAGTTTCGCGTGTTGACTCACGAGCAGGATGCGCGCGTGCAGCAGGGGGGGGCGGCGATTCTGCTGGAGCGCGTGCGCGGCGTGCCGATTGACGTGCCGGTGAAGGATGGGGACCTGATCGTGGCTTTGGATGAGGAGCCGATCCCGGCGACCGGCGCGGCGGAAATGTTTCAGAATTGGATCGAGGGCAAGTGGCGGGGGCGCGGTACCTTTGTGCGCAACCCGAACATTCGGATGATGATTCCGCAGGCGCCCGATGAAAAAGGAATGCAGTCGGCGCAGATTTTACGCGGCGGACAGGGGCTCGATATTCCGGTCGTGCTCGGGCGATGGCCGACGTATTTGCCGGATCTGCGGCAGGGGGCCGTACGAGCGGGCAATCCCGGTCAGCGGGAGCAGGTCATTGAGACATTCGGGGCT
>WBZR01001039.1_pt1 | contig 29461 bp, 23 predicted proteins | sample 5204231 | NCBI WGS metagenome assembly WBZR01 (sample SAMN12412403, study PRJNA552823) | activated sludge metagenome | isolation source: activated sludge from anammox sidestream of wastewater treatment plant... | place: USA: Virginia | collected 2017-08
CCAACGCTCACCAAGCTCACTGCTCTCCATTGGTCAGTGCCTTCTCCCGCCTCCCCTATCCTCTACCCGCTTACTCACTTTTGCAAAATCATCAGTCACACCCCTTTCGCGTGGCCTTTGCGGTTCTTCCGCCAACCTGTGATAGGCTGGGTTACAGAGTGCAGCCACAGGCGCGCTCGGGTGCCCTTTCCTCATCGCTCCGATCGTTCGTGTGTTTCGTGTGGAGTCTCAGCGGAGGTCAGGCCACACAACACGCTCATCTACGAATTGGAGAACCCCACCCTTTTGCTGACCCTTTCGAAGAAGTCGCCGCGCCCCGAGAACAAGGAGGCGCAGACTCCGGCTATCCCCGCGCAACCTGTGCGCACCATGCCCGCGGCCGAGCCCGCCGAGGGCCCGTCGTTTGCCGACCTCGGCGTTGCGAGCGACCTTGCCGCCGTCCTCACGAAGCGCGGCGTCACGTCGCCCTTCGCAATCCAGGTGTTGACCATCCCCGATGCCCTCGCCGGGCGCGATGTCTGCGGCAAGGCGAAGACCGGCTCCGGCAAGACCCTCGCCTTCGGCCTCCCGGTGGTTGAGCGGACCGAGAAGGGACGCCGCCGGCGCCCCCGCGCCCTCATCCTCGTCCCCACCCGCGAACTCGCGCTGCAGGTGGCCGAGAGCATTGGCCCTCTCGCCAACGCCCGCGGCCTTTCGCTCGAAGCGGTGTATGGCGGCGTGCCGATCCTCCGGCAGGTGAAGGCCTTGCACATGGGCTGCGAGATCGTCGTCGCTACTCCTGGCCGTCTCAACGACCTCCTCGAACGCAAGGAGATCCAGCTCACCGACCTCAAGCTCGTGGTGATCGACGAAGCTGACCAGATGGCCGATATGGGCTTCCTTCCCCAGGTCGAGCAGATCCTTTCCCAGGCGCCCGGGGGTCACCAGACGCTGCTCTTCTCTGCCACCCTCGACGGCGCAATCGGTGAACTCGTGGCGCGCTACCAGCACGACCCTGTTCGCCATGAAGTCGAGTCGCCCAACCAGACGGTGGAAACCGTTGAGCAGCGCTTCATCGGGGTGGAGCCCGACGAGAAGGTTGCGACCACCGCGGCCATCTGCGAGAACGCCGGGCGCACCATCGTCTTCGTCCGCACAAAGCATGGGGCCGACCGCCTCGCTCATCAGCTCAACCGGCGCGGGCTCAACGCGGCACCCATCCACGGTGACCTCAACCAGAACCGCCGTGAACGCACCCTGAGGGCGTTCGCCAGCGGCCAGAGCCCGGTGCTCGTCGCCACGAACGTCGCCGCCCGCGGTATCCACGTCGATGGCGTCGAACTCGTCCTTCACTACGACATTCCAGAGGATACGAAGACGTACCTCCACCGCTCGGGCCGCACGGCGCGCGCTGGCGAAAGCGGGCTCGTGGTCACGCTCGTCTCGCCCGAGCAGTCGCGCGATATGACGCGGATGCAGCGGGAGGCGGGTGTTTTGGTGCCGATCGTACGCATGGCCCCGGCGGACCCGCGTCTCAAGGATCTCGGGAACTGGCAGCCGCCGGCCCGCCAGGAGCCACCGGCGACGCGCATTCGCGAACGGGTGAACCAGCCTCCGCGCCGCTTTGTTCCGCGCGATGCACGCGGCCCGGCTCCCCGGCGGCACCCGGCACGCTGATTACGCCCCGGCCGAACAGGACAAAGCGGGCGCCGAAGGCGCCCGCTTTGCGTTCTCTCCAGGCCGTGCTGCCGGGGAGCTCTGCCGCCCCTTCCACGACCAACGAATCGTTCGTGACGTCGTTCGCGCACGATCGTTCGGATCTCGGAAATGCATCGGTTGGTGAGACAGGTTCGCCCTTTCGCCCATTCCCCCTTTCGCCGATTCGTATTGCGCCTGCCGGGTCTGTCCGCCACGATCCCGGCACCTTCGACTCGGGGAGACAACCGTTGGCTATCGATTGGAACGCCATCCACGCTGAAGCGCTGGATATCTTCGTCCGCTACCTGCAGATCGACACGTCGAACCCGCCGGGCCGCGAAAAGCCTGCAGCACGCTTCCTTGGCGCCATCCTCGAAGCCGAAGGGATCGCAGTCGAGTACATCGAGACTGCACCGGAGCGCGAAGTCGCCGTCGCCACCTTGAAGGGAGACGGCAGCAAGCGCCCGATCATGCTCTGCAACCACACCGATGTGGTCCCCGTCGAGACCGCCTACTGGACCGTCCCGGCCTTCGACGGTGCCATCCGGGATGGGCGCGTGTACGGGCGCGGGGCCGTCGACATGAAGGGCTGCGGGGTGATGCAGCTCATGGCCTTCATCCTGCTCAAGCGCCAGGGAGTACCGCTCAAGCGCGATGTTGTCTTCTGTGCTGTCCCCGACGAAGAAGCGGGCAGTGACTACGGCATGGCGTGGCTCTGCGAACACCGTCCCGATGTCGTCGACGTCGAGTTCGAGTTGAGCGAGGGTGGCGGCGGCAGCACCCGTTTCGGCGGTAAGGAGGCGAAAGTCTTCAGCGTTGCCACGAATGAGAAGGACATCTGCTGGCTCCGCCTCACGTCGATCGGGCGGCCGGGGCACGGTAGTGTTCCCCACGCCGATAACTCGGCGATCTACCTCGCGCGTGCCCTCGTGAAGCTTGCCGACTGGGAGCGTCCGCTGACCTTCACGGATGAGACGACCGCTTACCTCCAGCGCCTCTCCGAAGCCGGGCTCTTTCCATCGCTCACCGACGAAGCCGCTGTCGAGAGCCAGATCCGCAGTTCGCCGGAGCTCCTCGCGGCCTTCATCAATACGCTCAACATCACCATGCTCAATGCCGGCATCAAGGCGAACGTCGTTCCCGCAAAGAGCGAAGCGATCGTCGATTGCCGCCTGCTGCCCGGCCAGCGCAAAGAGGACTGGATGCGCCAGGTGCAGGAGTACATCGATGACGACCGCGTCCAGGTGAGCCTCTATTCACCGGATCACGGCGAGCCGGCCAACGTCCCCTGGGATACCGAGCTCTTCCGAACCATCAACTCCGTCGTCCGCGAGGCGATGGAGGACGCTGTTGTCGTCCCGGGCATGACCATCGGCGGGACCGACAACCGTTTCCTCCGGGCGAAGGGGATCCCCGCCTATGGCTTCATCCCCTGCCTCCTCAGTAGCGACGAACGCCGCGGCTTCCACGGCAACGATGAGTTCCTCACCATCGACAATCTCAACATGGGCTGCGAGCTCATGTACGAAATCACCCGTCGCATGGCCGGGTGACGGCGAAGAGGCTACGGCAGGCGCCAGGCGTTTGCACCTGATTATGCGCGTGCTCGCCGCCGGTCGCGCCAGTTGCGCGTGTGTCCCTGTGGCCGTGCCGCCGGGGGAGGCGCGACGTAGCCCTCGGCACAGGCAGCGGCGAATGGCTGGAGCACCGTGAGTGCCCGCGCGAGCTGCATTCCGACATCCTCGACGAGCCCGGTGCCGAGCTGCTCGAAGCGGAACACGCGGTGAAGCCGCCGCCAGGTGCTCGTCCAGACCTCGAGGTCCCAGCCCTCGCCCAGCTCGGCCATGAGTTCGCCGGCACGCTCCGAGAGGCCCATGGCCCACAGGTCGTTCTGCTCCGCCGGTCCTTCGAAGTGCAATCCGAGCTCCACCTGCCCGCGCGAGACGAGCGGCTGCAATTCGAAGTGAGCTTTCGGATTGCCATAGTGCAACTGCAGCATCGTCCACATCATTTTCCGCTCGGGCCTCGGGAACCCGGCTGGCAGGTTCCGCATCGCCAGCTCCTCACACGCGTACACGAACTCGATAGCTTTCACACCAGATAGTGTAGAGGGAGCACGCGGGAGGGAGGAGCGCTTCGTTTCGCCTGTGCCGCTGTTGCCCGGAGGCCTCGTGATGGTTGGTCCCGGGGCAGGAACGCCCGGTTCTCGCTCCTCCCTCCTCCCTCGACTACGCTTTACCCATGCCCGCAGACCAGGAAGCCCTCGACGCCGTCGCCCTCTCCCGTTCCGAGTACGACCTGCTCGTCCAGCAACTCGGGCGCGAACCGAACGAGGTGGAACTCGGGATGTTCGGGTCGCTCTGGTCGGAGCATTGCGGTTACAAGAACTCGAAGCCGCTCCTGCGCCTGTTTCCGACCGGCGGCGACCACGTGTTGACACAGATCGGGGCCGAAAACGCCGGCGCCATCGACATCGGCAACGGCCTCTGCGCGGTGATGAAGGTCGAATCGCACAACCACCCTTCGGCGATCGAGCCATACCAGGGTGCGGCAACGGGCGTCGGCGGCATCGTCCGCGACATTTTCGCCATGGGCGCCTACCCGGTGGCCATCCTCGATTCGCTCCGCTTTGGCCCGCCCGACGATCCGCAGAACCGGTACCTTCTCAACGGCGTGGTCGGCGGCGTCGGTGGGTATGGCAACTGCCTGGGCATCCCCAACATCGGGGGCGAAGTCGTTTTCTCGAAGGCCTACAACGGCAATCCGCTGGTCAATGCGATGTGCCTCGGTATCGCCGAGACTGCCAGGCTTCAATCGGCAAAGGCCACGGGTGTGGGCAACGTGATGCTCATCGTGGGCTCGGATACGGGGCGCGATGGCATTCACGGCGCCTCGGGGCTCGCCAGCCGGACGGATCCCGAAGCCCGTTTCGAGGAGATGCGCCCGGCTGTCCAGGTGGGCAACCCGTTCATGGAGAAACTCCTCATGGAGGCGTGCTTCGAGCTCGCATCGGAGCATGGCGACTGGGTGGTTGGCATCCAGGATCTCGGAGCGGCGGGGCTCACCTCATCGGTGGTGGAATGCTGCGCAAAGGGCAACTCGGGCGCCATCCTGGAACTCGCAAATGTCCCCCGGCGAGAGGATGGCATGACTCCGTACGAGGTGATGCTCAGCGAGAGCCAGGAGCGCATGCTGATTATCGCGAAGGCCGGGCACGTTGAAGATGTGAAGCGGCTGTTCGAGCACTGGGAGCTCCATTGCGAACCGATCGGTACGGTCACCGACGGCCACGAAGTCGTCATCCACGACCATGGCGTCGAAGTTGGCCGCGTCCCCGTGGAGATCGCGACCGAGCCACCCCAGTACCGGCGTGAGGGTATCCGCCCACCCGAGCTTGCCGCGCTCAACGCGTTCGATTTCCACCGGCTTCCCGATGTCGCACCCGAGAATACGGCTGCGATGCTGCTCCGCATGCTCGCCCTGCCGAATATCACGAGCCGCCGCGGCATCTTTCGCACCTACGACCACCAGGTGCTCAACAACACGGTTGTCCCGCCGGGGGGCGATGCCGGCGTTATCAGGGTGATGGGCACGGACAAGGGCCTTGCGCTCAAGACGGACTGCAATGGCCGCCTCTGTTACCTCGACCCCTACACGGGCGGCGCAATCGCCGTGGCCGAGTGTGCACGGAATATCGTCTGCACCGGGGCCACGCCCGTCGCCGTCACCGACTGCCTGAACTTCGGCAATCCCGAGAAGCTCGAGGTCTACTATCAACTCGAGCAGGCGGTCCGGGGGATCTCCGAGGCGTGTTCCGTTTTCGGTACGCCCGTGGTGAGCGGCAACGTGAGCCTCTACAACGAGACGTCTGGCCGACCCATCTACCCGACGCCAGTCATCGGCATGCTGGGTATTCTCGACGATGTGTCGAAGCACCTGACCGCTGCATTCGGGCCTGCGGGGAGCCCTGTCTGCCTCCTTGGCGCGGGCATCGAGCAGGATCCGGCCACGCTCAGCGGCAGCGAATACCTCGAAGCGATCCACGGCGTCGTTGCCGGGCTTCCCCGCGTCGACCTCGAGGCTGAGCGCCGCCTTCAGCAGCTCGTCCTTCGCGCACATGCCGAGGGCCTGCTGCTCAGCGCCCACGACTGTGCAGACGGCGGGCTGGCGGTCACGCTCGCCGAGAGCGCCGTCATGGCGGGCCGTGGATTTGCATCAACGGTAGCGGCCGGGGGGCGCCTCGACGCCGCGCTCTTTGGGGAAGCCCAGGGCCGGATCGTGGTCAGCCTCCATCCCGATGGCGGCAGACGTCTCGAAGAGCTCGCCGCGGAGGCCGGAGTCCCGATCGCATGGCTTGGCCAGGTGGTCGAAGGCGACACCTTCACCTTCGGCCCGATTCGAACGACCGTCACGGCCCTCAAAGAAGCCTGCGAAGCCGGAATCTGATGATTCCATACGTCTGGGGCGCGGCGGCCCACGCCCCGGTGCCTGCAGCGCAGTAATGGCAGAGGCCGCTGATCCCGTGGCACGGCTCCAGGCTGCCCTCGGCCTCCTCGCGGCGACCGCCGATATGCAACGCCAATGGCTGGAGGCGCAGCGGCCCGCACCCATCGCCGACGACCTCACCCGCGAGTTCGACGAAATGGCTCCCGTCGTGCCCGCGCTCCTCGAATCGGGCCGGATTTCGCGAGCTGCGGGTCCATTCCTTCGCCAGCTCGAAGCGCAGCTTGCCTTCATGGGTAGCGTTGAGGAGATCTGGGATATCTCGGCGCTTGGGCCGAGTGGGGAGTGGCAGCGTGTCCGCGACCTCGCAGCCCACGCGCTCGCCGCCCTGGACCCTCCCGGCGCTTGAGCGGCGGTCTTGGACGCTCAGTCCGTCCGCAACGCGGTGATGGGATCGAGGCGGCTCGCACGGAATGCCGGATAGCTGCCGCTGGCCGCACCAATCCCGGCCGACACGGCAAACGCCACCACCACGCTCCATGGCTGCACGAGGGTTGACATCGTCGACCCGGCGATATCCCGCCCGTCGATCCCGATGGCGACACCGATGCCGATGATGATGCCCAGCAGGCCGCCACCCACGCAGAGGGCGAGCGCCTCCGTCACGAACTGGAGAACGATGTCCTTCGCCCGCGCACCGACTGCCCGCCGGATACCGATCTCCCGCGTCCGCTCGGTGACGCTCACGAGCATGATGTTCATTACGCCGATGGCACCGACGACGAGCGAGATCCCGGCGATGCTGCCGAGGAGGATCGAGAGCGTGCGTGAGACCTGGCCCGCGGCTCCGACGAGGTCGTCCTGGCTCTGCACGGTGAAGTCGGGAGTCGATACCTCGTGGCGCGTGGCGAGGAAGTTGGTGATCGCTGCCATCACTGCGCTCTGGTTGGCGCCCGGCAAGGTCTGGACGTTGATCTGGTTCACATTGATCTGGCCCGTGGCGTTCCGGACGAACCCGATGCGGCTCTGGAGCGTGGAGACCGGTACATACACGTAGGCGTCCTGCGCCCCGCCCTGCGAGCCGCCCTTGGGCTCCATCACCCCGGCGACTTTGAAGTTGAGGTTGATCCGGTCGCCGATTGACAGGCGGACCGTTTGGCCGATGGGGTCGCTATCGGGGAAGAGCGTCTTCGCGATGTCCGGCCCCAGCACGATCGTGAGCGCCTTCCGTTCGACGTCGGTATCGGTGATGAACTGGCCCGAAGCGATGGCGACGCCGCGCACGCCGGGGTACGAGGGGTCGGTTGCGATCACCGTGACGTTCTGGTTGTTCGCGGGCGTGATGGCCTGGACGTTGATGCTGATCTGCGAGGCGACACCCTTGATGCCGGGGATGTTCGCGGCGGAGATGGCATCGGAGTCGGCCTTTGTGAGGGTCTGGCCGGAACCAGCGGCTCCCCGGGCGCCGCCGTTCTGGCGTCCGCCTTCGGCCGCGGGCTTGATGAAGACGAGGTCCGTTCCAAGGCCGCGAATCTGGTCCTGCACGCCCTTTTGCGCGCCCTGCCCGACGGCGATGAGGACAATGACGGAGCCGACGCCGATAACCATGCCAAGCGTCGTGAGGAAGCTTCGCAGCCCGTTTGCGGCGATCGCGCGAAAGGCGACACGCAGCGCGTCGATGGGGCTCACGCTGGCACCGCCACCTTCCGCTGGTCCTCCACCACGTGGCCGTCGCGCATGCGCACCACCCGGTCGGCATAGGCGGCCACCTCTGGCTCGTGTGTCACGAGGATGACCGTGATGCCCTGCTCGCGCACGAGGCCGGTGAAGAGCTCCATCACCTCGTCGCCCGTGGCCGTGTCGAGCGCACCCGTGGGCTCATCGGCAAGGATGACGCGCGGGTTTACCACGAGTGCCCGGGCGATCGCCACGCGCTGCTGCTGGCCGCCGGAAAGCTCCGTCGGACGATGGTGCATGCGCGAGGCGAGACCAACCTTCGCCAGGGCTTCCTTTGCCCTGCGCCTCCGGTTGTGCCCGTTCTGGTACACCATCGGCAGTTCGACCTGCTCGATCGCGGACATGCGGGGAAGGAGGTTGAACTGCTGGAAGACGAACCCGAATTCGAGGCTTCGGAGCTTCGCCCGCGTATCGTCGGACATCCGGCCGACGTCGTGGCCTTCGAACCAGTACTTGCCGCTCGACGGCCGGTCGAGGCAGCCGATGATGTTCATCATCGTGCTCTTGCCCGAGCCCGAGGCGCCCATGATCGCAACGTATTCGCCCCGGCCGATCTCCAGGTCTACCCCGGCGAGGGCGTTGACGGTGCTATCGCCCAGGCGATAGAGCTTCGTGACCTGCTCGAGGCGGATCACCGGACACCTCCGGGCGCGCGGTTTCCGCCGAAGCCACCGGGCGGGCCGAACTGGCCGCCAGCCTCCGTGGTGCGCGTCGCCGTCGCGCCATTGCCCGTGGTGGCAGCGCCGATGACGACCTTGTCGCCCTCATTCAGCCCGGTTGCGATGGCAGTGTTGCTGTTGTCGGAACCTGCCGTCGTGACGGTTCGCTGCTCGGTGGCACCATTACCCGTTGGTACGAGGACATACGTCGTCCGGCCCTGGCGCTTGATAGCGGTCGTCGGGACGAGGAGGACGTCCGACTGCACAGCCTCGACGACGACCACGGTCGCGGACATCCCGGCGGCCGGGAGCGGTGCGTTGAGCAGCGCATCGGCGAATCCCTGCGCATTTCCGTTCTGGCCGTTCGCCGCCGCGCCACCATTTGCGCTGGCGCCCGGTGTCCGGCTGGCATTCACCCCGGGTGTCCGGCTGGCGTTCGCACGCTGGCCATTTCCGGCGGCTCCGTTTGCACCACCCGCGGGGCCGGCGTTCGAGGCGAAGGTCCCGCGGTTTCCGCCCTCGGCGGCCTGGAACGCCTGGGTGATCTTCTGGAGTTCGGCCTGGTTTCCCTGGACATCGGCCTGCCGGAGGATCTGGGCCTGCACCGGGTAGGTCACGACACCCTGCGTTGTCGTCGGGGTCGTACTCACCCCGGTGATCTTCACGACGTACGCCTTGCCTGGCAGCGCATCGAAGGTCGCGATCCCGTATTGGCCTGTCTTGATGCCGGGCAGGTCTGTTTCGGAGACGGTGAGGTCGACTCGCATGCTGTCGAGGTTCGTGAGGGTGATGGCGGCGGTTGTCCCGCCTACCTGGTCACCAACGTTGATCCCCACGGCACCGATGGTGCCATCGAACGGCGCCCGGAGGATGAGCGCGTCCATCGTGTCCTGTGCCGAGTCGACGGAGATCTGGGCGAGCCTCACCTGCTGTTGCTGGAGGGAGAGGTCGCTCGCGAGCGGGCCGGCGATGAGCGCCGCGAGCTTGGCCTGCGCGGTGGTGAGGCCGGCGTTCGCCGAATCGAGCGCGCCCTTGAGCTGGGCCATCGTCGTATCGGTCGCCGGGGTGTAGAGCGCCGCTTTCTTTGCATTCGCCGCATCCAGGTTGGTCTGTGCCGTCGCGACGCCGTTCTTTGCGTTGACGTAGGACATGTTCGCGCTCAGGAACCCCTGGGCCGCCTGGACGAGCGAGCTGATCTCGCTCGTGGTCCCCACGGGGTTACGAAGCTCGGCATTGAGGTCATCGATGTGTGACTGGCCCAGGGGGATGTCGCCCGTGTAGCAGGCGTTCACCTGGGGATGCGCCTGTGTACAGTAGTTGCGCTGGGCGTTGATGAGCCCCGTCCATGCACTATCCACCTGGTTCTGCGCGCTTGTCAGGCCATTTTGAGCCTGCAGGATGGCGGCATTTGCGGCTGTCACGTCGGAATCTGCCGGCCCGCTGTTCGCCTTGTCGAGATTTCCCTGCGCTGCGAGCACCTGGTTCTGGGCGTTGATAACGGCCTGCTGGGCCGAAGCGAGGGCATCGGCCGTAGGGGGCGCCTGCATCTGGCTGAGCTTGATCTGAGCGTTCTGGAGATTGGCCTGTGCGGTCTCGAGCTGGCGGCTGGGGACCTTGTCATCGAGGCGGGCGAGTTCCTGGCCTGCCTTCACCTGGTCACCCACGGCAACGCTCACCGTCTTCACCTGGCCGCTCGTGGCGAACGTCAGCTTGGTGCTCAGGGTGGCGTTCGCCGTCCCCGTCGTGCTGAGCGAGGTGACGAGGCTCCCCCTGGTTACCGTCGCCTCTTGCTGGGTGGCAACTGCGGTCGCCGCCGATGTGCCGCGGAACCAGAACCAGTACATCGCGACGCCAGCGACGGCGAGTAGTGCCGCGGCAGTGGCGAGCCAGATAGCCCGGCGCCGGGTGCTCGTGCCCTCTTCGAATTCCGACATGATGGCCATAGGTGACAGTTCCTCCGGAGCCTGGCCGGGGCTCGGCTCCCATGCTGCGAATGGAGGCTCGCGTGGCAGACCACGCAACACGACCGTATCGCCGCGATGACGGCCGTTCTTTGCGGAACTGTGACACCGGCCTGCTGGTAAAGGGCGCGGTAGCGGCTGCCGGTGAACCCGCTACATTGCGAACGTGGAAGGCACGGCTCCAGCCCTCGAAGCGGCCGGCGAGAAGCACCTCCGGGAACCTGCCGGGCCATCGCGCCGGCGCGTTCTCAAGGGTTTTGGCGCCCTCGGCGGGGCAGCGATCGGCGGGCTCGCGCTTGTCGCCGGCTGTGCCTTCGCGATGTGGCGCCTGAGCTGGCCCCATACCGAACCGATCGGCAACCCCGAGTTCGGCATCAACTTCAGCTGCCGGCAGGCCGAGTATCTCCTCCTCGAGGATCCCGCGGCTGGCCCTGCCGGCTACGTCGACCGTAACCGCCCAGACCGGCCGGCGTGGTGCGCCGAAACCCTCGGCAAGCTCCTCGACCTTACGGGCACGAAACGCGTCCGCCTTGCTGTCGAATGGGCCACGGTCGAGCCCCGCCCGGGCGAATACGACTTCCGCCTCATCGACGCCATGCTTGCCGAGGCCGCCCGCCACGATGCGACGGTGCTGCTCGGGGTCGGTGTCAAGGCCCTTCGCCACCCCGAGTTCTATATCCCCGACTGGGTGGCGGCGAAGGCAGAGCTGGAAGACGACGCCATCATCTCGAACGATCCGTACCTTCGCGATCGCGCCCTCGAGATGATTGCTGCGGTGGTACGCCACGTGAGCGCCTCGCCGGTGATCGATTCGTGGGCTGCCGACAACGAGCCCTACGTTGCGTCAGCGCGGGCCGAGGCCTGGACGCTGGGCCGCGAGTTCGTTGCGAGAGAAGCCGCGACGATCCGTGCAAACGACCCTGCTGGCCGGCCCGTCGTCATCAACCACGGCCAGCACTTCGTCTTCGACCGGCGCTGGGAGGATGCGCTCGCCGATGCGGATATCCTTGGCGCGAGCGTCTACCCGTTCCGCAACTACGACATCGCGGGCCGCCAGTACGTACTGCCGATCCTCGAAATCGGCCCCCTCGGGCCCAACTACGCGGCCCAGTCCCGCGCTGCCGGCAAGCAGGGGAAGCAGTTCTGGATCACGGAGATGCAGGCCGAGCCGTGGTTTGACGGCGATATGCGGACGCTCTCGCCCGACAACCCCTCCAAGAACCTTACTCACCATAACCTGGATCGGGTGGTCGCCTACGCGCGGCGTTCGGGCGCCAGCCGCATCTACCTCTGGGGAGCCGAGTGGTGGCTCTACGAATCCGAGAGGTTCGGCGATTCGAGCTGGCTCGTCCAGGCGAGGCGCGCCGTCGACCTCGAAATCCCGGGCGGTGCACCGGGGCTGGTCCGCAAGTAGCACCGGAATGACGGGCGGCACGCCGGGTTCGCTTACTCGCCAGCGAGCGCCGGGATGTTCTCGTAGTAGGGGATGACGACTTCGCCGGGTGCACTGGCGAGGCCGACCATGCTCTGCGTTATCGGGTGGACGATCTCGGGCGACGTTTCCACGTTGAGGAGCGCGGCCGTATTGGCGTCGAGGGCGCGGTGAACTGCCGCCGCGATGTCCTCGAAGTTGCGAACCCGTTCGCCGTAACCCCCGAAGGCGGTAGCCACGCCGTCGTAGTCGGTGTCGCGGAGGCGGCTGATGACGCCGTTACCGGCGCCGAAGATCATCTCCTGGCCGTGGATCGACATCCCCCACACCTGGTTGTTGTAGACGACGCTGACGATGGGCAGGTTATGACGGACCATCGTGTCGAGTTCCTGCAGGTGGAAGCCCACTGCCCCATCACCAACGATCTGGATGACGCGCCGCTCGGGGTGCGCAACCTGCGCACCGATGGCATAGCCGAAACCAACGCCGAGTGTGCCCAGGTAGCCGTTCGATAGCACCCCGCCTGGTGCACTGGTGCGGTAGAACATGCTTGCCCAGGCAACGGACTCGCCGCCATCGGCGGTGATGATCGGGTCGGGCCCGAGAGCCGAGAAGATCTCCTTGCTCGCGTGGAACGGGTGGAGGCGGCCGTCTGGTGCCTGGACGGGAGCCGCCTGGAACGGCACCTGGATGATCCGGGCCGCCTGGCGCGCCTGCTCGGTCCACTTGCTCCAGTCGGGCCATGCCCCCGGTGCGGCGGCGAGGGCGTCCAGTGTCTCGCGGCAGCCGGCCGCGACCGGCACATCGGCGGGGCGAAGACGCCCCAGTTCCGCGGGGTCGGCATCGACCTGGATGAGCGTCGCCGTCTCGGGGATGAGCCGCCCGCCACGCCCGCCGGTAAGCAGGCCGAGGCGCGCGCCAGCCATCATCACGAGGTCGGGAGGAGTTCCCATCGCACCGGCGGCGGCGAGCCCGGCCATGCCGCCGCAGTTGGCCGGGTGGTCGGGCGGGAGCATCCCCCATGCCTTGCCCGTGGTGTAGACAGGGATGCCGGTGAGGTCGGCGACGCGGCGCACCTCGGCATCAGCGTGGGGGAAGAGGGTGCCGCCGCCGAGGACGATTGCCGGCCTCGCTGCCTTTCGCAGGGCATCGAGCGCAGCCTGGAGCGTGGCCGGGTTCGGTGCGGGCCGCTCGATGGCATACCCGGTGCTCCGGGTCGCGAGGCGCTCATCGATCGGCGTGAAGAAGACATCGATCGGGATATCGAGGAGCACCGGGCCGGGTTTGCCGCCATACGCCGTCCGCAGGGCGAGGGAGACGAGGTCGGGGACGCGCTCGGGGTGGGTGACGCGGTAGGCCCACTTGGTGACGGGAGTCGCCGCGGCAACCTGGTCGAAGCCGCCCTGGAGCACATTGAGGTGCGATTCACGGAGAGGCGGGCTGCTCGTGATGACGAGCACGGGGATTGCATCGAGGTAGGCGTTCGCCAGGCCGGTGTAGGCGTTCGTAAATCCCGGGCCGGCAGTAACGGCGCAGACACCCACGCGCCCCGTGGTGCGGGCGTAGCCCTCGGCGGCGTGAACGGCGGTAGCCTCGTGGCGGGTGTCGATAAGCCGGACGCCGGCCTCGCGGCAGCCCTGCAGGAACGAATCGAGGTGGCCGCCGTGGAGGGCGAACACATCGGTAATGCCAGCTTCCACGAGGGTGCGGGCGAGGAGTTGGCCAGCGTTGATCTTCGCCATCGGATGAGCTTCCTCCGTGACTTGCGGGTCCCGGCGCTCATCTTGCTCCCCCGGCCGAGGGCGTGGCAAAGGCAGGGTGTGGCCTACCCCAGGGCGAGCACGTCGCCAACGCCGCCAGCGAGGCAGGCGCGGACCGTTCGCCCACGGGCCTGGAGGAGGCTTGCGGCGACACTCGAGCGATAGCCACTGGCACAGACGATGGTCGCACCATCGGGTGCGTCGGCGATCCATTCGTGGACCTGGTCGATCGGCCGGCGAAGGGCCCCCGGGAGGGGCAGGTCGTCCTGTTCGCTACTGAATCGCACGTCGATGACGGGCGCGCCGGCCGAGGCCAGTGTTTCGGCGACCTGTCGGGGCGAAACCGCCTCGACCCGGGAAAGGGGCCGCCCCTCGCTGGCCCAGGCAGCGTAGGGAAGGAAGCCGCGAACATCCTCGTAACCGATACGGAAGAGGTCGATGGTGAGGCGCTCGGCCTGCGCGGCGTCGTAGGTCACGAGGGCGATCGGCGCGTTGAACGGCACCACCCAGCCGGTGTAGGCGAGGAGCGAGCCATCGTCTTCGATCGAGACCGTTCCGGGCAGGTGGCCGGCGGCGAAATCAGCGCGGCTGCGGGCATCGATGACGTGGACGCCTCGAGCGGCCAGTGCGTCGAGCATCCCCGGTTCGAGTGCGGCGGCCTTCGGTACGCTACCCCAGACCCCTGGTCCGGCCTGGTTCATGGGTGACATGTAGCGGTAGTAGCCGGGGATTGGCGCAGGCGAGGCAACCTGGACCGCGCGAAACGCCTCGAAGTTCGGGCTTGCGAGCGCGGGGTTCCGGCCAAGCTCAACCGAGAGCGGGCCCATGCGCTCGGCGCAGGCGCCCGCCGAACTGCAGAACGAGCCCGCGCCATGGGTGGGCATGATGGCGGAGCCGGGCCTGAGCGCCTCCTGGATGCGGTGGGCGGATTCCCACTGGAGGCGGAGGAGCTTCTCGGTATGGTCCGGGCCAAGGAGGTCGCTGCGGCCGGCGGCAGCCATCAGGAGCGAGCCGCCGGTAAATGCGCCATGCGGCTCGCCGCGTTCATCCAGCGCGAGATAGGCCATGTGCTCGTAGGTGTGGCCCGGCGCAGCGATGGCCTGGAGGGTGACCCCGCCGAGCTCAATCGTTTGACCATCAGCAAGGCCCAGGTGCGGGAACTGGAGTTTAGCGGTGCCGGGCGCAACCACCTGTGCGCCAAGGGCAGCAAGCTCTCGGCCGCCGCTCAGGTAGTCGTTGTGGACGTGGGTTTCGAAGGCGAAGGCGATGCGCAGGTTGCGCGCTTCGGCGGCGCTGACGAACGGGCGGATATCACGCTGGGCATCGATAACCGCGGCCACGCCGCCCGAGGCGATGAGATAGGACGAATCGCCCAGGCCCTCGGCGACGAACTGGATGATCTCCATGGCAACAAGCCTCCAGGTGGTGATACCGGGCGTTAGCGGCTGAGGGGCAGACCGTTCCGTGCCCAGGCAAGCGTGCCGCCCGCGACTGACCGGGCCTTGAAACCGGCGTTGGTGAGGAGCCTGGCGCCGACGAGGCTGCGATTGCCACTCCGGCAGATGACGAGGATCTCGCGATCGCGGGGAAGCTGGCCGAGCCTGAGCGATAGTGCACCAAGGGGCACGTGCTTGGCCGGGTGGGCGTGGCCGGCTGTCCACTCATTGGGCTCGCGCACATCGACGAGTACGGCTGTTCCGCCCTGCACGAGGTCGTGCGCTTCGGAGACGGTGATTTCGAGGGGATCGGGGGCGCGGTGAAACCAGCTCATACGCTTTGTGGTCAGCCTGTCCTTGTAAGGAGTGTGACGATGCGGGAGAGACGCTCTTCGGCGGCCTCGGGGGATTCGCCGTGTAGGCACTCGGCGATGTAGCCGTTGGAGACGGCCGCCGCGGTGCGGTCGAGGGCAGCACGGATTGCAAGGATCTGGGTGAGGACGGCCTCGCAGTCGCGGCCCGCTTCGAGCATGCGCGCAACGCCGCGGACCTGGCCCTCGATCTTGCCGAGGCGTGCAAGGACGTCTGCGAGTGCTGCCGGGTTCGCTCCTGCTTCTGTCACGAATTAGCCTCTCCTCTCGAGAATCATACCCCTACCTGGGTGGGGTATCAAGGTAGGCCGCGTGCTTTGCTTGCTCCGGCACAACGACTCCCGGACGGCCTCAGGCGGCGTGGCGGCGGAGAGGGCGGACGACAACCTTCCGGCGGCCTGTCGCTTTTGCCTCGTAGAGGGCCGCATCGGCATCTTCATACGTCTGGGCAAGCGACTGTTCGCGGCTATCGCCACCGGCGTGCCACGGGGCGAGGCCGCCCGAAACACTGACGTTGATGAGGAGGATGGCGCGTTCGAGGGCGATCGGGGTGGCGGAAACAGCGTTGGCCGCGGCCTCGACGGCCTCGCGGACTTTCGCGAACGGCTGGTAAAAGAGCACCGCGAACTCCTCGCCGCCAACCCGCCCAAGGACAGCGCCCTCGGGGAGGAGCGACCCGAGGCGGCGCGCGACCTCGACCAGGACAGCGTCGCCGGCCGGGTGCCCGTAGGTGTCGTTCACTGTCTTGAAGAAGTCGATATCGAAGATGGCGACGGCCGTGGGGCGGGTCTGATGGGCATGGGCAAACCACGCCCGGCGGTTCGCCGTCCCGGTGAGCATATCGCGGTTGGCGAGCTGTTCGGCAGCGATGCGGAGCTGATCGAGTTCCTCGGCCTGCTCCCGCAGGGCAGCGGCGTTGGCCTGCACCACCTCGAGCATCTCCTCCACCTGTTCGCGGCTGCGGACAGCCTCGGTCACGTCACGCGCGACACAATAGCTCAGGCCGCCGGTAACGGGCGTGACAGCCCACGAGAGCCAGCGAACCGAGCCGTCACGGGCGAAGAAGCGGAGGGTGAGATCGCGGACCTCGGAGCCGGCCATAGTTGCCCGGGCACGTTCGATCGCTCTCCCCCGGTCATCGGGGTGGGCAAAGTGCCAGGCGGACACACCCAGGAGTTCCGTCTCGGAGTAGCCGAGCGTCTTCTCCCAGGCGGGGTTCACGCGGAGGAAGCGTCCACCGGGAGTAACGACGGCGATCATGTCGACCGAGAGGCGGAAGATGCGGTCACGCTCTTCCTCGGCGCGTTTGCGTTCGCCAATGTCGCGCGAGGTGCCCTGGACGCCAACGGGCTGGCCACTGCTGTCGTAGACGAGCTTGGCGTTGAGCGAGACGTGGACCGTGTGGCCGTCTTTGTGGATGAAGTCGGCTTCAAAATCGTTGAGGACGCGGCCCTGTGCAATTTCGCTCACGAGTGTCTCGGGAAACGCACCGCCGGCGTAGAGCGTCGCCGCATCGACCCCGGTGAGTTCGTCGGCAGTGTAGCCAAGGAGGGCTTTCGCCGAGGGGCTGACGAGTGTGAAGCGGCCAGAGAGGTCGGTTTGATAGAACATGTCGTGGAGCGACTCGAAAGTCGCACGGTAGCGTTCTTCGCTCTCCCGCAGGGCGTCCTCCCACTTCTTGCGCTCGGTGAGATCGCTCGCGACGCAGAGGTAGCCGGTGAGCAGGCCGCTGCTATCGCGCAGGGCGCTCACCGAGAGGAGGACGGGGAAGCGCTCGCCGTTGCGGCGGATGTACGTCCACTCGCGCTCGTCGGGCTGGCCGGTGAGTGCCGACTTCGCGACGAAGACGGGGAAGCCCGGGCGGATCTCGCTCTCCAGCTCGGCCGAGAGCGCCTTTGCGCGATCGGCCAGTTCGGCGCGATCGTGGAAGATGACGGGTGTCAGCTTCCCGGCGAGGCTCGCTGTGCTGTACCCGAGCCAGGCCTGGGCGGTGTTGTTCATCATCGTGATGTAGCCGTTGGGATCGGTGGCGATGATGCTCACGTTGGCGCTGTCGAGGATCGCCTGTTGAACGGCACTCGAGCGGCGCAGCTCGGCCTCCATCCGCTTCTGCTCGGTGATATCGGACTGGATGACACTGGCGCCAACGAGGTTCCCGGACGTATCGCGGATGGGGGAGACGGCGATGCGGACGTCGACGTGGTGTTCGTCGCGGGCGACGCAGAGCGCCTCGAACGGTTCGGTGGGCTCCCCTCGCTGCACCTGGTCCAGGCTGTCCCAGACCTTCGCCTCGTGTTCCGCGGGGACGATGAGGAAGATACTGTGGCCGATCATCTCATCGGCCTCGTAGCCGTAGAGCCGCTCCGCACCCCCGTTCCAGCTCAGGATCATCCCGCGGAAGTCCATGGCGATGATCGCGTCGTTCGTGGATTCGACGATCGCCGCGAGGCGGGCAGCGCGCTCCTCCGTAGCCTTGCGGCCGGTGACATCGCGGGCGAACGAGACAACGGCCTCGACAACGCCATCGGTGATGATCGGGTAGAGCACCACGTCAAAGACCTTTCGGCCGGTGCTCATGGACCAGGCAGCGTGGTAGGCATCGAAATCGAGGACGAGCTCGTCGCGGTAGATCACTTCGCCGGCGAGGGCACGCCGGAAGAGCGGGGGCAGCCCGGAGCGTGAGAACGTGGGGTCGCTGAAGATGTTGAAGGTGCGCGAGCTACCAGCGCGGACCGCAAGGGTGTTGCGATGGGCATCGTTGATGCGGAGGATCGACCCGTCGGGGCTGAAGACGGCCGATGCCACGGGCGCGTTGTCGAAGATGGCGTTGGCGAACGCCTCGCTGGCGCGGAGTTTCTGCTCGGCCTGGCGCCGCTCCTGGATGTCGCGGACCGAGCCGATAAACCCGACGATCTCGCCTGAATCATCGCGATAACCGCAGAGCCGGAGTTCACCGGGGAAGGTAAAGCCATCGGGCCGGGCGAAGCAGGTCTCGGTGAGGATCGGATCGCCGTCCCAGTTTGCCATTCGCTGGCGGATGTAGGCGGCGGCCTTCGGGTCGGCGAAGAGCTGGTCTCCTTCGAGACCCACGAGGTCGGCCCGGGGGCGGCCGAACATCGTTTCGCCGGCCGGGTTCACCATGCGGATGTGGTGGTCGGGTCCTTCGACGAAAACGGCGTCGCCAAGCCCCTCGAAGAGATTTCGGAAGCGGGACTCGGAATCCTGGACGAGTTTCTCGAAGGTGATCCGTTCGGTTACGTCTTCCATTGAGCCAACGTAGGAGCCGTCGCCCCCGGCCGGCGTAAGCCGGACACCGACGATCGAGGTCCAGCCATCGGGCCGGACGACACGGAACTCGGCCGTGAAGGGGATCCCGGCTCCGCGCGCCTCGCTCCAGAGGGACTCGAGATCGGCGCGATCCTCGGGATGGGCGGCGTCGAGCCAGCACCCACCGGCGGCCTCTTCCTCGCGCCAGCCGATGAGCCGGCGAAAGGTCGCGTTCGTGTAGAGGCAGTGCCCCTCCGGCGAGGAGAGAAAGACGCCGAACGGCGACGACTCGGTGATCGCCTGGAAGTGAGCCTCGCTCGTTGGAAGGGCCACATCGTGCCCTGTCCCGGTGGCGAGGCCGGACCGGTCCATGAGATGGGATGCGGCGATGGCGGCGAGGTCATCGAGCAGCGTGAGCGCCCCGGTGGCCCAGTCACCCGGCTCACGGTTGGCCAGGCAGAGCAGGCCGAGCAACTCGCCCTCCTGGCCCTCGAGGGGTGAAACAGCCAGTGCACCGGCGGCAAGGTGGCGGATTCCCTCATAGCCGGCCACGCCGGTGTCGGCCACGGCGAACGGGACCGGGCGGCCGGGCCCAGGATTCCCGAGACTGAACAGGGCGGCAAGAGCAGAGGCATCAGCGCCGTTCCAGCGCGCCGCGATCCCCGCGGCAGCGGCGATGACCGGGACCGAATCGCCTGCCAGGAGGAGGCACGCCCCATCGGCCTGCGCGGCACGGTGGGCCACCGAGACGGTTCGCACCAGTACCTCGCCGCTGACCGGCAGGCGCGCATCGTTCGTGTGCGCACCAGGCGTGTCAGCAGCCGCGGGGGTGGTGCGGTCGCCCCGGTTGTGGGCGTGGCGGTGAGAAGAACGCATGCCGGGCTGCCCCATACGTTGAGCGTTGTCATTCGAATGGTCGGCAGGGGAGTGGGCGAGGCACAGTGCCGGGGAGACCTTCGCCCCCGGAGATGTCGCGGCAACGATACAGATATGCAGTCCATCGGCCGGCGAACGAGCGGGCTCCGCCGCTACCAGGCACGCGTGCTCCATGGGTTGCTCCGGAACACGGTGGCCGTCGCCGGGCGCAGGGCCCGTTCGCAGACGGTGATGTTTCCGCGGCAGGCAGGGAAGAACCAGGTCTCGGCCGCCTTCGTCGCGGCACTGCTCACCCAGCACGCCCGGCGGGGCGGAAGCGTCATTGTGTGCGCCCCGACCTACACCCCGCAGGCTCGGATTAGCCAGGAGCGGATGGAAGCGGCGCTCGCAGCGGTTCGCCCGGTGCTACCCCCTGGCACCCGCGTGAGCTCGGAGGCGAACCTGCTGCGCTGCGGGCGGGCCGAGGCGGTCTTCCTCTCTGCATCGTCCGAGGCGAACGTCGCGGGGCATACCGCATCGATCGCGCTCATCGCCGATGAAGCGCAGGACATCGATGCAGACTGGTTCGACCGCCAATTTCGGCCGATGACGGCTTCGACGGGTGCGCCTGTGATCTTCTTTGGGACCGCATGGGATGGCTGCTCGCTCCTTGAACGCGAGGCCGCACGTAACCGGGAGACCGACGGACGCCACGAGGGTGAACCGTACCGGGACTTCGTTCCGCGGCATCACGAAGTGAGCTGGCGCGAGGTGGCAGCAACGGTGCCCGCGTACGGGCGGCACGTCCGATTCGAGCGCGAACGGCTGGGCGCGGGCCACCCGCTCTTCCAGACGCAGTACGAACTGACCCCGGCGCGCGGGGCCGGCGCGCTCCTCGGCGATGACCAGCTGGCGGCACTCCACGGGACGCACGAGGTGCTGCGGGGGCCACGCCCGGGCGAACGCTACGTCGCGGGCCTCGACTTCGGCGGCGAGGGTGAGCGCGCAGACGCGACGGTGCTGACCATCGCCCGGGTCGTTGGCGGCCGGGCTGAAGTCGTCGCCATTCGCCGGTGGCAGGCGCACGGTTTCGCGGCGCTGGTGGATGCAGTGGCCGGTGAGGTTTCCCGGTGGCGAATCGAACGGGTTTCGGCCGATGCCACCGGGATGGGCGCCCCGCTCTGTGCACAGATAGAGCCGCACATCGGGCCGCGGCTCGAACGGGTGATCTTCACGGCACAGAGCAAGTCACAGCTCGGGTTCGAACTACTCGCCGCTGCCAACACCGGGAGCCTCGCGCTTCCGATAGACGACGGATCGGGCGAGTTGGCTGCCTGCGTGGCCGAGCTGCGCGCCTGCAGGTCGAGCCTGGTGAGTGGTGGGCTCCTGCGCTGGTTTGCCCCGGCCGGGGCCCACGACGACCACGTCGCAAGCCTGGTGCTCTGCCTCCATGCCGCAGGCGGGCTACCGGCGCCGCGGGTTGCGAGGGGGCGGCGAGGCCCGTGAGGCGCCTGTCTCTTCCTCCGATAGTGCATTGTGACCCGGCCCTTGCAATGGCCGGGGGATCACAGCTCCTGACGATGCCTGCTGGCTATTGATTCGATGCGGGCTCTCTCTTCGACGCTCACCGGTTACGGCCGTACGCTTCTCCCATGTCGACGTTCAAGATCCTGCTCACCCCCGGCGATGGCATCGGACCCGAAGTGCTGGACGAGGCGACGAAGGTGCTCGCCCACATCGAGAAGCGCTTCAAACACGAATTCATTTACGACGAAGAGACGATCGGTGGCGCCGCACTCGACAAGTACGGCGTGGCACTGCGGCCCGAGACGGTGGCGAAGGCGAAGGCTTCGCAGGCGGTGCTCTTCGGCGCTGTGGGCGGCCCCAAATGGGACGACCCGAAAGCGATCAACCGGCCCGAAGATGCGATCCTCGGGATGCGCAAGCAGCTCGGCCTGTTTGCGAACCTCCGGCCCGTGCGCATCTTCCCGCAGATGATCGGGCAGAGCACCCTCAAGCCCGAGGTGCTCGAAGGTGTCGACATGATCGTCATCCGCGAGCTCACCGGCGGGCTGTACTTCGGGACCCCGAAGCGCCGCTGGGAGAGCGCGAGCGGCCGCCAGGCGGTCGACACCCTCCGTTACAGCGAGAAAGAAGTAGAGCGCGTCATGCACGTTGGCTTCCAGCTCGCCCGGCAGCGAAGGAAGAAGCTGACCAGCGTCGACAAGGCGAATGTGCTGCGGACGGGCCAGATGTGGCGGGAGATCGCGGTCGAAGTCGGTAAGCTCTACCCGGACGTCGCGCTCGACCACCTGCTCGTGGACGCAGCGGCGATGAACCTGATCCGCAAGCCGGCGAGCTTCGACGTCATCGTTACCGAGAACATGTTCGGTGACATTCTGACCGATGAAGCGGCGATGCTTGCAGGCTCGATGGGGATGATGCCGTCGGCGAGCCTGGGGCGGCGGCGCAAGGATGGCACGGGTATCGGCCTCTACGAGCCGATCCACGGGAGTGCACCCGACATCGCCGGACAGGGCAAGGCCAACCCGCTCGCAATGATCCTTTCGGTGGCGATGATGCTGCGGCTTTCCCTCGGGCTCGAAGCCGAGGCCTCGGCAATCGAGGAGGCCGTCGATGGGGTGATCGATGACGGCTATCGCACGCCGGACATTGCCGCTGCAGGCGAAAACGTGGTCGATACCAGGAAAATGGGCGACCTGGTCGCTGAGCGGCTCGGATAGAGCCGCTCGGCTTTGATTTGCGTACCCCGCCGCGTCAGGGCCAGGGAAAGTGGTCGAAAGAATCCCGCAGGAAATCCCGTCTCTGGCAGTGCCAGAACCTCGGCGAAGCGCTATAGTTCATCGTCATACACCAGGGGGGAGAGCGCCGATGGCCGGCCGGGAACGCGCTGTCGCATCCAGCCAGGATGAACTGGCGCGTCAGCGCGCCCACCAGCAGGCAGCCTCGGCCGGTGTTGAGGGTGCGAACGAGCTCCTTCCTGCGCCGCTGATCTCCATCGGAGCAACACAGGCCCCTGCCCTGCTTCGCACGAGCGACTTCCTCACGATGCAGCGGCTCGTCGGCAACCGGACCGTCGGTGTCCACCCACGGCTCCAGCGGCACCACGAAGGCGGCGACACCGAGACAGACGAGGTCGGGCGGCTGGTGGCGCCGTTCGCGCGGCGGCCCGAAGCCGGGGAATCGGAGGACGAGCAACTCGAGGCAGGGGAAACCCCGGAGGGCGAGGTGCAGCGGCATCCCGGTCCTCCCGGGCACACCCATCCGCCACAACTGCCACCACCGCCGCCGCCAATCCAGCAGAACCAGCTTCCGCCCATTCCCGGAGGCTCTGGCGGGACAGGGCGGCCGCTTCCACCGCCTCCTCCACGCAGGCTTCCGCCACCCCCGCCACCGATTACCGGCGGGCAGCAACAGCAACAACCGGGTGGGCCTCCGCCGCCACCCCGGCGCACGCCGCCACCAGTCCCGGGCGGCCCGCCTCCGGGCCCGCCGCCTCCAATCCCGGGCGGCCCACCGCCCCCAGTTCCCGGAACACCTCCGCCAGTTCCCGGAACACCGCCCCCCGTGCCCGGAACACCTCCGCCGGTTCCCGGAACACCGCCTCCGGTTCCCGGAACACCGCCTCCGGTTCCCGGCGCACCTCCTTCGTCGAATATCTTCACGTGGGGGATCAAGGAAGGCACCGGCTTCAAGAGCAAGCTTGGCAAGGGCGTCTTCAATGTTGGTGAGGGACTGGTCAACGCGGCCATCGCGCCCCTCAACCCGCGCTGGTGGTACAAGGCCTACTCCGATATCGCCGGCATCAAGGCTACCGATTATGGCGGGGGAACCTCGGGCAAGGTACTTGCCGTCCTCTCCGGCCTTTCGCAGATCGCCCAGAAAGTCGGCAGTGTGGCGGGCGTCCTCAGCCTGGCACTCGGTATCGCGAGCGTTATCCTTGGCTCGCTGATGGGTGCAGGGGCGGCCTGTGCACTTGGGTCGGCCGTTTGCGGGCTCATCGCCTTCATCGCGAGCGGCGTCGCCTTCGTCCTCCAGTCCATCCTCGTGGTCGGTAACCTCATCAAGGGAGCGGGTTCGGCGACAGGCGACCAGAAGAAGCGCCTCTTCTCCGACATCGCAGCGCTCATCGGGTCGGCTCTCGGTATGGTTGGCGGCGGGCTGGGCATCAACTGGGGCGGAGGCCACGGCCTCTTCAGCTCGGGTTCCCAGTCCGTGATGGACAGCGCGACCAAGGGCCTCGCAAGCGCCGGGAACCTCGTCAACGGGCAGGTCGTCGGAGCTACTTCGACTGCATCGCAGGTGGGCCAGCAATTCGCCAACGCCGGCCTCGGCCAGGTGTTCGGGACCGTCAGCGACGCGACGAGCGAAGGCTTTGGCTCTATCGCCGCCAAGCACGACCCGTTCCTGGCCCAGCGCTTCCCCGCCATCGGCGCCGTCCAGCGCGACGAGGATGAGCAGGACGAGGGCGAAGGTGGCGCCAACCCCGGCGAACTCAAGTCCGCCATCTCGCAGTTCCTCGGCGCCGTGACGAAGAGCAAATCCGACGATCGCAAGGTGCAGACCGATATGCTCGGTTCAATCAAGGCGATCGACGAGACGACCATGCGTGCCGATACACCGCTGAGCAGCGTGCCCGGCGCAAAGCCTGGCATGCCGGAGATGTCCGTCTCCCAGGGTGCCCAGCAGATCCCGGGTAAGGCCGCCGAAGCGCAGCAGGCAGTCGAGGAAGTCGAACAGAAGACCGGCGAGCCCGCGAAGTTCAAGAAGAGCGATTCGGAGAAGATCGACAAGGCCGGCAAGGACGTAAAAGAGGCCGAAAGCAAGCTTGGGATCACGGGCGAAGAGCCGAAGAAGCCGTCGCTTTTCAAGCGATTCAAGGACTGGCTCATCAGCAAGGTGCTCAACATCAAGCAGCGCATCAAGAAGATCGCGCAGGCTGCCAAGGCCAGGATCATCAGCTTCACGATGGACGTGTTCGGCATCTCGAAGGACATGGAGGAGCTGAAGTCGGCCACGGGCACCGACCGCGCAGCGAACGAGCAGGCACTCGTCGATGCCCAGGAATCCGAGGCCTCCGCCGACGAGACCGAAGAGAAGGCACGCGAACTTGCGGGCAAGCTCTAGGCCAGCGAACGGGAGATGACGCCAGGAGAAGAGGAGCTCACGATCACCCGGCAGGTGGTGCGCGCAGGATTCTCTGAAGCGGCCGTGCTGGTCATCGGCGGGGTGATCCTTGGAGGCATCGGCGGGCTCTGGGGTGTGGCGGCCGGTGGCTCCATCGCCGACATCGCCGCCGACGCCGCAAAGCCCTACCTCGCGATGGTGGTCTTGTTGCCCGCCCTGCTCGTCCTCCTCAACTTCACCCCGCCGAAGCTGGCCTACTTCGAGACGCTGGCACGGGCGCTGACCGTCGGGGGGATCGCCGGGGGTATCGGCGGAGTCATCGCGGCGCTCGGCTACTTTGTCCCGGCGGCGAACCTGCCAATCATCCTCGGTGGCAAGAACGCCAGCGATATGTACGACGCCCTGCGCGGTGAAGTGGGCTTCGTCCGGGTCCTCATCGTCGTCATCGTCTCACTGGTGGCGGGGCTGGCAGCCGGCGCCCTCACCCATTACCGCGTGGCCGCCTACCAGCGAATGCAGCAGCGCTGATCACGGGAGCACCCGGTTCATCGTCATTCTCACGAAAATCGCCCGGGGGAAAGCCTCGGTTTGCTACTCGTCCTCGCCGCTGGCGGCGCGTTTCGCCGGGATCTCTTTCGCGATTTCGCGGAGCTGGCCAAGGACACCGTTCTGGACCGAGTCGCGCGCAGCCCGGATGGCGCTGAAGACGGCCCGTGCGTTCGAGCGGCCGTGGCCGATGACCGTGACGCCTTCGACGCCGAGAAGCTGGGCTCCGCCGTACTCGGTGTAGTCGAGGCGGCGCTTCACCTTGCGCAGCTCGGACATGAGGATGAGGCCGGCCGCACGGTTCCACGGGGTGAGCTCAACAGCCTTGCGGAGCTCGCCGAACATGAGTTCCGCGATTCCCTCGGCTGTCTTCAGGACAACGTTCCCGGTGAAGCCATCCATCACGACGATGTCGGCAACGCCGCGCGTCAGGTCCTTGCCCTCGACATTGCCGATGAAGTTGAGGCGGCTCTTGCGGAGGGCACCATTGACTTCAACGACGAGATCGTTTCCCTTGCTGTCCTCCTCGCCGATGGAGAGAAGGCCAACCTTCGGGCGCGGGATCGCGAACATCCGCTCCATGTAAGCCGAGCCCATGTGGGCGAACTGGAGGAGGTGAATCGGGCGGCACTCGGCATTGGCGCCCACGTCGAGCAGCATCGAAAGGTGGTCATCGCCGGTTGGGAAGATGGTGGCGAGCGCGGGCCGCGAAATCCCCTTGATGCGTCCCAGGGTGAGGAGCGCGGCAGCCATCGTGGCGCCCGTGTTTCCGGCCGTGACAAAGGCATCGGCCTCGCCGTTCTTCACGAGGCGGAGGCCAACGTTGATGCTTGCTTCGGGCTTTGAGCGCACTGCCTCGGTGGCATGTTCATCCATCTCGATGACATCGGCCGCTTCGACGACACGGAGACCGGGGATCTCCGTGGTGCCCTGGAGTTCGCGGCGAATGGCATCGAGCTGGCCAACGAGGGTGAGTTCGACGCCGAGGCCGCCTGCGGCCATGAGTGCACCTGCCACGATCTCCTGCGGGGCGTTGTCGCCTCCCATCGCATCGACCGCGATTCGTACGGTCATCCCTGCACCCTCCGGGCGATTACGATCATGCGCTCGCTGTCGTTCGTCAACGGGCCAAGGTCGTAGTCGCCATAGATATCGGCCAGCACGAGGCCGGACATGGCCAGGAGGTATTCGATTTCAAAGCGATAGACGTAGCGAAGCTGGTGCTCTGATGAGCGGCGCCGGACGAGGCCGTCATCGTCCACTTGCTCGTAGATGACACGAAGCCAGCGGGTCTGGGCGGCGAGGTCGTCCTCATGCACCTGCCAGGCGTCGAACCGCGTGCCGTCGCTGGTTTCGCCCGCGAAAACGAGGACCTGCTGACCGTTTGAAGCCGGGTCGAGCCCGAGCGCGGGACCGGGCAGGTCGATGGCGAGCGTCCCGTTGAACTGGAGGGCAGCAGCTATCGCCTGCAGCCAGGCGATCTGCTCTTCGCCATGCTCGCAATAGAGGAAGACGTCCTGCGGGATGAGGACAAAGCCATACCGCCCGGGTTCGAGTGCAAGGCTGGTGAGCGACCCCTCGACCCACTCGACGTCGATAGCGTCGTCCTCGGCCTTCCGCCGGGCCTGGCCGAGCATGGCGGGCGAGGCATCGATACCCACGACGGTATGACCTGCCTTCGCCAGCTCGATAGCGATGCGGCCCGTGCCGCAGCCTACTTCGAGGACTGGCCGGTCGGTGCGGCCGGCGAAGGAGAGCCAGAGGCCGATGTCGTCGCGGAGGCCGGCATGGATGGCGTCGTAGAACGTGGCGTCGGCGGCGTAGAGGTCGGTCATTGCAGCGAGCGTACGACGGCGAACAGGCGTGGGGTAGCGGCAGGCCGGCACGCAAAGGATTTACACGCTCTTACTCGCGGGGCTGGCGGGCCTGCGTGTACCCTTCTGCCCATGAACGATGAACAGAGCAAGCGACTCTCGGAGGCAGCCGACGCGGTGATCCAGGCGAGCGACGCGGTGGACGAGGCGCGTGACGCCCTCAACGACAAGCGGTTTGACAGCGAGCTCGAACGCGAGCGGATGCAGGCAGGGCAGCAGATTGCCAGCAAGCTCGACGCTGCGGGCAAGAAGATCGATGACGCGCTGCGGCGCGGTACGGTGGCGGCGGCAGCGCTCGGCCGCCCGGGCGCGTATGCCAGGTTCCAGGAGGCAAAGGCTGCGGTGCGCGATGGCCGGATCCTCGGCAAGTCGAGCGCCGACCAGGATGGGACCGCAAACAAGCGGGCCCGGGGGCAGGAATCGCTCGAAAAACTCGAGGCGGCACTCAGAGCAGCAGCAACGATCGTCTTCGGAGAGTAGGCGCGGTGGCGCGCCAGCGCGCCCGCGAGTGGGCGAATGGGCGAATGGGCGAATGGGCGAAAGGGCGACGGTGTAGTTGCCGGCCCGCGCCACGAGTGGCTCCCATCGAAGGGGGACCCGGGTGTGGGAGCGACGGTGGCGTCGCCATGGGTGTTTGGCTCGCCCATTCGCCCATTCGCCCCCTCGCCCATTCGCCCATTCGCCCCCTCGCCCATTCGCCCTTTCGCCCTCTCGCCCTCTCGCATTTGCCGCTCATCTGTGGCCGTCGTACGCTTGCCTTTGACAATCAAAGAGCCGTAGACCGCAGGTCCCTGTGCAATCTGCCCCGTTCGCGGGGTGGAGGGAGAATGCCGGAAGGCGCCTGCCGAGGCGACGACGAAGCGAGCTGCTGGCTGTGTGCCGGTTGAGCCGCGGATTGCGTCCCTGCCTCGGTGGCAGGGATTTTTCGTTTCACGGGCTCCTTCCGACCGGTGTGCCGCTCGAGAGTGGCCACCCCAGCCCCCAATTGGAGGGATGCCGATGCCGACTCCACGAAAGGTCGCCATGCTGGAAGAGATCCAGGAGCGTTTCGAACGCGCCTCGATCGCCATCGGCGCCGACTATCGTGGCCTGACTGTTGCCCAGCTCACCGAGCTCCGCCGCGCGTTGCGCCCGGCCGGCGCCGAAGTGAAGGTCGTCAAGAACACCATCGCCGCGCGAGCTGCCGAACAGGCCGGCCGCGCGAACATCGCCGAGATCCTTTCGGGACCAACGGCGATCGCGATTGGCACGGGCGACCCGATCGCGCCGGTGAAGGCGTTGACCGAACACCTGCGCGCAAAGCGCCTCCAGATCGTCATCCATGGCGGCTGGCTGGAAGGCAAGGTGCTCAACCGCGCCGAGGTGGAAAGCCTCGCGACGCTGCCTTCGAAGGAACAGATGATCGCTGACGTCATCGGCAAGCTGCAGAGCCCGCTCTACAACTTCGCCGGCCTGATGCAGTCGACCATCCGCAACTTCGCGGGTCTCGTGGACGCGCGGGCGAAGCAGCTCGAAGAGCAGGGTGCGGCCTAGGCCGACACCACCACTGAATACGTTATCCAGGAAGAGGAAGAACAATGGCCACGAAGATTGAAGAAGCGATCGAGATCATCAAGGGGATGACGCTCCTCGAACTCCGCGATCTGAACAAGGCGATTGAAGAGGAGTTCGGCATCACCGCCGCCGCCCCGATGATGATGGCTGCCGGCCCCGCCGCTGGTGGCGCTGCCGCCCCGGCCGAGGCCGAGGAAGAGAAGACCGAGTTCAACGTCACTCTCAAGAGCTTTGGCGACAATAAGATCAACGTCATCAAGGCGATCCGCGAGGTCGTCTCGGGTCTCGGTCTCAAGGAAGCCAAGGACCTCGTCGAGGCTGCCCCCGCTAAGGTGAAGGAGGGCATCTCGAAGGAAGAGGCCGAGAGCATCAAGGCGAAGCTGACCGAGGCCGGCGCCGAAGTCACCATCGACTAACTCCATCCCGGCAGCGAGAGGGAACCTCAAAGGGGGTGCGTCCAAGCGGGCGCACCCCCTTTTCCTTGCTTTCGATTGGCGTTTGCCCCGTCCAGTAGCTTCGCAGCGGTAGCGAACAGTCCGTTGCGCAGTCTCGTGCTGGACCGGCTGACGGGCGGAGAGCTGGCCGCTCCAGCTCCTTGATCTCGCTGCCTCGGCAGCCTGGCGAATCTGTCCGGCAGCTCGGGGCAAGCCCAACGGCCTTATTCCAGGAAAGCGATGCTCCATGGTCTTCTCTACCGTGCTCGGGAGCCGTGCCGGGCACGGGTGTTGTCCTCAGTGTGAT
>WBZR01001444.1_pt1 | contig 29454 bp, 27 predicted proteins | sample 5204231 | NCBI WGS metagenome assembly WBZR01 (sample SAMN12412403, study PRJNA552823) | activated sludge metagenome | isolation source: activated sludge from anammox sidestream of wastewater treatment plant... | place: USA: Virginia | collected 2017-08
CGCCCGCAGCCGCTGCGCTACGACTATCGCCAGGACAGCGTGCTCAAGACGCGCACGCGCCACGCCGACTTCGACTGGGCCGCGCAGCGCGTGCACGTGCGCGAGAACGGACAGGACCACGACTACACCAGCGTGCCCGGCCTGATCGACCGCCAGAGCGTCACGCTCGCACTCGCGCTCGACCTGTTGCGTGGCGCGAGCCACTTCGAATACGCGGTGGCGGTGGCCGACCAGATCGAGCCGATGAGCTATGTGCGCGCGGCCGATGCCGTCGTCACGGTGCCGGCCGGCAGCTTCCCCAGCGCGGTGCTGGTGCGCGACCGCATCGGCCGCAACCATCGCCGCCGGGTCTCGCGCAGCTGGTTTGCGGCGCAGCTCGGCTACCTGCCCGTGCAGATCGAGCAGGACGACGGCAAGGGCGACATCGTCACGCTGCGCCTGCTGCAGCTGGACTGACGACCCACGCGGAGCCCGCGCCCGGAAACCCCGGCAGGCCCGCCCTGTTCGGTTGCCTGCCCGACGCGTGTTGGACATGCAGCCAGCCGCCGCCGCGGCATCGTCCAGTTCCGGAGTCGCCATGCGCCACCCGATCCTGTTCCTCACGCTCGCGCTGTTGGCATTGGCCGGCGCGGGCGCGCGCGCCCAGGACGGCGCCGCGCGCGCCGAGGCGGGCGACTTCGCCTGGCCCAACCTCACCGACATGCTGACCCGGCTCATCGCCGAGGTCGGGCCGCCGATCAAGGTCTACAAGCTCGTGATCGACTCCGACAGCAAGGTCGAACTGTGGATCCAGGACCAGCGCCAGCGCGACTTCATCGACCGCTGGCACTACGACCACGGCACGCTGCGCGGGCCGACCCCGGTCAAGTTCAAGGAGTATCCATCGCGCGCGGCGCTCGACCAGCATGTGATCGAGCTGCTCGAGATCGACTTCCCGCGCCTGCCCGCGATGCTGGCCAGCGCCCGCAAGCGGCTCGACCTGCCCGCGGCACAGGTCACGGCCATCGAGCTCGAGCGCGGCGATTCCAGCGGCGTGATCTCGCTCACCGACTCACCGATCTGGACCTTCCACCTCGCCACCCCGCGCCACGATGGCCGGGTCGAATTCAGCCTCAAGGGCACGGTGCTGCATGTCGACAAGGATTGATCCACGCGCGTGGTGGTGCGGCATCGCCGTGTGCGTGCTGCAGGCGGGCCCGGCGCTGGCGCAGGTGCCGAACGCTCCCGCCCACCCGCTCGATGAGCCGGCCGCACTCAAGGCGGCGTTCGCGGGCCGCATCGGCCGCAGCGCCGAACTGGTCGAATTCCGGCTGGGCGAACACCATGCGAGCCTGCTGGTACAGCAGGGCGCCGATTTCGATCGCTACGAGGCACTGCCGGGCCAGCCGATGCCAACCGGCGAGCCGGTCAAGGCCGCTGCGGTCGACTGCCGCGGCCGGCTCGCCTTCGCCGCGCTCGACGCCGCGACCGGTGCGCGGCTGCTGCGCCAGGCGCGCGCAATCGCCGCGGCCAACGGCTATGACGAGCCCGCCACCATCACGCTCAGCGCGGGCATGATGTGCGAGGCCATGGGCTGGCGCGTGGTGCTGACCGGCGCAGGCAACCTGGAGGCCCAGCTCCACCTGTTCTGGCCACCCGACGGCAGCCGCGGCAAGGCCCGCGAATTCAGTGCCGATGCCTGGCATACGCGTGACATCGCGCGCCTGCTCGAGGGCGCGGCGCCGGCGGCGCCCGCCGCACCCGTGGCCGCGCCGGTCGAACTGGCGGGCGACGGCCGCACGCGCGACTTCCTGCGCGACATCGCGGGCGACCTCGCACGCCTGCAGGCGCAGCTCGGCGCGGAACTGGCATTCAAGCGCATCGGCTTCGACGCGCAGCAGCTGTCGGTCGACCTGCTGCAGGATGCGCGCGCCAAGCGCGTTTCGACCTGGCTGGTCGATCGCGACGGCAAGCTGAGCCTGTGGCGCGAGGCCGATGCCATCGCCTTCGACTGCAACCGGCCGTTCACACGCAATGACTTCCCGTTCGCGCAACTGCCCACGCTGGTCGCGGCCGCACCCGGGCTGATCGAGGCGATGCCGGGCGCGGTGGTCAAGGACGTCGCGATCCGCCGCAGCGGGCTGTGCGGCAAGCCGCATGTGTACGTGCAGGTCGAGGACGCGCGCGGCTACGGCAACGTGGAATACGACCAGCGCGGTCGCCTGGTGAGCGCACGGGTGCAGTGACGCGGCCGCCGCGTGCGGCCGCAGGCACATGCCGGCAGACGGGCGCGGGCCGCGCAGCGCCCGTGGCGCGCCTCAGCTGGGCAGGCGGCGGATGTGCGCGCCCAGGCCGCCGAGTTTTTCCTCGATGTTCTCGTAGCCGCGGTCGATGTGGTAGATGCGGTCGATCTGGGTGTCGCCATGCGCCACCAGCCCGGCCAGCACCAGCGACGCCGAGGCGCGCAGGTCGGTGGCCATCATCGGCGCGCCCGACATCCTCGGCACGCCCTTGATGATCGCGCTGTTGCCCTCGACGTGGATGTCGGCGCCCAGCCGCTGCAGTTCGAGCGCATGCATGAAGCGGTTCTCGAACACGGTCTCGGTAATCACGCCCACGCCTTCGGCCACGCAGTTGAGCGCGGTGAACTGCGCCTGCATGTCGGTCGGGAAGGCCGGATACGGCGCGGTGGTGATGTTGACCGCCCTGGGCCTGCGCCCGCCCATGTCCAGTTCGATCCAGTCCTCGCCGGTGTTGATCTGCGCGCCGGCCTCTTCGAGCTTGGACAGCACCGCATCGAGCGTGCGCGGCCGCGCGTGCTTGGCCATCACCTTGCCGCCGGTGATCGCGCCGGCGACGAGGAAGGTGCCGGTCTCGATGCGGTCGGGCAGCACGTCGTAGCAGGTGCCGGCGAGGCGCTCGACGCCCTCGATCACGAGCGTGGCGGTGCCCGCGCCTTCGATGCGCGCACCCATCGCATTGAGGCAATGGGCCAGGTCGACGACCTCGGGTTCCTGCGCCGCGTTCTCGATCACGGTGGTGCCGTGGGCGAGCGCAGCCGCCATCATGAGGTTCTCGGTGCCGGTCACGGTGACGAGGTCGAGGTGGATGCGCGCGCCCTTGAGGCGCTTGGCATAGGCCTTGATGTAGCCGCCCTCGACCGACACCTGCGCCCCCAGCGCCTGCAGGCCCTTGAGGTGCAGGTCGACCGGGCGCGAGCCGATCGCGCAGCCACCGGGCAGCGACACCACCGCCTCGCCGAAGCGCGCCACCAGCGGCCCGAGCACGAGGATCGAGGCGCGCATGGTCTTGACCAGGTCGTAGGGCGCGAAATAGCGCTTGGCCGGGCGCGGGTCGACGTGGATCTTCATGCGCTCGTCGATGACCAGGTCCACGCCCATCTGGCCGAGCAGTTCCATCGTGGTGGTGACATCGTGCAGGTGCGGCACGTTGCCGATCGTGACCGGGCCGTCGGCCAGCAATGTGGCGGCCAGGATCGGCAGCACCGCGTTCTTGGCGCCGGAGATCGTCACGTCGCCGTGCAGCGGTTGTCCGCCATTGATGAGGATTTTGGCCATTGCAGCACCGGCAGCGGAAATGGGAAAGGGGAAGTGGGCCGCGGGCGGCGGCGGGCAGGTGGGGCGACTTCCTGTTCCCCGCGGCGGTCAGTCCTGGAACCGTGCGGCGGCCTCGACCGGCGTGAGCGCGCGCACCGACAGCGCGTGGATCGCGCCGCCCATGAGTTCGCCCAGCGTCGCGTACACCATGCGGTGGCGCGCCAATGGCAGCTTGCCCTCGAAGGCCGCGCTCACCACCAGTGCCTCGAAGTGCACGCCGTCGTCGCCGCGCACCTCGACCTGCGCATCGGGCAGGCCCTGCGCGATGAGATTGTGGATGACCGAGCTGTCCATGGTGTGCACGTTTGCGGGCGAAAAGGAGGCGATCGGGCGCGGCCGCGGGCGGGCGCACCGGCGCGACCGGCGCCGCGCCGCGTGGGTCGCGGGCGAACAGGCTACAATCGCGGGCCGCCAATGGTACCCAATTTCGACACCTGCACGAAAGCAAGCCGCGCCCATCCTGTGCCCCGTCCATGAACGCACCCAACCCCTCCCCGACCCCGCCGGCCAGCCGCAGCCTGCTCGACGCCACCGCGCTGATCGCCAGCGCGCAGACCGTGATCGACACCGAGGTGCGCGCGATCGCGGCGCTGCGCGGGCGCATCGGCACCGACTTCCTGCGTGCCTGTCAGCTCATGTTCGACTGCAATGGCCGCGTGGTGGTGTCGGGCATGGGCAAGTCGGGCCACGTCGCGCGCAAGATCGCAGCGACCATGGCCTCGACCGGCACGCCCGCATTCTTCGTGCATCCGGGCGAAGCCAGTCACGGCGACCTGGGCATGATCACGCGCAAGGACGTGGTGCTGGCGCTGTCCAACTCGGGCGAGACCGACGAACTGCTGATGATCGTGCCGCAGATCAAGCGCCAGGGCATCGCGCTGGTGGCGATGACCGGCAACCGCGAATCCTCGCTCGCGCGCCTGGCCGACGTGCACCTGGACACCAGCGTGCCGGCCGAGGCCTGCCCGCTCGGGCTCGCGCCGACCTCCAGCACCACCGCCGCGCTGGTGATGGGCGATGCGCTGGCGATCGCACTGCTGGAGGCGCGCGGCTTCACCAACGAGGATTTCGCGCGCTCGCACCCGGCCGGCAGCCTCGGCCGGCAGTTGCTGCTCAAGATCAGCGACGTGATGCACACGGGCGACCAGATTCCGTGCGTGCGCACCGACGCGAGCATGAGCGAGGCGCTGGTCGAGATGACGCGCAAGGGCCTGGGCATGACCGCGATCGTCGATGGACAGGGGCGACTGGCCGGCGTGTTCACCGACGGCGACCTGCGCCGCGCGGTCGATGACGACGACATCGACCTGCGCAGCACCGCGGTCACGCGCCTCATGACCGCGCAGCCCAAGACCATCAGCGCCGACCGGCTTGCGGTCGAGGCCGCCCAGCTCATGGAAGCGCACAAGATCCACGCGCTGCTGGTGGTCGATGCCGGGCAGCACCTGGTCGGCGCACTCAACATCCATGACCTGCTGCGCGCGCGGGTGGTGTGAGCGCCCGCGGCCTGCAGGCCCGGACGCCGCCCGCGGACGGGCGCACGCGCCGTGGGCGCGCAACGGCCTGAACCGCGCTGGTGCGCGTACCGCGGCCTTGCCCGGGACCCGCAACCCGATCCCGCGCCGCCGCGTCGCTGCGCGCGGACCCATGCGCCAGCGCGCTCCCAGCCTTCCAGCCTGAGCTCCCGCGATGCTTCCGACCGATCTTCCCGCCGACATCCGGCAGCGCGCCGCCCGCATCCGGCTTGCGGTATTCGACGTCGACGGCGTGCTCACCGACGGCAGGCTCGTGTACGGCGCCGACGGCCATGAGCGCAAGGCCTTCCACGTACATGACGGCCTCGGCTTCCGGCGCCTGCTCGCCAACGGCATCGAAGTGGCCGTGATCACCGCGCGGCTGAGCCGCATCGTCACCGAGCGCATGGCCGAACTGGGCGTGGCCCACGTGTACCAGGACCAGCGCGACAAGCGCGCCTGCCTGCGCCAGCTCATCGCGGCGCTGGCCCTGCAGCCGGAGCAGGTGGCCTACACCGGCGACGACCTGCCCGACCTTGCGCCGATGCGCGAGGTGGGACTGGCGATCGCGGTGGCCAACGCCCACCCGTGGCTGCGCGAGCGTGCCCATTGGCGTACCCGCCACGCGGGCGGCGACGGCGCCGCGCGCGAGGTCTGCGACCTGCTGCTGGCCGCGCAGGGCAAGGTCGAGTCCGAACTGGCCGCGTTCCTGGGCTGATGGCGCGCATGGGCCGCCGCTACTGGCTGGGCGTGGGCGTACTCGCGTTCGCCGCCGCGCTCACGCAGTACCTGGTGTGGCTCAACCGCGACCGCACCAACGCGCAGACCTTCGCCGGGCCGCCACGCTCGGACTACACGCTGACCGACTTCACGCTCGATGCGCTCGATGCGCAGGGCCGGCGCACCTTCCAGGTCAGCGGGCCGGCGCTGGCGCGGCGCGGCGATGGCGATGGCTCGATCTACGTGACCGCGCCGCACTACCTGCTCATCGACGGTGACGGCAAGGCCTGGCACGGCCGCTCCGACACCGCCTGGGTCGATCGCGACGGTGAGCTCATGCAGTTGCAGGGCGCGGTGGAACTGCAGCGCGCCGCCGACGGCGATTCCGCGCCACTGCAGATCCGCAGCCGCGACCTCAGCGTGTGGCCCCGGCAACGGCGCCTGGCCAGCGATGCGCAGGTCACGATCAGCGAACCCGGCTCTATACTCAGCGGCACTGGCATGCGCGGTGACCTCGATGCAAAAACCCTTGAACTCCTCGCCGATGTGCATGCGCGCTGGCAGCCCGCGCGCAGTCCCAAACCACGCTGAGGCGATGCGCGCGCTGCTGCTGGCCACCGCGCTGCTGGCCACCACGGCCGCCGCGCGCAGCGACGACCGCAACCAGCCGCTGGACATCCGCGCCAACCATTCGCGCATCGAGCAGACCTCGGCCAAGGCGCCCGGCGTGACCACCTTCACCGGCAACGTGCGCATGAGCCGCGGCACCATGCGCGCCGAGGCCGACCAGGCCAAGCTGTACCAGCACGGCGCGGGCGCAAGGAACGCCCAGGGGCACGACGTGTCCGACGAGATCCAGCGCGTGGTCCTCACCGGCAAGCCGGCACGGCTGGAGGAGGTCACCGACGATGGCGACCACGTGACCAGCCAGGCCGCGCGCATCGACTACGACGCCGACACCGGCGTGGTCGTGCTCGACGGCGACGTGAGCGTGGTGCGGCAGGGACACAGCGAGTTCCATGGCCAGCACATGACCTACAACACCCAGACCGGCGCGATGGAAAGTGGCGACGTCGGCGGCAGCGCGCCGGTGCACGTGATCATCCAGCCCAAGGCCAAGCCGGCGGCCAAACCGGCCGCGCCGGCGCAGCCCGCCGGCGGCGCCTGATGCTGAGCGCGAACGGCCTGCGCAAGAGCTTTCGCGCCCGCGCGGTGGTGCGCGATTTCTCGTTCAGGCTCGAAGAAGGCGAGATCGTCGGCCTGCTCGGCCCCAACGGCGCCGGCAAGACCACCTCGTTCTACATGATCGTGGGCCTGGTCGGCGCGGATGCGGGCGCGGTGCGCATCGACGAGCGCGACGTGACCACCCTGCCGATGCACGCGCGTGCGCGCCTCGGCCTCGGCTACCTGCCCCAGGAGCCGTCGGTGTTCCGCCGCCTGAGCGTGGCCGACAACATCCTCGCGATCCTCGAACTGCGCGCCGACCTCGACGCGGACGGCCGCCGGCAGGAACTGGAGCGCCTGCTGGATGAGCTGCAAATCGGCCATATCGCAACGCAGCAAGGCGTGAGCCTGTCCGGTGGCGAACGCCGCCGCGTGGAGATCGCGCGCGCGCTGGCGGCGCGGCCGCGCTACATGCTGCTGGACGAGCCGTTTGCGGGCATCGACCCGATCTCGGTGCTGGACATCCAGCGCATCGTGCGCCAGCTCAAGGCCCGCGGCATCGGCATCCTCATCACCGACCACAACGTGCGCGAGACGCTGGGCATCTGCGAACGCGCCTACATCATGAACGAGGGTGCGGTACTGGCCCAGGGCGCACCGGCCGAACTGCTGGCCAATGATGCGGTGCGCGAGGTCTATCTCGGCCACGAATTCCGCATGTAGGCCCGCCGCCGCGACCCGCGCCGGCCCCGCCGCGGCGGGTGCTGCCCTCGCACGCGCTTTGGCGTTAGGATGAACCTGAATGACGGCCAAAGTCGGATGAAACCCGCCCTTCAATTGCGTCTGGGCCAGACCTTGGCCCTGACGCCCCAGCTGCAGCAGGCCATCCGCCTGCTGCAACTGTCGCGCCCGGAACTCGAGCTCGAGCTGAGCATGGCGCTCGAATCCAACCCGCTGCTCGAGACCGAGGAGCCCGACGAGGACGAGCGCGAGGCCGACGATGCGGTGGTCGACACCGCCGCGCAGGACGAACCTGACGAACTGCAGCCCGAGTTCGACGAACTGGGCGCCGAACAGCCGCTCGACCTGGACCGCAGCGACTACCGCAGCAGCAGCGGCAACGCCGAGGACGGCGCGCTGCCGCAGGACGCCGCACCCGAGGACCTGCGCGACCACCTGCTGTGGCAGCTCAACCTCACGCCGATGCCCGAGCGCGACCGTGCGATCGCAGTCGCCATCATCGACGCGATCGACGACGACGGCTACCTGGTGGAGAGCGACGAGGCGCTGGTGGGGGCGGTGGCTCCGCTGCATGCGGTGACCGCGGCCCAGGTCGAGGCCGTGCGCCGGCGTGTACAGCAGTTCGATCCGCTGGGCGTGGGCAGCCGCACGCTGGCCGAGTGCCTCGCGGTGCAGCTGGCGGCGCTGGACGCCGACACGCCCGGGCTCGCGCTCGCGCACACGCTCGTGCATGAGCACCTCGAGGCGCTCGCGCGCAAGGACCGCGAGCAGATGTGCCAGTTGCTGCACGCCACGCCGGACGAATTCGACCAGGCCCTGGCACTGGTGCGCTCGCTCTCGCCCAAGCCCGGCGCGGGCCATGCCAGCGCCGAACCCGAGTACATCGCGCCCGATGCCTACGCGCGCAAGGTCGGCGGGCGCTGGCAGGTCGTGCTGGCCAACGATTGCCAGCCGCGGCTGGGCATCAACGAGCATTACGCAAGCCTGATCGCCAAGGCCCAGCGCGACGATGCGACTTACCTCAAGGGCCAGCTGCAGGAGGCACGCTGGCTCATCAAGAGCCTCAAGACGCGCGCCGAGACCATGCTCAAGGTCGCGCGCGCGATCGTGAGCGCACAGGAAGCCTTCCTCGAATTCGGACCCGAGGCGATGCGCCCGCTCGTGCTCAAGGACGTGGCCGAGGAACTGGGCATGCACGAGTCCACCATCAGCCGCGTCACCACGCGCAAATACCTGCACACGCCGCGCGGCACCTTCGAGTTCAAGCAGTTCTTCTCCAGTGGCGTGACCACCAGCGATGGTGGCGTCGCCTCGGCCACCGCGATCCAGGCGATGATCCGCAAGCTCATCGACGAGGAGGTGCCATCGCAACCGCTGTCCGACCAGGGCCTCACGCTTGAACTCAACCGTCGCGGCATCAATGTGGCAAGACGTACGGTGGCCAAGTATCGCGAGGCATTGAACATCCCCTCGTCCAACGACCGCAGTCGCATCGGCACGCGCTGACGCGCACCGCGACCCCGCAACCCTCTCCACCCCGCACCCAGCCAGGAGGGAACCCACGCCCCAAACCCATGTCGAAATCTGCGGACCGCGCGGGCTGCCGCTCCGGCAGGCCACGCGGCATGAATGACCGGCAGCACCGACGCTGCCGCCTTGCGAGGAAATGAGCCATGCAGATCAACGTCAAAGGTCGTCAAGTCGAAGTCACTCCCGCGCTGCGCGACTACGCGCAAGCCAAGTTCGAACGGGTCACGCGGGTCTTCGACCAGCTGCATGATGTCGTGATCACGCTGGGCGTGGAAAAACTCCTGCACAAGGTCGAGGTGACGATGCAGGTATCGGGCAAGACGCTGCGCGCCGACGCCACCGCGCAGGACATGTACGCCGCGATCGACGTGCTCGTGGACAAGGTCGAAACCCAGCTGCGCAAGCACAAGGAAAAGCTCACCGACCACAAGGCCAACACGGTGCGCGCGACGCGCTACGCCTGAAGGCTGGCGGGGCCACCCGCCCCGCCCACTGATCCATCGCACGCGGACCAGGTGCGCAGCGCGCACCTGGTCCGCCCGCGGCCCCGACGCGTGGCCGCGCCACGGCGACGGCGCGGCGATCCGGCACGGGCGGACCACAGGCCGTGGCCGCCTGCTAGACTGTCGGGGTTGTCCGCTTGCGCCGACGCGCGCCTTGACACATGCCTTTCCTCGACCTGCTGTCCGTGGAACGGGTCCGTACGGACCTTGCCGCGCGCGACAAGAACGATCTCATCGAGCAGCTCGCCGCGCTGCTCGCGGGCAGTGCCGATGCCGGCGCGGTACGCGATGCGCTGCGCGCGCGCGAACGGCTCGGTGGCACCGGGCTCGGCCACGGCGTGGCGATCCCGCACGGCCGCAGCAGCGCGGTCGAGCAGGCCAGCGCCGCATTCGTGCGCCTGGCCACGCCGATCGATTTCGGCGCCGATGACGGCCTCGCGGTCGATCTCGTCGCGGTGCTGCTGGTCCCCGCGCATTTCACCGACCAGCACCTCAAGTTGCTGGCCGAGCTGGCCGAGCTGTTCTCCGATGACGAGGTGACCACGGCGCTGCGTGCGGCCACCGACCCCGCTGCGCTGCTGGCCACCCTGCGCGGCGCGCTGCGCGCCAACGCCTGAGCCGCGTCCGCGCGGATGCGCCGGCGCGCGCAGGCGGCTGGGTTACACTGCGCCGGTCGACCACCGCCTGCGGCAACTCCCGATGGATCGTCTCACCGCCCGCCAACTGTTCGATGCGATCGGAGCGCGCTTCGACCTGCGCTGGGTCGCGGGCATGCGCGGCGAGGAACGCGCGATCGAGATCGACAGCTCGATGGACCGCCGGCCGTCGATGGTCGGCTACCTCAACATCATCTATCCCAACAAGGTGCAGATCATCGGCACCGAGGAACTGCGCTACCTCGACGCGCTGGAACCGCGCCAGCGCTGGGAAACCGTGCAGAAGATCTTCGCCTCCAAGCCGACCGCGCTGCTGGTGACCAAGGACCAGGCCATTCCGGCCGACCTGCGCGAAAGCGCCGAGGAAACCCACACGCCGCTGTGGATCAGCCCCAAGCGCGGCCATGAGCTGCTCACCTACCTCCAGTACCAGCTCGCGCGCATGCTCGCGCGCCAGACCACGCTGCACGGCGTGCTCATGGAGGTGTACTCGATCGGCGTGCTCATCACCGGCGAAAGCGGCACCGGCAAGAGCGAGCTCGCGCTGGAACTGCTCACGCGCGGCCATCGCCTGGTGGCCGACGATGCGCCCGAGTTCACGCTGATCGCACCGGACGTGATCGACGGCACCTGCCCGGAAATGTTGCGCGACCTGCTTGAGGTGCGTGGCCTGGGCGTGCTCAACGTGCGCGACATGTTCGGCCACACCGCGGTCAAGCCGTCCAAGTACCTGCGCCTGATCGTGCACCTGGAACCGCAGCGCCTGGACGCGCCTGCGAGCGACCCGATGATGCGCCTCACCGGTGACGTCGGCTATCGCGAAGTGCTCGACGTGCCGGTGCCGCAGATCGTGATTCCGGTCGCGCCCGGCCGCAACATCGCGGTGCTGTGCGAAGCCGCCGTGCGCAGCCACCTGCTCAAGAGCAAGGGCTTCGATCCGGCCCAGACCTTCATCGACCGCCAGGCGCACCAGATGCGCCGCCTGCCGCCATGGTAGACGCCACATCCTCCCCGCGGCGCGAAGACGCGCGCCAGCTCATCATCGTGAGCGGCCTGTCCGGCTCGGGCAAGAGCGTGGCGCTGCGCACGCTCGAGGATCTCGGCTACTACTGCGTGGACAACCTGCCCGCGCCGCTGATCCCGGCGCTGGTCGAGGCCGGTGCGCCGGGCAAGCTCGCGGTCGGCGTGGATGTGCGCAACCGCGCCGAGCAGCGCGATCGCCTGCCGCAGGTGCTCGGCGACCTCGCGCGGCTGGGCGTGGCCTACCGGCTCATCTTCCTCGACGCGGCCGACGAGGTGCTGATCAAGCGCTACGCCGAAACCCGCCGCCGCCATCCGCTGTCGGAGCAGGGCCTGAGCCTGGCCGAGGCGCTGGTCGAGGAGCGGCGCCAGCTGCGGCCGCTGGTGGCACTGGCCGACCACGTGGTCGACACCAGCACGCTCAACGTGCACCAGCTGCGCCGCGTCGTGATCGCCGAAATGGACCTCACGCCCGGCATCATGACCCTGCTGTTCGAGTCCTTTGCCTACCGGCGCGGCGTACCGCCCGAGGCCGACTTCCTGTTCGACGCGCGCAACCTGCCCAACCCGCACTGGGATGCCCAGCTGCGGCCGCTGTCGGGTCGCGACGCCCCGGTGCGCGACTGGCTCGAAGCGCGCGCCGAAGTCACCGCCTACGCCGACGACATCGAGGCGCTGCTGCAGCGCTGGCTGCCCGGATTCGACAGCGATGGCCGCAGCTACGTGACGATCTGCATCGGCTGCACCGGCGGGCGCCACCGCTCGGTGTACCTGGTCGAGCGGCTCGCCCGCAACTGCCGTGGCGAACACCGGCAGGTGCTGACGTATCATCGGGAACTGTCGTGATGGATGCCGTGGCATGAGCGTAGGCGTGTTGTTGATGACCCATGAGTCGATGGGTGCGGCGCTGGTCAATGCCGCGCGCCACGTGCTCGGGCGCCTGCCGCTGCCGCTGGACGTGCAGGAGATCGGCGCCAACGACGATCCCGAACAGCGCCTGCGCGCGGCCGCGGCCAGCGCGCGCGAGCTCGACCACGGCGATGGCGTGCTCGTGCTGTCGGACATCTACGGCGCCACGCCCTGCAACATCGCCCAGCGCCTGCCGCAACTGGGCGTGCACATGCGCTGCGTGTCGGGATTGAACCTGCCCATGCTGCTGCGTGTCCTCAACTACCCCGAACAATCGCTCGACGAGCTGGCCCAGACCGCCGCCCACGGCGGCCGCGGCGGCATCGTCGTCGACCACCCCTGAGTTGCCACTGGATCATCCACCGGAGCCATGATCGAAAAGGACATCGTCATCACCAACAAGCTCGGCCTGCATGCGCGCGCCTCGGCCAAGCTCGTGCAGACCTTGCACGGCTTCCAATCGAGCGCGTTCATCAGCTGCCGCGGCAAGGAAGTCAATGCCAAGAGCATCATGGGCGTGATGATGCTCGCGGCCGGTCTGGGCGTGGCGCTCAAGCTGCGCACCGAAGGTCCCGACGAGGCGGCCGCGATGGCGGCGCTGGTGGACCTGTTCGAGCGCAAGTTCGACGAGGGCCAGTAGCCGCCCGGACCCCAAGGCCGGCGGGCCCTGCCCGCCCTCAGCGATTGAATCCCGCCGCGGACGGAACGCCGCGGCGCCATCCACAAGGAAAACGCGCGCGTGCGACTCGTACTGACCGGCAGTGGTGCTTCGCGTGGCATGGCCCTGGGCCGTGCCAGGCTGGAACGCCCCAGCCGCTACCTTGTCGACGAGCGGCCGTTGCCGGCCGCCGAGATCGACGACGAGATCGAGCGCCTGCGCCGCGCGATCGAGGCCGCGCGCGAGGAGTTGGGCGTGTTGCGCGACCGCCTGCACGGCTCGATGGCACGCGAGGTGGCCGAGTTCATCGACGCGCACAGCCTCATGCTCGCCGACCGCGAGCTCACCAGCGGCATCTATGACCTGATCCGCCAGGGCGGCTACCGCGCCAGCGCCGCGCTCAAGCTGCAGCGCGACCGCCTCGTCGCGGTGTTCGAGGCGATGGACGATCCCTACCTGCGCAGCCGCAAGGAAGACGTCGAACAGGTCATCGCGCGCGTGCAGGCGGGCCTGCAACGCGACTCCAGCAGCGAGGAGCGCAAGCTCGCCTCGCGCATCGGCGAAATCCTCGTGAGCGATACCGTCGCGCCCGCGGAACTGGTGCCACTGGCCGAGGCCGGCGTGCTCGGCGTGGTGCTCAGCTCGGGCAGCCGCGTCTCGCATGGCGCGATCCTCGCGCGCTCACTGCACCTGCCGATGGTGGTGGCCGCGCACGACGCCCTGAGCGCGATCGCCGAGAACGACCTCATCCTCATCAACGGCGACAGCGGCGAGGTCATCGTCCATCCCAGCTCCGCCGACCTGGCGCGCTTCCGCGCCTGGCAGCGCGACAGCCTGCAGCGCAGCCGCCAGCTCGCGCTGCTGGCCGAGCGCGATACCCGCACGCGCGACGGGGTCGAGATCGCGCTGTGGGCCAACGCCGAATCGGCCGCCGACGTCGCGCTCGCGCGCGCCAGCGGTGCCGCCGGCATCGGCCTGTACCGCACCGAGTTCCTGTTCCTGCAGCGACGCGAACTGCCCGACGAGGACGAACAGTTCCTCGCCTACCGCACGCTCGTGCTCGGCATGGGCGGCCTGCCGGTGACGATCCGCACGCTCGACCTGGGCGCGGACAAGGCCGACAACAGCGTGCTCATGCTCGATCCCGAGGACAATCCCGCGCTCGGCGTGCGCGGCGTGCGCCTGTCGCTGCGCCACCCGCAGCTCATGCGCACGCAGTTGCGCGCGATCCTGCGCGCATCGGCCTACGGCCCGGTACGCATCCTCGTGCCGATGGTGTGCGCGAGCGAGGAAATGACCCAGATGCGCGCGCTGCTGCGCGAATGCGCGCGCGACCTGCGCAGCGCCGGGCACGAAATCGCCGAACACGTGGAGCTCGGCGCGATGATCGAGGTTCCGGCCGCGGCGATCGCGCTACCGGGCATGATCCGCCAGCTCGACTTCGTCGCGATCGGCACCAACGACCTGGTGCAATACACGCTCGCGGTCGACCGCAACAACGACCACCTGGCCAATCTCTACGATCCACTGCATCCGGCAGTGCTCAAACTGCTCGCCCAGACGATCGCCACCGCGCAGCGCGCCGGCAAGCGCGTGAGTCTGTGCGGAGAAATGGCAGGTGATCGCCGCTACACGGCGCTGCTGCTGGCATTAGGCCTTACCGATTTCAGCATGCACCCCGGCGCACTGCTTGAAGTGCGTGAGCAACTGGCCACCCTTGATCGCGGCGCCCTGCGCAAGCACGCTGCCGCCCTGCTGCGCGCGCCCACGCATGCGCGCATCGAGGCCGTACTCGCGCGCATGGCGACCAGCTCTCCGTAGCAGTGACCGCGCCGGCCAAGCCTGAGTCACCCTGATCCGGCACCGTATAATCGCCCGCCCTGTCCGGCGCCGGCCTCCCTGAACATCGATGCTGTTCAACTCGTTCCACTTCGTGGCGTTCTTCCTCGTGGTGCTGGCGCTCAACCAGTCGCTGCGCGCGTGGCCGCTCGCGCAGAAGCTCATGCTGCTGGCCGCAAGCTACTACTTCTACGGCCAATGGCAGTGGCACTACCTGCTGCTGGTGTGGTTCTCGACGCTGGTGGACTACGCGATCGGCCTGCGCATGCCGCATGCACGCAAGCCACGCCGACTGGTCATCCTGAGTGTCATCATCAACCTCGGCTTCCTTGCAGTCTTCAAGTATGCGAACTGGCTCATCGCCACATTCAATGGCAGCGCGCACGCGCTGGGCAGTCCGTGGCATATCACGCCGATTGACCTGCTATTGCCGGTAGGCATTTCGTTCTACACGTTCCAGAGCCTGTCCTACACCATCGATGTGTACCGGCGGATACTGCCGCCACGCCGCAATTTGCTCGACTACGCACTCGCAGTGGCCTTCTTCCCCCAGATCGAGGCCGGCCCGATCGTGCGCGCACGCGAATTCCTCGCCGAACTCGATGGCGAGCAGCGCATCGGGTTTGTCGACATCAAGCGGGCATTGGTGCTGATCGCGTTTGGCTATGCCAAGAAGATCGTCCTTGCCGACAACCTCGCGCTCATCGCCGACCCGGTGTTCAATCAGCCGTTGCAGCATGATTTCTGGCAATGCCTGCTTGGGGTGTACGCATTTGCATTCCAGATCTACTGCGATTTCTCCGGCTACACCGACATTGCGATCGGATGCGCGCTGCTGCTGGGCATTCGCTTCCCGCCCAACTTCAATTATCCGTATGCGGCGCGCAGCCTGCAGGAGTTCTGGCACCGCTGGCACATGACGCTATCACGCTGGTTGCGCGACTACCTGTACATCCCGCTTGGCGGTAACCGCGGCGGGCGCTCACGCACCATGGCCAACCTCATGCTCACCATGCTGCTGGGCGGTCTGTGGCATGGCGCCAGCTGGAATTTCGTGATCTGGGGTGGTCTGCATGGTGCCTATCTGGCGGGCGAACGCGCGCTGCTCTCGCGTTGGCGTGCGTGGCATGGGGCTCATCCGCTCGTCATCACGCTCAATGTGCTGGTCACGTTCCATCTCACCTGCCTGGCCTGGGTGTTCTTCCGCGCACGCGACCTTGCGCTAGCACGCGATCTGCTTGGTCAGTTGGCCAGACCTCAATGGAGCACGTTCGATGTCAAGCAACAAGGCACCACAGCACTGCTGCTGGGTGCGCTGCTGCTGGCGCAGCAGCTGGGTGCATCGACACGCTACAAGGAACGCATTGCAGCCCATGACACGATGCTGGTAGCAACCCTGGCGCTGGTGATGGCGGCACTGATCCTGTTCGCGCCAAGCCAGGGCGCCCCATTCATCTATTTCCAGTTCTGACATGAGCACGTCCCCACTTCGCGTCATCTGGCTGTTGTTGGCACCGTTCCTCCTGCTGCTGGCTATCGAGGGGCTGTTCCACACCGAGCTGTGGGAAGGCCAGGCTCAGCCGGCAAGCCACGCCGGCACCAGCGTGCAGCTCAAGCGCGCACTGCGCGATCCGCTGGCACAGCAGCTGGATTGGGTGACGTTGGGCAGCTCGCGGCCGGAATATGGTATCGACCATGCCGCGTGGGCAAGACGCGCGCACGAGCACGGACTCGTGCATGCCAACCTGAGCATGCCTGGCACGCACTGGATGACGATCGAAGTGCTGCGCCGCTGGCTGGCGCGAACGCACCCGCACGTGCGTGGCGCGGTGATCGCAATGTCGATCCAGGACTTCACTTGGGTTGGAAACAGCAGCTACGAGCTGAGCATCGTGCAACCATTCCGGAACCTCGGCGATACCGCGTGGATCGCACAGCACGTGCCGTTTGATCTGCATGATCCGGCCACCTGGGGCACCTATTCGGCAATGGCGCAGTGGCGCGACGACATCCGTCAATGGCTGACCAACCCCATGGCACGCGCAGATTCGATCGCATGGGCCCGCACCAACCTGACGCCCGCGCGCACTCTGTTCGAAAACCCTGCCGCGCACGAGGATATCTGCCGTCACCACATCACCGCTCTCTCTGCCTGCGAGCACCTGACGCAAGCCGATGACGACACCTCACGCATGCTTCTGCGCCAGTGCCGCGAACTGCGCACACTGGCGGATCAGCGTCTGGACTTCACCGCTATGCTCGGTGGCGCCGCGATTCCGCCGCAGATCGCGCGCGCGCGCGAGCTCGTGCGCGCCCAGTTGCGACACGTGACCTGGCCTGAGCCACCCATCGTGGTGTTGATGCCGGTACCGTCCCTGTGGCAGCGCGAGGTGCTCGGCCCTGGCATGCACCAGTGGGCGCTGGCCGTGCTGCAGCCGCTGGTCGATGAAGGCAGCATCCGCCTGTTCGACGCCACCGACGTGCTGACAACCGGCGCCGATGAGTGCCGCAATTACTTCGACTTCTACCACCAAAGCCCGCGCGGACGCGACGTGCTCGACGCATGGCTGGAACCACGGCTAAGCCCGCTTCTGTACGGCAAATCGCCTGCACACCCTACGGCACCGCGTCAATCCGGTACCCAGTGAGCGCAATACTCTCGCGGCAGCACGGCCACACCTACGCATCGCGCACCTATCGACGCACCCATCGCCGGACACGGCACGACCGGCACGCAGCACAGCGCGTCAACCGCGCGCGTGCTGCTGTTCGGCCAGCGTCAGGGCCACCTTGTCGCGCAGGTACACCGGCAATGCGTGCTCGGGCGCCACGCCCTGCCCCGCGCGCAGCACCGGCGCGGCGAGCACGGCGACATCGGCGGCCTGCGGGTAGCGCGCGCCGTCGGCCCAGACCGGTGCCGTGGGCAGGCGCGTGCGCAGCACCTGGGTGTAACTCGTCCAGCCGCTGCCGACCACGGCCCAGGCGTGGGCTTGGGGCAGGTCGAGCGCCGCGGCCGTACCGACCGTCTCGGCGCCGGAGGCCACCACCAGGCCCTGGCTGCCGCGCGAGAAGGTGCCGGCATAGATCTCGCCCATGCGCGCATCGATCACCGCGAGGATCGCCGCGCCATCATGCGGCGCCTGCATCGCCAGCGCGGCCAGTGACGACACCGGCACGACCGGCAGGTCGAGCGCGAGCGCCATGCCTTGCGCGGCCGCGATCGCCAGGCGCACGCCGGTGAATGCGCCTGGCCCACGCCCGACGGCGACGCCATCGAGCGCGCTGCGCGCCAGGCCCGCCTCGGCCAGCACCGCATCGCACATCGGCAACAGCAGCTCGGCGTGGCGGCGCGGCGCCAGCTCGCTGCGCGCGATGACTCGCTCGCCGCACAGCAGGGCCACCGAGCAGGACTCGGTGGAGGTTTCCAGTGCCAGCAGGTTCATGGCGCGATTCTAGCAAGCCACTCCGGCCTCACCGTGCGCCCAAGGCATACCAGTCGACCTTGCGCGTGAGCAGCATCACCGCGGCCAATGCGGCCAGCAGCGCGAGCGCGCCCATGAGCAGCGCGTAGTCTTCGCTGACGATGAGCCCGTACAGCAGTGCATAGACCACCGCGACGAGCATCCCGAGCGCCGCACCGCTGCGCCGCTGGCGCAGCACCGCAGCGGCATAGCTGCCGATGAGCAGCGCGATCGCGAGCGCCGCGAGCGCATACGACAGCGCAAACCCGATGTGCTCGGACAGGGCCAGCAGCAGCACGTAGAAGGTGCACAGCGCCGCGCCCACCAGCAGGTACTGCAACGGATGCAGGCGCAGGCCGCGCAGGATCTCGAACAGGAAGAAGGTAGCGAAGGTGAACACCACGAACAGGACGCCGTACTTGCCGGCACGCGTGTTGCTCTGGTATGGCCCGACCGGGCGCAGCAGGCTCACGCCGAACTCGCTGCCGCGCAGGTTGACGCCGCGCTCGGGCCCGAACTGCGCGATCGAGCGGTTGAGATCGAGCACCTGCCACTGCGCGCTGAAGCCATCGGCGGTGAGCTGGCGCTGCGCTGGCAGGAACTCGCCATCGAAGCCGGGATCGGGCCACGCCCCTGCGACCTGGGCCTGGGTGTTGCGCGCGAGCGGCAGCCATGCGATGCGCTCGCTGCCGGCCAGCGTGAGCTCGAACGCGAACGGCAGGACCGGCCCGGCGCCCTGGCCCGCGAGTTCGGGCCACGGCACGGTGATCGCGGCAAGGTCGCCCACGCCATGGCCGCTGGGCTCGAACTCGTGCGCGACCTCGCCCAGCCGCATCGGCGACGCGCGCCGGATGCCATGCACGTCGGCGATCGGCACATGCAATTGCGCACGCTGCCACTGCGGCTCACCGCCGTCGCGCGCGAACTGGGCCAGGTCACGCCGATTGAAGTGACCCTGGACGGTGATTTCGGCCAGATACACCACGCTGCTGTACAGGCCGTAGCTGCGCAATTCCGGCTGCAGCACCGCGCGCGCGTCCAGGCGCTCGGGCAGCAGGTAGTGGTTGAGTTCGACCGTGCGGGTGCGGCGCGCGGCACTGCCGTGTTCGTCGGCGCCAGCCTCACCGGCGGGCACTTCGATCGTGCGCCGCACCGGCACCACGAGCACCGCGCCACCGACGTACTGCGCCGCGCCCCAGCGCTGCGCGATCTGCGCCGTGGCCTCGCTCGCGCGCTGCTGGCGCTCCTGCACCAGACCTTCGACCTTGGCCAATGGAATCAGCATGAGCAGCGCCAGCACGGCGATGCCGGCCACCTTGATCGTTGCATTGCCTGCCAGTTGCATGGCCATGTGCGCTCCGGTGCGTGGATGGAGCGCATTGCAGCGCCGCGGACGGGCCGCCTGCGGGAACGAGGCGGGCGATTCGCGGGCGGCAACGGGCTTTTGGCTGCACCATCGCGTGTGCCGGCACGCCACTGTCCTATGATCGGGCTTCCAGCCCACGGGAGCCCATCGCATGAACCTGCAGGACAAGCGCATCCTCATCACCGGCGCCTCCGGCGCGCTCGGCAGCGCGGTGGCGCTCGCGGCGCATGCGGCCGGCGCCCGCGTCGCCGGCATCGATCATGCGGCGAGTGCGCCGGCCCCGCTGCGGGACGCGGGCATCCACAGCTGCGGCAATGTCGACCTGGCCGATGCGGCCGCCGCGCAGCGTGCGGTCGACGCCGCGGCCGCCGCCCTCGGCGGACTGGACGCGCTGGTCAACATCGCGGGCAGCTTCCGCTGGCAGACGCTCGAAGCGGGTGACCTCGACACCTGGGACCTGCTTTACCGCATCAACCTGCGCACCGCCGCGGCAGCCAGCAAGGCCGCACTGCCGCACCTGCGCAACAGCGCGGCCGGGCGCATCATCAACATCGGCGCCAACGCGGCGCACAAGGCCGGCGCCGGCATGGGCGCCTACGCGGCATCCAAGGCCGGCGTCGCTCGACTCACCGAGGCACTCGCCGAGGAACTCAAGGACAGCCACATCACGGTCAACGCGGTGCTGCCCAGCATTCTCGACACAGCCGCCAACCGCCGTGACATGCCCGACGCCGACTTCCAGCGCTGGGTCAGCCCCGCACAACTGGCGCAGGTGATCCTGTTCCTCGCCTCCGACCAGGCCAGCGCGATCACCGGCGCGTTGTTGCCGGTGACCGGCCGCGTGTAGCGGATCGCATCAGGCTTCCGGACCGGACCACGCCTGCAGTTCGATGATGTTTCCCTCTGGATCGGTCACATAGCACCACGTGACCCGGCGTCCGTCGGACGTCTGCAGGGTGACCAGCTCGCCCACGGGGGCGCCACCCGCGGCAAGGACCTGCCGCCGGGCCGCATCGACATCATCCACCGCAAAGGCGATGTGGCCGAACCCGGGGCGGTTCACGACCGTGGCCGCGCGCGGCTCGAGCGCGTCGTACTGGAAGATCTCCAGCGTCGGACCACCGGTTGCACCGTACCCGGGCAGGCGCAGGTGCGCGCCGGTCAGGTGCGCATCGGTCAACCCGGTCGCGGCATCGAGATTCGCGCATCGATAGTCGCGCTCCGGCGGAACCTGCGTGCAGCCGAAGACATCGGCGTAGAACGCGGCGAGCGAGCGCCAGTCCCGCGCAGTCAGGTTGGTGTGGACGTAACGCGCTGCTACCGCCATGAACAAACTCCTGCAACGTGACCGGGTGGGTTGGTGTCAAGGAATGGTCGCGTGCGTCCGGCACCGGGCAGCACGCGCACCCGCACACGCCGCGTGCCCGGGTCGCCAGGGTGCGCGCCAGTACAAGCTGTGCCGCCGCGCGTGACACTCGCAGCGCATCGCCAAGTTTCCGCCCGACCGCCACGCCGCCGCGTTCGAGGCGCAAGGTCTCCTGCGTGCGCTGCAACCGCGGCGGTTCGAATTCACCTGCGAGTGCGCCGCAATCGATCGGCGCTCACCGCCGCCATCGCGCCAGCCCGACATTATGCTGTCCAGCCTGCGCCGCACGCACGCGCGGGTGAAGCGGCCCGCCACGCGCCATGCACGCTGAAGCCCCGCTCACGCATCACGGTGCGCACGACCACCCGGTCGCGGAATCGAAGCCGTGGGCGAAGATCGTGTCGTCGACGAAACAGGCGGACAGTTCCGAGGTGTTGTTGTGCTGGCTCAGGTCGTTGGTGTTGACCGATGTGACTGTGGCGGAAAGGCGGCAGAAATTGTCCACGCCCGTCCCCGGCCCTCGCCCGAGGTAGGCCTTGAAGGTGATCTCGCCGCTGGGCGGCGCGACGAGTGCGCGCGATCCCAGCTTCACCGCCGCATTGCCGCGGCCGGAATTGCCGCAGTACGATGAGCCGAATACCTCGAGGAGCAGGCCGTTGGTACTGTGGATGCTGCCACTCAGGATGCGTTGGTCGCCCACGTGGCTGATGCTCAGCAATTGCGGAAAGTTCTGCAGCATGTTGGCGCCGGAGTCGCTGTCGTTGGCGTCGTTGGCCGTGGCACCGTCGTGGCCAAGGTCGATGTTGAGACCGTAGTTGGCGTAGATGATGTTGCCGGTGATGCGATTGCCCGTGCCGGAATCCACCGCCACGCCGCTATCGCCATTGGCCGGGCCGCCCACGCCATTGATGCCGTTGCCGACGATCGTGTTCGACGAAGCGAATCCCTGCAAGTTGAGGCCGATGAGGTTGTTCGAGGCGCCGTTGCTCAGGCGCACGCCGCTGCCGCCATTGCTTACGGCGTTGATGCCCGCCGCAGGCAGGCCGATGACATTGCCCAGCACGGCATTGCCCTGCCCGTCGCTGCCATCGATGCGCAAACCGTCATAGGCGCTGGCAGCGATGTAGTTGTCCTGCACAATGTTGAAATAGCTGCGCACGAGCACACCTGTCAGGTTGCCGGCAGTGCTCCTGCCATCGGGCGTCAGGCCGATGTAGTTGTTGCGCACGACGTGCACGCTGGCCAGGTCGCCGGTGATCTCCACGCCGGTGGCGGTCGAATCATCGATGACGTTGCGCTGCGCCGCGTCGGGCCCACCCAACAGCACGTCGCTGCTGTTGCCGTGCAGGGCCACGCCGACCCTGTTCGCCATCAGCGCCAGCGGCGGCGTGGCGCCATCGCCGATCGCCAGCGGCCCGCCGAACTGGTTGCCCTGAATGACGTGGTGCGCGCCATCGATCACGTCGATGGCCGCATAGTTGAAGTTCTCGAAGGCAAGGCCACGCACGTCGAGTCGACTGCCTGCGCCATCCACGAACAAGCCGCGACCGCCCGCATAGTTGTCATGCAGCAGCACGCACAGGCGCGCATCGCTGCCGACGTCCAGCGTGTTGGCCTGCGCGCCGGGTTGGCTGTAGCCATCGATGGTCAGATCATCGATCACGGACGGCAGCGCCGAATCCACGCTGATGATGCGCGGGCAAGACGTCCCCGGAATGGCAAAAACGATGCGCTGGGCATTGCTGGCGGCCGCGGCGGCAGCGAGTGCTCCGCGCAGGGAACAGGTCGTGTCGCCGGGACCGGAGCAATCACCGGTATCGGCCGCTGTGGTAACCGTGATTACCGACTGGTCGTTGGCGGCGGTCTCGAAGGCGCCGCGATCCGGCTTCGAGCCGATGATGCGCGGCCCGCCGGTCACGTCATAGGCGCCGACACCGCCCGGCACCACCGTGGTGCCGCTGTTGATCGCCGGTGAGCCTGGCGTGATGGGGACACGATTGCCGTCGAGCTGCGGATCGGTCGTACCGTTGTTGCCGGAGCCGGCGGCCGGCGGCACGTTGTTGTAATTGGTCAGGCTTTGCCACTGATTGTTCACCAGCAAGGCATGGACCGCGCCGTTGAAGAAGACACCGCCATCGGAATTGCCCCAGGCGATGTTGTTGGCCAGCACGATGTTCACGTTGTCGCCGACGCCAGGCACGGTCAGGGACAAGCCGTAGCCATTGACCAACACCGAACCGGACACGCCTTTGACGGCACCCACGAAGGTGTTGTTGATCGCCTTCCAATCCAATGCAGGCGCGTCGTACGTGCCGTCGTAGCTGCGTATGGAAACGTTCTTGCCGTCGAACAGGTTGCTGTCCAGCAGTACCGAACCAATGCTGCTGGCGACTTGCACCGCGCCCGTAAAACTCGTGTTGGGTCCGCTGAAGCGGTTGCGCCGCAGCACGCTCGACTCGGAACGAAACTCGTTGACCGGGGTTCCGTGGAAGTGCACGGCATCGACCGTAAGGGCGTGCGCGCGGAAGCTGACGAATAGCGTGCCTGCGCCTTCAATCACCGTATTGGATGCATTCGGCGTGCGCAACGTGCAGGTGCTGTTCCAGCCGCCGCTCAGGGCAAAATCCGCGTCGGTGCGAAAGTCGATGGCCTGACTCAGGGTGATGGTGCCCTGCACCAGTTTTACCGAGTTGGTGATGCCATTGCCTTGGGCGGTGTACAGCGCGCTGCCGAGTTCGGCATTGTCGTGCACGCAGAACGTCGCGGCCGACGCCGGAACGGCGAACAACGCCGCGACATGGAATGCCACCGCCATGAGCGCATTCGGAAAACGCCAGTGCATGACACACCTCCCTCTTTCGACAGGCATGCCAACACCAACACCCGACCGGGCGGATGCCGAACACGAACCGCGATTTCCTGACAGGCACTGGCCTGATTGTGCGCTGCGCGCGGCATTCGGCACGCAGGACGGTCCAAACTCCTTCGTCAACCCGCCCTCGGCGGCACGCGCTGGCCGGGTCGGCCACCCGACCCGCTCACGCGGCCCTTCCCCGCGCCAGGCAATCGACGATCCCAACGATACGTCGGACGCCCGCCCGCGCACACCAGGACCTCCGAACAGGCCTGGTCCTGATCGGTGGTGACCCCTGGCACTGCCGATCGCCGTGGATGGACGCAATGGCCGTTGCTCGGCTGTCACGGATTCGGAACCATGAAACATCGGCTTGCTCTCTTACTGGCCTTTCTGGCAGGCACCTCGTCGCTGCATGCGGCCACCATCACGGTCAACACGACTGCCGACCAGGATGGCACGGGTGTCCAATGTTCGCTGCGCGAAGCAGTCACCGCTGCACGGACCAACGCCGCCTACGGAGGTTGCATTGCCGGCACGGTCAACGACACGATCGTCCTGTCCGACGGGGTTTACCACCTCACGCTTCCCAGCAACTCGTCACACCTGTCGATCCACGGTGCTGCCGGTACGACGACCATCCGCGGCGCAGGTGCCGAACGCACAATCATCGATGGCGACGATCGGTCGTCGCATGAGGTTCTTTTGGTCTCCGGAAACGGCGTGTCGGTGATCCTGGAGGACCTGACCATGGCCGGCGGCAACGGTTCGAGCGGCGGCGCGTTGATGGTGACCGGGGAGGCGGCAGTCACCGCGCGTCGCGTGCACATGACCCGAAACACTGCCGCTGCAGGCGGCGCAATCTATATTGCCAGCACCTTCGGAACATCCACCCTGCTGCTCGATGCGTGCACTATTTCGGACAACGACTCCGTCGACAGCATCTCCGGCGGCAGCGCCATTCTGCTCGGGAACGGTTCGGACGTGACGATCCAGAACAGCACGATCAGCGGCAACCGCTCGTCCAACGGTACGATCAGGCTCGGCGGCAGCTCCGCGAACCTTAGAGTCATCAGCAGCACGATCGCCTTCAATACCCAGATCTCCCGCGACTCGACGTTGATCGCCGGCATCAGCAGCCAGCCAGGCGCCAACGTGACCCTGCGCAATTCGATCCTTGCGCACAACTACACGCGTGGCGAATCCGCATCGCGCGATTGCGGCAACGGCACGTTCACCTCGCAGGGCTACAACCTGATCAGTGACATCAGCAATTGCACGCGCGTGGGACAGACGGCACTGGACCTGGTCAATACCGATCCGCGCCTGCTGCCGCTGTTCGACTACGGCGGCCCGACCCCAACCCTCGCCCTGCTCCTCGACAGCCCTGCACGCGACGCCGGCAACCCGGCCACGCCTGGCAGCGGTGGCTCGAGTTGCACGAGTACCGATCAGCGCGGTGTTTCACGCAGCGGTGGCTGTGACATCGGCGCCTTCGAACAACGCAGCACCTTCACCGTCGATACACCCGAAGATGGCGGCCCTTCCTCGTCGAATCCCGCGATTTGCGACAGCGTCGCACCAAACGGCGGGGGTTGCACGATCCGTTCGGCATTGACCAGGGCAGGTCAACGCGCCAGCGCTACCGAGATCCGTCTGCCGGCCGGACGTTACTTCCTGCGCAGCACGCAGAGCGGCATTTCCGGCGGCGATCTCAACGTCTCTGTCGACGACGCGGTGGTGATCCGGGGCGATGGTGCCGACCGAACCTTCATCGAGATGCAGATCGAGCCAAATGGGCAGGCCAACAACGTGTTGACCCTTGCAAAAGGTAGCCTTGCCCTGATCGGCGTGACCCTGAGCGGTGGCAAGCCGGGTTCCGGCCTCGGCGCCGGCGGCCTGCAGGTCGGTGCGACCAGCGCGGCCACCAACGCGCTCCTGTTTGAATCGGCCATCGAGAACTCGACCGGCTTCAACGCCGGCGGCGCCTACGTCGGCGCCAACAGCAGTCTGCGCGTCTACCACTCGACGATTTCGCGCAATCGCGCCGACTACGGCCTCAACGGCAATGGTGGCGGGGTCTACGTCGATACCGGCGGAGAGCTCGTCCTGCACAACAGTACGATCAGCGGCAACATCGCCGAGGGCAGTGGTGGCGGGCTGTACAACCTCGGCAGCGTGCGCAGCTCGTTCTCGACCATCAGCAGCAACCGCGCCGACAGCAATGGCGATGGCATCGGGAGTGGTGGCGGCATTCATCGCTCAAGCGGCAGCATCTTCGTCAAAGCGACCCTGATCACCGGCAACCGCGACGATTCCGGCATTGCCCCCGACTGTGCCGGCAGCGTGCAGCGCCTGGGATACAACCTGATCGGCACGACCAGCGGCTGCTCCCCATCCGGCCCGCTGCCGGCAACTGAACTCAGCAACGTCGCCGCGCCGCTGTCGCCTCTGGCGAACTTCGGCGGGCCGACACGCACACATGGCCTGTTGGCAGGCAATCCTGCGATCAACCATGTGCCGGCGCCGATCGGCAGCGACATGCTGGCCTGCGCCGATGACTCCGGCGTGCGCCTGATCGTCGACCAACGCGGTCAGCCGCGCCCGTTCAATGGCGTCTTTTTCGACTGCGACATTGGCGCTTCGGAGGGCCTGAGCGACGCGATCTTCATCGATGGATTCGATGGTTGACACCCCGGCAGGCATCCGCCTCCATACACACGGCCACGTCACCCGCTTTACCCCTGCCGGCACCCATCCGGCCAGCACCTGGGAGGGCGTGCGCCTGGGCCAGGCTTGGCCGGATCGTGTCCCAGTCCGTGGTGTAACAGTCGGCCATCGCGACGCTGGGCGTCGGTGTTTGGTCAGTGCGCCTCGGCGGCAACGGCGGCATGCCGCAAGAAGCCGCCGAACTTGCCAGCGTCGCCATCGAGCGAACCCGCATCACCGGGCAGCGTTTGCAGGGTGACGACACGACGCCCGGCGAGCGGGCCGGTGGCGATGCGGTAGGTGATGAAGCTCATCCGCAGCGCATCGATGCCGGCGTCGCTACCGGCGCCGCCGGACCGGAACATGGATTCGACTTCGCCTTCGAGCCAGCCGCACCGCGCCAGGTGCCGGCAGATGGGATGCGCGATCCTTCCAGCCAGTTCCGTCAACTGCGCGGACGTGGGCGCGCGGGCGCGACGCAGGCGCGACTTGCACCGCTGGGGCTCGGTGATGTCCTCGAACACGCCGTCGAGCCACTGCATGTAGAGTGCATTTGTGGTTTAGAGGTAACAGACCGGAGGGACTGGACATGGGGAGTGGATGGGGAATCAGGACGATGGCAGTACTCGCCGCGCTGGCGCCGCCGGTGTCGGGCGGGACCTCACCCGAGGATGGCGTGGTGATGGGAGACAACGGTCAGATACATGCCTGCACCGGCGCCCAGGCCGGTGTGGCGGTGCTCTGCGTCCGTGCCGACGCGGCGCCCGGCGGTAGCGGCACGGCGGTGGCGCCGTTCGCGTCGATCGGTGCCGCGATCATGGCGGCCAAGGCCGGCGACATCGTACAGGTGGCGGCAGGCAGCTACGTCGAGAACGTCGCGGTCGGCGCATTCAACAGCCCGGTGGGCAAGCATCTGACATTGCTCGGCGGCTTCGATGCCGGCTTCGCCGCGCGCGATGCCGACGTGCATGCTTCCATCATCGACGGCGGCTTGCTCGGGCCGACGGTGCAACTGCATTTGAACACCAGCCAGACCACGACGTTGGATGGCTTCCGCATCACCGGCGGTCGCGGCCTGGGTACGGACTGGCAGACCGGCAATGGCCACGGTGGCGGCGTCTATGTGGAGCAGCTGGGCTCCGGGACGACGGTGATCTCGCACAACCGCATCTACGGCAATCGCACCAACGACCACACCAGTGCCGATTCGCGCGGCGGCGGCGTCCACGCCGACACGCCGACATGGGACGGCTTCACCGGCACCGTGCGCATCCAGGACAACTGGATCCACGACAACCTGGGCGGCAAGGGTGCCGGCATCAACGTCGTGGGACGCTACGCGGCGATCGAGCGCAACCGCATCGAGGACAACATCGGCCACAACGATCACGGTGGAGGCGTCTACGTGTCCACCGGCAGCACCGACGTTCGCCACAACGTGATCCGCGGCAATGTCGTCGGCGCTTCGGCGGGCTATGGCTGGGGTGGTGGCATCATCGTCGCCGCTGCCGGCGCCGACCTGGTCGGCAACCTCATCACCGACAACTACACGCCGAGCGCGGGGTCGGGCGTGTTCTGGGACGAGGGCGCCACCGGCACGATGAAGAACGACCTGATCGTCAAGAACCGCTGTCCGCAGGGCAGCCGTTCCGGCGCGGCGATCTACGTCGATGGCGGGCCGGGCGGTCCCTCCACCGTCGCCATCGAGAACGTGACCGTGGCCGATCACGTCTGCCCGGATACGGCACCGGATGGTGCGGCGGTGGTGGTCGAGGATGGCTCGGCGATCACCGTCCGCAATTCCATCTTCTGGGGCAACACCCGCGAGTTCGTCACGCTGTCGGGCGGCAGCTACAGCATTGTGTATTCGATCACGCAGCAGGCGGGGACCGGCAACATCCATGCCAATCCGCTGTTCGCCGACGCGGCCAACGGCGACTACCACCTGCGTTCGGCCGGTGGGCGCTACACGCCGACCGGCTGGGTGCTCGATGCGGTGACCAGTCCGGGCATCGATGCCGGCGATCCGGCTTCGGACTTTGCGCAGGAAAGCCAGCCAAACGGTGGTCGGATCAACCTGGGCGCCTGGGGCAACACGGCGCAGGCCAGCCGCAGTCCGGGCAGCGACCTGATCTTCGCCAACGGCTTCGAGTAACGCCTTCCGTAATGCGCCGTTTGGGCTTCAAACCGAGCCGTGGCGCGCGCACCTCGGCCTGTCGCTTGGATACGGCGATGCGCGGCGCGCAGCGTTCCGGTGCAGGGACGGCTGCGCAGGATTGCGTCCGCGACCACACCTTCATATCGGCGATTTCTGCTGTTCGCGTCAGACATTGCCGCGGCGCAGGCAGGAAGCCTCCGACCTCGGACGCCAGAAAGCACAAAGCCCGGCACGAGGCCGGGCTTTGTGGTCAAGCTTGCCGGAGGGCAGGACTCAGAAATCCATGCCACCCATGCCGCCCATGCCGCCACCGGCGGGCATGGCGGGCTCTTCCTTCTTCGGCGCTTCGGCGACCATGGCTTCCGTGGTGATGACCAGGCCGGCGATCGACGCGGCGTTCTGCAGCGCGGTGCGCGTGACCTTGGTCGGGTCGAGGATGCCGAGTTCGACCATGTCGCCGAACTGGCCGGTGGCCGCGTTGTAGCCGAAGTTGCCCTTGCCCTCGGCGACCTTGTTGAGGATGACCGAGGCTTCCTCGCCGGCGTTGGTGACGATCTCGCGCAGCGGCGCTTCCATCGCGCGGCGCGCGATCACGATACCGTGCTCCTGATCCTCGTTGTCGCTCTTGAGCTTGGCGATGCCCGCGAGCGCGCGCACCAGCGCCACGCCGCCGCCCGGCACCACGCCTTC
>WBZR01000607.1_pt2 | contig 29429 bp, 26 predicted proteins | sample 5204231 | NCBI WGS metagenome assembly WBZR01 (sample SAMN12412403, study PRJNA552823) | activated sludge metagenome | isolation source: activated sludge from anammox sidestream of wastewater treatment plant... | place: USA: Virginia | collected 2017-08
CGCCGGCTCCACGCCTTCGAGCTGCATCACCCCCTCGCGGTAGGTCTGCTGGCAGTCGATCAGCACGAGGGCCGATTTGGAAAGCGGGGCCGGCGTGGTCTGCATTGCAAGCAGCGAGCGGAGGGTCGGGCGGGCATCGGTCATTGACGGGGGGTCCTTGTCGCGGAGCAGAGAAGAGGGGGGGCTTGAACGAAAACAGCGCGGCCTTGCGGCCGCGCTGCATCGAGGGAACCGGATCGACGGCCTGGCCGGGCCGCAGCGATCCTTAGAAGAAGCCCAGAGCTTTCGGGCTGTAGGAGACCAGCATGTTCTTGGTCTGCTGGTAGTGATCGAGCATCATCTTGTGCGTCTCGCGACCGATGCCCGATTGCTTGTAGCCACCGAACGCGGCGTGGGCCGGGTAGAGATGGTAGCAATTGGTCCACACGCGGCCCGCCTGGATGGCGCGGCCGAAGCGGTAGGCGCGCGTGCCGTTGCGGGTCCACACGCCCGAGCCGAGGCCGTAGAGCGTGTCGTTGGCGATGGCGAGCGCTTCCTCGTCGTCCTTGAACTTCGTGACCGAGACGACCGGCCCGAAGATCTCTTCCTGGAAGACGCGCATCTTGTTGTTGCCTTCGAGGATCGTCGGCTTCACGTAATAGCCCTCGGCCGCTTCGCCATCGAGGATGCTACGCTCGCCGCCCGTCAGCACTCTAGCCCCTTCGTCCCGGCCGATCTTGACGTAGGAGAGGATCTTCTCGAGCTGGTCGTTCGAGGCCTGTGCGCCGATCATGGTCGAGAAATCGAGCGGATGGCCTTGCTTGATGGCCTCGACGCGCTTCACCGCGCGCTCCATGAAGCGATCGTAGATGCTCTCATGCACGAGCGCGCGCGAGGGGCAGGTGCAGACCTCGCCCTGGTTCAGCGCGAACATCGCGAAGCCTTCGAGCGCCTTGTCGAAGAAGTCGTCGTCGTGATCGGCGACGTCGGCGAAGAAGATGTTCGGGCTCTTGCCGCCGAGCTCGACCGTGCTCGGGATGATATTCTCCGACGCGTACTGCATGATGAGACGGCCGGTCGTCGTTTCGCCCGTGAAGGCGATTTTGGCGATGCGCTTGTTCTGGGCCAGCGGCTTGCCGGCCTCGATGCCGAAGCCGTTGACGACGTTGAGCACGCCCGGCGGCAGCAGGTCGCCGACGAGGTCCATCAGCACCATGATGCTCATCGGCGTCTGCTCGGCGGGCTTCAGCACGATGCAGTTGCCGGCGGCGAGGGCCGGAGCGAGCTTCCAGCAGGCCATCAGCAGCGGGAAGTTCCAGGGAATGATCTGGCCGACGACGCCGAGCGGCTCGTGGAAGTGATAGGCGACGGTGTCGTGGTCGATCTCGGAGATCGCGCCTTCCTGCGCGCGCAGGCAGCCTGCGAAATAGCGGAAGTGGTCGATGGCGAGCGGGATGTCGGCGGCGGTCGTCTCACGGATCGGCTTGCCGTTGTCGAGCGTCTCGACCATGGCGATCAGCTTGAGGTTCGCCTCCATCTTGTCGGCGATCTTGAGCAGGATCTGCGCGCGCGCGGCCGGAGCGGTGTTGCCCCACGCGACGCGGGCCTTGTGCGCCGCGTCGAGCGCGAGCTCGATGTCCTCGGCCGAGGAGCGGGCGATGTCGCAGAGCGGCTTGCCGGTGACCGGGGTCAGGTTGGTGAAGTACTGGCCTTTGACCGGGGCCACCCACTGGCCGCCGATGAAGTTGTCGTAGCGCGGACGAATGCGGATCTGCTGGGAGACTTCGTTCAGGGCCTGTTGAATCATCAGGTTTTCCTCCTTGAGGGGTAGCAATCCCAGGTGAGCGCCGGGTGCGCGTCCTGGTTGTTCTTCGATTTCGGGTGACGTGCTGTTTAATTAGTAAGGTGGCCAGGGCGCGTCTATTCGCCAAAGGTCCTAGGTCTTTCGCGGAGGGATGGTAGCGCGAATTAAAAGTGGCCCCAAGCCCGAAAAAGGCGCTCGAGAATACGGCCCTCATCGCGCGGCTAAGCCCGCGGCCCGGCGGCACGGGTCAGGGCAAAGGGCATGGGCAATCGCGAAAATGTGACCGCCGCACGGCGGGCAGCGGCCGCATGGAAGGCCGGCGGCGCGAGGCGACCGCGCGTCCGGCTATCGCGCCGCGTTCAGCCGCTCGAAGCCGGCCGCGAGATCGGCGGTGAGATCGCCGACGTCGTCGAGCCCGATGTGGAGCCTCAGGGCCGGACCCTCGGCGGTCCACTCGGTCGCCGTGCGGTAGCGCTTGGGGTTGAACGGAACGATGAGGCTTTCGTAGCCGCCCCACGAATAGCCCATGCCGAACAGCGAAAGCCCGTCGAGCATCGCCGCGAGCGCATTGCGCGGCGTGGGCTTGAGGATGATCGAGAACAATCCCGACGCGCCGGTGTACTGGGCCTTCCACAGCGCATGCCCCGGATCGCCCGGCAGCGCCGGGTGCAGCACCCGCTCCACCTCGGGGCGGGCCGCGAGCCAGCGCGCCACCTCGAGTGCCGAGCGCTGATGACGGCCGAGCCGCACCGCGAGCGTCCTGAGCCCGCGCAGGCCGAGATATGTCTCCTCCGATCCCGGACATGCCCCGAGCGTCGCGCGCGCCTCCTCGACGAGCTTGGCGGTGCGGGCGTTGGCGGTGATCGCCCCCAGCATCGCGTCCGCATGTCCGACGATATATTTCGTGCAGGCGTTGATCGACACGTCGACGCCGTGCTCGATCGGCCGAAAGTAAAGCCCGGTCGCCCACGTATTGTCCATGAGCACGGCCGCGTCCCGCGCGCGCGCGGCCTTGGCGATGGCGCCGACGTCCTGCATCTCGAACGTGAGCGAGCCGGGGCTTTCGAGGAACACGACGCGCGTCTCGTCGCGCATCAGGTCGGCGATGCCGGCGCCGATGAGCGGGTCGTAGTAGGTCGTCGCCACGCCGAGGCGCGCCAGGATGGTGTCGCAGAATTTGCGCGTCGGCTGATAGACGCTGTCCACCATCAGCACATGATCGCCGGCCTTGACGAAGGCGAGGATGGCGGTCGTCACGGCCTGATAGCCCGAGGCGGTGAGCAGCGTGCGCGCCCCCCCTTCGAGCCTCGCGATCGCATCCTCGAGCGCGGCGGTGGTCGGCGTGCCGTGCCGTCCGTAGCGGAACGGCTGCTCGTCGTAGGCTTCGAGCGCATCGAGCGTCGGGAAGAGCACGGTCGAGCCGCGGTACGCCGGAGGGTTGACGAACCCGTGCTGCCGCGCCGGATCGCGGCCGTCATGCAGGATGGCCGTCTCCCGGTGGCGGGTCTCGGCCGCGCCCGTCTTCGGTGTCGTCATGGGATCGCAATCCTTGGCCTGGAGGACGCGGGCCGCCCCTGCGCCTGAAGCGCCCTTTGACGCAACTTCCAACGCCGGTCAAGGGGTTGACCCTGGGAGCGCAACGGGGGATGTCTGACCACCCCGGAGGGCGGGGATCGCGGTCCGCCGCAGGTTTGGAGCCACTGCGCTGTGATGGCGGGCGCGCGGGTGGTGCAGGGGGCGCCGGTACGCCGGTACGGCGGTACAAGGCGGCGCCGGTACGAAGGGGCGGCGGCAGAGGGACCATGCGCGGGGGCGCCACGCACCGGCAGCGCCGTGACGTGCCGCCGGTGAAATTTGTTCTCGGGACGGAGGCCGCTGGCCGTGAGGGTTGATCGCCGAAGGCCGAAGCGTCGTCCGCTGCATGGCGGCGGCGCGCGCGCCGTCCAGGCCCTGGTGGCCGTGGCCGCCCTGCTCGCCGGCCTTGCGCTGGCGACCGCCGGGACGCGCGCCGCCACCCTCGACGACGTGCGCGCGCGCGGCCACCTCGTCTGCGGCGTGACGGACGGCATGCCGGGGTTCGCGGCCGTCGGGGCCGACGGCACCTGGGCGGGCCTCGACATCGATTTCTGCGGCGCCGTCGCCGCCGCCGTGCTCGGCGATAAGGACGCCGTCAGGTATCGCGTCGTCACCGCCGGGAACCGCTATCAGGTTCTGGCCGCCGGCGAGGTGGACCTGCTGCCCCACGCAGGCGGACGCAGCCTGTCGCGCGATACCGAGCTCGGCGTTCGCTACACGGACACTCTGTTCCATGACGGCCAGGGCTTCCTGATCAGGCGCGGCTACGCGGTTGCCAGCATTTTCGAGCTCTCCGGCGCCTCGGTGTGCGTGATGGCGGGCACCAGCGCGGAGCAGGCGGTCGAGACGTTCTTCCAGGACCGGCGGATGCGGGTCCAGATCGTTCCCGCCGAGCATTGGAGCGATGCCGTGAAAGCCTATACGGGCGCGGCCTGCACGGTGCTGACGGGCGACATCACTCAGCTCGCCGCGGAGCGCAGCCGGCTCGCCCGGCCGGGTGATCACGTCATCATGCCTGAGCTGGTCAGCAAGGAGATGCTGGGACCCGTCATTCGCCAGGGCGACGAGCAGTGGCACTCCATCGTGCGCTGGACGCTGGCGGCTTTGATCGCGGCCGAGGAGCTCGGCATCACGTGGGAGAACGTCGACAGCCTTCGCGGCTCCACGAATATCGACATCCGCCGCTTCCTCGGCCTCGAAGCCGACCTCGGGCAAGCCATGGGCCTTTCGCGCGACTGGAGCTATCGGATCGTTCGCCAGGTCGGCAGCTACGCCAATCTGTTCGATCGCAACCTGGGCCTGAAGACGCCGTTGGCGCTCGAGCGCGGACTGAACAATCTGTGGTCGCGCGGCGGGTTGCTTTCGGCAGGTCCGCTCAGGTGACACGAGGCGCCGGGCGATGAGGGAGAGCGCCGCAAGGTGATCGCGATCGTCACACCCGCGATAGGGGGCGCCGCCGGCGTTATCGAGATCGGCGGTCTTCCGGCGATCCTCGTCTTGCTTGCGCCGTTCGCCCTTCTTCTGATCGTGATCGCACGCCTCGCCCGCCGCTCGGAAGTATCCGGCCCTGCGCCGCAGGCCAGAGGTGCGCCGCAGGCCAGAGGTGCGCCGCAGGCGCGATCTGAGCTGCAGCCGGCGCCGGGCCCCCAGGGGGTATCCGACACGTCCGGCGTCGACGCGGCCGGGACGGTCGCCGCAGCACCGGCCCCCGTCGGCACGCCCCGGGATGACACGGCCCCGGTCGACTGGGCCGGGCGGATCCGCGTCGCCGAGGCGGACAACGATCAGGCCGCGCTCGCCCGCCTGTGCCTGTCGGCGTGGCGCGCCGGGATCTCGCAGGGGCGCTCCGATGCCGGAGCGGAAACATATCTCCGCAAGGCCGTGCGCGCGGCCGCCACCAGCCGGACCGCGGAGGTGGAGGCGGAAGCCCGGCTGGCGCTGGCGGAGCTGGCGCGCGCGGCCGGCGACCTGACGACGGCCTGCGAGCACTGGCAGCTTGCCCGCGCCCTGTTCCACGCTCTCGACGCGCCCGCCCGCCGCGACGAGACCGAGACGCTCATGCGCAATCACGGATGTCCGACCGATTGGGTCCTGAATGATTTTTGACGGGGCAGCAGGCAGCGGGCAGGGACCGGCAGACACGAGAGGCCACAGACGATCGGCTCGCGACGTGGCCACGGTCGCCACATCCCTGCCTGCTGCCCGCTGCCTGCTGCCCGCTGCCCCTCTCCTCTAATTCATCACCAGCTCGACCTGCGCCGTCTCGCCGTTTGCGAGCGTGATGTCGCGCTGGAACTGGCGGCCCTGCGATTTGGCGATCACCGTATAGTTGCCGGGCGCGAGGATGTGCGTCGGCAGCGCCCCGACGCTTTCCTTGATCTCGTCGCCCTGCGGGCTCTGGATCGTCCACTGTGTGTCCGGCAGTGCTTCCCCGCCCGGACGTTGCACGAGCTTGAAGGTGGCCTTGGCCGCCGAATGCGTGACGATGGCCTCGGTGAGCTTGCCGGCCTCGACCGTGACGTCGCTCTCGACCACGGCGTTGCAGTCTCCGTAGGTGGAGACGATGTGATAGATGCCGGCGTTGAGGCGGATGGTGAGGTTGGGCCGTGTCGCCGAAAGCAGGAGCTTGCGGGTGTCGGTCTGGTCGCGGTCGGAGTAGATCGCATAGCTCACCGCGTTGTTGGCCGCTTCCGCGCCCGCGACCAGCGCCTTGACGCGCAGCCCTCCGGCGTTCAGCACGAACTCTTCGGTGGCGGGCTTCGCGTCGCCGCCTTTGACCACGATGCGGCGCGTGATGTGGGCACGCCCCAGCGAGGCGTTGACCAGATAGTCGCCGGCCCTGAGCTTGAAGACGGGGCGCGCGTCGCGCTTGGTGGTGATGAGCGTGCTGCGCGAGGCATCGCCCGGCGGGTGCCAGTAGACGCGCCAGACGAGGCCGTCCTCGATCTCCTCGCCGTCGGCCGTGAGGCGCGCCACCATGTGCACCTCGGCTGTTTCCACGGCCTGCTCGTCGCCGGCCTCCTTCCGCGTCTCCGCCGATTGAGGCGCGTGGCTCCGCTCGATGCCCATCAGCCAATCGGCCGGCGATTGGGCGCCCGCGGGCCCGGCCGGAGCCACGGCGAGCGCCAGCAGGGCCCCGGTCAGCCCCCGTCTACGTCTGTCGGCCCGTTGGCGTCTGTTGGATTGTGGAGCCACGATCATGGTGCGGAGCTGAGCGGTTGACTGAGATTCGTCGTGCGCTGGGATGTCGCCGCCAGACCATGGTCTTAGTGTGGCGCATTGCTCCGCGAGGCGGGTTTCACCCCCTGAAATTACGCCTGGAATCAGGCCAGAAATCAGGGATCGCCTACGGTAAGCTGCGGGCGCTCGCCGGATTTGAGCTCGAACGCCTGACCTGCGGGCGACGCCGCGCTGTCGCTGATGAGCCGATAGCGCCCGGGCGCGAGCCGCACCCGGTCGGCACCGCTGCGGCCGGCGTGCATGACCGTCCGGCCGCTGCTGTCGGTGATGCGCCAGTGCCGTCCCGTCGCGGGCGCGGCGTCGACCGCGACCTCGCCCTGCTCGAGCTTGAGCTGCACGGTGCCGCCGCGGCTGCTCGTGAGATCGACCACGCCGAGCGATTTGACGTTGGTGCCCATGACCTTGGCTTCCACCCTGTAGCGCGCCGGCGGGAGCCGGAAGGTCCCGGTGGCGCCATAGACGCGCGCGAGCTCGACGTGCCCGTCCTCGCTCAGGAGACGGAGCACGATCGCCTCTTCCGCATCGGGTTCGGATGCGATCGGCGCGGGCCTCGCGGTCACGGTGATGGCGACGAGAGCGAGCGTCGCCACATGCCGGATGGTGGCCCCGCTGCCGAGCGCGATGCGGTCGCGCGCCTCTGCCGCGCCTGAGCGCGCGGCCACATAGTAGGTCCCCGCCGGCAAGGTGAAGACGGCCTTGGGATCGGCCGAGCGCGCGATCTCGCGCCGGCCCTGGGGCGCGTCGGGGTCATCCTCCTCGATCGTGTAAATAACGTCCTGGAGCGCGTCCCCGCCGGATGCGGCGACCGCGCTAAGCTCGAGCCGCCCCGTGCCGAGCATCGGGCTCAGGTCGGCACCGGCGCCCGCGGCAAGCGTCACCTCCGAGGTTCGGCTCGCAAGGCCATCCTCCACGCGCACCGCATAGCTCCCGGCCGGAAGCACGAGGTCGCCGGCGCGGTCGCGTCCGATCCACACCGGCCGTTGCCTGTCGCCGTCCTTGGCGAACACCGTGAGCAGCGGCTCGGAAGGTGCTGCGCTGTCCGGGCCGGTCTCCGCCTTGAGGCTCAGCACGCCGGCATCGAGCGAAAGCGTGCCGCCCGTCGGGCCGTCCGGCTTGACCTCGACGGTTTTGCGCACCGTCGCCTGTCCGAGCCTCGCCGCGACCACATAGGAGCCCGGATCGAGATCGACCGAAAGCGTCGGCGTGTGGGCCGTGGCGATGGGAGCATCGGGCGCGTCTTGCTTCGCCACCGTCCAGTCGAGCGCGGCCGCGAGCGGCGTCCCGTCGGGCGTGAGCGCGGCTGAGAGCCTGAGCCCCGGCGCGCCGGCGGGGGCCGGCGGCGTCGCGGCCTTCGGCGCCGGGACCGCGAGGCCCGTTGCCGGGTCGACTCGCTCGAGGTGGGCGAGCCTCAGCGTCTCGGTGATCGCATCGGCGAGCTCGGCCGAGGTCCGGGCCTCGAACGATTTGCCGCCCGTCGCCGCGCCGACGCAGGCGAGGCGCTTGGCGTCCGCCGGATCGAGCCCGAAGCTGATCAGGAACACGCGAAGGTTAGGGTTGGCGGCCGCGATGTCGGCCGCCGCGGCGCACGGATCCTGCGCGCAGTTGTCGACACCGTCGTGGATGGCGATGACGCTGCCGCCCGTGCCCGCCGGGATCTGCCGGGCGGCGTCCCGGAGCGCGAGCGACAGCGGCCCCTTGCCCTTGGGATTGAGCTTGTCGACGAGGGCGAGGATGCGTTCCGGCGGCCCCGCTTCCGGCGCCGCCAGCACCTCGACGTCGCTGCAGTCGGCGCGCCGGCGCTGGCCGAACGACATGAGGCCGAGCCGCACCCTGGGCGACAGCGTGGAGAGCGATTGGCGCAAGGCCTGCCGCGCGAGATCGAATTTCGACGGGCGCTCGCTGCCGATGGGGCCCCACATGGAGCCCGACCCGTCGAGGACCACGATCGCCGGTCCGTCGGAGCCTGCCTCGGCCGCAACGGCGGGCCCGGCGGAGATCAGGAAGGCCGCGAGCGCGAGCCGGAGCAGGACTGAGGGGCGGCGGGAGGGCATCGGCTCGAGGATCCGGTTCCTGATCGGCGACGTGGAGATTGTAACAGCGCGGCCTTTGCGTTAGCGAGGCCGGCAAAATCTCATGTCATGGGAAGATGCGCAATGAATGACACCGTTCTCCACGCCCTCGAAACGCGACGCTCGGTGAAGCCCGACCGCCTCGCGGCGCCGGCCCCGACGGGAGCCGAGCTCGACCGGATCCTCGCCATCGCCGCCCGCGTTCCCGATCACAAGAAGCTGGTGCCCTGGCGCTTCATCGTCTTCGAGGGCGAGGCCCGCGCCGCCGCCGGCGAGATTTTCGCCGCCGCCTGCGAGGCCGAGGAGAAGGAGCCGCCCTCCCACGTCCGTCTCGAGACGGAGCGCGCCCGCTTCCTGCGGGCGCCGCTGGTGGTGGCCGTCGTCTCGCGCATCATCAACCGCCCCGGAACGCCCGAGTGGGAGCAGATCCTGTCGGCCGGCGCGGCGGCGTTCAATCTCTGCCTTGCGGCGAACGCCTCGGGCTATGGCACCAACTGGGTCACCGAATGGATCGCCTATAGCCCGTTCGTGCGGGGAAAGCTCGGCCTCGGCGAGAACGAGCGCATCGCCGCTTTCGTCCACATCGGCACGCCGCGCGAGAAGCCAGAGGAGCGCGAGCGCCCGAGCCTGTCGGCCATCGTCACCCGCTGGACACCCTAGAGGCCTCCCTGGGGACAAATTCCGGACTCGAATGACGGGCGGGCACGCCTTCGGGAGCGCCCTGTCGGGCGGTCTCGTCGCAGCCGCAACCGAAGCGCTGCGAATCAGCCTGATGCTCACCCTTGTATAGGCCGATTCGGCGTGAGAGCCCCCGCGTCGCAGCTCGACGCGCGTAACACACTGAAAAGAAATAATAAAATTTTACGCTCGCACGCATTGGGCGCGCCGCCGGCTCGTGTCATAGATTGCACTCGGGAGTGGGATCGGTCGTATGATCCAAGGCTCGAGGTTCGCGTTTGATTCCAATGGACTTTGCGTTTGCCGCCCCGGCCGGGGAAGCCGTTGTTCGAGGGATGAATGCCGATACGCCCGTCGCGCCTTGAACGGATGCCGGACAGCGAGCTGTTGCGCACGCGGTTCTGCGATCTGCCGCTGCAATTGAAGGGATCGGTGATCGCCGAGCGCGCCAAGCGCGTCTTCGACGAATTAACCGCGCGCGGCATTCGCTTTCGTCCGACGATCTGGATCGCCGAAGAATGGTATAACCCGGACGGAGTGGTCGGCTTTGCCGTCCCGTTCTACCTTCTGCACCCGCGACTGATCCGCCTTGAGCGCAAGATGATGCTCGAGGCGGAAGGCGCATCCCTGAATGAAGCGATGAGCATCCTGCGCCACGAGACCGGCCACGCCATTGACGAGGCCTTCCGGCTGAGCGAAATGCGCGCCTACCGCCAGGTGTTCGGCTCGCCGCAGCGCGCCTATCCGACCAACTATGTCGCCGACCCCGACAGCCGCGATTTCGTTCAGCATCTCAACGCGTGGTATGCGCAGTCCCACCCGGTCGAGGATTTCGCCGAGACCTTCGCCGTATGGCTGAAGTCGGAGAGGAGCTGGCGGCGAACATACCGCGATTGGCCCGCCATCGAGAAGCTGCGCACGGTCGATGCCTGGATGCGCGAGCGGCGGGGCGTGGAGCCCGAGATCAAGCCGAAGCGCATGGCCAACGAGCTCAAGGAGTCCGCCCGCACGCTCGCCGAGCACTATGACGAGAAGCGCAAGTTCTACGCCATCGACGCCGAGGACGAGTTCGACGGCGCCTTGCAGCGCATCTTCGGGGAGAAGGGCGGCAGCCGGCGCAAGCGCTGGAACGTGTCGGCCGCACGCCTCCTCGCCTCGCATCGCACCCGCCTGCGCCGGCGCACCGCCAAGCCTCTCGGCGTCCCCGCCTACGTCGTCGACCAGGTGCTCCGCCAGCTCGTGCACCGCGCCCGCATCCTGAAGCTGCGGCAGGCGCGGCCGGAAGCCGAAACGGTCGCCAAAGTCTCGAGGCTGGTCTCCCGCGCAACCGTTGCGATCCTTCACAACCGGCCGCGGATGCCGCTATGAACATGACCGTCGTCCGCAAGCCCAGGAAGAGGCTTTCCGTCGTCCTCCTGACCGACGAGCGCCTGGTGCCGGCCGGCGAGCTTTCGGATTACAGCGAGAAGCAGCGCCTGCTGCGCAAGGCCGAGTTCGACGTCAAGCGCGCCGTCGAGACGCTGGGCCACCAGTTCATCGCCGTCGGGCTGTCGAACGACCTGTCGACGCTGCGCGGCGCGATCGATGCGCACAGGCCCGACATCGTCTTCAATCTGGCGGAGGACTTCGGCGGCATCAGCCATTTCGATCAGCACGTCGTGAGCTTCCTCGAGCTGCTGCGCCAGCCCTACACGGGCTGCAATCCGCGCGGCCTCACCATCGCCCGCGACAAGGCGCTCACCAAGAAGATCCTGGCCTTCGACGGCCTCAAGGTGCCCGAGTTCGCCATCTTCCCGATGCGCCGCACGACGAAGCGGCCGAGCACGCTCGGTTTCCCGCTATTCGTCAAGTCGCTGACGGAGGAAGGGTCGATCGGCATCTCGGGGGCCTCCGTCGTCTACGACGACGTGAAGCTGATGGAGCGTGTCGACTACATCCACCGCACGGCGGGAACGGCCGCGCTCGCCGAGCAGTTCATCGAGGGGCGCGAGATCTACGTCGGCGTCATGGGCAACGAGCGCGTCACCGTGCTGCCGCCCTGGGAGTTCTTCGTCGAGAACCGGCGCGAGGGCGCCCCCTTGATCGCGACCGGGCGCGGCAAATGGGACCCGAGCTATCAGGACCAGGCGGGCGTCATGACGGGGCCGGCCGAGATCAACGAGAAGCTCGCCACCAAGCTCGAGAAGCTGTCGCGCGAGATCTACCGGCTCCTCGGGCTCAGCGGCTATGCGCGCCTGGATTTCCGTGTCACGGAGTCCGAGGATGCCTATCTCCTCGAAGCCAACCCCAATCCGCAGATCGCCGCGGACGAGGACTTCGCGAGCTCGGCCGAGCACGCCGGCATCGCCTATCCCGATCTCATCGACCGTATCATCCGCTATGGCATGATCTACAATTCGGGGCGGATGATCTTCTGAGGGCGTCGCCAATCCGTGGTCGAGCCGCCTCAATAGCGGAACTGCTCGGCGAGGATGCGCTCGTCGAGATTGTGCCCCGGATCGAACATCATGAAGAGATCGATGGTGCGCGCCTGCTCGATCTCGACGCGGACCACGTTGCGCTGCTCGTGCGCGTCGGCGACCGCGCTCACGGGGCGTTTCTCGTACTCGAGGGCGGCGATGCCGATGCGAGCCCTGTTGGGCAGCAGCGCCCCGCGCCAGCGGCGTGGCCGGAACGGGCTGATGGGCGTCAGCGCCAGGAGTGGTGCGTTGATCGGCAGGATCGGCCCGTGCGCCGAGAGGTTGTAGGCCGTCGACCCGGCCGGCGTCGCCACCAGCACGCCGTCGCAGATCAACTCCTCCATGCGCACCGTCCCGTCGATCGAGATCCTGAGCTTGGCGGCCTGGAAGGTCTCGCGGAAGAGGGACACCTCGTTGATGGCGAGCGACTTGCTGGCCTTGCCCTGCGCATCGTAGGCGACCATGGCCAGGGGGTGCACGCGGCTGATCTCGGCATTCGCCAGCCGCTCGAGCAGCCCGTCCTCGCGGTACTCGTTCATGAGGAAGCCGACCGATCCCCGGTTCATGCCGTAGATCGGGATGCGGTCGTTCATGTAGCGGTGCAGCGTCTGCAGCATGAGCCCGTCGCCGCCGAGCGCGACGATGGCATCCGCCTCGCGGGCGTCCACCGATCCATAGCGTTCGGAGAGCCGCGCCAGCGCCTCGCGCGCCTCGGGGACTTCGCTCGCCACGAAGGCGATCTTCTCGAATTTGCTTTTCGGTTTGGCCATGACGGATGGGTGAGGGCCGCGTGACGCAGCGGTTGGGATTGGGGCGGGTCGGCGCTATCGTGCCGGGAGCCGGAGACTCTCGAAACCGGAACCGGAGGCTCGCTTACTTGCAGGAAAACGACAAGGCCGTTCTCGTCTACGCGACGTTTCCCTCCCTCGAAACCGCCGAGGCCGAGGCTGCCCGGCTCGTCGACGCCGGCCTCGCCGCCTGCGTTAACATTCTTCCGGGCATGATCTCGATCTATGTCTGGAACGGGGAGCGCCACCGCGACGCCGAGGTGGTGATGATCGCCAAGACACGCCGCTCGCTAGCCGATCGGGTCGTCGCCGAGATGCGCACCCGCCACCCCTACGACAACCCGGCGCTTCTCGTCGTCTCCGTGGAGGGAGGCTCGGCCGACTACATCGGCTGGCTTCTCGCAGAGACGAGCGGGCCCGCGTCGGCGCCTGAGAAAGGTTCAGCGGGCGCCTGAGAGTTACCCGAGGATTACATGCGTCCGAGCGGGTGCTGGAAGAGGTTCTGCACCTGCCGGTAGGAGTGCGTGGTGCGGCTCGGGCGGTCGTGGGATTTTGCCGGCCGGGCGGCAGACGCCCGGACTTGCCTCGCGATTGCAGGATCGGCCACCACGCCCTCCGTATCGAACGACGAGGCCGCCGCGCTGGGCTCGATCTGCAACGCGTCCGCGTCCGTCTCGAGCGCTGCCGTGCGCGCAAGTCCCTTGGCCCGCGGCGCCGCGCCGGTCCCCTGCGCCCAGCCCGACGAAAGCTCCTCGGCGTCGTCGTCGGGGATCGGACCGCCGATGCCCATCCGCCCGTAAGGCATCGGGGGACGGTCTCGCGCTTCCGCCACGACGGGCGACCAGGCGTCCTCGCTCCCGGGAGCAAATGCGTCGCCGGCCCGGTCGGCCTCGGCCACCAGCGTGGAGGGCAGGCAGCGCCCGTTCGCCGTCAGGCTCTGGCCGCGGGGACACGACGTGCCGCAGACCGCCGAGGTCTGAGACCGGATGAGCGAGAGCATGAACACGTCCGGCTCCCGTGTCGGCAGTGAGGCGTTGACACGGTCCATGAAGTGCAGGATCGCGCGCTTCGACCCGCCGCCCCACACGCCGTCGATCTCGCCGTGATAGCAGCCGACGCGCTGCAACTCGCTTTGGATGTCCTGCGTGAGCGCCAGGCGCGAAGCGGGCGCCGCGGGGGTGGATGCGACGGCCGCCCCCGGCGCGCGAATGATGGCGCTCTTCCACTCGGCCAGCGTGATCGGTTGCGGGGCGGGCGGTGTCGGCGCTTCGCGCGCATCCGGCGCCGACAGCTTCTGCGCCAGATAGTCGAGCACCGAGGAGGGGGCCATCCGCGAGGGCGGCGGAGACGCAATCGCCCCGGCGAAGAGCGGCGTGCCCGGCGAGAACGCGCCGACGCGCGAGCCGAACTCGGGAGTCTCTGAGGCCACCACCACGACCGGGGCGCTTCCGGGCACGGACTGCCCGGAGATCGCGACAGGGGCCGGAGCGGGATCGTCGGCTTGGCCGGGCTGGAAGGCGTCGAACCCGAAGGCGAGCCCCGCAAGAAGGACGGGATAGCTGATGTACCACCGCATGACAGGACGCTCCGAACACATGCGCAAGATGGCGCAGATCGGCATTCGGTTGGGCGCGACGCGTTGAAGTGAGCCACGCACGCCAGCCGCTTCGATGGAGAAAGACATAGCAAATCTGCGCGCGCCCGGCCACGTGGAATGAGCTGCGATCGCCTCTGACCCACAGGTGCGTGAACGACGGATTTACCCTGAATGACGCGCGTGCATCGCGCCGATGCCTTGTGGATTTCGTCCGCGCGCTTGCGGATAAGCGGTGCAAAACGAGCGCAGCATGTGTGGACGATTCCATCGTGCAAGTTCGCCACACGTGATGCGCATCTGCAGCGCTGTCGTGGTGAATTTTCTTAGCGAGCTGATTCCCTTAACAAAAGGTAGTGACCTCTCGCGAGAATCGCATAAGCCTGAACGTGAGGGATGTGTCTTGCGTGATTTTGCTCATGTGCGCTTCAGTTTTGCACATCGGGACCGAGCGGCGGTGCCGGCTTGTGCATAAACGAGAGAGACATGGGCAGGCCCAGTCCAGTTGTGTCCGCCGGGGGCGGCGCAGGGAGTGTCCGATGGCCACGCTTTGGGAGCGGGGTCTAGCTCAACGGACAATCTGAGCGCTCTTTTCCGATCGACACGTGTCGGCGTCAGCGGCTGGCCGGTCTGTTCCCTCCAGACCCAAAGACACGAGACCCCGTATCGGCTGCCATCCGGGCAGCGCGCGCGGGCGCTCAATGGAGAGGGCAATGAAAATACGACATGCTATAGGCGTGTTCGGTATTATGGCGGCCGGCGTCCTACTCGCCGTATCGGCAGCCATGAACTGGCGCTTCGGATACAGTTTGGGACGCACCGAGCTGGACGGGATGATTTACGGCGCAGCCAGCGTCGCAGCGGACGGTCTCAAGGCGCTGATCCCGTTTTTCCTGTTTGCCGCAATTCGAAACAGGATGTGGTCGCAAGCCGCAGCCGCTGCCTTGGTCGGCATCGTGGTCACGGCCTATTCGCTGACCTCCGCGCTCGGTCACGCCGCGCTGAACCGGTTCGATACGGCCGGCCATCGCATGGTCGAGGCGCAGACCTATCAGGATCTGCGTGGAGACCTGAAGCGAGCCCAGGATCAGCTGTCCTGGATTCCGCAGCATCGTCCCGCGGCCGCCGTGCAAGGCGAGATCGAGGCATTGAAGAGCCAGCGCCCCTGGGCGTTCACGCAAGCCTGCACCAATATCACCGGCAAGCAGGGGCGCGATTTCTGTCAGAAATATCACGGCCTCCATGCCGAGATGGCCTCCGGCCAGCAGGCCGAGGCGCTTGAGGCCCGGATCGCAGAGATCCAGGGTAAGCTCGGCAAGACCGACGCCATGACGGTCATGGGAGAGGCGGATCCGCAGGCTGCGGTTCTGGCCAAGCTCTCCGGCGTCAGCGTCGACCAGGTGCAGATGGCGATGACGATCTTCATCGCGCTGCTCCTCGAGGTGGGCTCCGGCTTTGGCATGTACATTGCCTTCAGCCAGTGGCGCCTCTACGACCGTGAAGCCCCTGCCGCGCCGACGATGGCGGCGGTTCAGAGCACCGCTGCGGCAGCGGTGGCGGCCCCTCAACAGGCCGTGGCGATCAAAAAGCCGCGTTTCGGTGCCAACGACAATCGCTCGTTGCCATCGACAACCACCAAGCTGCTGGTCCCCGAGACGGACGTTCAGCGCTTCTATAAGGAGAGCGTCGAGAGCCAGGACGGCCACACGGTCTCCGCAACATCACTCTACGAAGCCTACTGCGTATGGTGTGAAGAACGGCAGAAGGAGCCTCTAGCACTCCCAACATTTGGTCGAGAGATTGCCGAGTTCGGAATTCAGAAAGTCAAGAAAAAGGACGGTGTGAGATACGTTGGAATCGCACTCAAATCCGATCTCGAGCTTGAGGAGGATAAGAAGCTGACGGCCTTCAACGCCGTGGCTGCCTAGAGATAGGCAACGGAATTCAGAAGGGCTCCCGCAAGGGAGCCCTTCTTCGTTTTGGGGGCGCCTTAAAAAGAAGGCGCCCTTTTTTTGTGCGCCGGCCATGTCGCAGAACGGCAACGGCCGACTGCCGATAGATGCGCTCCGGCTTCGCCCGCTGCGACTCTCCGCCGGCTTGCTGCTAGCATCGCCGCCGGCTGGGAGACCGCCTGCGCACCTTCTCCGTGCGGATGAGCGCAAGCGGCGCCGGCCCAACGGGGCGCTATTTTCATGGGAGTTTCAAATGTTTGAAGGTATTTGCGCAGGGGCCCGTAGGTCGCTGGCCGGTTGCGTGGCGCTTGCGGCTTTTGCAGGTGCCGTCGCGGCGGCGCCGTCGGGCGCGGCTGCCGAGGAGATCGTCATCACCATCACGAAGCTCCAGCCTCTCGACAAGGCCGATGAGCTCTCGTCCGGAGACTTCTTTGCCCGAATGAGGGTGGACGGCAAGGCGGCGTTCTCGCCGGTGCTGAGCGGCGATGGCGAGATGTCGCCGAACTGGCGGCTTACGCTTCCGGTCAAGCGCGGTGTGATCGCGGTCAACCTCGCGGTGATCGACAAGGACGTCAGCGTCGACGATCCGATCGACATCAACCGCGTTGCGAACAAGCGCGACCTGGATTTCACGGTCAACACCAGGACCGGCAAGATCGAGGGCTTCTCGGAGTCGTATAAGACCGGCCAGACCATCACGCGCGCCGGGACCGAGAACAAGAAAGCCCGCGTCTCCTTCACGGTCGAGGTGAAGAAGTGACGCCTCGGCCATAAACGAGCCCGTGCTCTTTCATGAGCAAGCGACGCTTCGGACCGGCAGGGTCCGAAGCGGTCAGCGCGGGCGTCCGCTGCACGGGACGCGCTGCACGTCCGTGCTGATCGACAGGTCGAACGGCGTGTCGCCCTCGCAGAGCCGCGCGCCGTCGAGCAGCACCGCCTCCGTTTCGACCCCCGCGAGCCGTGCGAGCGAGAGATCCGCGCCCTGCAGGCGCACGCGCACGAGCTTCGCGCCGTCGAGGTTGGTCTCGATCAGGCTCGCGCCCTTGAGCGACGAATCCGTGAAATCCGCGCGGCGCAGGTCCGACCGGTCGAAGGTCGCGTGGTTGAGGTCGCGTCCGCGCAGCGAAAGGCTCGTGGCGTCGGGATAGCCCGGGGCGTCCGGCACGAGATCCTCGTCCATGACGATCAGGTTGCGGCTGAAAAGGCTGGCCGGCCGCCGTGTCCAGTCATCCACCTGTCCCTCGAACAGGAGCGCCGTCGGCAGGAAGGCCCGCCGCCCGCGCGCCCCCGGCGGCAGGTCGCGCACGACGCTGCCGAGCGCCTGCACCGGCACCGGCGTCGCGATGGCGGTCACGGACCCGAGGCTGCGGTCGATCCATTCGCCGGGCACGGTCGCAACCGCCACCGAGAAGCCGAGCACGAGCGCGGCAGCGAGCCCCGCCGCAAACCGCCTGACGACGGTATCGCCCGCGAGCGTCTCATGGCCGGGATAGACCCTTTCGAGCCCTGCCAGGAAGTGTGACGTGCCGGCGACGATGAGAAGACAGGCCGCCACGTAGACGCGATGCCACCAGGTGATCTCGACGTCGTGGACGGGAAGATACGTGATCTGGAACGCGAGCAGGAGCCCGATCGGGACGAGCCGCAGGAATAGCCAGTCGATCGCCCGGAAGCCCGCCCGCACGACGGCGTTCGTCTCGGGTCCCGCCTCGAGTTGCGAGATATAATGACTATGGACGCGCAGCCGCGCCGGGTGCGTCAGCGGCAAGGCCTCCTGGCGCGCGAGCCCCGCATCGAGCGCCTTGAGCTTGCGGGCCAGGATGAGGTGCTGCAGCAGAACCCCCGCCGTAAGGACGATCAGCACGAGGGGACCGAACAGCACGAAGGAGCGGAGCGGCACGGCAACCTGCAGGATCGGCTGCGCGACCGGCGTGCCGAGCAGGAGGTCGCGATGCGTGATGCCGGCGAGCGCGATGAGGAAGTAGGCTTCGACGGCGATCAGGAGGATCCAGGCGTTGCGCGCCGATGCGCTCGTTGCGTTGACGTCCTGCAGCAGCAATTCCAGTTCGTCGCCGGGCGATAGGGCGGGCGTCGGGGCCATGGACCTATTGCCGAACATCGCGACGTTTCCCTAGGTTGCGGACGTGTCTTGGCCCAGACGTGTCTTGGCTCATCAATGTCCCATCCCGCAACGCGGACGCGCCTGGCGACGAGATCTTGAGGCTCCATCGAGGACGGAGATCGAAATCGCAAGCCCGGATCCCGCCGGCGGGCCGGCGGGGAAAGAGCCGATTGCAGGGTCGATTGGCCGGCCGTGCGGAACACAGAACGTTCTGCACGAAAGGCGGCCCGCCCTCAAGGCCGCGGTGGATGCGCCCCCGGTCGCGCCTCCGCGAGCCCCGCGATCTCGAGCGCGAACGCATAGTCGATCGCCGTCTCGCGCAGTCGCTCGAAGCGCCCCGAGGCGCCTCCGTGTCCCGCCTCCATGTTCGTCTTGAGCAGCACGAGGTTGTCGCTGGTATTCAGCCTGCGGATCTTGGCGATCCATTTGGCCGGCTCCCAATAGGTCACGCGCGGATCGGTGAGGCCGCCATAGGCGAAGATGTGCGGATAGGCTTTCGCCTCGACGTTGTCGTAGGGGCTGTACGAGCGGATGATCGCGAACTCTCGCTCGCTTTCGATCGGGTTGCCCCATTCCGGCCATTCGGGCGGCGTGAGCGGCAGCTCCTTGTCGAGCATGGTGTTGAGCACGTCGACGAACGGCACGTCGGCGATGATGCCGAGGAACAGGTCGGGCGCCATGTTGGCGACCACGCCCATCAGCATGCCGCCCGCCGAGCCACCGTTGGCGACGATGCGCCCGCGCCGTGTCAGTCCCTCCGCGACCAGATGCTCGCCCGCGGCGATGAAGTCGGTGAAGGTGTTGAGCTTGCGGTCGAGCTTGCCGTCCGTGTACCAGCGATAGCCCTTGTCCTTGCCGCCACGGATATGCGCGATGGCGAAGATGAAGCCGCGGTCCACGAGCGAGAGGCGCGCCGTCGAGAACGACGCCGGGATGGAGATGCCGTAGGAGCCGTAGCCATAGAGGAACAGCGGCGCCGAGCCGTCGAGGGGCGTGTCCTTGTGGTAGAGGATCGACACCGGCACCGTTTCGCCGTCCTTGGCCGGCGCAAGGAGCCGCCGGGTGACGTAGTCCGCCGGCCTATGGCCCGAGGGAATCTCCTGGCGTTTGCGGAGCGTGCGCGTGCGGCGCGCCATGTCGTAGTCGTACGTCTCGGCCGGCGTCGTCATTGACGAATAGGTGAAGCGCAGCGTCGTCGTGCGGAACTCATAGCCCTGGCTCACGCCGAGCGCATAGGCCTCCTCGTCGAAGGCGATGCGGTGCTCGCCCGAGACCTCGAGGAAGGCGCGGCCGGTTTCGGCGATGGGCGTGATGACGATGCGCGGCAAGCTGTCCTCGCGCTCGAGACGCACCAGGAAGCCCTCGTAGACCAGGACGTCGAGGATCAGCCGCCCCGGCTTGTGCGCCACGACCTCATGCCAGTCCGCGCGTCCCGGTGCGAGCACCGGCGCGGTGACGATGCGGAAGTCCTCGGCGTCCTCCGAGTTCGTGGTGATGACGAGGCGCGCCCCATCAGGGCCGGCATGAGGGCCGGCGTGAGGGCCGGCGTGATGGTCGACCTGATACTCGTGTCCGTGCTCGCGGGGCTCGACGAGCCGCAACCCGCTTTCCGGCGCGTCGGCATCGATCAGGTAGACCTCATTCGACTGGTGGTCGTGCGCATCGACGATCAGGAACTTGCCCGACAGCGTCTTGTCGAGAGCGACGTAATAGCCGCTGTCGGTTTCCTCGTAGACGAGCACGTCGTCCGCGACCGGGGTTCCGAGCCGGTGGCGGTAGACGAACCTCGGCCGGTGGTTGTCGTCGATACGGATGTAGAACAGCGTCCGGCTGTCGTTGGCCCATTGGATCTCGCCGCGCGTATCGGGGATCACGTCGGCGAGGTCCGTGCCCGTCGCGAGATCGCGGATGCGGATCGTGAACAGCTCCGATCCCTTGTCGTCGACGGCATAGGCGAGCCGTGTGTGGTCGGGGGAGTGCGCCGTGGCGCCGAGGTCCCAGTAGGCTTTTCCCTCGGCTTCCGCGTTGCCGTCGAGCAGGATCGCCTCGGAGCCGCCGTCGCGCGGGCGACGGCAGAGGCGCGGATACTGGCCGCCCGCGACGAAGTCCGAATAATACGCGAACGGACCGTCGGGTGAGGGGACCGAGGCGTCGTCCGGCTTGAGACGCCCCTTCATCTCAGCAAAGAGCGCCTCCTGCAGCGGCCCGGTCGCCGCGAGCGCGCCATCCGTATAGGCGTTCTCGGCCTCGAGATAGGCGCGGATCTCCGCGTCCAGCAGCGCCGGGTCGCGCATGACGTCCTGCCAGTTGGGCGCGCGCAGCCAGGCGTAGTCGTCCACGAGGGTGACGCCGTGATGGATGGTCGTGACCGGCCGGCGCGCGGCGAGCGGCGGCGAGGGGAGGCGGGTGCGGGGGGCGAAGCCGTGCATGGCGAAAACCTTCTCGAAGTTCGAACGGGCTCCGGCCATCGGGGGCGGAGCTTCGGGTGGCTGATGTCGGGCGGAATAGCTCGGCGCCTGGCCGGGGGTCCTGGGCGGCGTTCCGAAGTGCAGCGGAGGCTGCAATCGATGCACTCTGGCAGCCGGGAGGCAACGCTGCAATTGTGTCTCGGAGTTTGCAATCTTAGCGAAGGATTGAAGATACAAGCAAGCAGGGTGCGCCAATAGAGCCGACGGCAGCGGCCGGCGGAGTGCCGGCCGAAATCTTTCAAAACCTACGGCCCACGGAGCTGCGGCGAGAAAAACCGTATTCACTGCGTCGATTCAGCATCTTAACCGGTGCGGGTATTGCGGAGGAATTGACCGTCCCGGCATTGACATCGAACAGGGAATGATGTCCAAAGACGTCATCGGCCCAGGGCGCCCGCTTCACAACACACGTCAAGCGAGATGTCGGGATCATGTTGGGTTCAGCTTGAGGTTAGTAGAATAGAACTACATTAGCCTTGAGATTGACTTGTTCAGTTTTTGTTTTCGCCAGCCGCAGCGTAGCGGACTGCGAGGAAGGATCTGAGGATGGAAGACGCGCCCCAACCGGAGCTGGTCGAGCTGACGGCAAGGATCGTGTCCGCGTTCGTGAGCAACAATACGATCGGCGCGGAGAACTTGCCGCAGCTCATCAACGAGACCCATGCAGCATTGAGTCGCGCCACCGGCACCGTCGTCCAGCCCGAGCGCGAGGAGCTGAAGCCGAAGGTGCCGGTCAAGAAGTCCGTCATGCCCGACCACATCGTCTGTCTCGAGGACGGCAAGAAGTTCAAGTCGCTGAAGCGCCACTTGCGGACGCACTACAATCTGTCGCCCGAGGAATACCGCGAGAAGTGGGGCCTGCCCCACGACTATCCGATGGTGGCCCCGAATTACGCCCGCGCCCGCTCCGACCTCGCCAAGAAAATGGGCCTCGGCACGCGCCGCGAGAAATAAAACGGCGTCCCGAAAAGTGGGACCCGTCATGACGAAGCCATGCGTGCAGGAAAGCCCGATAAGAAGCACGCGGCTTCCGGAAAAGTAGGGACCGGTTTTCCGCGAAAAGATCTGGAGCGCACGGCCGCAAGGCCGTGCGCTTCGCTGTGTTGCGCTGCAGAAAGCGTGCGGACTTATCCTCGCCGTTCACCGCTCCGCTAGTTTCGATCTGGGTTATCCGCAAACGGAGCGTATGATCGCATCCGTGTTCGAGCGGCAAGCTCCATCGAAAGAGAGGATCCTCCATGAGCCTCCTGCCCGGCGTCGAGTATGCCAGTTCCCCCCGTGCCGATGGCGCGAGCTCTGCCGCGGCGCGGGACGCCGGCGGGCCCGGAGCGACCAGGGCCGCGGACCAGGGGCCGCCATCGGCAGCCGGGCGCGCCGAGGGACTGCGCCACCTTACGGGGAGCGAGGACCAACGCCTGCGCCGTCTGATCGAGGCTGCCATTGGCGAGATGTTCGGCGTTGCCTCGGCCGATCTCTCGGCGCCCTCGCGGGGCAAGGCTCCGGTCGCGCGCGCACGTCAGGCGGCCATGTACCTCGCGCACGTGTCCTGCCGATTGAACCTGACCGATGTCGGCGCGATCTTCGGCCGCGACCGCACCACCGTCGCCCATGCCTGCGCGGTGATCGAGGACCGCCGCGACGATCCCGTCTTCGACCGGGCGCTCGAGCTCATGGAATGGATCGTGCCCACGCTCGTGGGGCGCGACCTCCTGCACGCGCATCGCGACATCTGACGTTTCCTGGAGAGAGCAATGACCCATTCCGTGCGCCTTTCGCCGAACGCTTCCGCACGCCCGGGCCGCCAGCCCAAGGCGCGCTCACGGAGCCCGGCTCACGCGCGCCCCGGCCGCAATCTCGCGGAGAGCCCCATCGGATGGCTGTTCAGCCGGCGTGACAGCGAAGGCAATCCGCTGATCAGCGAGGAGCAGTTCAACGCCGGCGAGAGGCTGCGCGCCGATTTCTGGTATGCGCAGATGTCGCCGAACGTGACCCAGAGCTGGAGCCTCTCGGCCACCGCGGGCGGAGGCCGGCGCAGCGCGCCCGGCGCCGGTGTCGAGCTCGCCGACAATGTGGTCGCCGCCGGCGAGCGCGTCCGCCGTGCGCTCGCGGCCGTGGGCCCCGAGCTGTCGGGCATCCTGATCGACGTCTGCTGTCATCTGCGCGGTTTGGAGGATGCCGAGCGCCGCGCCGGATGGCCGCAGCGTTCGGCCAAGATCGTGCTCGGCATGGCGCTCGCCGCCCTCGCCCGGCACTATGGCTTTGCAAGGCCCGCCGCACCCGAGCCGCGCACGTCCCGCGTCCGGCATTGGGGAGCGGCCGGCTATCGCCCTGCTATCGATGGCGACGAGGGCCCGCCAGAGAACGGATAGGGTGAGCGGCGCCGCCTTTGGGCGTTCGCAGGGGCCTCGCACGCATGAGGCAAGAGAAATCAGGCCAGTGCTGCGCTGGCATCCGCACGGATGCGCGCCACCATCGACGCGAGCCCGTTCGAGCGCTGCGGCGTGAGGTGCTCCTTGAGGCCGAAGGCGGCGAACACCGTCTCCGGCTCGATCGCCAGGATCTCGCGCGCCGGCTTGTCCTGGTAGAGGGCGAGCAGAATGGCGACCAGGCCGCGCACGATGTGCGCATCGCTGTCGCCCGTGAAATGCAGCACCGGGCCCGCCCCGTTGTCGGCCGGGCGCGTCTCGCTGACGAGCCACACCTGGCTCGTGCACCCGCGGACCTTGGTGGCGTCCGTCCTGAGAGCCTCCGGAAACGGCGCCAGGCCACGCCCCAGCTCGATGATGTAGCGGTAGCGGTCCTCCCAATCGTCGAGGAGCTCAAAATCGGACTGGAGCCGGGCAATCGTCATCGAATGCAAATTCCTCGCGCGGCCGGGCTCGGCCGCGTCGTCATGCCGGGGATGAAGGATATATAATGGTTTCGGCGCCCGTGGGAACCGCCCGCGAGGCAGGTGCGGCGCACCGGTTCCGGACCTCCGTGGATCGGGCGAGCCCTATCGTGTGCCCTGCCAGCCGGTCGCGAGGAGCCGCGTCTCGTCGTCCCTCCCGAACGCCTCGCCGCTGATCATGGCTTCAACCATCGCGTCGATGGAGGCGATGCCGGCGCCGGTGGCGGTCTGGTAGCCCGTGGGCGCGGCGGTCTGCTTCGGCGTTTCGACATGCTGCGCGATGCGCCAGGCGCCGGTCGAGTCGCGGCATGCGAGGCCGGCGAAATCGTGGTCCGCCTCCGCGGTCCTGACCCGATATTCGCGGCAGACCGTATCGTCCGCGGTCCGGAACGACAGGACGGGCACGACGGAGGCGCGCGCGCGGTCGGATCGCGATTCCGTGCCGCTGGGGTTTGTCTCGAGGGCCTGCGCGAGGGTTGCGCCCGCGACGAGATGAGAGTCTCTGGCGACGATCAGCGACTCGGGTTGGCCGTCGCGGCCGGCCATCCAGCCGGCAGCCGCACCCGCGACGACGAGCGCCGCCACGCTCGCGGCCAGGGCCGGGGTCAGTCCGTCCGGCATGAGGGTCGCGACCGCTCTCTGCACGAGCGCGCCCAGCCGGCGTCCGAGCGGAAGATCGGCAACCCCGGCGTGGGCAGGAGGGCTGGCGCGGCGGATGGCGGCGATCAGGCGTTCGGGGACCGGCTCGCTCAGCGTCGGCCCGAAGACCGAGGCCAGCTCGTCGCGCGTCCGGGTGAAGGGCTCCATGCGCTGGCGCAGGAGGGGATCGTGCCGCAGCATCCGCTCAAGCGCCTGGCACTCCTCGGGCGTCAATTCGCCGTCGGCGTAAGCCATCAGGACTTCATCGGAAACTCGACTCATGGGGCTCTCACCGTGCTCGGCTTGAAAGAGGAACTGGCGGCGGCGATGCAGCGGCGGGAACATCCATCAAGGCCGCATAGAGAGCCTGACGGGCGCGTGACAAACGGCTCATGACGGTGCCGATGGGAATGTCGAGAATGCCTGCCGCCTCCTTGTAGGAAACGCCTTCGACGCACACCATTGCCACCAGCACCTGCTGGTCGGCCGGAAGCCGGGAGATGCCTTCGGTCACGGCGGCGAGAGTGAGGCGGCTCTCCGTGACCGCGCGGCCGTCCATGCCGACCAGATTCTCCACTTCGTCGAGCTGACGCTGGTCGCCCTGCGCGCGACGCCCGCGGTGATGGTCGACCCATATATTTTGCGCGATTCGGTACATCCAACTATCTAAACTCGTCCCGGGCTTCCATTGGTCCAGATGCGCGAGCGCGCGCTCGCACGTGTCCTGCACGAGGTCATCGGCCTTGTCTCTGTCGCCGGTCAACGCAAGGGCAAACCTGCGCAGACGCGGCAGTAGCTGGATCATCCGCGACTGGATCTCATCCACCACGGCCCCCCCTCCCGCGACTATTGGGTACAACGCGACGCCCAATTGATTATTCCTAAGCGCGGTGTTTTTGGGGCGCGTGTGGCTTTTTGGGGGCGTCGCGCTGTGGATCAGTCCAGCAGGCGTCCTTCGAGCTGGATGATGCAGCTGTCGATATTGTGCAGAATTTCCCCGGTTTTCTCGATGTCGCGTCGGAGCCCGGCGAGGTCGGGGAGGTTCTTTTTGCGGCCAAAAGCACCAAAGATGCGCCGGAGCGTGGCCAAGAGCCCGCGCTGGCGCGCCGTGCGCCGGGCCGCCTCCTCCGCGCGCGCCACGGTGCGGCGCGCGCGCAGCTCCTGGGCCGCGCTGCGGCGCTTCAGAAACGCCAGCTCCTTCTTCTTGTGGCGCAGCTCCTTGATCGCGGCCTTGGCCTCCGTCGCGGATTTCACCTCGACCAGAACCTCCGTGCCGATGATTCGTGCGAAACGCATCTCCCTCGGTTGCATGCCTCAGGCTCTCCCCCGAACATCCCGCCGGACCCTACACGCCGGCCGGCGGCGCGTCAGCAGGCGCACCGGAGCACGCCTGTCCCCCGCGCCCGCCCCGGGCTGGCCGCCGCCGCCAAAACCTTTTATGCAGGGGGATCCGATCCACGAGAGGCGACGCACGCGCGCATGACCCAGTCTTCCACCGAAACCCGGAGCCTCAGGGCGGCCATCATCCCCGTCACGCCGTTCCAGCAGAACTGCACGCTGCTGTGGGACGAGGCGACGAAGAGGGGCGCGGTCATCGATCCGGGCGGCGATCTCGACGACGTTCGCCGTGCTGTCGCCGAGGTCGGCATCGATGTCGAGAAGATCGTGCTGACGCATGGCCATATCGATCACGCGGGCGGAGCGGCGGAGCTCAAGGAGGCGCTCGACGTCGCCATCGAAGGGCCGCACCCGGCCGACCGGTTCCTCCTCGACAACCTCGAGAAGCAGGGCGCGTCCTACGGCATTCCCGCGCGCCCCGTGACGCCCGACCGCTGGCTCGACGAGGGCGATACGGTCACGATCGGAGGGCACGTCTTCGAGGTCCTGCATTGTCCCGGGCACTCGCCGGGCTCTGTGGTCCTGGTCAACCGCGCCAACCGCCTGATCCTCATGGGTGACGTGCTGTTCCGCGGATCGATCGGGCGCACGGACTTCCCCTACGGCGATCACGACGCGCTGATCGGGGCGATCACCACCAAGCTGCTGCCGCTCGGGGACGATTTCACCTTCATCTGCGGACACGGACCCGCAAGCACGCTCGGCGAGGAGCGCCGCAGCAATCCGTTCCTGCCGCGCTGAAGCGTTTCCAGGCGAAACGGCATCGCGTCGCATCGAGAGAACGCGTGTCCATCGGAGGCGGGGCGCTGGCGTGACGCGGCCGAGCAGTGAGGTCGCGGGATCAGCGCGATCCGCGCGGCAGGCTGAAGTCGAGGCAGCCGAAGATGCCGCATTCGTTCTGCATCGTGCCGACGCCGGTCATGGAGCGGTCGTTCTCGTGGAGATCGACGGTCTGGACGCGCAGCGTCTCCGAGCAGCTGCGCCGGCAGGCGATCCAGTTGCCGCTCGGCGTCCTGACCTCGTAGCCGGTGCGCGTCGAGCGCACCGGGCCGGACACGGTGCCGTTGCCGAAACGGCTGACGGCAACCGCGACATCGCCCTCCGGCGGGCGGCGCAGGAGGCGCCCGGCCTCAGCCGGAAGCACGGTCCCGGCGAGGGAGCCGGCGGCGCCGAGGACGGCCAGCGCGACGGCGAAGGGAGTGCGGCGGAACATCGGTCGGTTTCTCCTGATGGAAGAATGTCGCATCGGGCGTGGCGCCTCAGCCGCTCTTGGCGAACTGAAGGTTGACGCCGGTGAAGCCGGGTCCGCCGGTCGAGATCGACACCGTCTGCCGCGCGCCCGTCATCGAGACGTTCATGGACCCCGAGATGGCACCCGAGAACTTCAGGCTGAAGCCGTTGGCCGTATGCCGGCCGCTGACGTTTCCGGTCTGGTTGAACTCGCGCTCCTCCCAGGTGCCGCTGATCGTGCCTCCGGCGCTCTTCAGGGTGGCGCGCATGTTGATCTTGAACGAGGCGTTGCCGCAATTGATGGCCATGCCCAGACTGTGAGCGGATTTGGCATTGTAATAGCCCTTGCACTTCAGCCGCTCGCTCTTGCCGCTATCGAGGCGAACGCTGCCCGAGCCGGCCCACGCGCCGTCGAGCGCCGAAAACGTGCCCTCGAGCGCCTCGGCCGGCATGGCCAGGGCGGCGAGCGCAACAACCCCGCAGGACGCAAGGGCAAGACAAGTCCGTGTCACGTCAAACCTCCAGATCCCCGCTGGTCCCCCACCGCGATCTCGGCGCAACATTAGCATCATCGATGCGTTTGGCGATGGTTCCAGGGCAACAGTGGCCTGAACCTTGCGGGCCGTGTGCGGCGCTCCGGTGGCCGATGGCGATCGGACGCGGATGCTCAGCGAGGTCATCATCGTATTGATAATTATCTAGATTTCCCGTGTTTCCCGCCGTCGGGCCGACACCCTGGGGCCCGTGGCTCAGGGGCTTGCGCTCTCCGGCGTCGCAGGGTGCGCCGATAGCGACGGCGCGTACTCGTTTTTCACGCGCGCGATCTTTCCCGACGGGCCGCGCGCGATCTCGGCGACGATCTCGACCTCGATCTCGATCGCGGACTCGAACCCTTCGGCTCTCACGTGCTCCATGATGAGGTCGCGGATGCGTTCGCCATCGAGGTGCTTTCCGCGGAGCGGCACGAGGCGCACCACGAATCGCCGCGGTCCGGTCTGCACGATCTGGTGCTCGGCAAGATCGAGCGCGTGATGGAGCGGCACGAGGAAGATGTAGTACGGCACCTCGCGCTGTCCTGTGCCGTCCTCGATCCAAAGCTTGTCCTTGGTTCGGCCGCTGATGCGGGCGATGCGGGGCATGGGGCTTCCGCAGGCGCACGGCGCGGTGCTCATGGTGATGCGGTCGTCCACCTCGTAGCGGATGATCGGCTGCACGTGATTGTAGAGGTTGGTGACCAGCACCTTGCTGCCTTCGGTGCCGGGCGGCACCGGCCTGTTGTGCGCGTCGACCACCTCGAGGATGGCGAGGTCGGCGTTGACGTGGGCACCGCGGCCGGCAATGCATCCCGACGACAGGGCCATGCATTCGCCCATGGCGTACTCATCGGCGACATGGACGCCGAATACCGTTTCGAGCCAGGCGCCGGCGTCGTCGGTCAACGGTTCGGCGACGTTGGTGATCTGCTTCAGGCACCCGAGGTGGCGGAGGTTCATGCGTCCTTCCGCCTCCTCGCGGCCGAGCGCTTCGAGCGCGCTCGCATAGCCGGTGATGTAGTCGGGGCGGAAGCGCTCGAGCCGGCGGATATTGTCGGCCATCGGGTCGGAATAGGAGAGGCGCAGGATTTTGAGCATGGGGGTGAGGTAGCGGGGAATGTAGGCGAAGGCGGCGGCGCTCGGATAGAAACCGGGCTTCACCGTCATCACCGCCATGCGCGCGGGATTGAAGAAGCGCCCCAGGTGGGGGAGGAAGCGGCGCTTGAGGCGGGTCGCGCGCGCGAACTGGACCGCAAAGATCAGGCTCAGCGCGTGCTTGTCCTGAACGATGAGCGCCGGCTGGCCCTGGCTTCCGGACGTGTGGCTCACGCCGTACTCCCCGAGGTAAAGGGTGCCGAGGTTGCGGGGATCGTCGACGAAGACGCCCAGGTCCGCCTTCTTGAGACGAGGGTCTGTGACCAGCTCGTCGTAGTTCTCCATCATGTCGGCCTTGGAGAGCGTCGGAAGCTCCGCCAGCGCGCAGCGGGCGATGTCGATCCCGGCAAAACGGCGCCGATGGTAGGGCGAGTGCGCCACCGCGTACGCGAGGAGCGCACGCAGGCGCTCCTCCTGCTTGGCCTTGATCTTCGCTTCGTTCCACCAGAATGGGTAGAGGGTCTGTAGCGTTGCAGCAAAGCGGATCGGGCCGAGCATGCAGGGCTCCTGGTCGGTGGTCGCGAGCTCGTTTCCAGGGCCGCCGGCAAGCCCGAGGCGCGACAGGACGGACGGGCGCGCAGCCCAAGGAAACGCAGCGCGGGTGCATTGAGTTTCAAGCCGCTCCCCCCTTTATGCCGCATTTCAGCGATCGCGCATACGGAGCAAGGGCTGCGGCCGTCCCCAGGCGATCGACACTCTCGGCCGGGATCCCGTGGCGTCCGTCCGAGCTCCCAAGGGCACTCACGCGCCCCTCACGCGCGATCACGACGCGTGCAGGCCGCCCGCACCGGCATGTGAAGCGGAGTGATTGGCCAGCGGCGCGGCCGGCGCTTATCTCTTGGTCATTGAAACGGCG
>WBZR01001447.1_pt1 | contig 29378 bp, 25 predicted proteins | sample 5204231 | NCBI WGS metagenome assembly WBZR01 (sample SAMN12412403, study PRJNA552823) | activated sludge metagenome | isolation source: activated sludge from anammox sidestream of wastewater treatment plant... | place: USA: Virginia | collected 2017-08
CTTTCCACTCCGATCAGGTTTCAGCCATCTCAAACTTTGGCATACGGAGGGGTTCTTTTATTGCTTCCCAGCCTGATTGGTTGTGGGCTGCTGAGTTATAAAAAGCATTATTGTGAGTTGGATAAGGGCTACTATTACATTGACTTCATTATTTTGTTGATTGCCTTTATGTACCTATGTAGAATCAAGAATCCCGAACAACTTGGACGTGTCAATCCGGGAGAGTTTGGTCGTTTATTGGGTGTTGATCGGGTTCCTGAATCAAAATGTTTGCGTAATAAGATCAAAGAGATTTGTGGTCAGCACAAGTCTAAGCAATGGAATACTGACCTGGCTGGTCAATGGGTCAGTAGTGAGGCCAATGAATTCTACTACATCGACGGTCATGTTCAGGTTTACCACGGGCACAAAGCCCAATTAGGCAAGAAGTATATCGCACGGCAGAAGTTGTGCCTTCCTGGAGTTCAAGAGTTTTGGGTAAACAACATGGAAGGTTTGCCTTATTTCTACGTTCGTGGTGAAGTGAACGAGAAGTTATTGGAGATGCTGGAAACTCAAATCATTCCCAACATCTTAACACAAATGCCTCCAAAGTATAGCGAATCAGAATTGGTGGCAGATCCCGATCTTGCCCGGTTTACTTTGGTATTTGACAGGGAAGCTTATAGTCCAAACTTTTTTCATCAAATATGGCAGACCCATCGAATTGCCGTGATTACCTATAGAAAGAATGTTACGGACAATTGGGAAGAAAGTCTCTTTAAGCCCTATACTATAAACATTGAAGGAGTGGAAACTGAAATGAGACTGGCAGAAAAATCAGTTGAGATAAGTGATGCCCCTCTTAGGGAAATCAGAAAATACTCAGCGGGAGGACACCAAACCAGTATCATTACCACCAATAAAAAGTTAGGCATCACTACAGTTGCCTTGTATATGTTTGCTCGTTGGTCTCAGGAGAATTACTTCCGTTATATGCGCCAAGATTACGACTTTGATAGAATGCTACAATACGCTGTCCAACAGATAGATGGAGAGGTATTAGTCAATCATCCTCGTTACACTAAACTTACTTATCAAAAGTCAAAGATATGTGAGAAAATATCACGTAGAGAAGCCCTACTTTATACTTTGATAGAACAGAATATTAACCAAGAATTAGAAGCAAATAAAAAAAATGAAGTCAGACAACAACAGATCCGTTTGGAGATAGAACAACTGCGTAAAGAAGAACAAGCAATAGTAGAGGAACGAAAAAAATATCCCTCCAAAACCAAAGTGAAGGATATGCCACCGTCAATCCGCTACAACCAGTTGGATGGCGAAAGCAAACACTTTCAGAACATCCTTAAAATGATTTGCTACAGAGCAGAATCGGCATTTGCAAATCTACTGGCTCCACATTATAAAAAATCAATGTCTGAAAAACGGGCCCTAGTCAAAAAAATAATCGATACACCCATAGACCTATATCCGGATTATGAAGCAAACAAGCTTTATGTTACACTTTATACCTTGCCCACACCAAGGGATAATGATGCCATATATAAAATAATTGAAACGCTAAATAACTCTGAAACGAAGTATCCAAGGACTGATTTGGTTCTTTCTTACAAAATCGCGACAGCAGAAAATACGATAGGTCAGGAGTTCTGAAATTTTATCCTTAGTAACTGGGCTCCTGGTATCAGAATCTTGAATTATTCAGTAAAACGATTACCATGTCTCATAATATTAACGAGCGTAGTTTTAAGATCGATCAGACTATTAGTAGTTATCTATATATTAAGTTATCGGGTACTTTGATTATCTTTGACATAGAATATAAGTAACTAATTAGTAAATGAATATAGAACAAATTACAATCCAGAATTTTAGAAATATTGGAAAAGAAACAACAATTCGATTAAATTCCAATTTTACCGCTTTTATTGGGGTAAACGGGAAAGGTAAGTCAACGATACTACACGCTCTGAGGATTGCGAGTGGTGCTTTCTTTTTGGCAATTCCTGAAGTTAAATCAAGACACATATTTAAAGATGAGATTCGGGTTGTTGAGTCAGGAAAATTCTTATTGCAACAATTTCCCGTAAAAATAGAAGCAAGAGGACGATTTTCAGAAAATTCTGATCCAATTACCTGGAGAAGACAATGGATAGAAGGAACAAGTGCTACGACTTCAAAAAGTGCAGATGTTGGAAATATTCGCCAGATTGCTTCTGAAAAGTACAATCAGCTTGTAAGGGAACAAAACGATAACATTGATCTGCCAATAATTGCTTTTTTCGGTATTTCAAGAGCCGTTGGAGCAGGGAGAATTACTAAAAAGAGTCGCATTCAGCGCTTGGGGCGACAAATTTTCAAAGAAGGTTATCAAGATTGGGAGGAGATGAAAGCCGTAAAGTTTCATTATGAAGAATGGTTGGGTACTTACGATGCCCTTGTAAAACACGGGAAAGAATATTCGGAAACAAAGAAAGCCTTTTTTGAAGCTATTAGAATGGCTAACCCATTCATTCAAGAAATTGATTTTATTAATGGGGAATTATGGATAAAAATAAAAATTGATAAACAAGAAACAGACCTGCTGCCATTAAGTTTTCATAGTGACGGGATTCATTATTTTACAGCGATGATTGCTGAGATTGCTTACAGATGTGTTGTTTTGAATGGTTATAAGAAAGAAAACGCTATCAAAGAAACAAACGGAGTTATAATGATTGATGAAATTGACTTACATCTTCATCCTAAATGGCAAAGGCACGTTGTGAGCGATTTAAAGAACGCATTTCCAAAGATTCAATTCGTTGTAACTACACATTCTCCTTTTATTGTTCAATCTCTTAAATCTGATGAATTATATAACCTTGATCAGGAATATTCAGATGTAAATCCAATAGACTTAACTATTGGTGAAGTAGCGGAAGAAGTAATGGGTACAGATAGTGTAATGTCGGTAGAAAACGCTACTGATGAAAATCTTTCGACAAAATATTTTAGCCTTTTATCTGATAATAAAAAAACAAAAGACAAAATTGAGCAAGAACTCAATGAAATTGAAATCAAGATTTCTGACCCGGGAGTAAGGGCATTGCTAAAAATGAAAAGACTAGAAAAAAACATTTAGCCATTTTATGAGACCAGTAGATAGAGGAGATGTCCCCCAAATTGTAGGTAAAGATAAATCAGTATCTAATTACAAAGATTGGCGACAAGATTTATTAGATAGAATTGGCAATTACTGTTCTTACTGCAATATGGTTCTTAATGATAGTCCCCAAGTGGAACACGTTGTACCCAAAAATCCACAAGCAGGGCAACCCGCGGGCGCTCTTTTAGCGTGGGACAATATGCTACTTGCTTGCGGACCGTGCAACCGTGCAAAATCAAACCATCCACATTCAGCAACAACCCACTACTTTCCGGATGCCAATAACACTGATTTGATTTTTGATTATATCGTTATTAATCATCCAAGAAAATCAAATCAGAAAGCGTGTGTTCCAATTCCCAAAAGTACACTTAATACTAACCAAAAAGTAAAAGCACAAAACACTATTGATTTGTGTAAATTGGACAAATTGACCATTATCCCAAGTGCAACCGATTTGAGATGGAAGTATAGATTTGAAGCGTGGCATTCAGCTAATTTAATATGGAAAAATCAATGGGATAACTGGGGAAATAAACAACCAAATGATTTTATTCCATTGCTTGTTGATGCAGCAAAAGCAAAAGGCTTTTTCTCCATTTGGTTTGAAGCATTTAATGATGTCCCCGAAGCTAAAAAGGCTTTGATAATTGGTTTCATAGGAACAGACCCGACCTCCTATCAAAATATCTCACCATTTGACGCTCAACCGAGAAATCCAACGGATCCAACAGACACGATTTAATACCTATAATTACAATATTCTCACACCTCTTGCAGATGTAATATCTTAGCCAGGATAATATACAAGGTCTCGTCATCCTCTATCGGTAGTCTGATTTTTTTATCCGCCTTGATCTTTTTGATATTCGGAATTAAATTGATGTGTTTTTGAGTATCGCGGGATTGAGCGAACCCGCTGTTTAGATTGATCCTGTAAGTATCGCTTTTCCCTTTGATGATGACAAAATTTCCCTCGATTCTTTCAATATTAAGCTTCAAAATAGGCGCCAATTTCTCTAAGATCTGCCCACGGACCTTAGCATTGGCATTATCCGAGAAAAGGCCTTTTTGATAATCCACCCTATATGATTCGTATTCCTGCCTATTTTCCGACAATTCCACATCGTTTGCAATGCTTGAAGTAGCGATAAAAAGGTCAATATCCCGACATATCTCAGACAGCGTAACAATGGGGACTTCCGACAATTTGATACCCTCCGTTTTATCGTCAATAAAATAGCCATCCATCTTCGTCGTATTATTGTCCGTAAAATACAATACCTTGGTCGGAATCGCATAGCTAAATCGATCATAATCACAGCGCATATGTGCCGTGATATTCAGAGGCCTGAGATAGATTCTGGGCCAGCTCTGACCTTCATGCGAATAGGTGAAAATCCACCCTGTATTGTTGGCGATGGCCATCAACTTATTTACCTCCAAAAAATGGTGGGCAAATCGCGGACTTTCAGACATGGCCAATTCTGTTTCAGAAAAAGGATAGTTCTCCCGGAAAGCTTGCCTCTGGTGCTGAACAATTTTATTCTCCCAAAGGTAATTTTGCCACCGGAGGATATTCTCTTCCGTATTGATCACGGGATGCCAGAGACGAATGATATCATCGGGATTTGAAGCGACCGGATTATCTTCCATATCTCTCATTTGACCGTCCAGAACGATGAAATCCACCTGCTGCGTCTCATTCGTCCATATCAAAGATTCGATATGCGGATATAAAAGAGCATGGTCTAAAATATATTTTTTCCAGTCTGAATACGCCCAAGTCCTGTCAAAAAGCCAATAGGTTTTAACCCGCTTTCCCAAGTCATTGAAAACAGTGTTGATTTGTTTAATTTCAGCATTGATTTCCTTCAACGCAATCGCATGCCTGGCTTCGAAGTCAACAGGGAGTTTTTTAAGAATACCGCCCTGTTTATCAAAATGCTCTTTCGTCAATTTTCTCTTATTGAAACCAATAACGATGCTGTAGCCCTCCACGTCGAAAGTTTTTTTACCATTCCGAAATCCGAAATTGGGAATGGTTTTGTCAGCCAATAATTGCTCCGGGAAAGGTGACGTTTCCTTGAATTTGTCCATAAATTTTTCCAGAGCCACAGCAAATTTATTATACTTCGTCTTGTTTCTCATCAAGGACATCATTCCATAAGCTTCCTCCTTTTGTGATGCAACCAGCGCATCCAGGGCTAGATTTCCTGTGACAGTAGATATTGCACCTATTCCGGGAATCTTTGTATAGCATCGTTCAGTGATCATCTTTAAAATGCCCAGGGAGGTGTCATTAGGTTTAATATAAGCACACGACCAAATCAATCCCTTCAGCGCAACAGCATATTGGTCGAAAAACCACGATTCTTCCTTGATAGATGATGAAATCAATACCTGGAGTTCCTTAAAGTATTTTTCGATTCCAAAGTTTTCCATGGCATTTTTTAGGTCAGCCAGCCAAGCTTTGGCCGGTTTTTTCCCTTTAGAACATTGGCACATGAGATCCATGATTTCATACCATTGTTCTTTTGAACCCAAGTTGTCAATGTATTTAACCCTAAACCAATCCCAGTTTATATCTGACAAAAATGCGTTGTCAACGGCTGAGGATGTTTGAGTGTTTAACTTGCTTCTCTTTAACTCCAGAAATGGTATGTCCGTAGCATCGGTGAACGAAGTTGTCAGGCCGGCCAGCTTTACGATATAACCGGTAAATAATTTATTGTCAGTAAATTTATTCCCCTTAAATTGCCATTTTTCGACATTCTCCGGTGTCATATAATAATTGAGGAAGAAATCAAACTCTTTCGAGTTCATGAAGGCCATAGTAACCAGCAATGAATATTCGTTATAGCCGCCATTTTGTCGCACATACATCGGAATGGGTATCAAACGGTAAGGTGATTCGGCTTTTTCCAAAAGCTCATTTACACTCTTGGCAAAAAAGCTATAAGAAATTTCTACATCCTGGTTATTATAGTTTAGGATCAAAAGCGAATTATCTTCATCATAAAATGAGTAAAATGGCATGACTATTTTCTTCAATGCAACCGGCACCAGAATATTCAGATCATTTATAAACTGTTTAATCGTTGTGTACTTTTTGTCAGATTCATCGAAAGATAAAAAACTATAATGATCGATGGTAGAATCAAAACAATATGCGCTAAGTTTACTCAGGATAAAATTCCGAATATCAATATTTCCAATGCGCTCCGCTATCGTGTGAAGAATATCAAGACCTTCTTTCTCAGGTACATGCGTTGTTCGTTTGAACAATAATTCTTCATATTTTTGGACAACCGGGTCAGAATAACTAAATAAGGAGGATTTGTATTTAAAAGCCGGCGTAATAATATATAGAAATATAATGTCCGCATTCTTAATTTCATAATACCTTTTCGAAGCCGAAAGATTTCTATCAGCAAGCATCAGATCTATCAACTTCTCCAGCCATTCAGATGTAATATTTGGGGATTTAAGAAGCACTTCAATTTTGGTCAACCAATGCTTATTATCCTTTTCGTATATATATTCATTTCGCAGATAATAAATGATATGTTCCAGCACGGACAACTCATTTCCTTTCACTCTTTCAATAAAAATATCTGCTACTTTGATATTTTCCGCTTTTGTTCTGACCTTATCGCTTTCATAGGCTTTGAATACCAGGTCCTTAAACAGCTCGATGATTTCATTATTCAGACTCACATGATACATTTGCTCATGCTCTCGTACGACCTCCTGTAAGGCCGTATCTATAAGTCTGTCATAAGAGCTTGTGCTAATAGTTATCTTTTCAAAGTCAGATTTTATACCATCTTCTGACGACTTCTGAACATATTTAGTGTTCGTGGATGTTTTCAGCGATTGAAACAAGTGTAGTTTTTCCTCAAAGGACTGTTTCCTGACATAATCGAATACTCGTGTAAAAACTTCTTTATCTTCATTGAATTTCAACTTGTCGAAATCGGCAGGCAGGTAGCTGATATTAAAATCTTTCTTCAAGTAAATAGCATGATAAAGTCCAGCTATCATGGAACCTATTTCCAGCGGACGAGATAAGTCGAGATTCTTATTTCCTGACCAACTGACGTTGTAATAATGACAAATATCCCGATGGAAATCATAAGGTACCTTTTCTAGTTCAAAAAATCGTTTTAAAAGACTGTTGTCAGGCAATTTATAGATAAGGTATCTAAAAGCAAGTCGGGGAAAATATTCTCGTCTGGCTTCTTCCGGATTACTTCCAAAATATTGATTTTTATTATCATTCGTTCTGTATATCTTAATAATGGGTTCAAAGAAATCATTTTCAAATGAAGTTATATTCGTCCCACTTTCATTAAACCAGTCTAATAGCAAATCGTACATTTCAGGCGAAAGTCCACGTTTTTGATCGGAATCTTCATTTCCGATGTTAAATAATTTTTTTAGAAAATTCATAACGTTGTAAAGGTTATCTGATCGGTTTTTGAATTATCAATGAAGGAAATTATGGAATTAGAATGTAGGGAAATAGGCTTTTCCAGATTTTCAATCACTTGTTCATCGATGATTACAATAACCGCTTTTGACTGAATCGCTGCCAACAGTTTATAACTAAGATATTCAGCATCTGCCTCTCTCTCCCATTCTGTTGTTTTCGAAGTGATAATCTCTTTTATTTCTGTCTTTTTACTATCCTGTATCTCTTTGAGATTGTAAAATCCAATTTCGTTCAATAATGCTTCTATCTGGCAGATTTCGCTTTGATCAGGTCGGTAATTGTCGAACAATTCATATAATAATTCGTACAATGAATCAAAATCAAAGCCAGATAAGCTACTTAAATATCTCTTTGAGCGTTGTCTTAATTTATTTATTTCAATCTTTATCATTTCGAAATATTAATGTGAAGGGAAGGTTTGATACAAATTTTTACTTACTTTCCGGACTGTCCATATTATATTCAGTGAAACAGACTATTTTATTTAACTCAAAACAATTAAACCTGCGTTTCCAAATCTCATTACAAAAGTCAATTGATGATATATAATTTTTACAATTAACTGACTAAAGATATTAAATTAGATGTGAATTTTCTATCATTTATTGGAGTATGTTTTATTATATATCTATTGTTTTTTCAGCTCTTAATTTGATGAAAAGACAGGTTATTACAAATCCTGATTAGATTTCCCTCCCCCCAACTTCTCATTCCCTTTATGCCGCTCCGCATCCCGCGTGGTTTTCTTTTCAAAATTGCGATGGATGGCGGCTTCTACGTCGATGCCGGTTTGGTTGGCGAGGCAGGTGAGGACGAAAAAGATGTCGGCCCATTCGTCGGCGAGCATGGTGGCTATGTCGGCACGGGATTCTGAAGATTTGAAGGATTGTTCGCCATAGGTGCGGGCGATGAGGCGGGACCATTCACCGACTTCCTCCACGAGGAGGAGGCTGTTGGTCATTTCGTCAAAATAGCGGACGCCGTGGGTTTTGATCCACTCGTCCACCTTGCCTTGATATTCCTTAATTGTCATAGGTCTTTATTTTTTGAATCGAGAACGATGGTGACCGGGCCGTCATTGATCAGGCTCACTTTCATGTCGGCTCCAAAGATGCCACGGGCAGTACGTCGTTCCATTGACGTATCCATCTTGCTAAGGAATGCTTCGTATAGCGGGATGGCAGTCTCCGGTCTGGCTGCCAGGATGAAGGAAGGCCGATTGCCCTTGCGCGTCTGTGCGAATAGGGTAAACTGGCTGATAACCATGATGCTGCCGCCTGTGTCCCGGACGCTGAGATTCATCTTTCCCTCAACATCGGAAAATATCCGCATCATACATATCTTCTGCACCAGATAATCAATGTCGTCCGGCGTGTCTTCCTCCGTGATGCCCAGCAATATCAACAATCCCGGACCAATGGCATCATGTTCCGCCCCATCAATAACGACTGAGGCACTGCCAACTCTTTGTATAACCGCTCTCAATGTAAAAAATACTGTTTATTAACATTAAAGATAAAACTACTTTGTTTGACCCTGCAAATTAATTTTGTACAAATTGATTTTTTCGGCCATATCATCCGATTATTTGTGAGTAACTTTTACTGTTTTGTGGAGAAATTATATTTTCAAATATCATATTCATTTTTTCTAAATATATTGCGATTCATCCCCAATTTCTCCCGACTTAATATACTTTGTTTACACATTTTGCAGCTTAAAATTTTCGTACATAAATAAAATAAATATGAATTGTGTATATGTTTAAATACACCACATTTATCTATGTATCAATAATTTGCAATGTTAGTTTTTTGTGGATTATTCCACCGAAATGTTAGTAACGGTATTTCAAAATTATTTCATTTTTATTATCCACATATTCACAGCCTCCAACAACAACTATTTTTTTCTTTATATAATTTTATTATTTCATTTATTAATATGAGTGTGAGGAAAATTGTCCGGCTGATTCAGGATATTATCCTAATTTTGGTTTTCTTAATTTTAGCAGGGAATGGAAGCAGAACTCATTATAAATGACCGACAGAACATTGTGGAACACAAACACTCACGTGCTGTGCGGAACTGGCTTTGGATCGGTGTCATCATGATTACTATTCAGGTGATGATCGGCGGAATAACGCGATTGACAGGGTCAGGGCTTTCTATCACAAAGTGGGAAATAGCCATCGGCACTATTCCGCCTATGAGTGAAAAACATTGGACGGAGGCTTTTGATCTGTACAAAGAGACGCCTCAATATCACAAGATCAACAAGGGTATGTCGATGTCGGAATTCAAATTCATCTATTTTTGGGAATATTTTCATAGGCTGTGGGCGCGGAGTCTTGGCTTTGTATTTATCATTCCTTTTTGCTGGTTTTTGTATAAAAAAATGATTCACAAGTCTCTGATGCGTGACCTGATCATCATTGTACTGTTGGGGGGAATCGTCGGTGTATTCGGGTGGATCATGGTTGCAAGTGGCTTAGTCAACCGACCGTGGGTCAATGCCTATAAGTTGACCATGCATCTCAACCTGGCATTCCTGGTATATGCCTATCTATTCTGGACTACGCTAAAGGTAACCTTCCCTGAGCGGACTGTCGCCATCATAGGAAAACGAACAGGCATCATCCGGACGATCAATGTACTTCTGATCATACAACTTATTCTGGGCGGCATCGTATCGGGCATGAAGGCAGGACTTTGGTATCCTACATGGCCCTTGATGAATGGGGTCTATGTGCCACATGATTTGCTGGATTTCAGTAATTGGAATGGAAAAAATCTTGTGGAATATGACAGCCATTCTTTTGCGGCATCTTTCTTCCAGTTTTTCCACCGGAATGTGGCTTATCTGATATTTATTCTGGGTTTTGTGATATTTTTCAAGTGGACCAAAATGTTGAAGGGAAACCGGCTTTTCTTCAATACGATGATGATTTTTATAATGGCATTATGCTTTCAGGTATTTATTGGAATTGCCACGGTGATGAGTTGTAAGGGAAGCATACCGGTATTTTTGGGCGTGACTCACCAACTGGGAGCGATATGTATCATAAGTGCGTTGTTGTATATGAATTTTAGATTTGTAAGAAATTAAGGAAAAGTGTATTGACAACGCTTTTAGTAATGTATTTTGAGAATAACAAAGGTTTAATATCTGTAAAAATGGTGTTGAATCAAGCCTGAATAAAAAAAAATTTATAAATCTGAATAATTTTTTCAATCTTTGTTAGATGGATTATCCGGTAATAACATCAGGGAAGTTTACATATAAGCAATCCAGAGAGGATGGAAATGTATTGTTGTTACTGCATGGCTTATTTGGAGGCCTCAGTAATTTCAATGAATTGTTTGAACATTTCAAGGATTCCCACAGGGTTGTCATACCTGTACTTCCAATTTTTGAATTGCCTTTATTGAAGGTTTCCGTTTCAGGTTTAGTTGACTATATCGATGAATTTGTGAATTATATGGGTTTTGACAAGGTGCATATACTTGGAAATTCCTTAGGTGGGCATATTGCAATACTCTATGCACTTAAGCGACCTGAAAAAATTGCTTCTGTAATACTGACGGGCAGCAGTGGGTTGTTTGAAAATGCTATGGGCAACACATATCCTCGTCGTGGTGATTATAACTTTATAAAGAAAAAAACAGAAGCCACATTTTATGATCCTGCTGTAGCAACTAAGGAGTTGGTAGATGAAGTCTTTGCTGCCGTTAATGACCGGGGAAAAGGAATCCGAATTGTGGCCACAGCAAAATCAGCAGTCAGACATAATCTCGAAAATTTACTGCATAACATTATAGCGCCTACTTGTCTTATTTGGGGTAATAATGATACCATCACACCGCCTTTTGTTGGAGAGAAATTTCATGAACTGATTAAAAATTCCGAGTTACATTTTTTGGATAAATGTGGTCATAGCCCGATGATGGAGATTCCAGATCAATTCAATGTAATACTTGCCGATTTTTTAAAGAGGGTCGAAGGGTAATTAACTAAAAGCCCTTGCCTTTTGTTAAGTTGGGTGTTCTGTCCAACTAAGGAGATTTGGTGTAAAGATCGATCAAATCGAATATTTAGAACACATTTGAGTGAATACAACGCAAGTTATCCCGTAATTTACTTTGTAACTATTCACCTAAAATTGTCTATAATCTACGGTTTATCAATATCTAAAACCCCCAATATTTATTTAACCATTAAATTGCAATGCAAACCACGAAATGGCACTAAACAGCACGAAATTCTTTCGTATCATTTCGTTTATTTCCCCGGTCGGCCAGGACAGGCATGGTCGAATAAATAAAACTCGAACTTTTTCTTATTAGGTGAATAGTTACTTTATTTTTGGTTTAATAAGTAGAATCTATTCATCTGATCAAAAGGTGATTTAGTATTTTTATACTTACATAATGATGTTTAGTAATAAAATTGGTGGTTAGATTAATTTTTAGACCTTAAATGAGCGTATGTATTATTTCTATTTCCGAGTAAATAACCAAACGGGACTACGTGTTTCGTGCTTATTAAGTGCCAGTGTTTAATATTGGCTTATGGGTAATTTTTAGGGGCGAATAGGGTTTGGTGCTGGTCGATACGAAGTAGGTAGATAAATAATAGGTAATGACCTTGATGGAATAAGTAATGTGAGTTATTCACTTTTAAATTTTTGTGGATTTAGACCCGCTTTTTAAGGAGAAATGATCCATTTCCTTGATTAGTGGGACTTCTAATTATTAATTATCTACCTACTTAGGTTGCGATGCGTGTAGCTAAATGATGATGATATTTTAATTCAATACTGTTATGATCAATCATCAAATCAATATGAGGTATGGTTTTATTATTATGCGACTGTGTTTCTAATATAGTTCTTGATTTCTTCCAGGTTCTTGTTGAAATGTACTTTTTTAACTTCCGACTTTTCAAATCCTCGGATAAACTCATTTTTTTCAATCTCAACATCAGGTAATAATTCATTTATTATTTCCTTGAATTTGTATGGGTGAGCTGTAGAGAGGACGACAAAATAGGTTTCTCCGTGATATACATTTTCTAGGTTATAGTTTGAAATTCCTACGGCTGTATGTGGGTCAACGAGGTAGTTATTTTTCTTATAAAAATGAGTGATGGTCAGTTTGGTAATATCATCATCAATTGAATTGCTATATAGATCATGGACGATATTGTTCCACGTGGAACGATAGATAAAAAATATCCTTTCCATATTAGAAGGATTGGCTACATCCATAGCATTTGATATGGTATGTTTGCTGACGTTACTTGGTTCATAAATACCACTTTCGAGATAATTCGGAAACACATCATTGGCATTGGTAGCTGCTATTAGTTTTTCGACAGGCATACCCATTTTCTTAGCATATACCCCACCAGTTATATTTCCAAAATTGCCACTCGGAACGATAAAGGAAATATATTCATGTCCTAGCAATTTAGCTTGGCGGTATGCTTCAAAGTAGTAAATGATCTGTGGAATCAGCCTGGAAAAATTCACGCTATTCGAAGAGGTGAGATTCATATCATTTTTGAAATGATGATCATTGAAACAATCTTTTACTAGTTCCTGACAATCATCAAAAGATCCATTTATTTCCAAAGCGTGTACATTGTCACCGAAACCGGCTATTTGTTTTTCTTGGAAGTTGGACACTCTACCTCTTGGATACAGAATAAAAACATCAACATGACTCACATTATGGAAGGCGGAAGCGACAGCAGCTCCTGTGTCACCTGATGTGGCGGTGACGATGGTAACTTTCCGTGATTCCTTGGATTGCAGATAACTTAATATCTGTGCCATAAAACGCGCTCCAAAGTCCTTGAATGCACCGGTAGGTCCGTGAAATAGTTCAAAAATGCCCAGACTTGCTGAAATATTCTTCAGAGGCAATGGAAAATTAAATGCATCGGCGATGATTCTTTTTAAAACATCATCCGGTATTATATCCTTATCAATGAATAGTCCTGCAATATCGAAAGCGATTTCGTGAAATGTTTTTTCGGTTATATTTTTAAAATAATCTTCCGACAAAGTAGGAATAATTTCGGGAACAAAAAGTCCACCGTCGTCGGGAATTCCCTGGCGGATGATCTCATCAAAACTATATCTAGTGTTGTGACCTCGTGTGCTAATATATTTCATGATCGCTTAATTTATCAGAGCACCAATGCTCCTTCGTGATTGATTTTTGAAGTAAAATATGTTGCTTCTATTTTATTTTTAATGAATACACCAGCCATTGACTTGGCTGTTTCTTCTGCTATCAAACTATTGTCACACAATGCGAATATCGATGGACCAGCGCCACTGATGGAACAGCCTATTGCTCCCTTTTGTATGGCCGCCTCCTTGACTTCATAGAAATGAGGGATTAATGAGGCTCTTTGTGGCTCGATGATTTCGTCCGTCAAACAACGCCGAAGCAAAGAAATATCAGATGTGTAGGTGGCGAGTACGAATGCTGCCAGATTGCCGGATTGCCTGATATGCTGCTTCAAACTTATATCGGGAGAAATTATTTCCCTTGCATCCTTGGTCATTATGGTCAGTGCAGGATGTACCATTGCCAGATATAAGCCTGGAATATAGGGCAGTTTGAATACATCCAATGATTCATTATCCCGGATGAAGATCATACCTCCCAGCAATGAAGGGGCTACATTATCTGCGTGATAGGCACCATCAGCAGTTTGTTCGCCCAATACAGCAAAGGGCAGTAACTCCCGTTTACTCATACCTAGATGAAGTAAATTATTTATGCCCCAAACGGCTGCGGCAGCACTTGCGGCACTTGATCCCAGGCCGCTTCCCGATGGCATCTTCTTGTGTATTTCCATTTCAATACCAAGGTCATGCATTCCGATATGGTCAAGAAGAGATGCTGCGGCTACTCCTGCTGTATTTTTGGTAATATCTTTTGGCAAAGGACGGTCTGCTCCAGATATGGCAGTAATTCTCAAACCTTTTTTATCCGATTTCCGCAAAATGATTTCATCACCGGGTTTTTCCAATGCAAGTCCAAGGACATCATAACCACAGGCAAGATTGGCCACACTGGCCGGGGCAAATACTTTTATTCCTGAGCTCATCAGTAGTCTTTTAACATGGTAACAATCGTAAGAATTTCGGCGAAAATTCCGGAGGCAGTAACTTCGGCTCCCGCTCCCGGGCCCTGTATAACCAAGGGCCTTTCCTTATATCTTTCTGTTGTGAATACAATCATATTATCACTTCCATCCAAATTATAGAAAGGACTCTTTTTTCCGACTTCTTTCAGTTCAAGATTGGCGCCTTTAGGAGTGATGGTTCCTATAAAGCGAAGTTTTGATTTGTTTTTCTTCGCTTTTGTAAAGATTTTTTCGAAATGATAATCAGCCGCACCTATTTTTTCCCAGAATTCTTGCATCGTTTTGGCATTCTGAACTTCTTTTGGAAGAAAAGTCTTTATCTTAAAATCTTTTTCATTTAAATCAAATCCTGCTTCCCTACTCAGGATAACAAGCTTTCGTTGTACATCTATACCATTGAGGTCGATGCGGGGATCGGGTTCCGTAAATCCTTTTTCCGCTGCCAGACTGACTACTTTAGAAAATGGATTGTTCGCTGAAAAATTATTGAAGATGTAAGAGACAGATCCGCTGAAAACACCCTCAATAGATAAAATGTTATCGCCGCTTTCCCTGAGATTTTTTAAGGTATTAATGATGGGAAGGCCAGCTCCAACGGTTGTTTCATGAAGAAAGAAGACGTTGTTTTTTCGAGCTGTTTCCTTGAGTTCTGAATACATCCTGATATCTCCTGATACGGATATTTTATTGGGTGTACTGATGGAAATGCTATGATTGAGAAGATGGTTGTAGAAGGCCGGAATGTCACCGGAAGCAGTGCAATCTACAAAAATGGTGTTGGGCAGATTGGCATCAACGCAAGACTGGACGAATGTTTTAGCATCCGATTTTTCTCCTTTACTGTCGAGTTCCTTTTGCCATTTTGTTAAATTGATTCCGTCTTTATTGAAGACCATTTTCCGTGAATTGGATAGTCCGATGAGGTTAATTTCTATATTGTTTACCTTTTTCAGATGTTCCCGTTGTGATTGGATCTGTCTTAAAAGTGTTGAGGCAATTAATCCTGTTCCGGCCATAAAGAGATTGACCTGGATTGTTTTTGAAAGGAAAAACATTTCGTGCAACACTTTGAGACTTTTGACTTCATTGTCCCTATGCACTACAGAAGAAATGTTTAGTTCGCTTGAACCCTGTGCAATAGCATAGACATTGATTCCGTTTTTGCCGAGTGCCCGAAACATTTTTCCAGCGATACCCGGGGTGCTGTACATATTTTGACCAATGATGGAAATGATACTGAGATCATTTTGCACTTTTGCCGGTTCGATTAGACCTGCTGCAATTTCTTTTTCGAAAGCCTTTTCCTGTGCATGGACTGCTTTATCGCTATCGTTAGCGTCAATGACGTATGAAATTGAGTTTTCAGAAGAGCCTTGGGAGATCAGGATGATATTGATACTCTGATCGGATAAGGCTTGAAATAACTTTGCCGCACTTCCGGGTACACCGACAAGACCACCACCCGCCAAAGTAATCATAGAGACCTTTGAAATTGAAGTCACCCCTTTGATACTTGTGTTGTGGCTTGACTTATCGTTGTTGATGATGGTTCCCGGATGAACCGGCTGGAAAGAATTTTTAATCAGTAGAGGAATATTATTTTTTCTAGCAGGAATGACGGAAGGTGGGTAAATAACCTTAGCGCCGAAATGGCTTATTTCCGAAGCTTCATCATAGCTAAGTTGTGGTATTGTAAAGGAGTCTAATACCTTTCGAGGGTCAGCACTCAAAACTCCGTTGACATCGGTCCAGATCTCGATTACGTCAGCGTGTAGTGCAGCACCAAAAATAGATGCCGAATAATCAGATCCACCTCGTCCCAGGACGGTTGTTGTTCCATCAAAAGTTGAGGCGATGAAGCCGGTTATGATGGTTGTCTCCTTATGTTTTTTGAAAAATTCCGAAATCAGATGGTTGGATGCCATGAAGTCCACCTGAGCTTTCAGATGATGATGGTCGGTTTTGATCAGCATTCTGGCGTCAACAAACGAAGCGGGTAACTCTGTATATGTCAAGTAGGAAGAAAGGGTGAGGGCGGAAATGCGCTCTCCGAATGAAAGCAATAAGGCCAGCGAACGATCGCTCATTTCCTTCAATAGGAACATACCTGTCAGCAAGCCTTTGAATTCGTCAAAGACTGGAGATATCTTGTTTATATAATCATTAAGCCCATCTTTTTTTGGAAACAATTCCCTGGCTATAGAAATGGTCCTGTTTATGATTTCGTCCTGAATGGTCAGGTAGTTCTCATCGCCGGCACTTGCTTTATTACCGCAAGCGATCAGCGAGTCTGTAATACCTCCAAAAGCCGAGACCACAACTGCCGGATTTTTCCTTTTAGTGGTGGATTGTCGGATGATATTGGCGACATTTTTGATTCTGTCACCAGTAGCCAGTGATGATCCACCGAATTTCAACACTTTCATGGTGTATTAGAATTAAGACCGCAAAAATGATAATAATTCATCATATATAGCGGAAAAGAGGACAATAGAATTTGCAAAATGGTCACATTTAATAAAGACATATATAAGAATTGTTTCACGTGGAACACTTTCGGTAGTGGGATATGGTTGGGAGTGGAGTTGTTGGTTTTTGGGGTGGGTCAGAAGGAACCAGGTAGTTGAGTAATAACCGTGGATGCAGAACAGACCAGTGTTTTAAGAAATAATCAATAAATAAATGAGTGTAAAGCGAAAGAATTTTTAAACCGTTTCTTTTAAATGACTTATTGGGGAGGAAAAGGTGGTTATTATTTATGTACATAGTTGAGGATATTTAGGAAGGGAGGGGGGAATCTGAAGTAGGCAGGAAAATAATAGCCACAGAGTCAGTGCCGGAAACCTTTTCCTGGCAATTGCAATTAAATAACCGTAACTATTCACCTCAAATTGACTATAATCTATGACTTAACAAGACCTGAGGCCCCGAAAATTTATTTAACCCCGAAATTGCTATACAAACCCCGAAAGGCTTGTCGAACTGTATATTTCCCCGGACAGCCGGGACAGGCGTGGTGGAAGGAGAATCCTGGAATCTTTCGTTAGACCAAGAAATAACTTGTGGAATATTGTCACTTTTCTACCGAAGAATAGCAATTGAGATTGTTTTCTACCACGAAATGGCACTAAAAAGCACGAAATTCTTTCGTGTTCTTTCGTATATTTCCCCGGACTGCCGGGACAGGCGTAGTAGAAAAAAAGATGCGTAAGCTTCTAATCAGGTGAATAGTTAAAAATAACCACCAGTTACAAAATTTTTCAATATTAACATTTATCCAAACCTCGCGTGTAGCCTAATTTTGCAATTATTATTTTCCTGCCTACCTCGATGCCTTCGGTCACAACCAACCATTCACGCACCCATTCTCATCCCTCCAAGGCTTCATTTCCCTTCTTCACCAGATTCGTTTTCCGGTGTATCCAATAAATGATGCCTGCTGGAATCAACGGCAAGAAGTAAACGGTCAGCTTATTTAATAATCCCGGGATACACTCCTGTTTATTCTTGAAAAGAGCATTGACGGCTTTGCGGGCGACAAATTCCGGTGACTGCATGATGCCAAGCCGTTTGGCCAGCTTTAGATTCACCCGATTGGGATCGTAAAGACCGGTCTCAGTGGCACCGGGAAGCAGGCACGTTACCTTCACGCCATATAATTTCATTTCACCCCGAAATGCCCGCGAAAAGTAACGCATATATGTCTTCGAAGGTCCGTAAAGGGAAATGCCAGGATAAGGCATAACGGACGAAATAGAAGAAACATTCAGGATGTGTCCGTCACGGCGCATCTTCATCTCATCGCCAAACAAACGGCACAACATGGTAGGCGTATGGATATGCAGGCCAAGGATAGCATTGATACGTTCTGATCCTACCGAAATCATTTCCGAAAAGATCAGCATGCCGGCATTATTGACCAGAATATCTACTTTCAACTTATTCGAGGCACAATATTCAAATAGCTTTTCCGCAGATCGACTGTCAACCAGATCTATATAAATAGTAGAACAATCTACACCATATCCATTTTCAATTTGCAACTTGACTTCAGCCAGCCGTGCCTCCTGATTGCTAACCAACAAAAGATCATAGCCTCTCCGAGCCAGCTCTTTGCCAATCGCAAGCCCGATACCCGAAGAGCCACCCGTTATAAGGGCCCGTGGCCGACCTACATCCACCGATTTCATTTGCCAAAAGTAAAGAGATTAAAAATCCGTTGCTCCTTATTGTCAAAGAAAATTAACTTTATCCAAAATTCATCTTTCATGCCGGCAATACCAAATTCGCTGCAAAAAATGTTTTCTCCGGCTCAAATCAATGGCTTGGCCATGAAAAACCGGATTATCAAAGCCGCTACATTTGAGGCTATGCTGGACGATAATAACAACATCAGCAATCGGTGTATCGACTTCCACGAGCGCTTTGCCAAAGGCGGTGTCGCTATGACAACTCTCGCATATTGCGCACCCGAAGCTGATGGCAGGATGATGGACAGCTACCTGTATGTGCGGGAAGAAATCAGGCCTCAACTCCAAAAATTGGCCGATCGCATCCATGCGCATGGGTGTATGCTGTCCGGACAGATCGCTCATTGCGGCGGATTCAGCAGGAATAAGAAATTAATCCGAAAGCGACCGGTTGCGCCTTCAACACAATTCAGCAGCGTCGGAATGTTGTATGGCAACTTCTTCACGATGACAATGGACAAAGCGACGATGGAAGAGGTTGCCCGCTCTTATGCCGACTGTGGCCGCATCATGAAGGAATCCGGTTTTGATGCGGTGGAGCTTCACTTTGGACACGGTTATCTCTTGAGCCAGTTTATCAGCCCGCTGACCAACAAGCGCAAGGATGAATATGGTGGAAGTATCGAAAATAGGATGCGCTATCCTTTGGAGGTGTTGGCAGCGGTACGGGAAGCTGTCGGAGACCAATTCCCCATCCTTGCAAAAATCACGATGTACGATGATCTGAAGGGCGGCATATCGCCGGAAGATGGAATCAATTCGGCAATATTGCTGGACAAAGCCGGGATTGACGGGATTATTATGAGTGCCGGGACAAGCAGTCAGAATCCCATGTTGGTTTTTCGGGGAGGCTCGATTATGCCTGGTTTGCTGCAATACGAAAAGAGTGCTATCATGCGATTGGGAATACGATTGGTTGGAAGATCCATGTTTCGCAACTATCCTTATCGCGAATTATATCTTTTGGACATCGCCAAAAGCATTAGGGCTGCTGTCCGGTGTAATCTGATATATGTCGGTGGCGCCACTGAAGTAGAAAGCCTGGAAAAAGTGATGGACGCCGGATTTGACTTTGTACAACTCGGTCGGCCTTTACTCCGTGACCCAAACATGGTGCGGCATCTGGAAGAACTCAACTCACGCTACATCAATGGATGTGATCATTGCAACAGATGCGTGGCATTTATGAATGACCCGGCTGGAATCAGGTGCGTATTGCCGCCCTGGAAGGAGGCTACTCCACATGTGCCCGGATGAGAATGTGTGGGTGTTGGATTAATATTTTGACCAGATTCATTGCCTAATACCTGCATTGTAGGCCGCCGGGAAACGCAGTTAAGGAAAAATCTCTCTTATCTTCGCCATAAACAATTGATTTTCTAAAAAAGAGGACACAAAATCTTTGGTTATATTTGTCTCACAACGTACCTTTGTGCCGAATTTTGAAAAACCTGCTTGAAACCGTTGCAGGCTAAGCAATTTAACGCATATGACAAAGTTGTATTCATCTCTCAATATTCACAATTCAGTCCTCTCGAGGCTGTTTTTTATATTCCTTTTTGCCATCCTGATGTCACCTGCGCTGAATTTCGCACAGAACAACAGTGATGAAACCGCTTCAGGCGAGGTTCATAATGCTGTAGAAGGTGTGCTGGAAGAAGAGAAGGAATTCAAGATGAATGACATGATCTTCAATCACATCAACAACTCCAATGATTTCCACATATTCGGTCATTACGTAGTTCCACTGCCGTGTATCCTGTATTCCAGGGAAGATGGCTGGACCTTTTTCATGTCTTCCAAACTGGAGCATGGACACAAGGCATTTAACAGATATGTATTGGACGAAGGTATCATAAAAAGATTGCCTGCTGATTTTCCGGAAAAGGGTTTGGTGGACATCGGTCATATCAAGCACACTAAGCAGGGATCGGCTGAAGTGGCTTCCCTTGAATTTCAGGGCAAGGAATATACCATAGAAAAGGCATCTGCTTTTACCGGTATGACTTCCTTCTATGACTTTTCCATTTCAAAAGCCGTATTCTCAATGCTTCTTGCAGCGTTTCTGCTGATTATAATTTTTCTTGCGGTTTCTAAGGCATACAGAAAAAGGGAAGGTCAGGCACCGACAGGAATGCAGAATTTCATGGAGATCATCGTGCTGTTTATCATCGATGAGGTGGCAAAACCGATGATGGGCAATCGATATATGAAATATCTTCCGTTTGTCCTGACGATCTTCTTCTTCATCCTTGCTTGTAACCTGATGGGCTTGATTCCGTTCTTCCCATTCGGAGCAAACATCACCGGGAACATAGCCATCACCATGGCCTTGGCTGTACTGACCTTTATCATCACCAATGTCAATGGCAATGGTAATTACTGGAAGCATATATTTTGGATGCCCGATGTTCCGGTGTTTATGAAGGTGTTCCTTGCACCGATCGAATTCCTCGGAGTATTCATCAAGCCAGTATCTCTGATGATACGACTTTTCGCCAACATTACAGCAGGACACATCATCATCCTGAGTTTGATCGGATTGATATTCGTATTTGGAAAGGTAGGAACCAGCATAGGTGGAGCGATGGCGGGAACAGCGCTTGCAATACCGTTTACACTGTTCATGAACCTGATAGAATTTGTGGTTGCCCTGATTCAGGCATTCATCTTCGCGATTCTGTCCGCTTCATACATCGGTGCAGCTACAGAAGAAGCGCATCATTAATAAAAGCAAAATGACGCCGGGGGAAATGTCCATCGGCTTATCTTGAAATATAAAGTGAATAATTAAACAATTTAAATAATTACATTATGTACGCAGGAATTGGAGCCGGATTGGCGGCTATCGGTGCTGGTATAGGAATCGGATTTATCGGTGGTAAGGGTATGGAAGCTATTGCTCGCCAGCCTGAAGCAGTTGGAGATATCCGTAACAACATGTTGATCTTTGCTGCTTTCGTTGAGGCGGTAGCACTTTTCGCCGTGGTTGTTGCATTCCTTACAGCAGGATAATTAAATCCTAAAGCAAATGCCCGTCGTGAAGACGATTGGTTTAACGATGGGCCTTTTTTAAAAAATTTATCAATCTAAAATAATATGGTTTTACTAGCCGAATTCAATGTAATCAAGCCCGAATTTGGATTGTTTTTCTGGACAGTTTTGATATTCGTATGCCTTTGGTACTTCCTGGGTAAGAAGGCTTTCACTCCTATTGCAAAAGCCCTGAAGGAGCGTGAAGATTCCATCAAAGACGCTTTGGCTCAGGCGGACATCGCTCGAAGCGAGATGAGTAACCTGAAGGCTGAAAATGAGCAATTATTGGCTCAGGCTCGCGAAGAAAGAGCAGCCATGCTTAAAGAGGCTCAGGAAAATGCCGCTCAACTCGTTGCTGATGCCAAATCAAAAGCCAAGGAAGAGGCAGGACGTATCCTATCCAATGCCAATCTCGAAATAGAGAACCAGAAAAAAGCAGCCATTTCTGAACTGAAGGGTCAGGCCGGATTGCTGGCGGTACAGGTAGCCGAGGCGGTCATCAAAAAGCAGCTGAGCAATGATCCTGCACAGATTGAGCTTGCGAAGTCACTGGCCAATGAGATTAAAATGAATTAATACATCCAAGGAAAATCATAATAAATGTCTGTATCACAAGTTGCATCGCGGTACGCAAAGTCGTTGCTCGATTTGGCAGTTGACCAGAAGAAGACCGAGGCTGTGCGCGATGACATGGCGGTATTCAAAGAGGCCCTGAAGAGCAGGGATTTGGTACTCCTTCTAAAAAGCCCGATCATATACCCCGGTAAAAAGATTGCTGCCCTGAAAGCTATCTTTGAGGGAAAACTCGACGCGCTGACGATGTCATTCTTCGACCTAACGATCAAAAAAGGCCGGGAATCATTGTTGGTTGATATTGCAGACCAATTTGCCGAGCAGTACAACAACCTGTTTAATATCGCCTTGGTAAAGGTTACATCTGCGGCTCCACTTGATGATGCCACTCGCGCCATCATCCTGGATAAAATAAAGGGCATGGTCGGCAGTAATAAGCAAATCCAATTGGAGACTGCCGTAAATTCTGATCTGATCGGCGGATTTATCATCCAGTATGCGGACAGACTGTACGACAGCAGTGTTGCTTACCAACTGAATAAATTGAAGCAAACATTCACTCACAATTAATTTATTTAAAAAATAAAAACTTATAATAACCATGGTTAATGTTAAACCTGATGAAATTTCAGCAATCCTGAAGCAGCAGCTTTCCGGTTTTCATACCGAAGCAGAACTGGAAGAGGTGGGTGTCGTATTGTCCGTAGGTGACGGTATCGCCCGCGTCTATGGCCTTACCAATGCCAAAGCCGGTGAGCTCGTTGAATTTGAGACCGGAGTACAGGCAATCGTACTGAACCTCGAAGAGGACAACGTCGGTGTCGTGTTGCTGGGCCCATCTGATGACCTGAAAGAAGGATCAAGAGTCAAGAGAACCAACACCATCGCCTCTATTCAGGTGGGAGAAGGTTATCTCGGACGTGTAGTCAATCCGCTAGGCCAGCCTATCGATGGTAAGGGCGATATCACAGGTGACAAATATGAAATGCCCTTGGAACGTAAGGCTCCCGGTGTTATTTTCCGTCAGCCTGTGACCGAGCCGCTACAGACTGGTATCAAGGCTATCGATGCCATGATTCCGATCGGAAGAGGGCAGCGTGAGTTGATCATCGGGGACCGCCAGATTGGTAAGACTGCAATCGCAATTGACACCATCATCAACCAGAAGGAATTCTACGCTCAAGGAAAGCCGGTATATTGTATATATGTTGCATGTGGACAGAAATCGTCCACAGTTGCCCAAGTGGCTAGAGTATTGGAAGAAAACGGAGCCATGGCATACACTACCATTGTTTCTGCTTCTGCTGCCGATCCTGCACCACTACAGTTCTATGCACCATTTGCGGGTGCCGCAATCGGTGAGTTCTTCCGGGATACCGGTCGTCCGGCTTTGATCATCTATGATGACCTTTCCAAGCAGGCGGTTGCTTATCGTGAGGTATCTCTGTTGTTGAGAAGACCACCGGGACGCGAGGCTTATCCGGGTGACGTGTTCTATCTGCACAGCCGCCTTTTGGAACGAGCTGCCAAGGTAATCGGCAACGACGCCATCGCACAGAATATGAATGACTTGCCGGAGTCTCTCAAGAAATCCGGACTGGTCAGGGGCGGAGGTTCACTTACAGCCCTTCCGATCATCGAAACACAGGCAGGCGACGTTTCGGCATATATCCCGACCAACGTTATCTCCATCACCGACGGACAGATCTTCTTAGAGTCCAACCTGTTCAACTCCGGTGTACGACCTGCGATCAACGTGGGAATCTCTGTGAGCCGTGTGGGTGGTAACGCTCAGATCAAGTCCATGAAAAAGGTTTCCGGTACATTGAAGCTCGATCAGGCCCAGTACCGTGAATTGGAGGCATTTGCCAAGTTCGGTTCCGATCTTGACGCGGCTACCAAGTCAGTCCTTGACAAGGGTGTGCGTAACGTGGAGGTGTTGAAGCAGGCCCAATATTCTCCGGTTAGTGTTGAAAAACAGGTAGCTATTATCTATCTGGGAACAAACAACCTGCTGAAGGATATCAAACCTTCTGATGTCCGTGAGTTTGAAGAGGATCTTTTCGCTTCACTGGATAAGAATCATCCGGAGATTCTGGCAAACTTCAAAGCTGGTAAGCTGGAGGACGCTGATCTTGAAACATTGAGATCTGTAGCCACCGTCGTTTCCAAACATTTTGCCAAATAAATAAAATCATGGCGGAGAGAAAGAAGTGAAGTTAAATTCAGTCCCTTCTCTCCACCATCATAAATTATAACACTTATCCATGGGTGCTAATTTAAAGGAAGTCAGAGAGCGTATCAAGTCGGTCATTTCGACCCAGCAGATCACCAAGGCCATGAAAATGGTTTCGGCTGCTAAATTGAGACGTGCGCAGCAAGCAATCGTGCAACTGCGTCCGTATAGTGAGAAGCTCAATGAGATGTTGACCAATATTCTATCCAATCTTGATGGAAGCGGATCTTCAGTCTATAATACGGAAAGGGAAATTAAAAATGTAGCCGTAGTCATTATAACCTCCAACAGAGGCTTGGCTGGTGCATTGAATACCAATATCGGAAAGGAGGCAACAGCCTTGGTTCGTAGTAAATACGCCGAACAGTTGGAGGCCAACAGGGTAACCTTCGTCACTATCGGAAAAAAAGGCTATGATTATGTCAAAAGGGTACATAAAGGAGCTCCAATAATAACCGATTACATCAATGCATTTTCAGATTTGTCCTTTAACAATATCGCTTCGATCGCTTCGGCGTTGATGTCGGATTTTGCGACAGGTAAATACGATGCCATTGAGATTTCATACAGCAAATTCAAAAATGCTGCAACTCAGATCTTTAAGGCGGAACAACTCCTGCCGGTGCTTAAAAAGCCGGTAGATGCCGGAAGTGGCAAAATGAAAGCCGACTATATCTTTGAGCCGGATCAGGAGAGTCTTTTGGAATATCTGGTACCAACCATATTACAGACCCAGTTCCACAAAACATTGCTGGACACCAACGCTTCCGAGCACGGTGCCAGAATGACCGCAATGGACAAGGCAACAGAAAACGCTGATACTTTACTGAAAGAGTTGAGGATCAACTACAACAAGGCACGTCAGGAAGCTATTACCAACGAATTGTCAGAGATCGTGGGTGGTGCTGCCGCTCTAAACGGCTAAGGAGCGAATCAACTCAAAATAATAAAATAACAGCCGATCGCGAAAGTGGTCGGCTTTTTTTGTGCCCAATCTGTTAGGAAGGTGCCGTCCGATCTATTTACAGAAAAACCACTAAAAATATTTTTGGTTGCTTCCTGTGAATGTGGGCAGAAAATTTAGCTTCATCTTTACATCATCAATGAAGGAGATATTTCGATAATCAGAAATAAAGTCTCATTCAAAATGCTACAGTTTTTGGAAAGGGTGATGCTTAATAAATTTTCCAAAGGGAATCAGGTAAAAGTACTTGATTCCCTTTTTTTGTAACTATTCACATCAAATTGCTTGTAAATGCTCTTTGAAATATCAGTACCCCAAATTAAATTTTATCACAAACGTTCACCACACGTTTCAACCCAAATAAAATAAATTTTCCAACGTTTGATGATAAATATAATTTTGTCAATCGATATAAAAATAGCCGCTTCACCAACTCTAGATGGGATATTTTTCCACATTACCGGCTTGCCTTTACCCTGATTTTGTTTGCTCCAGACCCTTAAAGTTTTTGCTTGAAGGCAAGATTTCTACTGCAATGATCCAAAAATGGCCTTATTGATATCCTTTCGTTCCAGCATATCGGTATAGTCCTTATTGCCCAAACGAAAGAAAACTGGCGTCCCGGAGCGCTTATTTATCTTGTTTTCCAATCTGCAAAAAAAGGGGGTTATCGTGTTTTTTCGCATCAATATTCCTGTGCTGGTTGCGGTAGCATCATTTCTGAAGCCTGAGATGATATGGAAAGAAATATCGAAAATAGCCATGGAATCCACAGATCCATTAATAGGACGAACCTGTGCCTCGGCTTGAATTAAAGCTATAGTCAGAATCGAAATTAGAAAAAAATATTTCATTTGCTGGCTGGTATGGATTAACTTAGCCTTCGGATATTTCCGAAATATGAATGTAAAGATACAACAGGACTGGCATAATCTCCTCGAACCGGAATTCCAAAAGCCGTATTTCTCCCAATTGACGACATCGATCAAGGATAGAATTGCATCAGGGGCAACCGTGTATCCGCCCGGAAAGCTCATATTCAACGCTTTTGAATTGACGCCGCCACAACAGGTAAAGGCGGTAATCCTCGGTCAGGATCCTTATCACAATCCGGGTGAGGCCATGGGATTGTGTTTCTCTGTTCCGCGAGGAATCACAGTGCCACCATCATTACGCAATATATTCAAGGAGTTAAAGACCGACCTCGGAATAGATCCTCCCAATCACGGTGATCTAACATCCTGGGCTAAGCATGGTGTATTGTTGCTCAACAGTATTCTGACGGTGGAGAGGAACAAGGCCGGATCACACCAGCAACTCGGCTGGCAGGAATTTACGGATGCTGTAATCCAAAAGATATCGGAATATTCGCGTTGTGCCGTGTTTATATTGTGGGGGGCCTACGCCAAGACCAAGGTGCCATTGATCGATGCAGAAAAACATTTGATAATATCCGCCGCACACCCCTCACCTTTAGCCCGGGGTGCCTTTTTCGGCCATCGCCCCTTCTCGCATACCAACAATTATCTGAAGGAGAATAACATTGTGCCAATAGATTGGGCGATCCGCGATTAATAGTCCCATTGTCGCTTTACACGAAAGAAGGCCATTTAATTGGTCGGTAGCACCGGTTTCTTTCCTGTATTGTAATGATTTTCGGGTAAAATGTGTCAGAGTTACTCAACTTCTATTCCGGGTATAACTCATGAAAAAAAGAAAATAGGCTGCCTTTGCAACCTATTCTCTAATCATAATTTCACCAATTCGTCTAAATCCCCATGTGTAGAAGTTGGCTCACTCATCACTGCTGAACCAAAGAGACGTTTTATTGTAAATCGGGTGGATCCGAATTATTTTCTTTTGGGTTGGTAGTTAAACTTTTCATTTTGGTTCCGGTGGTTGATTGGTTTTGAAGTTGGACTTTCATAGGGCCCGTTTTTTCTTTCTGATAGTACAAAGTTCGATGAAGAAAGACACCTGCACAAATTCGCTATTCTACGATTCTTTACTAAATATTAAAACAGAACTATTTTGCCGGGTTTTTTATACATATATTTATTTTTATAATAAAATGTTGTATAAAATCGCGAATTGGTAGATTTATTTATATATATATCTTCTTGTTGTAAAGTGTTTTATAAACAATTGGCAATAGCGCTCTACTTTTTATGAATTTTTAATCTCAAATAAAATAAAACTGATGCGGTACGTTCTGTATATTTGTTTCAATACCTCAGTAAAACAACATAGTCATGGCATCTCGCTCTCAGAATGAAATCATGCACTTGTTAAGCTCTGGCTTGCCAAAGCACGAGCTTGTTACAGCTCTTCAATCCTTGCTTGGCATCTCAAAGCCAACCGCATATAAATACCTATCGCAGGATGTGCCGATTGACTATGACCACATAATTAAGATTCTGGAATATCCGCCTTTTCAGCGAGTGTTGTATCAAGGAGGAGAGACTGGACAAAGTAATATTGTTTGGAATTATCCTGTATTTGACCGCCCGGTAACGGATGCCTTGGCTTACATCAACTCTATTCATAATTTTATAACCCTTTTTTCGGGCAACGAGGTGGAAATAAACTACACCACGTATGAAATACCGTTGTTTTACTATCTGTATTATCCGCGATTATTTGCTTTCAAGCTGTATTGCTGGTCAAAGACAATCTGGAAGACACCCGGTTTTGAAAATGTAAAATTCAACTACGATGACATCATGACACCGGAAGTATTGGATGTCGCTGAAGCAACACTGCAACGATTCTCTGAATTACGGTCCACGGAATACTGGACGGATCAGCTTTTTGACAATACTATCCGGCAGTTGCAATATTTCCGGGACATGGAATATTTTGACAACATGAAGGATGTCAGAAACATCGCCCGTGACATTCACAGCCTCATCGGCCTGATGAAAGTAATGGCATCTTCCGGCAAAAAATACAATGCATCGAGATCCGGTTTTGCCGCCGACATTACCATCTACCGCAACGATATATATTTTACCAACAACATTGTCTCGGTTCATGCGCCGAAACAGATCATTACATTCTGCGCATTTGATAATCCCAATTTCATCATCACGCTCGATCCCAAGCTTGGGATCAGAACAGCCGAATGGCTAGAGAATATGCAATCTGGCTGTACGCGATTGACCCAAAACAACGATTTGGTACGGTTGACTTTCTTCAGAACGATGGAGGAAAAGTTGAGTATGCTTGGGTTTGATTTTGAGTAAACATGATGTGAAAGAGAATTTGGATGGGTCTGTGAAGATTATGGAATCGGGAGGTAATATTGTTAGGAGGGGGGATAGATGGATGAGGGAAGGCAAAAAAAACGAACTAAGCACATAAATAATAACCGTTAGATCAACGGGGACAAGGGATTCAGCGTTTCGCACTCGGAAGAAGTTTTCCGTTTTGTGTTATTTTTGATTGCCCTCGCTGTTGATTGCAGGCGGAGCCGAGAAGTTGGCTATTATTTATCTACCTA
>WBZR01001449.1_pt1 | contig 29371 bp, 24 predicted proteins | sample 5204231 | NCBI WGS metagenome assembly WBZR01 (sample SAMN12412403, study PRJNA552823) | activated sludge metagenome | isolation source: activated sludge from anammox sidestream of wastewater treatment plant... | place: USA: Virginia | collected 2017-08
GGGTCAGGGTGCGTTCGACGACGTCGGCGCTGGCGCCCGTGTAGCTCGCGGAGACCTGCACGGTGGGCGGCACGATCGGCGGGAACTGCGAGATCGGCAGCAAGGGAATCGAGATCGCGCCGGCCAGCGTGATCAGGATCGCCACGACCGCGGCGAAGATCGGTCGGTCGATGAAGAACGCGATGAAGGCGGGCGCGCGGGGTGCGGCGGTCGATGCGGCGCGCGGGGGTTCGTACGGCACGGTCACGGAGATCCATCGGCCGTAGTGCGGAGGAACGTGTTCCGGATCGCGGCCGCGCAGGGACTAGCACGTCTCGCGGTCCCTGTCGCCGGCCCCGGAGGAGCCGCGAAGAGCGGCGCGGCGGGCGCGGCGGGTTCGAACCGCCTTGGCGTCGCGCTCGAGACAGGGTACGAACCGCCTCGTGGATTGGCCCACCGTCGGTGTCGTGTGGCGTTGGTCGTCGGCCGTGGCCGACGAGATCGGCGGCCTTCCGGCGGCGGTCGGAGACCTCCGGCGGGCGCTCGAGCGACTGCCGCGCCAGTTGGAAGCGCTGGTCGCGGCCCTCGAACGGACGACGGGGGCGCTCGATCGCACGCTCCCCGAGCTCGTGCGCGCGCTCACCGCCATGGAGGCGCGGATGGACAACGTCGATCGCCTGGCTACCGAGCTCGCCGTCGAGCTGAGCCGGGTCGTGGGGAACCTGGAGCGCGTTCTCCCGGAGGTGTCGGGCGCGATCGGCGCGATGGACTATCGCATGCGGAATCTCGACTCGACCGTTTCGGACCTCGGCAGGTTCGTCTTCGGACTGGTCGACGTCATCCCGGGCGCGCGCCGCGTGCTCCGGCGCGGCTCGGGGGGCGCTCAGGGCTAGGAGTCGGCGCGATCCTTGAACTCGGCGGGCACGAGCTTCAGCGCCGGCGGGAACGAGTACGTGGCCTCCCAGCAGATGCCGAGGTCGTTCGAAAGCTGCACCCGGAGCGGCGAGGTCAGCGTTCCGAGGGCCGGCATGTCGAGGAGGGCGCCCCGTCCGCGCGCTCGGATCTGCGCCTTCCCGGGCGCGAGGCCCTGCTTCAGCGTCAGGCTCTCGATGCCCGTCGGGGTGAAGTCGCGGCTCTTGTAGCGCACGGACGTCGCGGCGGCCTTCCAGCAGGGCGCGCGGCCGCACATACCGCCGGCGGGGATCGTCGCGGTCGAGACCAGGCCCGCCCCATCGTAGAGACAGAGGAGATAGCCCGTCGTGGCGAGTGGGTCGCCGTAGTCGGCGAGCGTGGTGACCGCGCCGCGCGCCCACGTCCACGTCAGCCGATCCTTGTCGTCGGGCGTGCGGTCTTTGATCTGCACGAAGGCCTTCGCGGCGACGGCCGGGGTCCGACAGCCGGCACGCGGCGCGTTCCCGCAGGTCGGGGTGGGCGTCATGACCGGCGTCGGCGTCGGTCCGCCGGAGAACGGCGCGTTCGTCGAGTATTCCGGACCCGCGGGGCTGCTGCCGCCGTAGCTGCAACTACCGTGGCTCGGTCCGCCGCTCGCGGCGGCGACGTCGAGCACGGTCCCGGTGCACGCGCCGACCGGGCCCTCGTCGAGGTGGTAGAGGCCGACGGTGTCGGCGTCGGTCACGAACGGGGCCGAGGGCGGTATGAACGCGCCGGTGTAGCGCCGCACGCGCGAGACGCGGAGCTCGTCGACGAAGCCGCTGTAGGAGGGAAACCCGGGTCCGGCATCGTGCTTCTCGGCGCCGATGACGAGAGAGGGGTCTGCGGGAAAGCTCGTGCCGCGGCCGTCCCGGTAGCTGACGTCACCGGTCGGGCCGGCGCCGCTCGCGTCGAGTTGACCGTTCACCCAGACGGCGAGATCGCCGCTCGAGGCCTCACGTGTCACCGCGACGTGATGCCAGGCGCCGTCGGCGACGTTCGTCGCTCCGCAGATCCCCGCGCCGCTCGTGCCCGCGTAGACACCGAACGCGATCACGCCGCCGTGCAGCGAGACGCCCCAGTCGCCGTGGTCGCCGTCGAAGTAGACGTCGCGGTCGAGTATGACGTTGCCGGTGATCCAGTTGTCGTTTCCGGTCGCGCAGGTCCCGCTTCCGTTATCGGCGAGGTCGGCCTGCATCCACCACTCGAGCGTGAAGTCGCCGGCGACGTCCACGGGACGATGGGGCGTGTCGATCGGAATGCGTACGCGATCGATGTCGCCGCTTCCGTGGCCGTGGAAGCGGAGCGAGAGCGCGTCCGCCTCCGCGACGGTCGCCGCCGCGAGCGCCGCGAGGATGATGCCGAGTCCGATCAGCCCACGCGCCATGGCGGGCGTCTAGCACGCCGCCCCGCCCCGCGGGAACCCGCAGAACGTTCCGCCACCGCGCCGGGTCGATGTCGCGGCGGCTCGCCGACCCGGCGGGAAGCGCCCGTGCGGGCTGCTCCTGCTCCTCCCTAGATCACTCCGAACGCCAGCATCGCCTCGGCGACCCGAACGAAGCCCGCGGCGTTCGAGCCCACGACGTAGTTCCCCGGGCTGCCGAACTCCTCCGCGGTCTCGAAACAGTCGCGGTGGATGCGGCTCATGATCTCGTGCAGGCGCTGCTCGGTGAACTCGAACGACCACGCATCGCGGCTCGCGTTCTGCTGCATCTCCAGCGCCGAGGTCGCCACGCCGCCGGCGTTCGCCGCCTTGCCCGGACCGAACGAGACGCCCGCGTCGACGAAGGCGCGCACGCCTCTCGGCGTCGTCGGCATGTTCGCGCCCTCGCCCACGGCCAGCACGCCGTTCGCGATCAGCGTCCGCGCGGCGCCCTCGTCGAGCTCGTTCTGCGTCGCGCAGGGGAAGGCGAGGCGACACGGAATCGTCCAGATGTCTCCACGCTCGAGGTACCGCGCGCCGCGATGCTCGTCCGCGTAATGTCTGATGCGGCGCCGTTCCACCTCCTTCAGGCGCTTGATCGTCTCGAGATGGAGCCCGGCCGGATCGTGGATCACGCCGTCCGAGTCGGAGCAGGCGACGACCCTCGCTCCGAGCGCTTGGAGCTTCTCGATCGCGTGAATCGCCACGTTGCCGGAGCCGGAAACGATGCACGACTTGCCCTCGATGCCGTCGCCGCGCGCCTTCAGCATCTCGGCGACGAAGAACACGACGCCGTAGCCGGTCGCCTCGCGCCGCACCAGCGCGCCGCCCCAGTGCGGACTCTTGCCGGTGAGGACGCCGGACTCGTAGCGGTTGGTCATCCGCTTGTACTGCCCGAACAGGTAGCCGATCTCGCGCGCGCCGACGCCGATGTCGCCCGCCGGCACGTCGGTGTATTCGCCGAGGTGACGCCACAGCTCCGTCATGAAGCTCTGGCAGAAGCGCATCACTTCCGCATCGGACTTGCCTTTCGGATCGAAGTCCGCGCCGCCCTTGGCGCCGCCGATCGGCATGCCGGTGATGGCGTTCTTGAAGATCTGTTCGAAGCCGAGGAACTTGACCACGCCGAGATACACGGACGGATGAAAGCGCAACCCGCCCTTGTACGGACCGAGCACGCTGTTGAACTGCACCCGAAACCCGCGGTTGATGTGCACCTCGCCGTGGTCGTCCACCCACGGCACGCGGAAGATGAGCTGCCGTTCCGGTTCGCAGATCCGCTCGATGATCTTCTGGTCGGCGTATTGCGGATGCTTGAGCAGCACCGGCCCGAGCGTCTCCGTGACCTCGCGGACGGCTTGATGGAACTCTGCCTCTCCGGGATTGCGGCGGATGACGTCCGTGATGATGCGTTCGAGTCGCGCTGAGATGTCGGCCACGTTGACCTCGTCGATGGATTTCGAGCCGCGGCGCGGCACGCTCGCGGACCCGCGCCGCGGGGCGCGGCCCTGGCGTGCGCGCGCCCGATCCGTGCAGGTGGTGCGGCGATCGCGATCCGGACCGCCGGCGGGAGTATGCCGTCTCAGGACGATTTGCGCCATGCGTCCGGCAGGGCTCCGCAGTCGCGCCGCACCGCCTGGGTTGTCCCTCACGCATCCGTTGAACGACTCCTCGGCGTGCTCCCGGCCGCGGGCGTACGCTTCGCCGTCATCGGCGGCGCCGCGCTCGGCCAGAACCTCACGCTGACGACCGACATCGGGGACGTCGACATCCTGGGAGAAGTTCCCGGATCGAGGGGCGATGCCCATGACCGCGACGGCGGCGGTTTCGCGCCTCGCGGAAGCGTTTCGACGTGACAGCCGGGCCACGCCGAGGCGTGTCCCCACGGGACGCCACCGGCGCAGAACTATGCTCGCGGGCCACGGCTTCGTGCGCCACGACGACGTCAGGGCGGTCGCTGACGGCGTCGGGAGGATGCCGTCCCGGGAAGCGCCCGTCGGGCTACGCCCGCCGTTCGCGGTCGAGCGTGCGATACTGAATCGCCTCCGCGACGTGCGCCGCGCCGACCTGCTCCGCCCCTGCGAGATCGGCGATCGTGCGCGCGACCTTGAGCACCCGAGTGTAGGCGCGCGCCGAGAGCCCGAGTTTCGTCATGGCACGCTCGATGAGCGCGGCGCCGGCGGGATCGGGGCGGGCGCAGGCCTGGACCTCGCGGGTGTTCATCTCGGCGTTGCAACGCGGGGAGCCGAGGCGTTCGAGCTGGCGCTCGCGTGCGGCGGCGATGCGCGCCGCGACGGTCGCGGACGATTCGTCGTTCGGCGTCGCGTCGAGCTCGCGGTGTTTGACCGGCGCCACTTCCACGTGGAGGTCGATGCGGTCGAGCAACGGCCCCGAAAGCCGCGCATGGTATCGCGCGAGTTGGTTCGGCGTGCAGCGGCAGCCGCGGAGCGGATCGCCTCGGAATCCGCACGCGCAGGGGTTCATGGCGGCGACCAAGACGACGTGCGCCGGGTACGTGACGCGCCAGCCGCCGCGCGCGATCGTGACCCGGCGGTCCTCGAGGGGCTGGCGCAGGCCTTCGAGCACGTCGCGGCGGAACTGGGGAAGCTCGTCGAGGAAAAGCACGCCGTGGTGGGCGAGCGCGATCTCACCGGGTCGCGGTATCGCGCCGCCGCCTCCGAAGACCCCCGCGGTCGATACGGTGTGGTGCGGGGCGCGGAAAGGCCGCTCGGCGACGAGCGCGCGCTCGCCGAGGAGGCCGGCGGCGCTGTGGATGCGCGTCACCTCGAGTGCTTCGGTCAGGGCGAGCGGCGCGAGGAGCGTCGCGAGCCGACGCGCGAGCATCGTCTTGCCTGCACCCGGGGGCCCGACGAGGAGGATATTGTGGCCGCCGGCCGCCGCGACCTCGAGCGCGCGCTTCGCGTACGATTGCCCGCGCACGTCGGCGAGGTCGAGCGGCGGGCGTTGCGCTTCCGGTGCGGATGGAGGCGGCGGCTGGAGCTCCAGGGTGCGGCGGCCAGTCAGGCTGTCCACCGTGGTGCGCAGGTCGTCGCTGGGGACGACCCCGAGGTCGGCGACGAGCGCCGCCTCGGAGGCGTTGGCGCGCGGAACGACGAGACGCGCACAGCCGGCGGCGCGCGCCGCCGCCGCGATCGCCAGGGCGCCTCGGATCGGCCGGACGCTGCCGTCGAGGGCGAGCTCGCCCGCGACCGCCACGCCGGCGAGGTGCTCGCGCAGCGGGTGTCCCGTCGCGGCGAGGATGGCGAGGGCGATCGGCAGGTCGTAGGCGGCGCCCTCCTTGCGGAGGTGGGCCGGCGCCAGGTTCACGGTGATGCGCCGGGGCGGGATCTCGAAGCCGGCGTTGCGAAGCGCCGAACGCACGCGGTCCTTGCTCTCGCGAACGCTCGAATCGGGGAGGCCGATGGTCTGGGTGTGCGGGATGCCGGTCGCGAGATCGACCTCGACCTGGACGGGATGCGCGTCGATCCCGACGAGGGCACAGGTGGTGACCGTGCCGAGCATGGACGTGAGCGTCGGCGCGGTGGCGCACCGGCGCAACGCTGCGAGTAGCGAGCTCGGCCCTGCGACGGCGACCCGCAGCCCGCTGACGGGAGCGCGCTGCCGTCGCGGGCGGTCAGGCGCCGGGTTCCGCGGGCGCGGCGTCGGCGTCGCGCGGGGTGTCGGCGGCGAGCGGGTCGCCGCCGGCTCGGCGAGGCGGCGGCAGCGCGGCGCTCACAAGCCGCAGCTCGGCGAGGAGCGCTTTGTAGGCGCCGCCGAGTGCGTCGTGCGGGACCGTTCCGTTCGGCCAGCCGAGGGCGGCGAGAAGATTCCCGAGGCGCTCGGCGCCGAGGAGCGCTGCGCTCTCTTCGAGGGCGAAGAGGTCGCGTCGCTGCGCGGGGTCGACCTCTTCGTGCTCGGTGCGTTCAGACAGCGACGTGAGCGCGGCCACGCGCTCGTGGACGAAGGAAGCGAACGCGAGCGCGAGCTGGTCGTAGCCCTCCGGTTCGAGGCCGAGCCGGCCGACGACGCGGGCCTTCTCCTGGAGCACGACGCCGCGCTGGCCGATCGCTTCGCGTACCGTCTGGAGCAGGAGCTGTACGGTGAACGGCTTGACGATGAAGTGCTTGCAGTGCAGCGACGACGCTTGGCGCACGGTCGCGTGGTTCGCGACCGACGTCGCGACCACGACCGGCAGCGTCCTCCACTCGGGCCGCTGCCGCACGCGTTCGATCATCTCGAGGCCGCCGAGGTTCGGCATGAGGACGTCGGTGACGACGAGGTCGATCTCGGGGTGCTCCTCGAGCGTGGCGAGCGCTTCGGCGCCGTCGCCGGCGTGCACGACTGCGTAGCGATCCTTCTCGAGCGCGAGTCGGAGCATCTCGGCGTTCACCGGGTTGTCTTCGACGATCAGGATGGTCATGGGTCTAGCCGAGCAGATCGCGTTGCTCGCTCCAGGCGGCCTGGATGCGCTCCGCGAGCGCGCGCTCGTCGTCGGCGCCGAGCTCGAGTCGCGCGCCGTCGACGCTCGGCGGCGCCGCGGTCCCGATACCGCAGCCGATCCGATAGGCGAAGGCGTCGGCGGCGTTCAAGAGCGTGGCGAGCTCGCGCGCCGCGCCCGCCTCCGTCGGCGCGTGATGCCAACGGATCGCGTCGCAGAGCTCGAGCGCGAGCCCCCAGTCCTCGGCGAGGATCGCGCCCGCCTCGGCGTGGTCGAACCCGTACCACTCGCGCTCGAGGTACGCCTTCTCCTTCCCGCCTTCCGTACCGAGGCTCTCGATCACTTCGGCCGCCGCCTCGTCGGCGAGGAAGAACGCGACGCGCCCGACGTCGTGGAAGAGCCCGGGAAGGAACGCGCATCCGATCTCGACCCTCCGGGTCGTACGGGCGAGTTCCTCGCACGCGACGGCGACTGCCAGCGAGTGGTTCCAGAGCTCCTCGGCCCGGACCGTGGCGCCCTCGTAGAGGCGCTTCGCGCAGGCGGCGACCAGGATGTCGCAGGTCTTGCGGAGCCCGAGCGTGATCACGGCTTCCTGCAGCTTGCGCGCCGGGTTGCGGCGTCCGAGCGCGACGGAGTTGGCGACCCGCAACACGCGCGCCGACAGCCCGACGTCGGTCTGGATCACGCGGCAGAGCTTGTCCACGTCGGCTTCGGGGTCGCGCGCGAGGCCGAGCGCTGCGCTTGCGGCGGCCGGCAACGTCGGGAGCGCGCCGGTCTGAGACAGGCGGGCGAGGGTGCTCCGGATCCGCGCCTGGAGATCCTCGTGGCGTGGCGGCGTCCAGGCGTCCCGTGCGAGGGCCTGCGGGGATTCCATCGGCTCGACTCCTCCGCTCATTGCGGGTTCGCTCGCCGTCCTGCGGCCGCGGTCGCGAGGATCGCGCGCTTCCAGTCGGCCGCCGCCCGCGGCGAGGGTACGCTCCTCGGGTCCGCGGCGAACCGGACGGCCCGCGGCGGGGGCTCCGACCCCGCGCTCCGTCCGTTCGCGCGTGCTGCCGCGTCATGCGAGATCGTCACGCAGTTCTCCAGGTGTTCGCCTGCTTCGGCGTTGGCGCCGATAGGGGGTCGCAAAGCAACGAGTGTGCCCGGACGCACAGGACGGGAATGCCAGGAAATCCGCGGGCTGCGGTCCGGGGCGCGCGCCGCCGCCCGGCGGATCGTCAGTTTTCTGCCGCGCGGAGGCGCGTCGCCGAGCCGTCGGTCCGGGCCGGGGCGGAAGCGTCAGTCCGCCGCGGGGATCCGCCGCGCCCGTTTGAGTCTCGCCCGGCGCTGCTTTCCCGCGAGGCGTCGCTCGATGGCTGCGGGCGAAGGCGTCGTCGGACGGCGCGGACGCGGCCGGGCGACCGCACTCGCGAGGAGCGCCGCGAGGCGCGTGAGCGCGGCCTCGCGATTGCGCCCCTGGTCGCGCGTCGAGCCGTTCGTGACGATCAGCGCTCCGGCCTGCGTGAGTTTCGATCGCAGGCGGGCGAGCGCGCGCGCCTTCAGATCGTCGGGAACGGCGGAGGAGTGGGCGAGATCGAAGCGTACGACGGCCTTCGAGGCCACCTTGTTGACGTTCTGGCCGCCGGGACCGCTCGCGCGGACGTAGCGCAGGTCGAGCTCGGCCGCCGGGACCACGAGGCGGTCGTTCACGCGCAGATCGCCGCGCGCCATCGCCTCCCTCGCGGACTCAGACCCGCGCGCCCACCAGGGCCTGCACGGCGCTCGCCAGGCCGTCGACGCTCAGGTGGAACATCGGGAAGAGGCGCCGCACGAGGCGCGTGGTGTAGGTGTGGTCCCAGAGCTTCTGCTCGTCGGGATTGATCCAGACGGCGCGCTCGAAGTGGCCCGCGAGGCGCTGCAGCCACGTCATGCCTGGGGTCGGCGAGGTGTTGTGCGGGTTGATGCCGCCGTGGCCCTCGAGGAGCTCCGACGGATGCATCGCCGCGTCGCCGACGATCAGGAGCTTCCAGCGCTCGTCGAGGCTGCGCAGGATGTCGCCGGTCGGCACGGCGTCGGCGCGGGTCAGGCGCGCGCGCGAGTACACGTGGTCGTAGACGCAATTGTGGAAGTAGAACGGACGGAACTCGCGGAGACCGCGCTCGTCGTGGAGCGCGGTCAGGAGCTGGCTCATCGGCTCGTAGTACGGGTCCATGGTGCCGCCGACGTCCATGAGCAGGACGAGCCGCACGTCGTTCTTCTTCGGTGCCCGGAAGACCATCTCGATCTCGCCGGCGTTCTTGCAGGTCTCGTCGATCGTCTCGTCGAGGTCGAGCTCGGTGGCGAGGCCGGTGCGGGTCAGCTGGCGGAGGCGCTTCAGCGCGACCCGCATCTGGCGGACGTCGAGCGCGACGTCGGTGCGATAGTCACGGAACTTCCGGTCCTCGGCGACCTTCATCGCGGAGCGGCTGCGCCCGGGTCCGCCGACCCGGATACCCGTCGGATGCTGGCCGCCGTGGCCGTAGGGCGACTTCCCGCCGGTGCCGACCCACTTGCCGCCGCCGTCGTGGCGCTCGGTCTGCTCGGCGAGCGTCTCGAGAAAGCGGCGCATGAGCTCGTCGGAGGAAAGGCGCTCGAGCGCGGCGAGCTCCTCGGGAGAGAGGTTCGGGAAGTTCTTGGGATCGGCGAGCCATTGCAGGATCTCGTCGGCGACGTCGTCGAAGCGGCCCTCGACTCCCCTGAAGACGCGCGCGAACACGCGGTCGTAGGCGTCGTAGAACGTCTCGCTCTTCACCAGGCAGGCTCGCGCCAGGTGGTAGAAGCGCAGCAGGCTCGAGCCGTGCATGCCGCGCCGCAGAGCGTCCAGGAGTGTCATCCACTCCTGGAGCGCGACGGGAATGCCTTCGTCGCGGAGGCCGTAGAAGAGATCGAGGAACATCGCGCCGGGCCCGCGCCCTATTGGTTGTAGCGGGGGCCGAGCTCCTTCCAGCTGGTCGGGTAGCGCCCGCTCTTCTCATCGAACCGGGTCAGGGCCTCGGCGTCCTGCTCCTTCTTGAGGAGGGCGCCGACGAACGGGATGTGCGCTTCCAGCTGGTCGGGCGTGATGCCGGCGCGGAGCAGCGCCGAGATCCAGTCGATGAGCTCCGACGTCGACGGCTTCTTGCGGAGCTCGCTCTGCTCGCGCAGCCAGTAGAACTTGATGAGGACCTGATCGAGGAGGGTCGCGTCGAGGTTCGGGTGGTGCACCGCGACGATCTTCTTCATGAGCGCGGCGTCGGGGAACTCGATGTAATGGAAGATACAGCGGCGCAGGAACGCGTCCGGCAGCTCCTTCTCGTTGTTCGAGGTGATGATGACGACGGGTCGCTCCTTGGCGGCGACCTCGTCGCCGGTCTCGATCACCGTGAAGCGCATCTCGTCGAGCTCGCGCAGGAGGTCGTTCGGGAACTCGAGGTCGGCCTTGTCGACCTCGTCGATCAGCAGGACCTGGCGCTTCGGCGCCGCGAACGCCTGACCGAGCGGTCCGAGCCTGATGTAGCGCCGGATGTCGGAGACGTCGCCGCCGCCGAAACGGCTGTCGTTGAGGCGCTGGACCGTGTCGTAGACGTAGAGGCCGTCGGCGGCCTTGGAGGTCGACTTGATGTGCCACGAGAGCATCGGCATCCCGAGGCCGTCCGAGACGTGGCGCGCGAGGAGGGTCTTCCCGGTGCCGGGCTCGCCCTTGATGAGGAGCGGGCGTTCGAGGGCGACGGCGCAGTTGACGGCGTCGACGAGGGGGGCGGAAGCGATGTACCCCGCCGTTCCGGAGAAGCGGTGGAAGTCGTCCTGTTGCGCGGCCATGGGGAAAATCCTCCGTCGGGGCGTCGAGTTGCGTGAGCCGGTTCGCTTAGCGGGTGCGCGCGGCGTCCGCAACCGAGCCGGGCTCAGGAGGAGGCGCGATCGCTCCGGAAGAGGCTCGTCACCATCCGGAGCAGTCGATACGGGTCCGGCATCTCGCCGTCGGGAGTGAGCCGGTCGACGATGGTCGGCATCAGCCCCGCGAGCGCTTCCGGCAGCCGGCTCACGGCGATGCCCGCCCGCCGGGACAGCTCGGCGAGCTGCTCCGGGTCCAGGATCCTCGCCAGGTCGTCGGGCGTGATCGGACGGTTCGGGCCGGCCGACACCCAGGACCCGATCACGTCGCCGAGGCCGTGCTCCTGGAAGCGGCGCACCAGGCCGTCGAGGCCGCCTCGCTGCTGCAGCATCTCGAGGATGCCGGACGCCAGCTCCGGGTTGGTGTTCTCGGCGAAGGCCTGGGCCGCTTTCGCAACCTGCTTCGCGAACTCGTCGAAGAGACCCATCGTGCGTCCGTCCGTGCATCGCTAGCACGCGAGCGCCGGCTCCGCGAGGTCAACTTGACAGCCTCGGGAATGCCCGGCACACGCCGGGCAGCGGCCGTACGCGGGAGGACATCGGAGCATAGCGGAAAGGAGACGCGACGCATGTTGAAGGAGTTCAAGGAATTCGCTCTCAAGGGCAACGCCGTCGACCTCGCGATCGGAGTCATCATCGGCGGGGCGTTCGGCGGCATCGTGACCTCGCTCGTCAACGACGTGATGATGCCGCCGATCGGCAAGCTGCTCGGCGGCGTCGACTTCACCAACTTCTTCGTGGTGCTCGGCGGCGGGGAGTATCCAAGTCTGAAGGCGGCCAAGGACGCCGGTGTCGCGACCGTCAACTACGGAGTCTTCCTGAACACGGTCATCAACTTCCTGATCGTCGCGATGGTGCTGTTCTTCGTCGTGCGCGGCATGAACGCGCTCAAGCGCGAGCAGCCGGCGCCGGCGGCCGCGCCGACCGAGAAGCCGTGTCCGCAGTGCGCCATGACCATCCCGCTCGCCGCCAAGCGTTGCCCGCACTGCACGAGCCCGCTGTGATGCGCGCGGCGTCGGACCTGCCGTGCTGACGGTCGGCCTGACGCGCGAGGCCACGGTGCGGACGACTCCGGCGGACTCGGCCACGCTCGTGTCGCCGCTCGTGCCCGACGTGTACGCGAGCGCCCGCATGATCGCCTTTGCGGAGGCGACCTGCGCTGCCCTCATGGCCGAGCACGTGGGGCCGGGCGAGACGAGCGTCGGCGTCGGCTTCCAGTTCACCCACGAGGCCGCGACGCCGATCGGCATGACGGTGCGCGTGCGCGTCCGACTGGCGGAGCTGGATCGCCGCCGCTGTGTCTTCGAGGTCGAGGCCCACGACGCGGCGGACCGTATCGCGATCGGCCGGCACGAGCGCTTCGTCGTCGATCGCGAGAAGTTCATGGCGCGAGTGCGGGCGAAGGCGAGCGCGTCCGGCGCGGGGACGGGAGGCTGAGCGCGAGCCCCGCATGGAGGAGCACGACGACTGGAAGCTCGGCGACGACGGCGAGCCCGTGGCCTGTCCGCGTTGCGGGAAGCCGAACCGGGCAGGGCTGAAGTATTGCACGATCTGCGGGAGCCCGCTCGTCGGCGAGGACCTCGCCGCGGATCCGGAGACCTTCCGCACGCTCGGCGAGGCGATGGGAGGTCGCCGCCCGCGCCAGGCGCGGCGCGCGCGCTCGCTCCGGGCGTGGACGATCACGGCGGGGACGTTGCTGGGGGTGGTCGTGGCGCTGACGTGGCTGCAGACGCGCGAGCAGCCATTCCGCCTCGAAGACTGGACGGCGCCGGCTCCGCTCCCGACCCCGGTGGCGACGCCGCCGCCCGCGCCGCCGACGACGATCGCGACGCGCGTCGTCCAGCCGACGGCCGTCCCTGCGCCGACGGCCACCGCCACCGCGGTCGCTCCCGAGCCAACCGCCGTCGTGACGCCGTCGCCGCGCCGGACGGCCGTGAAGGGACGTCGCGTCGCCGCGCCGGCGACGCCGGTGCGGCGGGCGCCCGTGCGTGCCGAGCCGCCGCCCGTGCGCGAGGATCCCGGCGACGCCCGCCCGCGGCTGCAATCCGACACCGCCCCCGAGGATCTCCGGCCCCGGGCCGAGGCGACCGAGAAGCCGAGCCTCGGATCGGATCTGCAGGAGGCGACGCGGGCCTATCGACAGGGTGTCGACGTGCACAACGCGCGCGTCGACGAATACAACGCGCTTGCCGACGAGATCCAACGTCGGAACGCGTGGGACGACAGCGAGGCGTCGGTCGAGCTGCGCCGCCGCCTCGATCGCGCCCGTGAAGCCGTCGAGAGCGCCCGGGTGCAGGCGGAGATGCTGCGCGCGCGCATGGAGGCCGTGCGCGCCAAGTACCGCTGACCCGATACTCGGCGTCTTTCGGCCGCGCCCCCGCTCTGCGACCCTCGCGGCCGGGATGGGGCAGGGGACGGACGAGATCGAGGCATGGCTCGCGCTGCGGGCGGCGCCCGGGATCGGGGACGTGCGCGGTCGCGCGCTCGCGATGCGCTTTGCGGGCGCGCTCGGCGTGCTCGCCGCGGCGGAGAGCGCGCTCGTCGCCGCCGGGTGCTCGGCCGCGACGGCGCGCCGGCTCCATGACCCGGCGATCCGGCGGGGGGCGCGCGAGGAACTCGAGCGCATCGTCGCGGCCGGGGCGCGCCTCGTCGCGCTCGACGCCGTCGAGTATCCGGCGCCGCTCCGGGAGATCCACGATGCCCCGCTCCATCTCGTCGCCAAGGGCAATCTCCTCGATGCGGGGCCGGCGGTGGCGATCGTCGGCGCCCGGCGGGCGACGAGCTACGGCCGCGAGACGGCGCATCGGCTCGCGGCCGGCCTCGCCGACGCCGGCGTGACCGTCGTGAGCGGCCTCGCGCGCGGGATCGACGGCGCCGCGCACGAGGGGGCGCTCGCGGCGCGGGGTCGGACCGTGGCGGTGCTCGGCTCCGGGATCGACGTCGTCTACCCGAGGGAGCACGCCGAACTCGCGGCCCGCATCATCGCGACCGGGACGCTGCTCAGCGAGCAGCCGGTCGGCGCCGGGCCCCTTCCCGACCACTTTCCGGCGCGCAACCGCATCCTCGCCGGGATGACCCAAGGCACGGTCGTCATCGAGGCGGCGGAGCGCAGCGGCTCCCTCATCACGGCCCGGCTCGCCAACGAGCAGGGCCGGGAGGTCTTCGCCGTGCCGGGTCGCATCGACTCGCCGCTCTCGGCCGGCGCCCATCAGCTGATCCGCGAGGGGGCGACGCTCGTTCGCGACCTCGACGACGTGCTCGCGGAGATCGAGCCGGCGCTGCGGGGGCGCGCCGCCGATGGCGGGTCCGCGCCCGGCGGTCCGGCCGGAGACGCCGAGGCCATCGCCGGGTTCCTCGTGAACGGCCCCCTCTCGACCGACGATCTCGTGCGGGCGAGTGGCCGGAGCCCGCAGGAGGTCATTGCAAGCCTGCTCGATCTCGAGCTGCGCGGGGTCGTGCGGCGGGGCTCCGGAGGACATTTTCAGCTTGCGGGCAGATTTGCCGGGGTTGCTGGTTTACAGTAATGGGGTCGGTCCCAGGAGCCATGGCCAAGAACCTCGTCATCGTCGAATCGCCTGCGAAGGCGAAAACATTGGGGAAATACCTCGGCCGGAACTACACCGTGAAGGCCTCGGTCGGTCACGTGGTCGACCTTCCGAAGTCCAAGCTCGGGGTGGACATCGCCAACGACTTCAAGCCGGACTACGCCGTCATCCATGGCAAGTCCAAGGTCATCGACGAGCTGAAGAAGGCCGCAAAAGACAAAGAAAACATCTACTTGGCTCCAGATCCCGATCGCGAGGGCGAGGCGATCGCGTGGCATATCGCGGAGCGCCTTGGCAACAAGAAGAACATCCACCGGGTCCTCTTCAACGAGATCACCAAGAAGGCCGTCCAGGATGCGATCAAGAAGCCGCTCAAGCTCGATCGCGCCAAGTTCGACGCCCAGCAGGCTCGCCGGGTGCTCGATCGGCTCGTCGGGTACCAGCTGAGCCCGCTCCTCTGGGACAAGGTCCGCCGCGGCTTGTCGGCCGGCCGGGTGCAGTCGGTCGCAGTGCGCCTCATCACCGAGCGCGAGCGCGCCATCCGGGCCTTCGTGAAGGAGGAGTACTGGACGATCGGCGCGACCCTCGAGGGCGGGAACCCGCCGCCCTTCAACGCGAACCTCTTCGAGTTCGCCGGGAAGCGCCTCGATCACAAGACCTTCCGGCTCGAGAACGAAGCCGCCGCGACCGCCGTCGTCGATCATCTGCAGGGCGCCGACTGGGTGGTCGCCAAGGTCGAGAAGAGCGACCGGAAGCGGAACCCGTCGCCGCCCTTCATCACCTCGCGGCTCCAGCAGGAGGCGTCGCGGAAGCTCGGCTACCAGCCGCGCCGCACGATGGGCATCGCCCAGAAGCTCTACGAGGGCGTCGAGATCGGCGACGAGGGCGCGGTCGGTCTCATCACGTACATGCGCACCGACTCGACGCGGCTCTCGCCCGAGGCCGTCGAGGCGGTCCGCGGCTACATCGGCGAGCGCTACGGCGCCGGCTACGTCCCCGAGAAGCCCCCCGTCTTCAAGTCGAAGAAGGGGGCTCAGGACGCCCACGAGGCCATCCGGCCGACCAGCATCGAGTTCCCGCCGGAGCGCGTCGCGCCGTACCTCGAGAAGGACGAGCTCAACCTCTACACGCTCATCTGGAACCGCTTCGTCGCCTGCCAGATGGAGCCGGCGCGCCTGAAGGCCACCACCATCGACATCGCCGCCCGGGACGCGATCTTCCGCGCCACGGGCCAGGTCGTCGTCTTCGACGGCTTCATGCGCGTCTACACGGAGGGCGTCGACGACCCCGCGGGCGACGACGAGGACGGCAAGACGCTCCCCGACCTCAAGCCCGGCGACCGGCTCGCGCTGCAGGGCGACTTGAAGCCCGAGCAGCACTTCACCCAGCCGCCGCCGCGCTTCTCGCAGGCGACGCTCATCAAGGAGCTCGAGGAGAACGGCATCGGCCGGCCGTCGACGTACGCGTCGATCATGCAGACGATCCTCGGCAAGGAGTACGTCCAGGAGGATCCGCAGAAGCGGCTCTACCCGACCGAGCTCGGCATGCTCGTGACCGATCTCCTCGTCGGCTCGTTCCCCGACATCCTGAACGTCGATTTCACCGCCGGCATGGAGGAGGACCTCGACAGCATCGAAGAGGGCACCCGCAATTGGGTCGAGGTGATGCGGCGCTTCTACGAGCCCTTCTCGAAGGACCTCGACAAGGCCGAGGTCGAGATGCGGAACGTCAAGTCCGAGGAGCGCCCGACCGATGTCACGTGCGACCAGTGCGGCGACACGATGGTCATCAAGTGGGGCCGGCGCGGCGAGTTCCTCGCCTGCCGCCGCTATCCGGAGTGCAAGAGCACCAAGAACTTCACCCGCGACGAGCACGGCGAGATCGTGATCGCCAAGCAGGAGACCACGGACGAGGTCTGCGACAAGTGCGGGAAGCCGATGCTGGTGCGCTTCGGCCGCTTCGGCAAGTTCCTCGGCTGCTCGGGCTACCCCGAGTGCAAGACGATCATGCCGATGATCAAGCCGGCGAAGCTCGGCATCGCGTGCCCCGACTGCGGCGGAGCCACGGCCGATGGAAAAGCCGCCGAGGGCGGCGGCGAGATCCTCGAGAAGCGCTCGCGGCGCGGCAAGATCTTCTACAGCTGCAACCGTTACCCGGACTGCAAGTTCGCGAGCTGGGACCGGCCGGTCGCGATGCCGTGCCCGCTCTGCCGGGCGCCGTTCGTGGTCGAGAAGACCACCAAGCGCGCCGGCACCGTGCGCCGCTGCCTCAAGGAAGGCTGCGACTTCCAGGAAGCCGTCGGCGACGTCTCAAACACGGGCACGTAGCCTCGTCGCACGGCGATCGGTCCCGCGGGACGTGGGGAGCTGGTCTCGTCGCTCGGCGATCGCACCCCGCGCCTAAGGCCCGCCGTGCCACGCGCGTCTTGCGCACGGCGCGAGCTGAGCTCGCTCCTCACCGACTCCCCACGCCCCGCGGCGCCGCCGCCGCGTGGAAAGCTCCTGCGCGCAACCGACGCGCCGGCCGCACCGCGGTCGTCTCTGTGGCCGTCGTGGGGTGTTTCGCGCGGCGCTGCGCGCCGCGTGGGTGGGGAGTCGGTGACGAGCGAGACGGCTCGCTCGACCGAAGGACGGACGGGGTAGCGGCGGGTAGTAGGCGCCCGACGTAGGAGCCCGAGCGAGGAGGCGAGCTCCCCACTCACGCGGCCCCGCGGCCTCGCACGGGACGCGCCGACTGGCGCTCCGGAGCGATGCCCAGTACACAGGACGGCTCAATGTCGGAACGCGTCACCATCGTCGGCGGCGGGCTCGCGGGGTCGGAGGCCGCGTGGCAGATCGCGGAGCGCGGCTTCGGCGTCGACCTCTACGAGATGCGTCCGGTGCGCGGCACGGACGCGCACCGGACGGAGCGCCTCGCCGAGCTCGTGTGCTCGAATTCCTTCCGGAACGCGTCGCTCGAGACGGCGGTCGGCTGTCTCAAGGAGGAGATGCGGCGGCTCGGGTCGCTCGTCCTCGCGGTCGCCGACCGGACCACCGTGCCGGCCGGGGCCTGTCTCGCGGTCGACCGCAACCTCTTCGCCGAGGGCGTCACGCGCGCCGTGATCGAGCATCCGAACGTCCGGCTGCACCGCCGCGAACTCGAGGCGATCCCGGACGGCGTCGCGATCCTCGCGACCGGCCCGCTGACCTCGCCGGCGCTGTCGTCGGCGCTCGAGCGCTTCTTCGGGGAGGCGCACCTCTATTTCTACGACGCCATCGCGCCGATCGTGGCGAGCGACTCGATCGACATGACGATCGCCTACAAGGCCTCGCGCTATGGGAAGGGCGGCGACGACTACGTCAACTGTCCGATGACGCGCGACGAGTACTACGCGTTCGTCGACGCCGTGCTCGCCGCGGAGAAGGTGCCGGCGAAGCAATTCGAGCGCACGGTCTACTTCGAGGGCTGCATGCCGATCGAGGAGATGGCGCGCCGTGGTCGCGACACGCTCGCCTTCGGTCCGATGCGCCCGGTCGGTCTGATCGATCCGCGCACGGGGGCGCGGCCCTTCGCCGTCGTGCAGCTCCGGCAGGACGACGTCGAGGGACGGCTCTTCAACATGGTGGGCTTCCAGACCAAGATGACCTACCCCGAGCAGCGCCGCGTCTTTCGCATGATTCCCGGGCTGGCGGCGGCGGAGTTCGTCCGGCTCGGCAGCCTCCATCGCAACACTTTCGTCGATTCGCCGAACGTGTTGATGCCGACGTTGCAGCTCCGCGCGGCGCGCACGACATTTCTCGCAGGCCAGATCATCGGCGTCGAGGGGTACGTCGAGTCGGCGGCCGCCGGGTTGCTGGCCGGGATCAACGCGGCGCGGCTCCTTGCCGGCGCGCCGCTCGTGTCGCCCCCCGCGACGACCGCGCTCGGCTCGCTCCTCGCGTACGTGACGCAGCGGGGTCGTCGCGACTTCCAGCCGATGAACGCGAACTACGGGCTCTTCCCGCCGCTCGCCGGCCGCGCGCGCGGGCGCGAGAAGAAGCTCCAGCTCGCGGAGCGCGCGCTTGCCGACTTCGATCGGTGGTCGATCGCCGGGGGGCTCGCGTCGACGGCTCGTCGACGGCCGGAGCGCTCCCCGGCGGACGTCCTCCCCGCCGCGTCGTCCTGAGCGCGCGTTCCGGCGACCGTCCGCTCGCGTCCGCCCGGACGCGCTCGTGCGCGCGCCGCCCCGCGCTCGCTGCTGGGTGCGCATGGCGTCGGCGCGACGTGGACCCAGTGGGCAATGCGGGCTAGGGTCGCCGCGCCCGCATGACTCCATGGCTCGAGAGGCTCCGCGCCGCCGGCGTGGCCGATCCCGATGCGCTCGTCGCGCGTCTCGGCGCGTCGTGGCCGGCCGCCGATGTGCCGGACGGCGTCCTCGGCGCGCTCGCCGACGCGGCCGATCCCGCGCTCGCCGTCGCGAGCCTCGGCCGACTGCGCGAGAGCGCGCCGGAGGCGCTCGCGCGCGCCGCCGTCGATCCGGACGCGGCCGCCGCGCTGATCGTGCTCCTCGGCGCCAGCACCTCGATCGCGCGCTGGCTCCACGCCGAGCCGGCGTCGTGGCCGGAGGTCCTGGCGGCGAGACCGACGCCGTCGCCGCTCGCCGCGCTCGTGCCGCGGCCGGCACCGCCCGAGGACGGGAGCGTCGAGGCGCTGGCGCAGACGCTACGGGCCTTCAAGCGGCGGCGCGTGCTCCTGATCGCGGCCCGGGATCTGCTGCGTCGGAGCACGCTCGTCGAGACGACGGCGGAGCTGTCGCGGCTCGCCGAGGACGCGCTCGAGGTCGCGGTTGTGGCCGTCCGTGCGCGGCTGGTCGTTGCGCACGGCGACGTCCTCGACGCCGCCGGCGCTCCGCTCGGGTTCTGCGTCCTCGGCATGGGCAAGCTCGGAGGATGCGAGCTCAACTTCAGCTCGGACATCGACCTCGTGTACGTGTACGGGGACGGAGGGCGCGAGAGCGCGGGCGGTCCGCGCGGGCCGCTTTCGGTCCGCGAGTTCATGAGTCGCCTCGCCGAAGGCGTCACCAAGGCGCTGCATCAGGCGACAGGGGACGGCTTCGTCTTCCGCGTCGATCTGCGCTTGCGGCCCGAAGGGACCAACGGGCCGATCGTCAACTCCCTCGCCAATGCGCTCCTCTATTACGAGTCGTGGGGCCAGACGTGGGAGCGCGCGGCGTACCTGAAGGCCCGGCCCGTCGCCGGCGATCGCGCGCTCGGCGCCGCGTTGCTGGACGAGCTCGAGCCCTTCGTCTTCCGGCGCTATCTGGACTTCGCGACCCTCGAGGATCTGAAGCGGATGAAGGCGAAGGTCGCGCACGCGCTCGCCACGGGCCCCGAGAAGGGCATCAACGTGAAGCTCGGGCGGGGCGGCATCCGCGAGATCGAGTTCGTCATCCAGAACCTGCAGCTCATCCACGCCGGGAAGGACGCGCGCATCCGCGAACGCAACTCGCTCGCCGCCCTCCAGCGTCTGGTCGAGGCGCGCTATCTGGCGGCGGACGAGAGCGCGCGCCTCGCCGAAGCGTATCGGTTCCTCCGTGACGTCGAGCACAAGATCCAGCTCGTGGACGAGCGTCAGACGCAGGTGATCCCGGCGGGGCATGGCGAGCTGCAGCTGGCGCGCCGGCTCGGATATCGGGGCGCCGACGCCGACGCCGTGCTGGCGGCGTTTCGCGCCGATCGCGTCCGCCACATGGACGCGGTCGCGGCCTCGTTCGCGGCGCTCTTCTACGGCGCGGAGGCGAGCCGGGCGGACGGCACCGACGGACGGTACGCGGCGCTCCTCGCCGGCCTCGACGAAGACCCCGCGGAGAGCGATGCGGCGCTCGCGGCGCTCGGGTTCGCCGACCCGCGCTCCGCGCGCGAGCACCTCGTCCTCCTGCGCGACGGCGCGCCGTCGTCGCGCGCCAATCCGCGCCGCAAACAGCTCCTGCTGACGGTCGCGCCGGCGCTCCTCGGGGAGGTGACGCGCGCACCCGACCCGGACCTGGCGTTGCGGCACTTGGCCGGCTTCATCGCGGCGATCGGCGCCCGCTCGAGCTTCCTCTCGCTCCTCGCGGAGAACCGCGCCACCCTGCGCGTGCTGGTGCGCCTCTTCGGTTCGAGCGAGTTCCTGTCGCAGATCTTGATCCGCCATCCGGAGATGCTCGACAACCTGGTGCGCGCGGACCTCGTCCGACTCGACACGCCGAAGGCGGCGCTCGTCGCGGAGGTCGCGGGAATCGTCCAGTCGGCCGACGGCTACGAAGCGCGCCTCGACGCGCTCCGCCGCTTCCGCCACGAGCAGTTCCTCCGGATCGGCATCAACGACCTGGAGAATCTGCTGCCCTTCCACGTCGCGAGCAGCCAGCTGAGCGACCTGGCCGACGTCTGCCTCGATGCCGCGTGGCGCGTCGCGGAAGACGAGACGTGCCGGCGCTACGGCATCGCGGCGTCTCCGGGGAGCTTCGCGGTGATGGGACTCGGGAAGCTCGGCGCCCGCGAGCTCACCTACAATTCGGATCTCGACCTCATCTTCGTGTACGTCGCGTCGGCGAGCACGGCAGGCCCGGTATCGGTGCACGAGTTCTTCACCAAGCTCGCGCAGACCCTCATGACGACGCTTCAAGTGCGGACGCGCGAGGGACGGATGTACAGCATCGACACGCGGCTCCGCCCGTCGGGCAACCAGGGGCCGCTCGTGTCGTCGCTCGAGTCATTCGGGCGCTACCATGCCGAGAGCGCGCAGCTGTGGGAGCGCCAGGCGATGATCAAGGCGCGGGGCGTCGCCGGGGAGCCGGGCCTCCTCCGCGAGGTGGAAGCGATCGTGGCGCGGTTCGTGTACGCCCAGCCCCTCGCCGACGACGAGGTGGCCGAGATCCACCGCCTGCGCATGCGGCTCGAGCGCGAGCTCGGCGGCGACGAGCGCGCGGAATTCAACATCAAAACGGGACGTGGCGGCCTTCTCGACATCGAGTTCATGGTGCAAATGATGCAGCTTCGCTACGGCACCACCGTCCCCTCGGTCCGCCGGCGCGCGACGCGCCACGCGCTCGCCGCGCTCGCCGCGGCCGGAGTCGTGGCCACCGACGAGGCGGCGAGCCTCGAGGAGAGCTACGCGTTCCTGCGGGCGCTCACCAACCGGTTGCGCATCGAGCGCGACCAGTCGGTCGAGTCGATCGAGCGCGAGAGCGAGCGCCTGCCCGCCCTGGCGCGCCGGCTCGGTTACGCGGGGACCAACGACGGCGTCGCGCGCCAGCTGCTCGTGGACTACGGCCGCCATCGGGAGCGCGTGCGGGCGCTGTACGTGCGCTGGTTCGGCGTCTGACGCGATCCGCCCTTCCCGGGGGGCGCGCCGCGCCGGGGACGAACGTGCGTGCGGTGAGTGAAATTGACAACCCGGGACCCCTCCGATAGCTCTCGCCGGTCGGAGGCGCGGTGCAGAAGAGCGAACTGATCTGGCTCGACGGTGAATTCGTCCCCTGGGGCGAAGCGAACGTCCACGTCCTGACGCACACGTTGCACTACGGTCTCGGTGCGTTCGAAGGCATTCGCTGCTACCAGACGAAGGACGGCCGCTCGGCCGTGTTTCGCCTGCCCGAGCACACCCGACGTCTCTTCGCCTCGGCGCACATTCTCGAGATGCCGATGCCGTTCGCGCCCGCGGCGATCGACGAGGCGTGTCTCGATACGATCCGTCGCAACCAGCTGCGCGAATGCTACATTCGTCCGCTCGTCTTTCTCGGCGACGGAGAGATGGGGCTCGCCGCGGTGAATCGCGTGCGTGTCGCCGTGATCGTATGGCCCTGGGGGTCGTATCTCGGCGACGAGGGCGTCAAGAACGGCATCCGCGTCAAGACGTCGTCGTACCAACGCTTCCACGTGAACACGTTGATGACGAAGGCCAAGGCGGTGGGCCACTACGTGAACTCGATCCTCGCGGCGCGCGAGGCGCGGCGCGGCGGGTACGACGAGGCGCTCATGCTCGACACCGACGGCTTCGTGGCGGAGGCGAGCGGCGAGAACCTCTTCATCGTGCGTGACGGGGTCGTGAAGACGCCGCCGCTCACGTCGGTGCTGCCGGGGATCACCCGCGCGACGATCATCGCGCTGCTCCACGAGCAGGGGTTTCGGCTCGTGGAGGATCGCTTCACGCGCGACGAGGCCTACATTGCCGACGAAGCCTTCTTCACGGGAACGGCGGCCGAGGTCACGCCGATCCGTGAGATCGACGACCGCGCGATCGGCGCCGGCAAGCCGGGTCCGGTCACGCAGGCGATGCAGCGCGCGTATTTCGCGCTGGTTCGGGGGGAGGACCCGAAGCATCGCGAGTGGCTGTCGTTCGTCTGAGCGGGCGCGCGTCGTGCGCGTGCGCACGACTTCCGGAAGGCCGTCGCGGAGCGCCGCGTGCGCAAGTGCGCGACGCGGCCCCGCACGGTGTCGCGTCTTTGCAAGTCCGACCGTCGCCGTCGCCGTGCTGATCGTGCCCGCATGGCATCCGCGAAGCTCGTGAGTTCGGGGGCTTACGGCGGAGAATCCGCCCCGGGGAGCGGCCGGCCTCTGGTCCTGCTCTTGCTCGACCGAGGTCCAGTGCTGCGCGACCTCCCGAGGATCGTCCTCGCCGTTTGTGCGCTGGTGATCGGCGCCGATTGCGGCGCCGCGCGCGCGGCGGAGCGGACCTTCGTGCTCGCGCCGGCCGACCTCGTTTCGGCGCCGGATCTCTTCGGGGCGAAGGCGCTCGCGCGATCGGGCGTGCTCGGGAAGGCGGTCGGCGTCAAGCGGGGCGCGGTGCGATTCGGGCGGGGGCTCTGCCCGTCGCTCCTCGCGGATCCCACCCGCAAGCTCACGCGCGTGCGCGTGCTCGGCGGACCGATCGCCGCGCCGCTCGTCGTCGGAAAGAGTCTGGCGAAGGACCTCGGGGCGGCGCTCGCCGCGATGAACGCGGCGAGTTGGCTGCCCCCGGCCTCCAGCGCGACGAGGAAGACGTGCCGGGGAGGAACCAAGGACGGCATCGCCTGTCACCTGCCGGGGGAATGTCTCGGTGGCGGCGCGTGCAGCTCCGACTGGATCGCCGAGCCGCCGACGGCGACCGCGATCGGCTTTACGACGGCCGGCTTCGCGACCGGCGATCAGGTCGGCGCGCTCGGGAGGGCCGAGGCCGCCAATGGCGTGCCGGGGTTCCGTTTCGCCGTCGACCTTGCGGTCGATCCGAAGACCGGGCCCGTCGATCTCGCGGTCGCCGTGACGAGCGAATTGCCGTCGAAGCGGATCGGCAAGCCCGGCAAGCGGACCGAGTGCATCATGGTGGCGTCGATGCTGCCGGTAGATCTGCAGGCGCTGCGCGACCTGGTCGACGCGACGCCGCTCGACGCCGTGACCCGAAACCGCCTGCGATACCTCCTCGATCGCGCCCAGGGCTTTCTCGACGGTGGCCGGCCCGAGGGCCCGTCGCGCGCCGCCCGCAACGTTCGGACGTTCGCGCTGGAGGTTGCGCAGCGCTCCGAGACCGAGATTGCACCCGCGTTCGCGGAGGCGATGATCACGCGCGCCAACGCGACCGCCGAGGCCCTGAGCTTCTGAGCATGCGCCGCGTCGTTCCCAGCGCCGGTACGCTCGTCCTCGCGCTCGCGCTCCTCGCGCCGCGCGGCGCGGGCGCCGAGGTCAGGACCTTCCACCTGTCCGTCGGCGAGGTGCTCGGCAGCGTCGCGCGCACGAATGCGTTCCTCGTGTCGCTCGGCAGGCAGGCGCGCGGTCTGAAGCTCGTGCCCGGCGGCACGAAGTTCGCGGGGCTCACGTGCGCTGGCTTCGGCGACGTCTACAAGCTCGGTGCGGTCACCGTGCTCGACGGACCGCAGGCCTTCGCCGACCTCGTCGCGACCAGGAAGGGGAAGGACGCGCGCAGTCTCGCGACCGCCTTCGGGGCGGCCGGGCTCGCCCCTTGGACGCCGCCGGCCACCGACGCGGAGACCGATCGCCAACTCTGGACGGCCGCGACGGTTCCGCACGGACTCCGGTTCGTCGCGGATGCGCTCACGCACGGCGGCGACGGCGGTCTGCTCGACGCCGGGGCCTCGACCGGCATCTTCCGATTCCGCGCCAGCGTGCCGCCGACGGCGGACGCGGGGGCGCCGCACCGTTTCCTGCTGGAGATCGTCGGGCGCACCGCTTCGACCGACACCGGGCTCGTGGCCTTCGGCGAGCAGCGCTGCTTCACGTGGGTCGACCTCGTACCGGTCGATGTCGAGGTGCTCGACCGGCTCGTGAACGAGCGGCTCGACGATCCCTACGTCCGCAACGGGATCGCGACCCGCATGGCGACGTTGAAGACGGCGCTCGGGCGGCGAGACCTCGTCACCGCCCTCGACGTGATGGCGTACGTCATCGGGCACCTCGTGGCGCGAACCCCGGAGCACGCGCGGCCCGCCGATGCGCGGCGGATCGTGACCGGCGTCTTCGACGTGCGGCGCGGGCTCGACTTCCGGGCGGCCGGCGCCGAGTGCGGCAACGGGGTGCGCGAGACGGGCGAGGCGTGCGACGGCGCCGACTTCGGCGGCTTCACCTGCGAGACCGCCGGCTACGCGAGCGGCACCCTCGGCTGCCAGCCCTCGTGCCTCTTCGACGAGACGCAGTGCGTCGCCAATCCCGTTTGCGGCAACGGCCTCCTCGAGATCAACGAGGAATGCGACGCCGGAGCGCAGAACTCCGACACGGCGCCCGACGCCTGCCGCACCAACTGCAAGCGCGCCTACTGCGGCGACGACGTGATCGACCTGTTCGAGGATTGCGAAGGGAACGATCTCGGCGGCGAGACCTGCAAGACGCTCGGCTACGACGGCGGAACGCTCAAGTGCGACCCCGGCTGGTGCGAGTTCGACGAGGATCGCTGCACGCTCGAGGACGAGTGACGGGACCGCGCGTCGCGCCGGGGCGCCGGGCGCTGGTACGGACGGTCGCCGTGCTCGCGTGCCTCGCGGGCGGGCTGACGGGGGGCGTCGCGTGCGCGGCGCCGTTCGCTTACGTCGTGAATCACGGCGACGGGACGGTGTCGGTGCTCGACACGGCGAGCAGCGCCGTGGTGGCGACCGTCCCCGTCGGCAGCCAACCGCTCGGCGCGGCGGTGCATCCCGCGGGAACGCGGGTGTACGTGACGAACCAGGTCACGCCGAATGGGACGGTGTCCGTGCTCGACACCGCGACCAACGCCGTGGTGGCGACCGTGCCCGTCGGCGCGGGGCCTTCGGGCGTGGCGGTGAAGCTCCCCGGCGATCGGGTGTACGTCACCAACCGCGACGACAAGACCGTGTCGGTCATCGATACGGCGACCAACGCGGTCGTCGCGACGATCGCGGTCGACAACAACCCGCTCGGCATCGCGATCGATCCCTCGGGCACGCCGGCCTATGTCGTGAACAAGGGGAGCAACAGCGTCTCGGTGATCGATACGGTCGCCAACGTCGTGAGCGGGACGATCGCCGTCGGCAACGACCCGAGTCAGGTCGCGGTCGCTCCCGGCGGCCGGCAGGTCTACGTGAGCAACGCGAGCAACGCGAGCGTGTCGGTCATCGATTCCGCGGCCCGGGCGGTCGTGGCGACGGTGGCGGTCGGCAGCATCCCCGAGGGGCTCGTGCTCGATCCCACGGGCGCGTGGCTGTACGTCGCGAACAGCGGTCCGAACAGCGTGTCGGTCGTCGATACGGCGGACCGGACCGTCGCGGCGACCGTCGACGTCGGATTCACGCCGTTCGCGATCGGCATGCGGCCGGACGGCGCGCGGGCGTTCGTGCTGAATCGCCAGAGCGCCGACGTGTCGGTGCTCGACACCGCGAGCAACACCGTGACGGACACCGTCGAGGTGGGCTCGGGTCCGGCGGGCATGGGCGAGCTCGTGGTGCCGGCGCTGCGGGTACCGCGCTTCGGCGCCGACGCTCGCAAGTGCCAGGCGGCGCTGCTTCGCCAGGCGGTGAAGCTCGTGCGGGTGCACCACGGACTCGAAGCGGCCTGCCGCCTCGGGGTTCGCAAGGCCGAAGCGGCCGGGAAGAGCACGGCAGAGGCCGCCGCCGCGTGTCAGCGTGCGCTCGATCCCGTCGTCCCGTTCTCGAAGCTCGCGCAGGCGCGGGTGAGGTTTCGCGCCGCCGTGCAGGCGAGGTGCAAGGCGGTCACGCCGCCGTTGATGAACGGCCCCTGCGATCGCGGCGCGACGACCGTGTCCGCGATCCTCGACTGCTTGGTGCCGCGGCACGGCGCCCGGGTGGAGGCGCTCGCGGACGACGAGCTCGCGCCGGTGTACCCGACGCCGTCCGCGGCGGCGCTGGCGTGTCAGGCGGCGATCGCGAAGCACGGCCGGCGTTTCGCGGACCGCCTGCACAAGGACTTCGCGGCGTGCCTCGAGAAGGTGCTGGTCGCGGCGGCGAGCGGCAAGGGCGAGGCGAAGGCCGTCGCGCGCTGCCGGAGCACGCTCGATCTCGCGAGCGCCGGCTCGAAGACCGCGCGCACGCGCGCCGCCGCGCTCACGGCGATGGCGAAGAAGTGCGTCGCGGTGAGTCCGAGCGATCTCGGCCATCCGTGCGACGCCGGCGCCGCCACGATGGCCGGGCTCGCGGCCTGCGTGGTGGACGAGCACGCCGCCGACGTGGCGAAGCTCGTCGCGGCCGAGGCGAACGACGCGTGCGTGATGGCGACGCGACTCGGGCTCGGTGAGCGCTACCCGACGATCTGCAGCGGGTCGTAACGACGCCGTGGCGCTCAGCGCGTCGACGTGAGGCCGTTCGGAGGCCGCCGACGGGCGGCGCGCTCGAAGTCGGCGACTGCCGCGACCGGTCCGGCGAGGACCAGCGTGTCGCCGGCCGCGAGGGCGCGATCAGGATCTGGAACCTCGAATGTGTGGTGCGGATCGTCGCGACGCTCGACCGCAAGCACGCTCACGCCGAAGCGCGCGCGGCAGTCGAGCTCGCGCAGCGTTCGCGCGTCCCAGACGCTCGGGACCGGGAAGCGCACCACGCGATAGCCCTTCGACCACTGCGGAACGGCGTCGGCGTCGGCGGCGCCCGGAATCGTCCGCATGGTCACGAGCGCGCGGTTGTAGGCGCGGATCACGTCGGCGCGCGATAGGAGGCCGAGGACGCGGGTCGGGTCGTCGCTCGCGACGACGGGGAGCTCGTCGCGACCGTCCTCCTCCATCCGGCCGAGCGCCTGGCCGAGGCTCGTCTCGGGCGTGACGGCCGGGACGTGGCGGTCGCAGAGGTCGGCGGCGGTGCGCTCGTCCGCGACGTCCGGATCGAGAAGCACGGCGCGAATGCCGTGCAGCGACAACGTTCCGAGCAGGCGGCCGTCGTCGCCGACCACGGGAAAGTGGCTGCTGGTGCTTTCCCCCATCACCTTGAGGACCTCGGCGAGGGGCGCCTCTGCGCGGATCGGCTCGAACGCTTCGTGGAAGGCCGAGGCGACCGAGATCATGTCCATGAGGTGCTCGCGCCGCGGCTCGAGGCTCGTGCCGGCGCGCGCCAGCCCGAGCGTGTCGATCGACTCCGGCTCGATCGCGCTCGCGACGATGACCGCGAGAACCACGGTGACGAGCGCCGGCAGTGCGACCTCGTGGCTTCCCGTCGTCTCGAATAACAGGAAGATCGCCGTAAGCGGCGCGTGCACGCACGCGCCGAGGAACGCGGCGAGTCCGACGAGCGCGTACGAGCCGCGCGCGCCGGTGAGGCTCGGCATCCAGCGGGCGGAAAGGGAATGGAAGGCTCCGCCGCTCATCGCCCCGATGAAGAAGATGGGACCGAAGACGCCGCCCGGTGCGCCGCAGCCGAGCGAGACGCTGCTCGTGGCGATTTTGGCGATCGCCAGGGCGACCATGAGTGCGGCGGGGAGCTTCCCGGCGAGGGCCTGCTCGATGACGGGGTAGCCGTCGGAGAGGTTCTTCGGCAGCAGCGCGCCGACGACGCCGACCGCGACGAGTCCCCCGATGAGCTTCGTCGCGGTGCCGATGCGCAGCCGCGCGAGGCGCTCGAGGGTGGCGTGGAAGAATCGAACGTAGGTCGCCGCCAGCACGCCGAGGAAGAGGCCCATGAGGGCGTACGTCGCGAGCTCCTGGTAGGCGCCGAGTGCGAACGGTCGGACCTGGAAGACCGTGGCCGCGCCGCCGAGCGCGCGCGCGGCGATCACCGCCGTGGCGGTCGAGATGACGATCAGGCTGAAGTGCGCGAGCTCGACCTTGCCCTGGAGCACGATCTCCTGCGCGAACATCACGCTGCCGATAGGGGCGTTGAAGGTGGTCGCGATGCCGGCGGCCGCGCCGCACGCGACGAGGAGCTTCAAGCGCGATTCGAGACGGAGGAGCTGTGCGACGAACGAGCCGATCGACCCGCCAATCTGCGCGATCGGTCCTTCGCGGCCGACCGAGGCGCCCGCGCCGAGCGAGATCGCGGCACCGAGCGTCTTGACGATCATCCAACGGCGCTTCACGCGCCCTCCCTCGAGGTGCACCAGCTCGAGGAAACGCGGGAAGCCGTAGCCGAGCGCGTGTCCGGGGAAGATGCGCTCCAACAGGAGCAGCGCGATTCCGCCCGCAGCGAGCACGAGGGGCGGCGCGAACGGTTGCGCCGATTCCCACGCGCCGAACGCGGTGGCGAGCGCTCCGAAGACGCGGGCAGCGGCGGCGATGGCCGCCTGGAAGACGATGCTGCCGGCGGCGCCGAGGAGGCCGATCAGCGCGGCGACGAGAACGAGGCCGGTGTACTGGGTATGCGTCGCCGATGCGCCTCGCGGCCCGGGCACCGTTTCACCATGCCAAAACGGCTCCGCGCTTGCGAGCCGACGGGGGCGTAGTATAGCTCAACGCTCATGCATCCGGACGAGATCCAACGCAGCCTGGCCGAGTCGTTTCCCGACGCGCGCATTCGCGCCGAGGACTACACCGGCGGCGGCGACCATTTCTCGGTCCACATCACGAGCCCCGTGTTCGCGGGGCGGTCGTTGGTGGAGCGTCATCAGATGGTCTATCGGGCGCTCGGCGCGTTGATGCCTCGTATCCACGCGCTGCAGCTCAAGGCCGACGCGCCGGGCGAGTGAAGGAGAACCGACCATGGCAGACCCCGTCATCACCGAGATCGAGAACGAGATCCGCGACAACAAGGTCATGATCTACATGAAGGGCACGCCGAGCTTTCCACAGTGCGGC
>WBZR01001450.1_pt1 | contig 29368 bp, 28 predicted proteins | sample 5204231 | NCBI WGS metagenome assembly WBZR01 (sample SAMN12412403, study PRJNA552823) | activated sludge metagenome | isolation source: activated sludge from anammox sidestream of wastewater treatment plant... | place: USA: Virginia | collected 2017-08
CTTCAGAAAATTGCATGGGGTTGTGATCACTTCGCTCAAATCAAGCAAATCAAAGGGGCAGATTCAGAATCAATAACGCTTGCTGTACTTATTTTCTTGATACCAGACCTGACCCCGATCATGTGGACCCGATCCCGACCAGCACTCACCTTTATTGACTGGGCACTTGAATATGCATCTCCAGTCCGAGTGCCTTGATGACTTTCATAATGGTGGAAAACTTAGGGTCTCCATCTTCAGAGAGCGATTTATAAAGGCTTGCTCTTGTTACGCCAGCCTGTTTGGCTACCTCAGTCATACCCTTAGCACGGGCTGCTGTGTTCAGTGCATGAATAAATTCCTCAGGCGTCGCATTCTGAGCAGATTCACACAGGAATTCATGGATGTCTTCGTCAGTTTCGAGATGTTCTGCTATATCAAGCTTGGTAATTTTTACTTTCATAACCTAGTCCTCAATGTCTTTCAATATTTTTTTAGCTTTTTCGATATCCCTTTCCTGGCTGTCTTTATTGCCACCAACTAGCAGCAACACGACTTGAAGCTGGCGGATGGTGAAATACAAGCGAATACCGCCACCGAAAAAGCAACGCAATTCAAACAGATCATTGGCAATCGTTTTGCAGTCACCCAGGCTTCCGTAAGAAACGCGATCCAAGCGCTCCAACAACTTGAGCCGGGTCGTTCTGTCCAGCTTTTTAAGCCATTGCTGGAATATTCGGGTCATCTGCAATTCATATTTCACTGTTTGAGTGTATCCTTCAGGAAACAATTTGACAAGATGGACTTAATTATTACGCAGGTGATGTGATGGCCAGATCAAGGACTATTTAGTCATGCACGTCAAAGAGCCAGGTTCAGAATCAATAACGCTTGTTATACTTATTTTCTTGATTAGCGACCTGACCCCGACCATGTTTGTGCGCGACATAACCTTAATCGTTGTGCCTGCGCGCCACTACCAAAAGCTTCCCGATTTTGATGAACAACTCGGTAGTGTGGCAGGTGGCAATCCAGTGTCTTTGTTACCATTGCTGCTGGATTGCTTCACGCTGCGCGTTCGCAATGATATGGTTTTCAGTCAAACGCTCAAATAACCGCTAATTTCCCTTTCAGTTCCCGCCTTCATTGTTTAAAAAAGAAAACCTGTTTTCCCTGCTTATTTTGCTAAACCTTTCCCCGGGCTGTCCGTTTACTGCTCTCAACGGCGGTTGAAAATTCTGCAAACACTGAAAGCAGATCAGGCCGGAAAACGTCGGTGGCACAAGCGCCACAACACTTTAAAAAGTAGTACCACTCTGAAGGAGAAACTGAAATGCCACAAGTTATCAATACCAACATTGCGTCACTCAATGCACAACGTAACCTGAATGTATCCCAGAACTCATTGAGCACCGCCTTGCAGCGTTTATCCAGCGGCCTGCGCATCAACAGCGCCAAGGATGATGCTGCCGGGCTCGCGATTTCCGAGCGCATGACCTCACAAATCCGGGGTATGAACCAGGCTGCGCGTAACGCCAATGATGGTATTTCACTGGCACAAACGGCTGAAGGTGCACTGGTCGAAATTGGCAATAACTTACAACGTATTCGCGAGCTGGCAGTGCAATCGGCTAATGCCACCAATTCAGAAGGTGATCGTGAAGCGCTACAAAAAGAAGTCACCCAGTTGATTGATGAAATTCAGCGCGTGGGTGAGCAGACCAGTTTTAACGGCACCAAACTGCTGGATGGCAACTTCGCAAGTCAAATATTCCAGGTAGGAGCAAATAAAGATGAAACTATTGAGTTTACCGATATAGTTGATACTACAGCGAGCGGATTAGGTGTCGATGGCGTTGATATTAGTGGTGCTGATGGTACTGCTGCTGCAGATGCAATTGAAACCATAGATGACGCCCTCAAAATCGTCAATAGCACTCGTGCAGATTTGGGTGCCATCCAAAACCGTTTTAGTTCTGCAATAGCCAACCTGCAAACTTCAGCTGAAAATCTATCTGCTTCCCGCAGCCGGATTCAGGATGCCGATTTTGCTGCTGAAACCGCTGCACTGACCCGTGCGCAGATTCTGCAACAGGCTGGTGTAGCCATGCTTTCTCAGGCTAATGCATTGCCGAACAATGTGTTGTCACTGTTGAGATAAGCACCGCGTTCATCATCGCGAGGAACAACATGACGTGGCGATCCAGCACCTTGGTAACCGACTGGATTGCCACGGCGGTTTACAACCGCCTCGCAAGACAGTACCCCTCGTCATCGCGATGACAAATCAGCCAGGCAAAAACTGATCAGGTAGATTAAAAGGAGATTGACATGAATATCAACGCAGTAACTGCTGAACTATTTCAGGCTACAGCACCCGTTCAGCCGGCAATGCCTGCCGCCCGGACAGGAGAGCGCGAGATGGCGCCTGCTGCCCAGCCTCCGGCTGAAACCAGCGACATCAAACCGGAACAGGTGAAAGAAGCGGTGAATCAGATTCAGCAGTTCACACAAGCGTTAACACAGAATCTGAAGTTTTCCATTGATGAGGACACTGGCAAAACCGTGGTCAAGATTGTTGATGCGCAAACACAGGAAGTCATTCGGCAGATGCCTTCGGAAGAAGCGATCAAGATTGCCAGTGCGCTGGGAAAGATACAGGGATTGCTGTTCAACGGCCAGGCCTGAGAAAGTGCTGCAAAATTGTTGCAACTCGCGCCGCTCTCCAGAGCTTTTCCGGTTATTTGATTATTTTCACACTATTTCTCAAAGTTCACCGCTGTCCAGCCGTAAACAGAAACAACAGGTAATAAATAATTTCACCCACAGACAGGGAAGAGGAAACACATCATGATTTCAGCACCGGGAATCGGCTCAGGACTGGATGTCAGCGGAATCATCAGTAAACTGATGGAGATCGAGCAGCAGCCACTGACGCAGCTCAACACCAAGGAAGCAAAACAGCAGGCGCAGCTCTCTGCCCTTGGCAGCCTGAAAAGCGTGCTCTCAACGTTTCAGGATAGTGTGAAGGCGCTGGCCAAACCTGCACTGTTCAATGGCTACAAAGCCACGCTGGCAGATACGACTGCAGCCACGGTAAGCACTTCATCCAGTGCTGCGGCCGGCACGCATGACATCGAAGTGCAATCTCTGGCGCAGGCGCAGAAAATCAAGTCAGAAGCATTTGCTACCACCGATACCGTAATCGGCAGTGGCACGCTGACGATCGAATTCGGCACATATAACGAAGATGGCACGTTTACCGCCAATGCGGAGAAAGCAGCCAAAACCATCACGATCGACCCGGCTAAATCGACCCTAGCAGATATTCGCAGCGCCATCAACGAAGCGAATGCGGGGGTGACAGCCAGTATCGTCAACGATGGCAGCGGCAACCGGCTGGTGATTTCTTCCAAAGATAGCGGGTTGGCCAATGCGCTGAAGATCAGCGTGGACGATACCGATGGCAACCACACCGATAACGCCGGGTTATCGAAGCTGGCATTTGATGCTTCGACTGGCGGCGTCAGCAACATGACCGAAACCGTAGCAGCCAGAAATGCAGTCATGGTGATCGACGGCATTACAGTGACGAAGTCATCCAATACCATCAACGATGCGCTGGAAGGGGTGACGTTCAACCTGCTCAAGGCCAACCCTGGCACAACGACCACGCTGACAGTGGAGAAGGACAAAAGCAACGTTGAGGCAGCAGTCAATGCGTTTGTAAAAGCGTACAACGATCTGGAAAAAACGATCGGCAATCTTTCCCGTTACGATGCGGCCAACAAGCAGGCATCGGTGCTGACCGGAGATTCCACCGTGCGCATGATACAAAACCGGATGCGCGCCATGCTGGGCGGCAATCAATCCGCTGCCGGCGGAATCAACTCGCTGTCCGAGCTGGGTATCAGCTTTCAGAAGGATGGCACACTGGCGCTGGATAACAACAAACTGAGCGCCGTGCTGAATAATCCGGACAAGAATATTGCGGCGTTTTTCACTACCCAGGGAGGAGATGATACAACCTCTGTCGAAGGTTTCGCTTCCCGATTGAGTGAGCTGATCGATGGCATGACTCGCAGCGATGGCCTGATCAGCAACCGCATGGATGGCATCAACAGTACGATCAAAGGAATCGGCAAACAGCGTGAAGCGTTGGAATTCCGGCTGGAAAGTGTGGAAAAACGCCTGCGCGCGCAGTTCACCGCGCTGGATACGATGATTGCCAGCATGAACCAGACCAGTAACTATTTGCAGCAACAACTGGCGAATCTGCCAAAGATCGGTGAATAAATAGCCGATAGCGTAACTGCACACTCATTTCTGAAAAGGAGAACTCATGTTTACTGAATCCCCCAGCCGCGCGATCAGCAGTTATCAGCGAGTGGGCGTCGAATCCGGCGTGGTATCCGCCGATCCGCACAAACTGATTCTGATGCTGTTCGAAGGCGCGCGCCAGGCATTGGACTGCAGCCTGCTGTATATACAGCAGAACAGGATTGCCGCCAAAGGGGAAATGATTTCCAAAGCGATCATGATCATCGACCATGGCCTCAAAGCCAGTCTCGACAAAACAGCCGGCGGAGAACTGGCCAACCGGCTGGAACAGCTGTATGACTACATGACCGCCCGGCTGCTTACGGCCAATCTGCAGAACGATGCCGTGATCATCGAGGAAATCAACTGCCTGCTGGGCGAGCTGCATGAAGCGTGGGCATCGATTGGGAATCAGCCTGCCGGAAAAACAGATGTACAGACAGCAGCCAAAAATACGATCGAGGATACGGCCGGTACAGGTGCAATGGCATGAAGCCCGACACCTCATCCGGATATTCACCCGAAGACAATAAAAACGGTATGCAGATCATCGCCACGTATGAAGCCATACTGGCAATCACTGACCAGATGCTGCAAGCGGCAAAAAACAGCGACTGGGACAAGCTGGTAGCATTGGAACAGGATTGTAAACGCCTGACCACCTGGCTGATGGAACAGCACACTTACGAGCAACTGAGCGAAGAACAGAAGAAAAAAAAGATCAGCCTCATCCACGGCATACTGGAACGTGATGCCGAAATCCGTGCCATTACCGAACCCTGGATGGCACAACTGCAAAACAAACTGACCAGCTACGGCCACAAACGAAAACTGGGACAGACTTATCAAACTGATTCGTAAAACCGGATCACCACGTTTCGCAACACAGCGCTTATCACTGTCACTCTATGCTTGAACACTCATCTGAATAAACATATTTTAGTCGAGGAAGAGAAGGGATAGAGGCCGGTTCCATCTTTGACTATTGAGGCTGCGCAATGTGGACCACCCTTCCCTGCGATTACATGTATCAAGCGGCAAACTTCAGGGGATATATGCAATTTCAATTAATCTTTCTTATCGGATTACACTGGAATTCCTGATCGAGGATAAGCAAATTATCCCGATCAATATTGGAAACCACGATATTGTTTATTAACTTGCGAATGAGATGGCCCGGTAATTTCCGAGAGACCTGAATCATTCTTTTGTTAATGGTTTGAACAAATAGATAAGCGGTTAGAATCGTTAGCCCTTTGTATCGATCGCTTTATGGTCTGCTCATTTGCCGCCACGCTGATGGTAAGGGGACTGGTTGTGGCCGCTATCCGGTTTTTACCCTGATTCTGAAACGCCTGGCGACGTTCACAAAAACGGCAGTAGCGGTGCGGTTGGTTGTATCAGCAATCGAGCGGCTAAGAAACCTCTGCAAAACATTGCCATCACTGCGTTTTTCAGAAGTTCCCTAACTGCTGCCTATTTCATGAACCGCCTGACAGTATCCAGCAGCAGTTCATTTTCAGGATGTTCTTCCAGCGCTGACTGCCAGATTTTTTCGGCATCTTCCTTTGCACCGTTCATCCAGAGCAATTCGCCGTAGTGTGCTGCAATTTCAGGATCGGAGCGAGCGTCGAAGGCAAGTTTCAGGTAATTGACTCCTTTTTTCAGATCACCCATACGGTAATAAACCCAACCAAGGCTGTCCATGATGTAGGGATCATCAGGAGAAAGTTCGATGGCTTTCTGGATCAGTGCCAATGCTTCCGGCAGTTGCAGACCACGCTCAGCCAGGCTGTAGCCCAGCGCATTATAGGCATGGGCGTTATCCGGTCTCAACTCGATCAGTTTGCGCAAATCCCGTTCCAGTACATCCAGCTTGCCGATCTTGTCAGCCATCAGTGCCCGGTCGTACAACAGTTCGACCTGATCCGGATACTTTCTGAGATAAGCATCCAGCAGATCATACGCGCCACGAAACTCGCCACTATCCCGCAGCAGCTGTGCTTCAGAAATCAGCAACTGTGTACGCTGCTGTTCATTTTCAACCTGAACAGTTTTCAGATATCTTCTGGCAGCGGCTATTCCATCCCGCTTTGCCAGCAAGAAAGCATAGCGCACCCGGGCAGCGATATAACGTTCCCCACCCGTCACCCTGAGGTAGGCATCCATTGCTTCAGCATTGTGCTGTGCAATTTCATGGATACGCCCCAGATTGAAATGAATCGTGTTGGTGTCCTCAAACCCGAGTTGCAGGGCACGTTTGAAATACTTTTCTGCACTCCCCAGGTCATCCAGCTCGGCAGATAAAAGACCGATCGCCAGCGCAATATCAGGGTTGGAGGGGTTTACCTGCTCCAGTTTCTGGAACTGCTCACGCCCCCGGTCAAATTCTCTCTCCTCCATGAGCATGCGGATATAGGCAATCCGTATATCATTGGCTCTGGGAAATCGGTCGAGATACTGATCGTAAAAAGACAATGCCTTGTCTTTATCAATTTTCTGCAGAATCTGCCCCTGATGCACGGCGGCCATTTCCCATTCCGGCCGTAATTCGAGCGCCTGATTCATGGCTTTTGCCGCAAGTTTGAATTCATTGGCAGACCATGCAGCCTGGGATACAGCAAAATGGGCTTCCGGCAAATCAGGGTAGGATGCCGCAAGCTGCTGCACCAGTTTCAGCACGGCTTCTCTGTCTGGATGATGAGACAGGAGTTTGTTGATCTGCATGAACGCTTTATCGACAGTTTCCGGCTCCAGCTTCAACAACTGTTCAACGTGGGGACGGACATTATCGAGCTGACCGTTCGCAACGAACAGCGCTACTGCCGCCTGGCGCGCATGCATGGAATCAGGCTCCAGTGCTACCCATAAATCGATGGCTTCTTTTGCCTCCCCGAAATGACGCGTCCGCAGTGCGATATCAGTCGCATGTTCAGCGATCCTCGGGTTGCGTGTTTCTCTTGCCAGCCGGATGAAACTTTCCACTGCAACGTCTGGCATATTTCGCTGCAGGGCCGTTTCTCCCATCAGAAAATCAAAGAGGGAATCAGCAGTCAGTTCCGTGGCGGGTGCTGCACCGGCGGAAGCTGCGGAACCATGAGCAATGGCATCCCCCGTTCTGGGGAGTTGGGTACATCCCGCCATGCTCAGCAATAATGCTAACTGTATCGTCAAAATAACTTTCATTTCGTATGGCCTTCGGCAAACCTTTTATCTGTACTGAGACTTCCAAACAACAAATCCGGTTCTTATGTTAGTTACTAATTACGGCATATCCACTGATTTCAAGATATTTCACTCGAGTAAGTCCGGAAAAACCTCTGCACTCATTCGCTATTCTTTCCTCTTTCCAGATTTTCTTTAAAACGCATCATTGCCGGTTGGCGGAGATAGATTCGGAGCAGGCTGGTTTTGTGGAAGCGGATTAAATCCAGTACCCGGCAATCCCGGCATCGGCGTATCGCCCTGCATGTTTCCCCGACCTTCCGCCTGCTGTTTTTCCTGCCCTCCTGCAGTACTGGCAGCATGGACAAATTTCCAACCCTGATAATTCCCGGCCTTTTCAAAAGCAATGTAATCTGCCGGAAAATTGGCACGCTTGATCGGCACGCCAGTCGAAAGACTGTAGACACCGGTAATCCCGCCGTCCTGCTGCCTGACCAGCCCCCAGTTGTAGCTGTTCGTCATCGGATCGGGGTAAATTCTTCTGAGATGCCGTTTCACTACCAGAGAACGCTCATCCTTGAGCAACTGTTCAAGAGATGCCGGGTAGCGGCTGGCACCCGCCTCCCCCGCTCTCCCCGACACTTGAGAATCGTTATAGTAGGACTCGATCGCCCGCCGGAACTGGTCACCGGCGAACAGCAGTTCCAGCTCCTTTTCCCGTTTGACTTCTGTCTGCCAGATCAACCCGGCAGCAGCCAGCATCACGCCCGCAAGCATAACAGCAAACAGCATCCAGATATAAATATATCCCCGTTCTTGCCGGCATGACATTGTCACCATTTCTCATAAAACGTCCCGTCCAGCGCCTGCCGGTCGGAAGTCGTATGCACATCGAACACGCCTTCCATTTCAGGATCGGGCGGCGGAATTTCCACCCAGACGTTTTCCTCGGTAATCGGATCGACAGGTATCGCGCGAATATAATGATCCTCGACCAGTTGATGCAGATCGGTCGGATATTTGCCGGTATCGGCAAAATATTTGTCGATCGCGTCGCGCAGAATACTGAGATTCTGCTTGAGTACCGTTTCCTTCGCCCGGTCGACAGAATTGAAGTAGCGCGGCGTCACAATCGTGAGGAGGATAGCAATAACGACCATCACCACCAGTAATTCGATCAGCGTGAACCCCCGTTCACGCCAATGGCCACCGGGCCGCTTCAATCGGTTTGATACCGATTGGATCACAGTCTGATCAGCGAGCTTTACCATTGATTGTAGGGAATCCCGTTCAACCCCGCTTTTTCGGAAAGGGAATAAACATCGTAAATGTCATCTCCCTCCTCCGGACTGTCGGGCGGGCTGGCATAACTGCGTTTTCCCCAGGTTTCGGCAGCAGGTACCTCAGTATCCGGAAACATCGGATCGCGCGGCAAACGGCGCATGAAAAAGATTTTCTTGCTGTCAGGGTCTTTTACGTCGTCCATGCCCGTATCCAGATCTTCCAGCCGATGAGGATAGCCGGTTTCATCAGCCTTTTTTTCGACTAATCCCTCATCCGCCGCCTGCTTATAGGCATCGATCGCCGTGCGGATCTGGCGCAGCGCTATACGCAATTCTCGCTCCTTTTCACGTTTGACGACCATTTCACCTAATGGCATCGCCGCGGAAGCCAGGATTCCCATGACTGCCACTACGATCATCAGCTCGATCAGGGTGAATCCGCGGCAAGATGCTGTCTGCAACATATCCGCTCAGAAAAGACGAAGAAATGTCATCACTGAATCCTGATACTCGCTGCCGATGGCAGATTCACTTCAACCGGCTGTCCCGTTTCATCCCGCACCTGCAGATTCTGTAAAGCAATTTCAGTTGAAGTTGCATTTGTGCTGATCACCTTGAAACGCAGCACCGCTGTCATTCCGGTGGATTGATCCCGGCCGAGCTTCAGGCTGCGCATTCCGGATTTTTCCCCGCCATCCACCAGCTCCAAAGTATCCGGGTCATAGGTCAGGTTCAATTCGCCGGATAGCATGGGATCCTGGGTCACCAGCCTGACAGTAGCGGTAAATTCCCGGCCTCCCGCCACACTTTCCGGCACACGCAACGTCAATGAGGGAGAAGCCTCTCTTGCCTGCGTAACCGCTTCCTCAAACAGATCGGGTGCCGCTCCGAATAACCCGGCAGATCGTGCCCGTCCTAATGACATATATCCTCCGTCTGACGCACTATTCGAGGATTCCATCGCCAGTGAACGCGGTGCTGTTTTCCGTATGGTTACAGGCAGTTTCCCGGCAGCGCTGGCCGTACCGGAATAAAACTCGCTTTCAAAGTGGTTGGGCTGAATGACATTGCGGACGATATGCGGTGTGATCAGCAGAATTATTTCGGTTTTGTTATGTTTTCTGACCTGCTTGGAGAAAATATCACCCAGTACCGGTATATCGGTCAATCCGGCGATACCCGATCTTACTCTGCTCAGATCATCCTGAATCAGTCCGGCCAGCACCTGTGTCTCTCCGTCCCGCAGCTCCAGAACCGTTTCCGCTGTACGGGTGCCGATAACAATGGCCGTAGCTGCATTTTCTCCGCTCCCAGATCTTTTTTCACCGAGATTACTGCTGACTTCCAGCAGCGCTTTCAAGGTGACCTCATTATTGGTTCTGACCACCGGTTCGACTTCGAATTTCAGCCCGACATCGATATAAGTTGCTGAAGCAGCCGATCCGACATTGGCTGTATTCGTGACCGTGAACACCGGCTCCTTGTTGCCGATATGGATTTTTGCCTTCTCCCGGCTTTTGACACGAATGCGGGGGTTGGCCAGCACATCCGCGTTGGTCAGGGTCCTGCCGAAATCGATTTTGGCCTGATTGCTGATAGTGAAACTCCGCAGACCTTCGAAGCCGGTATTCTTGATCATGCTCATTTTAACCACGGAATCCGCCGCTGCCTGAGCGGGTGTACCTATACCGGGAACGGCACTGAATGTCACCGAAGTAGGCATATTTGGCCCCAGATCGAGCGTGCTGTCACGTTTCACTTCCAGTACTACCACATCCAGCATCACTTCCGGATCGGGAAAATCGTTGATGGCAACCAGACGTTCCACCAGCCGGATCATCTCCAGCGTATCCCGTATCACGAACAGGTTGAGTTTCTCGTTGACGTAAATGTCACGTGCCTTGACCAGTCCACGAATCATGGCCACCATCTGTTTGACATCCGTATTGGCAACGTGAAAGCTGCGCACGACCAGCTCCTGATAATCCTTCTGCTTGGCGGGTGTATCCGGATAGATCAGCAGCGTGTTGCTGTTGAGTACCTTGTACGCGAGCTGATTGGTCAGGAGCATCAGTTTCAGCACATCTTCAATCGAATTGTCACGGACGAAGATTGAAGCCGTTGCTTCCTGCTGAACATTACGATCGAATACGAAATTGATGCCGGCCGTGCGCGAGATCAACTCAAACATGGTTTTCAGCGATGTATCGCGGAACTCCATGGTAATGGGCTTGCTGAATTCGGTTATCAGAGACAATTCAGACATCTCGGCTCGTGCAATCTGTTCACTGAGCGCCTTGATCAGTTGTCTCGCTTCAGACTGCATCGGATTATCGGCCAGTACCCCCCTTACGATTTTTTCTGCTCCGTCCACATCACCATGCGCAAGTGCCTCTTTTGCCTGATTGACCAGAACGATATGGCGGCGCTCCAGATCAACCGCACCCAACCCTTCCCGGGCACGTTCACTACTGGCCCTGATATTCAGTACACGCTGATAATTCTGCTCGGCCTGATCCAGATTGCCAGCCAGCCGGGCGTTATCCGCCTCGAACAGAATCTGGCCGATGATGGTGTCACGTTCTCTGGCCAGCGTCGCGCCGACTTCCCTGTCATCCGGTTCCTCACGAGCGGCCTGTTCCAGCTTGCCCAGACCCTCTTCCAGCCGCCCCTCTGCAATCAACCGTTTTCCTTCCAGAAAAGATGGATTTCGCGTCGTATGCATCGCACAACCGGTGATCAATGCGAGCAGCAGCAATATCAAGATTCTTTTTGTTGTATTCATCCCCACTTTTCCAGATATTTAAGGAACCTCTGATCAAGTCCCAATAGCTACAACCTTTGTCGCGCTTCTTGCGATCATCACGATTTTGCCTGTAATGCGGTTCATGGAGGACTTAATCAAAGGTTCCCTGATCGATAGTCAATGTCTGTCTGATACCCAGCGGAAGATAAGTCAGTTCGATCGTATCTTCCCGGATCCGGTCGATCCGGTATTCAGTGCCGATCCGCTCCCCCGCACCGGCAACATAATTCTGATCTGCCTGGGCGAGAAAGACCCGGATCTTCCCTTCGGAAACGACCCGGCCCAGATATTCGAACTGCAATGGTGGCGCGGATGGCCGCCTTACCACCTCCTCCTTCCGAGGCTGGAAGATCTGCGGGTTAAAATCAGTAGATGCAGTACGTTTGGGCTCCCAGGACGTCACAGCGAATATATCGTCCGCCTTGGCGCTGAATTTCCGTTTTCCCAGCTGATCGACCGGTAATGTTTCGTGTGTTTGCCGTATTTGTCGGGTTTGTCCGGCAGTACGCCTGTCAGTGGAAATATCCACTGCCGGCTGCACCACATCCTCCACGGATAACTCAGTCCCCTCATCGACCAGCAACGCAGCCAGTACGGTAGCCGCCAGAGCACCCCAGAGAATCAGTTTCCGGTAAAGTGTGCCGGCCATGTCAGATTCCACTGAAAACCCGGCAATGAAGCAGGTTGGAGAACACGGCCGCCAGGACTGCCAGAAGTGATTTGGATAACGAAGATAAATGCTTAGTAGTCATTCAGATAAAGGTGCATGTTCAGGCGCGCATCCACTCTGCCGGCCTGTATGGTTTCGCGCCTGATGATGATATCAGCCAGCGCGAGTGCCGGCACGGCCTGCAATGCGCTTGCAATGAATGCGCGAATCTGGGGATAGGTCCCGCGCAACGGCAATTGAATCTCATAACGTACCAGTTTCGATTCTTTTTCCACCTTCAGCCGGTAATCACTGCTATTCAGCTCCACACCACTGTCTTTGGCGATCCTGTCGAGTTCACTGATCCAGTAAGGGGAAGAATCACTGCGCGGAAGGAAATCATAAAAAACCTGCAATGCCTGATTATTGTTCAGCTTTGTCTGCCCGGCAGAATCAGGCTGTGCCTGCTGCATTACCTGTACTTTGCTTTTCAGCTCTTTCAGGCGCTCCTTCTGGGGCATGACTGCCGCTATAAAAAATACCAGCGTCAACACGAGCAATCCCGCCCCTGCCCGGCCGACGGTCCCCAGACGGGTAACCTGCCAACGTGCCCTGACCAGCCAGTTTTCTAAAGCGATTCGTGCCACGTTGCAATGATTGAAAAAACAATGGGACGGCGTGGATGATCCTGCCGGGCTTTATAGCTGGCCAAATGCGCATTTTTCAGTACCGGCTCCAGTTCGAGTGCCTGGACATACTCCACCAGAGCGGCAAGATCTCGTGCTTCACCCGTAATACGGATGGTCTGACCGGAAACACTGGGCTGCAGCGACAGCAGTGCAATCTGCTCGCTGGCAGCCAGTTCCAGCGCATCGAACAATGCTTCCCAGGGTAGATTGAGCTGGCGCAGAATATCATCCGCCTGTTTAAGCTCCTGCTGTGTGGCTTTATTGATGCGCGCCATCGGCGTTCGGGGCTGCCTGGTGTGTTTCTGCTGCTGAACGATGCGCGCCTCGCGTGCTTCCCAGTACGTGATTTTCGACATGGTCTGCTTGAGCGTATACATCACTGCAAGCAGCAGCACCATTCCCAGAAACAGCAGCAGATAATCCACCAGTGGAATCTGCTGCCTGCGGTAGGGGAAATTCAGTTTCAGACTACGCATGATTCTGGCTGTCATCCATTCCTGTTACCCCGGGAAAATACGAAGGTGCGGGATGTTTTTCATCTGGCAGGCGTACGAACTGCCAGCGGAGATCATGCACCGGTAACTGTCCGGTCAATTCGGGAGCGAACACATACACCCGCTCTACCGACTGATCCGGGCTGAGAATGATCGATTCCTGTTCCAGTGCTGCCAACAGTTCTTCCTGCAGATTCTCCACGACTCTCTGGTTGCGTGCACAACGCCAGGCGCCCTCGGACAGCACAACCAGGCAGAACCGCCCTGTTTCCACCAGAACGAACCATACCTGCTTTTCAACCAGCCGCTTCGACCAGTGATCCAGCGCCGCAGCAAGATAAGGTTCTATGCACGCAAACCGGGTATCGTATTGCCGGGCAAGCATTACCAGTTCTGACTGCAAATCGCGTGCAATGGCCGCACACAATGCGCCGCCATAAGGGTCCCAGGTACTCAGGCTGAGTTCCCAGTCATCGATACGTTCACCGTAAATTTCGCGCATCTGGAAACCGGCATAAGCCATCAATTCATCCGGATTCGCCAGGGAAGGCTGCGGTGCAATGACACCATAGCGAACGAAGTGATTGGATAGCGTGATATGCAACTCGCTACCCCGCCTGAAACGGTCATCCATCTGTCCGATCATCTGTTCCAGCAATCGCAGAGGCGCTTTCCACTGCTGTCTTGAATCATTTTCCTGAACACACACGCCTGATTGCCTGAACTGCTGCACAGGCTTGATACCGCGTGCCATCCCCGTCAGATCGACCCGATCCGGAGCCAGAAAAATCTGAATCCGATTACGCCACGACAGTGACACGATTGGCCTCCTGTAAGCTGGTCTGTCCGGTTTTAACCATATCCAGCGCCGCTTCACGCAAGAAACGGGTGCCGTTGAGCCGGGCTGCCTCCTTGATGCGACGAATTGGTGCCTGCGCAATGATCAGCTCACGGATTTCATCATTCAGCAGCAAAATCTCGGCAATTGCGCTGCGCCCGCGATAACCGCTACCCCGGCAATGGCCGCACCCTTTGGCAGAGCGAAAATCGAACTGCTCTGCCTGTTCCGGGGTAATCCCCGAATCTGCGATCATCTGCTGATCCGGCTGTTCTGCAACCATGCAATTCGGACACAGCAGGCGCACCAGCCGCTGCGCCACGATGCCATTCAGTGCCGAAACAAAACTGTAAGGGTCAACACCCATGTGTGCAAACCGGCCAATCACGTCAAACACGTTGTTGGCATGAACCGTGGTAAAGACCAGATGCCCCGTGAGTGCAGCCTGAATTGCAATCTGTGCCGTTTCGGCATCGCGAATTTCACCCACCATGATTTTGTCAGGATCGTGCCGCAGAATCGAACGCAATCCGCGGGCGAAAGTCAGCCCCTTTTTCTCGTTGACCGGTATCTGCAATACACCAGGCAACTGATATTCGATTGGATCCTCGATCGTAATGATTTTGTCATGGCCGTGATTGACTTCCGAAATGGCGGCATACAGCGAAGTCGTCTTGCCGCTGCCGGTCGGCCCGGTCACCAGCAGCATGCCATACGGCTCCGCGCTGAGCCGGCGTACGCTGGCAATGGAAGTTGCGTTGAATCCCAATTGGTTCAGCGTCAATCCTTCGACATGATCGGTCAGCGCCTGACGATCCAGGATCCGCAACACGGCATCTTCACCGAAAATACTTGGCATGACCGATACGCGGAAATCGATTTCCCTTCCCTGGATAGAAACCTTGAAACGGCCATCCTGCGGAATGCGGCGCTCGGCAATATCCAGATCCGACATGACCTTGATCCGGGAAATCACCTGCTCGGCCAGATTCGCCTCCTGCATGGTGCCTATACTGGTCAGCACACCGTCGATCCGGTATTTGATGGACAATGCGCCCGGCGTGGTCTCCAGATGAATGTCGCTTGCCTGCGATTTATGCGCATCGTACAGGGTCGAATGAACCAGACGCACCACCTGACTGGTCCCTTCGTGAATCGTTTTGAGTGATAACTCCTCGATACCACTCTGGATCAGATTTTCCTGAACAGAAGACAGCACATTGTCCATCGCACGCATGGTCTGTTCCTGCTGCACGAAAAAGGCCGCCAGATCTGCCGGATGCACCAGATGCCACAATGCATCCACCGGTACATATTCCTCCACCCAGTCACGCAGGCCCGCCCGGAAAGGATCACTCACCGCCAGCAGATACGATTGATCCTGTTTCTGCAGCAACATGCATTCACGTTTGGCAGCCAGTGCAAAAGGCAGTCTGTCAAAAGCCGGATGCAATGCATGCAGATCATCCATGGTCAGTACCGGCATGCGCAGCACTTCCCCCAGTACAGTCACCAGTTCATCTGGCGTGCCCTGATAAGTTTCTTCCAGTACTCTGATCAGTGAGGTGCTGCGAGCGATGGCCTGTTCACGCGCCTGGCTGAGCATAACCGGATCGATCGCCGGTTTATCCGGCAGGGCGACGTTGGTCTGCATCAGTTGATACTCCCCGCCAGTTCGAAAATCGGCAGGTACATGAGAATGATGATGCCGCCGATGACGGTTCCGATCACTGCCATCAACAATGGCTCGATCAGTTTGGTCATCCATTCGACCCAGCGTCCGATTTCCTCATCGTGAAAATTACCGATGCGTTCCATCATGTCACCCATCATCCCGGTGCGCTCCCCCACACGCAGCATACGGCTTCCCACTGCAGTGGTCAGCTCTGCGCTCTGCATTGCACTGGAAATAGCCTTGCCTTCACGGATGAGTGCAGCAGCTGTTTTCACCCGTGGACGAAAGTGCGGCTGCAACAGGTCGCTGACCATTTCCAGCGCCTGGGTCACGGGAATCCCGCCGCGCAGCAGCATCCCCAGCGTTTTGTAGAAACGGGCAAGCTGATAGACCCGCATCCTCTCGCCGATTGTTGGAATGCGCCATACCGCGCGCAACAGATGAGCCCGGATCTGCGGCCGGGAAAGTGTATAGAGCGCTGCTGCCAGAAAGAGCGCTGCCATTCCTGCCAGCATCCAGCCATTCTTCTGCACCAGGTGCCCCCACTCGATCAGCAGCATGGACATCCAGGGCAGATCCGTACCCATATCTTCATAAATGGCGCTGAATTTAGGAACGACGAACACCAGCAGGAAGATGGCTACCAAGCCTCCCAGCACCAGCAGCAGAACCGGATAGATGGATGCCCCCACCAGCTTTTTGCGCACCAGATCCATTTGCGACTGATAGACGAGATAACGTGATAGCGCTTCGCCCAGATCCCCCGTCTGTTCGCTGGCACGAATGGTAGCGACATACAGTGACGGAAATACCTGCGGATAGAATTCCAGCGCACGCGAAAATGTTACTCCTTCACGCAAGCGCGCCAGTATCTGCTGGAGTAACTCGCGTGTCACACTGTCCTCTTCTTTCTCGACCAGTGTTTCGATACCCTCTACCAGACTCAAGCCGGCTGTCAGCAAGGCAAGCAGTTCCTGGGAAAAATCAGACAGCGGAAAACGGGAACCCGATCTGGGCAGAAAACCGGAAAAATTCCGCCGTATACTCAGGATCACCCCCCCTTGAGCACTGATCCGGTTGCGTACCTCGGCTTCACTGGCCGCATCGAGCTCGAGCAGCACAGCGCCTTTTCCGGCCAGCAAGGCTCTTACCGTGTAACGCATCAGCGGTATCGAATACGGTTACCAGTTGGTGATATCCGCATCCTCACCACTCCCTCCGGGCTGGCCATCCTTGCCGAATGAGAACAAATCGAAATCGTTCTGCGCACCCGGATATTTGTATTGATAGGGCCTGCCCCACGGATCGGCTGGCAGACGCTTGCTCAAATAAGGTCCCTGCCATCTCGGCTCGTTGGCAGGGGCGGTGAGCAATGCATTCAGCCCCTGCTCGGTCGTGGGATAAGTTCCAACATCCAACCGGTACTGATGCAGTGCCTTTTCCAGGGAATCTATCTGAGCCTGCGCCATTTTGACTTCGGATTTACCCACTTGTGAAAAATACTTGGGCCCGACATAAGCCGCCAGCAAACCGATGATGACCATGACGACCAGCAACTCGAGCAAAGTGAACCCGCGTTCATAAACCATACACGGCCGGATGTTTGACGCATACTTCATATTTAGGTGATCCTTGAATTTAGATTTTTCCGGAAAGCTCCCGGGAAGAGTGCAGATGAGCAAAAGGAATATGATCTGGAAACTGGGGATATGGCCAGTTCGGCAGGTTTGTTGACATGCAGGCAGAAGATCGTCTGTTACAGAGCGATGACATACGCATCATACATTGCCTTTGCAACTCGTTCCCATCCCCATATCATCGGTGGCCCGAAATGGAAGGAGAACTACTCCCCACCACGGCCAAGTTTTGACATATTTCAACCCCGGTATAGTAGAGTTGCGTTCCATCCCGGTCAAGCGGGAAAATATGACATCTATTTCCGGGATCAAGCCCTGTTCACCGCCCGGTAACTTGGAACAAGTATGCACATCCTGATCAACCTGAAAGATTCTGCAGATGAAGTTGAAGTTTACAAAAATGCATGGATTGGGTAACGATTTCATCGTGATCGATGCGATCAATCAGTCCGTTTCTCTCGATCCTGCCACGATCCGCCGGTGGGCAGATCGTCATTTCGGTATCGGATTCGATCAATTGCTGGTGGTGGAAAAACCCGGAGAAAGTGGGGATTTCCGTTATCGCATCTTCAATGCCGATGGTGGAGAAGTGGAACAATGCGGTAACGGTGCCCGCTGCTTCGCCCGCTTCGTACGTGATCACGATCTGACCCGTAAAAACACTATCCGCGTCGAAACCGCATGCGGCATCATCATGCCAACTGTAGAGGAGAATGGTGAAGTCTCGGTCGATATGGGCATTCCCCGATTCGATCCGGCCCGGATTCCTTTCATCACGCAGGAACGTGCCCTCACCTACCCGCTGAATGTCAATGACCGGGAAATCGAGATTTCTGCCGTCTCGATGGGTAACCCGCATGCCGTACAAATTGTGCCGGACATCGATCTGGCACCCGTCACGAGCGAAGGACCTGCAATCGAATCACACCCGTTTTTCCCTGAGAAAGTAAATGCCGGTTATATGCAGATCGTGGATCGCACCCATATCCGGTTACGTGTTTTCGAACGCGGAACCGGCGAAACACTGGCTTGCGGAACCGGCGCCTGCGCCGCGGCCGTCAGCGGTATTGCTCGCGGGCTGCTGGATCCCGAAGTACAGGTAACCATGCGTGGCGGCAATCTTCGTATCCGCTGGGAGGGAGAAGATCAGCCGGTCTGGATGACCGGGCCGGCCGTTTCGGTGTTTGAGGGTACGATTGATCTGTAAACACCATACAAACATGACAGGCAGCCAGGAGGATTATCACGGCCGGAAGCTGCCTGTCCGATTGATTTTGCGTCACTGCCAACCCGCCCGCATTTTTCCAGCCCGGATCAACTCACCTGCCCCATCATGCGCACACTGATCACCTATATCATGGTTTTTCCGAAGCGCAGCGCATTCGTACTGGTTGCGCTGCTGCTGGCCGGCATTGCCGAAGCACTCAGCCTGACTGCACTGCTTCCCCTGTTATCCATCGCAGTAGGTGAATCGATTGATTCCAGCATGGGCAAACTGGTAGTCGATACGCTGCATCAGGTCGGATTGTCACCCACACTGGAAATCATTCTGCTGGTCATCGTCGGCGGCATGTTTCTCAAAGGTGCGATTCTATTGCTGACCAACCAGCAGGTGGGCCATACGGTTGCGCATGTCGCCACTGCGCTGCGGCTGGACCTGATCAAGGCGCTGCTTGCCAGCCGGTGGCAATACTATCTGCGCCAGCCTGCCGGTGCGCTGGCAAATTCAATTGCCACCGAGGCTTATCGTGCCGCCATGGGTTTTGAACATAGTGTCAATGTATTGGCGCTGGCAATCGAAGCACTGGTATACAGCATCGTAGCCCTGTTCATTTCGTGGGAAGCCACGCTGGCGTCACTGTTGATCGGCACTATCCTGTTTGTGGTACTCAATCGCCTGGTCAGAGCAGCCAAACGCGCCGGTAACAAACAAACCCATTTACTGCGTCATCTGCTGACGTACCTGTCCGATGTACTCGGCTCGGTCAAATCCCTGAAAGCCATGGCACGCGATAACGTGGCCGATGCCATACTGCACGAACAGACCCGGATGCTGGAAAAAGCGACACGCAAGGAAGTCACCAACCGGGCAGCCCTGCTTGCCCTGCAGGAGCCTATCCTGGCCGCCCTGACAGCAAGCGGCCTGTATCTGGCACTGGTGGTCTGGAAACTGTCATTGCCGGAAGTCATGGTCATGGTCTTTCTACTGACCCGGATTCTGGGATTGCTGAATAAAACGCAGCGCCGTTATCAGCAGCTCGTGGCCCAGGAAAGTGCCTACTGGGCCTTGCGCAATGCAGCTGAAGAAGCGCGCATGGAGGCAGAAAGATCGACTGGTACGCTGGTACCGACTCTGGAACAGGGGTTGAACCTGCGCCACATCGTTTTCGGTTATGAACGAAAAACGATTTTCAGCGATTTGAATCTTGAAATTCCGGTTCACTCGTTCACCGCGCTCATTGGTTCCTCAGGTGCCGGCAAAAGTACACTGCTCGATTTACTCTGCGGGCTGGCTGAACCGAAATCCGGTGAAATCCTGATCGACGGGGTATCCTTGCATCATATCGATCTGCGCCGCTGGCGGCACATGATTGGCTACGTTTCTCAGGATACCGTGCTGCTGCACGATACCATCCTGAACAATATTCTTGTGGGTGAGCCTGCGATCAGCGTCGAAGATGCGGAACGCGCACTCAGACAAGCCGGCGCATGGGATTTTGTCAGTTCATTCCCCGACGGAATCCATACTGTCGTTGGCGAGCGGGGCGGCATGCTTTCAGGAGGACAACGGCAACGCATCGCCATTGCCAGGGCATTGGCTCACCAGCCGAAGCTGTTACTGCTGGATGAACCTACCAGTGCGCTGGATCCGGAAAGTGAACGCATCATCTGTGCAACGCTGCAGAATCTGGCAAAGGAATTCACGATCATCGCCGTTTCCCATCAACCCGCCGTCATCAACGCGGCAAGCCAGGTATTCATCGTTTCCAATGGCAAAGCAGAGTTACTGTCCGATGCTGCTGCCCACCTGCCTGATATTACAGGTGCGAAAGAAGGGAACTGATCCGCTCGACTCGTGCAGCATATACCTGGCGGTTGATTCGCATAGGCAGATCGGCTTTACCGGCGTGTGACTGGTTGAGCTGCATGGCAATGGCACCTGCATCCACGCCAACCGCAACCTGTAATGCCCTGCTCAAATGTTCCTTCTGGGGATAGGGTTTGTCTGCGAAACCCGGTCGCCCGTGAAAATCGCTGGCACACGCCTGCAGAAAGGCCTGGAAACGAGCTTTCTTGCGATAGGCATCCGTTGCCTGCAACATGTCGGCAATGGTTGCGGGGCGTAATTCCAGCGCCCGGTGAACATCGCCGTGAAAACGCGCTACCAGCAGCGCCAGATCCCTGGATTCTCCGGGAACCCGAATACGTTCGCACAACCCCATGACCAGTTCCACACTGCGCGCTTCATGGCCAATATGGCGTGGCCACTCATCAGGAGAGGTCGTTCCTTTTCCCAGATCATGAGTCAACCCGGCAAAACGTACTTCGAGGGGATACTGTTTTGAAGCAGCATAGTCGATGACCATCATGACGTGAATACCGGTATCGATTTCGGGGTGAGCGTGCGCAGGCTGCGGCACACCGAACAAAGCATCCACTTCGGGCAGAATGCGGGCAAGCGCACCACACTCCCGCAAAACGTAAAACATGCGTGAAGGATGAGATTCCATCAACCCGTGAGCTATTTCCTGCCAGACTCTCTCCGGCACCAGTGCATCTGTCTCACCGGTATGAACGATCTCTTTCATCAGTTCGAGCGTTTCCGGTGCAATCTGAAAACCGAAGCGTGCCGCAAATCGTGCAACCCGTAACACTCTCACGGGATCTTCGACAAACGCCGGACCGATATGGCGCAGAATGCCCGCCTGCAGATCCGCAATTCCTCCGAACGGATCGACGATATCGCCTGCCTCATCTCTGGCCATGGCATTGATCGTCAGGTCGCGACGCGCCAGATCCTCCTGCAGAGTCACACCGGGAGCCGCATAAACTTCAAACCCCTTGTAACCTCTGGCAATTTTCCGCTCGGTCCGCGCCAATGCGTACTGTTCATGTGTTTCAGGATGCAGAAATACCGGGAAATCCTTGCCCACCGGGCGGTAGCCCAGCCGCACCATCTCCTCCGGAGTGGCTCCCACCACGACGTAATCCTGATCCTTGACGGGCAACCCCAACAGTTCATCACGTACGGAGCCCCCTACCCGGTAAATCTTCATATCCAGGATCAGCGCTTCGGGGCAACCGTCCCGAGCCGCTGTTTCAGAGTCGGCTTGTTTGGATGACCGAAATTATTGGCGTAATACATCGAATTACTCAGCACCACTTTGACGTAGTCACGTGTTTCGTTGAACGGAATGGTCTCGGCATAGATCGCCCCTTCCAGCGGTCGGATATCTCTCCATTGCCGTGCCCGCCCGGGCCCGGCGTTATAGGCAGCCGCTGCCAGTAATGGCTGATCGTCCAACTGACCCAATACATGCTTCAGATAGTAGGCGCCCAGCTGAAGATTAGTATTGATATCGGTCACCAGGCTGGTATGAAAATCCTGTAAACCCAGTTTGCCGGCAACCCACTTGGCTGTCGCCGGCATCAACTGCATCAGGCCGGTTGCTCCGGCACTGGACTTGATATCCGAGATAAAGCGGCTTTCCTGCCGTATCAGTCCGTATACGAACGCCTCATCCAGCTGATGCTGCTGCAGGACTGTATGCACCTGCTCACGATAAGGCGCCAGATAACGCAGACTGAAGTCATGACGCGCAACGGTTTTGATGGCCGTATTGATCGCCCGGTCATAAATGCCATGACGCTGAGCCACTCTGGCTGCTGCCAGCAGTTGTTCATCGCTGAAATGCTGTATCGTCCAGATCCATTCACGATTTGCCTCTATCCGCTGATCGAGCCGATACAGCGCCAGCGCCCGGCGAATCCCCGGGTTCTGTTCCATGAGACGGATTTCTTCCGGCCTGACCTGATACTCGTCAGCCGGAACACTGAGCATCTCACCCAGTTCTTCCCGGGCCATCTGTCCGTAAAAACTGTGTTCACGGCTCAGGGAAACGAGCAACGTATTGGCTTCAGAATTCTTTCTGCTGACTTTCAATGCGCGTGCACGCCAGTAACGCCAGACATCCTCCTGCTGCATTGCGGCAGGCATCTGGCCAAGCGTGTCCAGCAACATTTTCCAGTTGCCTTCACGCAATGCTATCCGTGCTTTCCATGCCTGTTTGGTTTCAGATAATGGATAGACATGTCTGCCCGTCATGGCATCCATGAACCAGTTCATGGCGCGCGAATCCTGTCTGATCGCTGCCCAGTAGGCGAGATTCCCGGTGAAATAAGATCGATCCGCTTCAGGAAATTGCCCGCGGATTTTATGCCAGCGGGCCAGTGCCTGGTTGGTCTCACTGCGCAACAGGCGCAACAGCGCAAACAATACGATTTCACGATCGGCACGCGACTGGACGGATACCGGCCGATCGAGGAAACGCCGGGCATCTTTGATCACGGCATTCAGTTTTTGTAAATCGAGAGCCTGATGGCGCGGGAGATATTTATTTATGTTTCTGGCCACACCTGTATTGCCGGCTTCGAAGGCCAGCCTGATTCGGGTCCAGACATCCTCTACCGAGATGGCACCGATCCTGACCAGTGAATCGAATACGGTCACACAACTGGCCGGCATATCACGCCCGGTGAACCAGAGTGAACGAACCTCCCCGTTTGCAGTTTTATCTCCCGTGGCCAGCCGGTGTTGCAATGCATAACACTGCAGGCTCTCTTCCCGATTGACCAGCTTCGGATATTCTTCGGCAAACGTCGCCCACTGCTGGCGTTTGCCGAGAATCTGCAACCAATCCGCCCGCAGTCTGTCTGCTACGAAACTGCCGTCGTGACGTGCCAGAAATGCCCTGACTGCCCCGGTCTCTGCGGTTACCAACGACAGGCGCAACCGAAAGTATTCGGCATAAGGCGACAGCACATGGTACTTCATACGTTCGGCGTATTCGGCAACACGTGCTGCATTACCCGCCCGGAATGCTTCCCGTATTTCCAGGTAATCTTCATCCCCCCCGGCAACGAGCAGCTGTGACCAGAACGCCAGTAACACCCCGATAAATATCTTACTCATGACTACCCGTCTATTCATACCATGATCAAAATCAAATCCGGCCGTGCGGCTGACCGGTTGCAACCAACCCAGCCTACAGGGGAAACAACATACTCATGTCATAATAAGAGGGCATATCGTTCATCTATTACCGTCAGAGCCAATCGTTTTTTGTTATGGATCTTCTGAGAAATGCTGCAAGAAACTACAAACTCTTATCAGATCACCCCTTGCGCCAGCATTGCCTCGGCCACTTTCACAAATCCGGCAACATTGGCACCATCCACATAGTTGACCGTACCGTCAGGCTTCTTGCCGTATTCGGTGCAGGAATGATGAATGGCACGCATGATTTCCTGTAACCGCATATCGACTTCTCCGCTCGTCCAGGAAAGTCGCATGGCCTGCTGGCTCATTTCCAGACCCGAGGTAGCCACTCCGCCCGCGTTGCTCGCCTTGCCAGGTGCAAACAGTACTTTCGCATGATGGAATCGTTCCACGGCACCTGCAGTGCATGGCATATTGGCACCCTCGGCCACACAATTCGCACCATTCCTGATCAGTATTGCGGCGTCGTTTTCGTTCAGTTCATTCTGGGTCGCACAGGGCAAAGCGACATCCACCGGCACATGCCACGGTTTTTCACCCGGAAGGAACTGTGCTTCCACCCGTTCAGCAAATTCATTGACACGCCCGTAGAGACGATTCTTGACTTCGGCCAGAATTGCCAGTTTTTCTGGTGTAAAACCGGCTTCATCCACCACTGTACCACTCGAATCTGAAACCGTGACTACTTTGGCACCCAGCGACATGGCCTTGTCAATGGCAAACTGTGCCACGTTCCCGGAACCGGATACGGATACCCGCATGCCTTTCAATGAACAACCGGAGTGATTCAGCATCTCTTCGGCAAAATAGACCAGACCGTACCCGGTAGCTTCCGGCCGCAGCAGTGATCCCCCGAAGGTCAGGCCTTTGCCGGTAAATACACAGTCCGAACGGTTGGTCAGCTTCTTGACCATACCGGCCATGTAGCCGACTTCCCGTCCGCCCACACCGATGTCTCCGGCAGGTACATCCGTATCCGCACCGACATGCCGGAACAGTTCGGCCGCATACGCCTGGCAGAAGCGCATGATTTCACCGGGACTTTTACCCTTGGGATCAAAATCTGATCCACCCTTGCCTCCTCCCATCGGCAATGTTGTCAGTGCATTCTTGAAAGTCTGCTCAAATGCAAGGAATTTGAGAATGGAAAGGTTGACTGACGGATGGAAGCGCGTACCCCCCTTGTATGGGCCGATCGCCGAATTATATTGAATGCGGTACCCCCGATTGACCTTGACTTCACCCCGATCATCCACCCACGCAACCCGGAATATGATCATGCGCTCCGGCTCGATCAGCCGATCCAGCAACCCCTGCTCAGCGTAACGAGAATGATCGACGATAAAAGGCCACAAGCTTTCAATGACTTCTGAAACGGCCTGCAGGAATTCGGGTTGCCCTGGATTCCTTTCGGAAACATAATTCTTGAATTCCTCGATACTGCTGTATTTCATTTTTCATCCCCCCCGGTAAATAACGTAAAAATAAATGCACAAAAAATCGGCCACCAACCCACCGCCGATAATAATCGCAAAATTTCACTGGCTCCGGGGAAGATTGTAAGCTATTTCTGAAAAAACCCTGATGCTATACAGACTATTTGCCACAAGAAAGAAATCAGGCTGCCATTATCTCATCGAAACCCGGTTGCACAGTCCGTACTGCATCTTATAAAATGTGAATGGTTCTCATTAACTTATTGAATTAACATATGCACTCGCGTGATCACCAGGAGGATGTCGCACCAGCCGCCAACCCTGCAATGCAACAGGTTCACTTTCTCTACAGCGATCATCATAACTGGCTGTACGGCTGGTTGCGCTTTCGCCTGGGCGATGCGACCGATGCGGCCGACCTGGCGCACGATACCTTCGTGCGCCTGATTGCCCGCCCCCGGTGCTTCGACAGCAGCCAGGAAGCCCGCGCCTACCTGCGAACCATCGCCAACGGCCTGTGCATCGACCTGTGGCGCCACCGCGAGATCGAACGTGCCTGGCTGGAGACCCTGGCTACACAACCCGAGGCGTACGCGCCCTCGGCCGAGGAACAGACAGCGGTACTGCAGGCGCTGCACGAAATCGATGGCATGCTGCGCCATCTGCCGCTCAAAGCCGCTCGGGCTTTCGTCCTGGCGATGGCCTGCGGCATGACGCACCAGGAAGTCGCGCGCGAGCTGGGCGTGTCCTCGCGCATGGTCGGACACTACATCACCCAGGCCATGCTCCATTGTATGCAGCTCGAAGCACGCAATCTGGGCCAGGCCGGCGCCATCGCTCCATGAACATTTCACCCACAGGCCAGAGCCCGACCATGCCCTCGCATGAAGCCATGGAGCAGGCCGCCGCGTGGTTTTCGCTGCTGCAATCCGGAACGGCCACCGATACCGACCGCGCGCGCTGGCAAGACTGGCTGGCCCGCACCGAGGATAATCGCGCCGCCTGGGCATTCATCGATCGAGTCAGTCAGCGCTTCCAACCCCTGCAGACCGATACCTCGCCGCGCCTGGCCGCAGACGCACTGCAGGTAGCCAATCGCCGGCTTGCCCGGCGCCGGATCGTACTAGGCGTGGCCGTCATGGCCGGTGCGGGCGGCATGCTCAGCTGGGCTGTCTGGCAACGACCGGGCACGATAGACACCCTCATGGCCTGGGGCGCGGACTATCGCACTGCCACCGGCGAGCGGCGTGAAGTCCGCCTGGCGGACGGCACCCAGGTGTGGCTCGGCAGTGCCAGCGCCTTCAATCAGGAATACGACGCTCGCTTGCGCCGGCTGCGCCTGTACACCGGTGAAATCCTCATCCAGACCACTGCTGATAATCAGCACGACGCGGGTGGCCGCCCCTTTGTCGTCCATACGGCTCACGGCCGTATGCGCGCCTTAGGCACGCGCTTCAACGTGCGCCTGGACGCACAGGGCGGCACGCAACTGACCGTTTACAAGGGCGCGGTTGAAGTCACCCTGGCTGCTGGCGCACCAAGCACCACAGTCACTGCCGGCCGGCAGACGCGCTTCACTGCCGAACACCTGGAAGCACCCACACCAGCCGATCCGGCGCGTGAAGCCTGGTCTCGCGGCATCCTCCTCGCACAGGACATCCCGCTGGGCGAAGTCATCGCCGAACTATCCCGCTACCGCCACGGCCACATAGCGGTGGCGCCCGACGTAGCACAATTGCCCGTTCTCGGCAGCTACCCACTCGACGACATCGACGGCGCGCTAGCCATGCTCCAACAGGCACTGCCCATCCACATCCGCCGCCCGCTGCCCTGGTGGACAAGCATCGAGGCACGCGCACAATAGGGTCCCCGGCAGCCGCAAAAATTTTTTGCGAAATCCGCCAAAACCATTTCCACTTTTTCCCCGCTCATCCGGTTTACATATGGAACCTCTGATTAAGTTCCACATAGCCGCACACTGTGTTTTGCGGATGAAATGCAAGGCGAGTGAGGCAGTGAATGGTGGCCCCTTCACAACGAGCTCAACGCTGCAGTTCGTCTGCAAAACCAGTGCCCCAAAGGGTTGCGGCTCATGGAGAACTTGATCAGAGGTTCCTTAATGAGGATGGACAAGTCGCCATGGCCGCCGCTGCTCCCGGAAGCAAGCGGCGCATATAGCCAACTCGCAAGCCCTTTTTGTCCGCACCGGCGCTCTCTGCATGGACAAGGCCACTTGCCGCACCAGCCAATTCCACGTCCAGGCATGTCGCAAGACGTGGAGGGTGACAAGTCTCGATCCGCCGATGGATTCAATCAAAACGAGGAAAAGGATCAACATGTCACGTCACCCAACGCATCATCGTTCCACCGCTACGCCTCTGCAGCACTTCACTCCACGCCCCTTAGCACTGGCGGCGCATCTGCTGGTGGCTGGCGGCATTGCCGCTGCCAGTGTCGGCTGGGCCAGTCATGCACACGCACAGCAGGCGGCACCCGCATCGAAGAACCAGGCGGGTACCACGAACCTGCGCAGCTACAACATCCCTGCCGGGCCGCTGAACACGGTACTGATACGCTTTCTGTCCGAATCGGGCCTGCTGCTCTCCGGCAGCACGGAACTCGCCCAGGGCAGGAACAGCCCCGGCGTGCAAGGCCGCTTCACGCCTGGCGCAGCGCTCGGCGTTCTGCTGGCAGGCACCGGCCTGAAAGCGGCGCGCAATGCTGAAGGACGATACGCGCTGCAACTGGCCGAAAACGAAGTCACGACACTGCCCCTCATGACAGTCAGTACAGCTTCCCTGAAACAAGGCACAGCGGAAGAAGGTTATCGGGTCAGTAATATCAGCGGAATTGGTCTGTGGGGTGAACGCAGTTTGCGTGATACCCCTTATTCGATGAGTGTTGTCCCTTCTGATTTGATCGAAAACGTCAATGCCCAGAACATGGGCCAGATCTTTAAAATGAACCCTCTAACCCAGGAACCATTCATCGCAAATTTCACTGGTGTTCCCCATCCCACCATACGGGGATTTCAAGTATCTAACCCGATTTATGATGGCGTGCCTCTTGCTTTTGCAAATGGTTCTGCTGTATCAGTGATCGAGATTGATCGGGTTGAAATTCTTAGCGGAACCTCAGGCTTTCTCTACGGCGGTAGCAGAGTGGGTGGAGCGATAAATTATGTGACTAAAAACTCTACTGATGTTCCGCTCAGAAGACTGACATTCGGTAACTACGGTGGGACGCAGTTTTACGGCCATGCCGATATCGGCGGGAAATTCGATGAACGAGGCCGCTTCGGTTACCGGGCCAATCTGCTCTACCAAGGAGGAGATACCGCTATAGGTGAGCCCGTAAAACAGAAAGTCGCCAACATCGTGCTGGATGGTCATCTTACCGATACCCTCTATGCGGATGTCAAATATACCTATAACGACTACAGCAAAGAAGCGACACAACCCTTTTTTTTATGAGGGAAAGAACCTCTATTGATACCAGTAAACGCTATACCCCAAAATGGTCATCCAATGACGTAGAAAGTCATAAAGCCTACACCAGCCTGCGCTGGGATCCCAGTAAGCATTTCACTCTCAGAAGCGTTTTTTTTTATCAGGATACAAGGATAAGAAATCATTTAATATCTTTCAGTCAACAGGTAGATAAGACTTTCATTCCCAGAACGACAAACTTCCCTTGGGAAAAGTATGAAAATTATGGAGGATATATCTACCTGGATACGCGATTTTCAACGTTTGCTGTCGACCATAAACTAACCTTAGGTTATTCCTCTACTTATTATGAATACTTTTTGCGTGGTAATGGTTTTGTTCTTCGGTCTGGTACAAGCCTCTCGTTAAATGAAGTTAAAAACTTATCTGAGCCGGATTGGGGAGAATCTTTCGGAAAGGGAACCGTATCATCTCCCTGGATTGATCAATATAATAATGTTTTGATTGGAGATGATATTACTTTCAATGATCAATGGTCTGCGATGATCGGATTCAACTATGCTACTACGATGAATAAAGCATCCGGTTTTTATGGCGATGGTATTAAATATGAAAAATCTGCGCTGACCCCCTCCGTCTCGGTGCTGTATAAACCGATTAAAGATGTC
>WBZR01001453.1_pt1 | contig 29343 bp, 24 predicted proteins | sample 5204231 | NCBI WGS metagenome assembly WBZR01 (sample SAMN12412403, study PRJNA552823) | activated sludge metagenome | isolation source: activated sludge from anammox sidestream of wastewater treatment plant... | place: USA: Virginia | collected 2017-08
CTACACGCTTGACGCGCAGTTCGGCATCGAGGCCAGCGCGTTCGGCCTGCAGTCGCGCCGCGTCGGCGGCGGTGTGGCATCGTCGGGACAGGTCGGCTCGATCGACCTCATCCTGCCCTACATCGACGCCATCACCGGCGCGGAGTCCGGCAGCGAGCTGTCGCAGGCACAGATCTACCGCGGCAGCGCCTACCACGAGGTGCGCGACCACCTGCGCGGCGCCGAGTTCGACCTGCGCTGGACCGTTGCCGCCGACGAGGCCTGGCAACTCGACCTGCTGGGCGGCCTGCGCCACCTCGACTTCCGCGAAAGCTGGACCTTGGCCACCGACAGCCCATACCTGCCCGCGTTCGAGCCCGACGTGTGGCAGACCCTCGACCGTTTCGACAGCCGCAACCGCTATTACGGCGTGCAGGCCGGCCTGCGCGCGCAGGTCGCTGCAGGACGCTGGTTCGGCGTGGCCAGCCTCAAGGCCGCCGCCGGCACGATGCGGCAGTCCACCGACGTGCAGGGCAGCCTGCGGACCAACGATTTCACTGCGTTCGGCGCCACCGAGACCTTCGTCGGCGGCTACTTCGCGCAGCCGAGCAACATCGGCCGACACACGCGCAGCCAATTCGCGCTGGTGGGCGAAGCCGCGCTCGAGCTGGGCCTGCGCCTGGGCGATCGCGCCACGCTGGGTCTGGGCTACAGCCTGCTGCAGGCCGACAAGGTGCTGCGCCCGGGCAACCAGGTCGACCGCCGGATCAACCCCACGCAGAGCACCTCGTTCACCGAGGACCCGGCACCGACGCCGTCGGGTCCGCTGGCACCGCAGTTCACCGCCCACAATTCCAGGCTGCGCGCGCAGGGCATCAACCTGCACTTCGCCTTGAGCTTCTGAGGGGATATCCATGGACACCGCAACGACACTCAAGCTGAGCCTCGCCCTGACCATGGTCATGCTGTTGCCTGCAGGCTCGCGTCCGGCCTTCGCCGATGACGCCGATACCTGCGCCGGCGGCGTGTTGCAGGCCGGCAGCGGCGGCGATCTCGTCATCACCGCGCCCTGCGCGGTCAAGGCGGGCAACTATCAGTTCCGTGATGTGCATGTACTCGCCGGCGGCACGCTGAGCTTCGAGGATGCGCGCATCGAGTTCTGGGCCGCCAACATCCTTGTCGAGAAGGACGGCAGTCTCATCGCCGGCTCACCGAGCGAGCCGATCGGCACTCATGGCGGCCAGCTCGCGATCCACCTGTGGGGTGCCGACCAGACCGGCAATGACCGCAACCGGCAGGGACGTGGCGTACCTTGCCTGAGCGATGACAAGGGTCAATGCGGCGTGCCCGACGACATCTGGAACGCCAATCGCGATGCGATGGGCATGCCGGTGCCAGTGAGCCAGGCACGACCGATCTCGGCTCTGGCCTCGGCGGCGAGCTACCCGCGCTACGGCGACGAAGCGGCCATCGGCAACGACTACTTCTACGCCTACACCCCGCTGCCACTCGATGGCGCCGACAACCCGACGCATGGCAAGGGCTATTTCGGCTACAAGGTGCTCGGCGTGTCCTACGGCGGCACGCTGCAGTTGTTCGGCCGCAAGGGCGCCAGCTACACCAGCCCCGAATGCGGCGCGGCGCCGAGCAGCAGCGGCTCGAGCTGGGCGCGACTGGATGGCTCGACCGCGATCGGCGCCACCCAGATCAAGCTGGATCGACCGCTGCGCCTGCAGGCAGGTGATCACATCGTCGTCACCAGCACCGACTATGTGCCGGGTCATTCCGAAGAAGCCGTCGTCGCCAGCGACGTCGAGTGCAGCACGCAGGTTGCGTTGCGGGCGCCGCTCAAGCACGCCCACAATGGCATCCGCTTCGCGCTGTCGACGGTGCCGCAGGGTGTCGGACTCGATGCCACGCTGCATGCCAACGGCGCCGAGGTACGCGCGGCGGTCGGCGTGCTCACACGCAGCATCCGCATCGTGTCGGGTGGCGACACGCTCGATGCCGACTTTCCGCCCGAACCGACGCTGGGCTCGAGCGGCCCGGGGTACTCGTTCGGCGGCCACGTGGTGGTGCGGCAGGGCTTCAAGCGCTTCCAGATGCAGGGCGTGGAGCTGCGCCAGCTAGGCCAGGGCGGCCGCATGGGCCACTATCCGCTGCACTTCCACCTGACCCGTTGGGCGCCGTCCGACACCTTCCTGCGCGACTCCTCGGTCAATGAGTCGATGACGCGCTGGATCGTGCTGCATGGCGCGCAGAACCTGCGCCTGGAGCGCAACGTCGGCTGGAAGTCGATCGGCCATGGCTTCTATCTCGAAGACGGCACCGAAACCGACAACAAGTTCATCGCCAACCTCGGCGTGTTTGCGCGCGCGGCGGTCGACAACGTGCAGAACCCGCGGCGCATTCCCGGCATCCTTGCCGCGCCCAACCTGCACCTGAGCATCGGCGAGAACGTGCCGTTCCGTTCCGACTACGACCACCCGACGGTGTTCTGGATCATGAACGGCTGGAATGACTTCGAGGACAACATGGCGGTGGGCGCCGGCACCTGCGGCGTGTGCTACTGGTGGCTGACCAGCATGAACAGCGGCATGTCGCGCAACATGAAGTGGTCGTCGTACGCATCGATGCAGGCGCCGCGCAACGGCGATCCGCATGATCTCAATCGTGCCGGCATGGTTCCGCTCAAGTCGTTCACCGGCAACACCTGTGCCGCGGCGATGACCTCGTTCCAGACCGTGACCGGCACCGAAGCCTGCCAGGGCATCGGCCCCGGCGATGCGGCCGAGCCGCACCCGCTCAATCTGGAACCGGTCAAGAACCCACTGGCCGGCAACCAGGGTGATACCGGCTACTACCCCACGCTCGACCCCGGCGGCGGCCACTTTCCCACCCAATGCACCTCACAGGACTGCAGCACGCAGCCCGCGCGTTGCAGCGCCGGCTCGCCAGCCGATTGCATGGTCACGGTGCTCGACCGCTACACCACCTCGTTCAACTGGGCCGCTTTCAACTTCGCCGCGATCTGGTTGCGACCACAGTGGTATCTGGTCTCCAACAGCGTCATCACCGACGTGCAGCAGGCGGGCCTGACGATGGTCACCGGCGGCGGCTACAGCGAATCGGATGTCATCCCCGGTCACTGGGCGCTGGTGCACAAGAGCGTGTTCATCGGCCACACCCAGGACGGCAATCCGTATGCATCGAGCGGCAGCGCGTTCAATCCGAACGGCCTGCATTGCGCGATCGATGCCAACGGCAACCGGCCACCCAATTTCTGCCTGTCGATCGACGAGGGCATCTCGGTACAGACCAGCAATTTCGGTATGTACCAGCGCCTGTTCAGCGTGTATGACGGCCCTGCCTACCAGGACTCCAACGCCTACCTCAACATCAAGACGATCGACATCGACGATTGCAAGCCGTTCGTCGACCGCGCCAACAAGGTGGGCCGCTGCGATCCCGACATGAGCAACCGCAGGGCGCGCCAGAGCGAATGGCTGGCCGGTTCGCTGCTCGGCCTGCCCAAGGTCGGCAGCGGCGCGTCGGCGCGCTGCTACATGCCCAACGCGGCGATTGGCTGGAAGCAGCCCAATGGCTTCTACTATCCGCCCGCGTTCCATTCCAGGAACCTGTACTTCGACAAGGTCGACATCCGTCATTTCGTGGTGACGCCGCTGGTCAAGGAAGGCAGCCTGATAACCGACTTCGATGCGGTTGAACAGCAGTACTGCAGCTACAACTCAACGTTGTTCGCGGGTTTCGCCGGCAACGATCGCCAGACCGTGCTCAACGACGATGACGGCACGCTGACCGGTTACGTTGACACCACGGTGATCAACAAGGACGACTTCTTCGCCGCGCCGATCGATGCCACCCAGTGCCTGTCGGCCAACAGCTCGCGCACCAGTCCGTACCAGTACGTCACCACGGTCCTCTATCCGGCCTGTGCGATCAACGGCACCTGCGCGCTGGCACCGCAGGGCAGCAACATGAACTGGAACTCCGGCGACTGGAACCGCGCCTGCACCAACGAGGACTGCTACGGCGTGCCGCTGTGGCGGCAGAACGAGATGCCGATCGCCGACCATGGCCTGGCCCGCAGCATCCGCATGATGGGCCAGGAGACCGGCCAGCGCAGTTCACTCACGGCCAACCACGGCACCTACTACATCGACACCGCGGTGTCGAAGAAGCGGCAGTTGTCCGAGGATGGCTGCCTGCGCCGCAACGACCCGACACCTTGCGTGGTGAACGTGTTCAAGCCCGGTGAGAGCTACTACCTGTTCCTCGTGTTCGCCAAGCCCGACACCGAGCAGACCTACCGCTTCTATGTCGGCGAGAACACCGATTTCGATCCGGCCAGCATCCAGATGGTGAAGGCACGCATTGGCGTCAATCCGATCGTCTTCGACGAGAGCCTGGGCGCGCTGCCATCGGGTCGCGCGCGCTGGCTCAACGGCGACAAGGCCACCGCGCGGGGCGTGGTCGAGGTCAGCCTGCGCATGGACGACCTGCCTGGCGCGGTGGGCCTGTTCGACCAGGGACGCAAGGACAAGTGCCAGCCACGAACCTTCTGCACGCTCGATGCACGGTCGCAATGCGTGGGCGTGGATCGCGCCAACGACGCCGTGTGCGCCTGGGCCGGCGCCGACCAGGACTGCCCTGCCGGCGGCTGTTTCGGCATCAAGTTCACGCTGCCAGCCGGGTTCCAGACCCTCGAGGCCGGCGCCACCGATCCACGGCCGCCGGCGCAGTGCGTGCAGAACGCAGCGCCATGGGATTACCCGTTGCAGCAGCTGGGCCAGCCCTATCCCGGTGATGTCTGCCCGCAACGCGCCGATGACCTGCCGCACGACTTCTGTGCGCGCTGAGATCGCGGCGGACACGCAGCCGTGACTGGGAAGCGCTCCCGCCGCGATTTCATCAAGGCCGGCGCCACCGCCCTGGGCGCCGCGCCGCTGGCCGCGCTCACAGCCGAACCGGCCGGCGCCGCGCTGGCCGCGCTCGACCCGGCAGCGATCGTGGCGCGTTTCGCCGCCCTGCCCGGCGATGTCGGGTTCGAAATCCGCGTTCCCGCGGTGGCGGGTGGCGACGATTTCGTCGTGCAATGGCAAGCCGATCGGCGCCTGTTCTGCGCCAGCTCGCTCAAGACCTTTGCCCTGTGCGAGGCCCTGCGCCAGCACGACGCACCCGATGTGGTCGCGCAACTCGAACAGCGCACGCTCATTCTCGATTCGAGCATCTGGTCGTTCGGCAGCCCGATCTACAACCCACCCGACCTCTACGGCATGGTGTCACTGCGCAGCGCGCTCGAAGCGATGATCCTGCGCAGCGACAACACCGCCACCGACATGGTGTTCAAGGCCGCCGGCGTCACCCACATCCGCAACTTCATCGCCGCCGCGGGCCTGGCCAGGACGTCGGTGCCCGACAGCACGCGCGCATTGACCGGCTACCTATGTGGTGCGCCCAACTACGCCTCGCTCGACTGGGAACAACTGCTCGCGGTGGCGCAGCGACCGATGATCCATCCCTTCCTCAACGACGTGCAGAGCCTGGCCTCGTCGGCAGGCGACTTCGTCAGCTACTACGCGCGCGCATTGCAGGGTGAATTCTTCGCGCACGCACAGACGCTGCAGGAGTTCCGCCGCATCCTCACACTGTGCGACTACATCTACCTCATCCCGCTGCCGCTCGGTGCGAGCGTCTACGGCAAGAGTGGCAATGCCGACATCGAAGGCTTCCACGCACGCTGCTTCGCCGGCGGCATGTACAGCCACGGCCGCTGGGTGTATTTCGCCTTCGTCATCAACTGGTATGCCCAGGCCGCGAGCGATCCGGCCACGGTCGACGCCTGGTGTGCGGCGATCGAACAGTCGCTGACCCTCGTGCAGCAGGCCACCGCCGGCCAGCGACCGCAGCTGGCGCCACCGCTGCGCTCGCCGCCCACCACCGGCTCGGCGCACCGGCCGACCTAGACGCAGGCGATCGCGCGCGGCATAAAAAAACCCGGGTCTAAAAAAACCCGGGTCAGTGTCGAATTTCCACCGGCGCCACCCTGCTCGGCAGCTACGGCTACAACGCTTTCGGCCAGCGGACCAGCCAGCTGGCCGGCGGGCAGCGGACCCGCTTCGTGTGTGCTGATGACCACGCCCTCCTCGCCGAACGCAACGATGCAACCGGGCGGTGGACGAACTACCTGTGGTTCAACGGTGAGCTGATCGGGATGACGCGCGCGGGTGTCCGGCATCGCCGCACTTCTCCAGCAGCCCCTGGAGTTGCATCATGTCGTTGGTCATGGGTGGTTCCTCGGCTCGGGTTGTGGATGCACAACCCAACCCTAACCCGAGAACCACCGATGACCTCAGTTACACCACGGGTGGGGACACGATCACACATCTAGCGTCGTCGACCCGACCTGATGCCATCCGCCGCCTTTACCCAAAACGAAATCGCCCGGCGCGGGCCGGGCGATTTCGTGGGGGCTGGCGTTGTGTTCAGGGCTTGCGCTTGCCCGGCGCGGCCTTGGTGGCGTGGCCGGCCAGCCCGCGGCGTTCGAGCAACGGCTTGATGTCAGGCTCGCCACCGGTGAAGTCGCGGAACAGGTCCAGCGCATCCTTGCTGCCGCCACGTGACAGCAGTGTGGCGCGGAAGCGGTCGCCGTTGGCGCGCGTGAGACCGCCATGCTGCTTGATCCACTGCACCGTGTCGGCGTCGAGCACTTCCGACCAGATGTAGGAGTAGTAGCCCGCGGCGTAGCCACCCATGATGTGGCTGAAGTACGGCGTGCGATAGCGAGGCGGGACCGGCGGATAGTAGATGCCGTCGCGCTTGAGGGCGTCGGTTTCGAAGCTCATCACCGCGTCGGCCGCGGGCACCGCGTCGGCCTGCCGGATCTGGTGCCAGTTCTGGTCAAGCATCGCCGCGCCCAGATATTCGGTCGTGCGGAACCCCTCGTTGAACTGCGCCGCCGCGGTCACCTTGTCGAGCAGCTCGGTGGGCATCGTCTCACCGGTCTGGTAGTGGCGGGCGTAGTTGGCCAGCACGCTCGGCCAGTCCGCCCACATCTCGTTGACCTGCGACGGGAACTCGACGAAGTCGCGCGGCACGCTGGTGCCGGCAAAATACGGATAGGTCACGTCCGAGAACATGCCATGCAGGGCATGGCCGAACTCGTGGAACATCGTGCGCGTCTCGTCCCAGGTCAGCAGCGTCGGCTCGCCCGCAGGCGGCTTGGGCACATTGAGGTGGTTGGCGACCACCGGCTTGGTGCCGAACAAGCGGTTTTGCTGCACATAGGCGTTCATCCACGCGCCACCGCGCTTGGAGGGACGCGCGTACATGTCCTCGATGAAGATCGCCAGCTGCGTGCCATCCTCGTTGTACACGTCGTACACGAGCAGGTCGGGCTGGTACAGCGGCAGGTCGGTGCGCTGCCTGAACTTGAGGCCATACAGCTGCCCGGCAGCATAAAACACACCGTTTTCGAGCACGTTCTTGGCTTCGAGATAGGGCTTGAGCTGGGCTTCGTCGAACGCGTACTTGGCCTTGCGCACCTTCTCCGCGTAGTAGGCCCAGTCCCACGGTTCGAGCTTGAAGCTCTTCTGGCCCTTGGCTTTCTGCTCGCGATCGATCATGCGCTGCAGGTCGGCCGCCTCACGCCTGGCGTTGGCGACCGCCGCGGGCGCCAGTTCGCCGAGCATCTTGTTGACGGCGGCGGTGGTCTTGGCGGTCTGGTTGGCAAGGCTGTAGCTCGCGTAGTCGGGATAGCCGAGCATCTGCGCGCGCTCCAGGCGCAGCTTCATGATCTGCGCCACGATCGCGGTGTTGTCATTGGCGTTGCCGCGGCTGTTGCGCGTGACCGACGCCTCGTGGATGCGCTGGCGCAATGCGCGGTTGTTGAGGTAGGTCTCGGCCGGCTGGCCGGTGGTGTTCTGCAGCGCCAGCACGTACTTGCCCTCGAGCTTGCGCGCCTTGGCCGCCTCGGCCGCCGCCGCGATGGCGTTGGCCGGCAGGCCATCGAGTTCTTCCTTGCTGTCGACCACGATCGCCGAATCGTTGACCTCGGCCAGCACGTTCTGGCTGAAGCGCGTCGCAAGCTTGGCCAGTTCGCCGTTGATCACCTTGAGGCGTTCCTGCTGCGCGGCGCCAAGCTCGGCGCCCGCACGCACGAAATCGTCGTGGTAGCGCTCGATCAGGCGCACGCCCTCGGCATCGAGTCCGAGCTGGTTGCGCTGCCGGTACAGGCTCGACACGCGCTCGAACAGCTTGGGGTTGAGGTAGATCGCGTCGCGATGTGCGGCGAGCCTGGGCGAGTAGTCGGCCTGGATCGCCTTGCGCGCGTCGTTGGTGTCGGCGCCGACGAGGCTGAAGAACACGGTCGCGGTGCGCTGCAGGACCTGCCCGCTGCGCTCCATCGCCAGGATCGTGTTGTCAAAGCTCGGCGCGGCGGGGTTGTTGACGATCGCATCGATCTCGCCCAGCTGTTCGGCCATGCCGCGGTCGAAGGCCGGGCCGAAGTGCACGTCCTGGATCTGGTCGAACTGCGGAAACTGCAGCGGCAGCGGGCTGGCCGTGAACAGCGGATTGGGCGCGGCCTTCGGCGCGGTGACCGCCGTGGTCGCGGGCTGGTCGGGCTTGACCGGCGCCTGGCAGGCGCCCAATGCCAGCGTGGCCAATGCCGTCGCCAGCGCCAGTGCAAGTGGATGTTTCATGATGCGTGGTCCCCATCGTCAGGAGCCGACTAGGGTACAGGAAGGCACCGCCCACGCCCACGCACGGCGCGGAAACCTTGGGCACTTGCACTCACGCCGCCGGCGCGGCAGGCCCGCATGCGCCTGCCGCGCCTGCATCAGTCGAAGGCGTCGGCGAAGATCACGTCATCGGCACCGCGCAGCGGATGCGGATAAGGGTAGGGCTCGTAGCCGCCCTCGGGTTCGGCCAGGATGTACTCGATGCCCTCACGGTAGAAGCTGCCACAGCCATTGCCGACACGGATCACCGAGTAGGGGCTGCCGTCCTCGCGGTGGTTGCCCCAGATCCAGGAATGCTCGGTCTCGTCGTAGTCGTAGCGCCCGCCCGAACAGTCGCCATCGATGCGGAACGTGTAGGCAATCTCGTCACTGAAGATGTTGTCCCACACGATGCCATCCCCACCCCAGGTGACGATGCCGCCCACGCTGCTGACCGCAGTCGTGTCGTCGTAGGCGATGTGGTTCTTGTAGATCTCCCAGCTGCGTGAGCCCTGGCTGGATGTGCTGCCCGCGCCATGTGCGTCGAGCACGCTGGTGTTGCGGGTGGCATGGGTGTTGAGCACGGTGCTGTAGCGCACCACGTAGCGCGAGTTGCGGTTGGATGCGACCGAATGGCGATTGGCCCTGAAATAGCTGTCCTCGATGAACACCGCCTCGCCGCTGCCGGGTTGCCATGAGGTGCGGTTCGGCCCCGCATCGCCGTACACCACCACGCCATAGCCCTCGCCATTGCTCGGGCTGGCGGGATCGTAGTTGTCGGTGAACTCGCTGTGGTAGATCACGCCACGCGAGTCGTTGCCTTCGATCTCAAGTCCCGAACCGAGGAACTTGCTGAAGTGCATGTCGTGGATCTTGAAGTCGCGACAACTGCCGGTAAGGCTGATGCCGCGCTCGCGACGATTGGTCGGACCACCATTGCCCTCGAAGCCGATGTCGGAAATCTCGATGCGCGCGTCACCGGCGCTGCAGATGATGATGAGCGCGTAGCTGAGGTTTTCGGCATCGGAGCGCTTGAGTATGGTCTGGGTCGCGCCGGCGCCACGCAGGTGGATGTCCTTGTCTCCCATCGAGACCGTGATGCGGTCGGGGCTCGCTCCGGGATCGGTGCTCCAGTCGCACTCGCCCGCGCCCAGTTGCACCGTGCCGCCGGTGTTGACCACCGATTGCAGCGCATCGCGCACTTCGCTGAGATGGCAACTGGCGAGCTGGATCACCGGTCCGGCCGCAGCCGCGGCAACGGCCGACCAGCCCGCAGCGACGGCGCACGCCAGCACACAACATGCGCGCACATGGGATCGGACCTTCATCGCATTCTCCGTGACGACCAAGTGCTGGCCGCTTGCCACGCGACCATAGCGATGGCCGACACACGCACGCATCCACAAATGTGTGGATGCCGATGTCGATGCGCCCCGCGTGATGCGTGACGCGGGTACGAGGCCGTGACCGGCGCGCATCCGGTCGGCCGCGCCCCTGACCTGCGCCGCCGCGGGCGCCACGCACCCCGTGGCTGACTCGCGCGCCGCGATCACCGACAATGGGCAGTCCCCACCGATCCGTTGCCCCCGCCATGAACCAGAGCGACAGCCAAAGGCTCCAGCACGAACTCGCATCGATCCGCGAGCAGGGCCTGTACAAGACCGAGCGCGTGATCACCACGCCACAGGCCGCGGCCATCCGCACCAACGGCCAGCAGGTGCTCAACTTCTGCGCCAACAACTACCTCGGCCTGGCCGACCATCCCGACATCATCGCCGCGGCCAAGGCCGCGCTGGACACGCACGGCTTCGGCCTGGCCAGCGTGCGCTTCATCTGCGGCACGCAGGACCTGCACAAGCAACTCGAAGCGACCATCGCACGCTATTTCGGCACCGACGACGCGATCCTGTACACGAGCTGCTTCGATGCCAACGGCGGCCTGTTCGAGACGATCCTGGGCGAACAGGATGCCGTCATCTCCGACGCGCTCAATCACGCCTCGATCATCGACGGCATCCGCCTGTGCAAGGCCGAACGGCGCCGCTACGCCAACGGCGACATGGCCGAGCTCGAACAGCACCTCAAGGACACGCAAGGCAAGCGCACGCGCCTGATCGCCACCGACGGCGTGTTCTCGATGGATGGCTACATCGCCAAGCTCGACCAGATCGTCGCGCTCAAGAAGAAGTACAACGCGCTGCTCATGGTCGACGATTCGCACGCGACCGGCTTCGTCGGCCCGAGCGGGCGCGGCTCGGCCGAACTGCATGGGGTGATGGACGAGGTCGACGTGTTCACCTCGACGCTGGGCAAGGCGCTCGGCGGCGGCTCGGGTGGCTTCACCACGGGTCGCCAGCCGATCATCGACCTGCTGCGCCAGCGCTCGCGGCCGTACCTGTTCTCCAACACCCTGCCGCCACCGCTGGTGGCGGCCTCGATCAAGGTGTTCGAGATGCTGTCATCGGGCAGCGCGCTGCGCGATCGCGTCAATGCCAACGCACTGCACTTCCGCCGGCGCATGGCCGAAGCCGGATTCACGATCCCACCGGGAACGCATCCGATCGCGCCGGTGATGCTCGGCGACGCCAAGCTCGCGCAGCAATTCGCCAGCGAGCTGCTGGCCGAGGGCATCTACGTGATCGGCTTCTTCTATCCGGTGGTGCCGCAGGGCCAGGCGCGCATCCGCACCCAGATGAGCGCCGCGCACAGCATCGAGCAGATCGACCAGGCGGTGGCGGCGTTCATCAAGATCGGACGCAAGCTCGGCGTGCTGCGCGCAGGCTGAGCGCCTGCGCGTGCCGCGGCGCCGATGGCTGATGACACGCGGCTGGCGCGCGGGCGCCGGCCAGGGCCGGTGAAAATGTGCGCCGTGCCCCGCCGTGGCGCGGCGCGTTTGCTACAGTAGCGCCGTCAACCGCTCGTCAGGGGGCGAGTCATGGCCAACGCACGCACCCAGTTCGACTTCCTGGCCTCGTATCTGCAGCGGCGCGACGAGCGCGTGCGGCTCGGGCGCATCGCGATGCATCAGGGCCTGCTCTACGAGCACCATCCGTTCGTGATCCTGTACCGCAACAGCGTCGCGTTTCGCGTGTCGGGGCGCAGCCTCACCCAGGCGCTGTCGCTGGCGGGTTCCACCGGCTTCGATCCACTCAAGCCCGACGAACCGCCACCGGGCAAGCCCGGCTGGGTGCTGGTGCCGGCCGCGCACTGGGCCGCGTGGAATCGGCTGGGCATCGAGTCGATGCACTGCCTGCAGCGCGCGCAGTCGCAGCACGTGTCTTGGCAAGTGCCGCCGCCACCGCCTGAGCCGGCTCCCGAGCCGCCGCCGTCCACGCCCAGGTCGCTGGCCGATCGCGTAGCTGCGATCATGAAGTCGGGTTTCAGCTTCGGCCTGCTCAAGTCGGATCGATGACGGCCCGCGTCGCCGACGACCGCTTCTGCGGTCGGCCGGTGCGCATCGGATCCGGGACAGCCCGTGCGCGAGGCGATCGCAGGCGCATTGCCCCGCGCGACAGCGATGTGGACTCACCGGCGCCTGACGCCCGCGATCGCGTTCGCCTGGCACTCCTCGAAGCCGACCCGCCCCGTCGCCTCGATCTCCTGCTCCAGCACGTGGTCGACGCGTGCGGCCGGCGGACCGTGGCTCAGCCACGCGGCCAGTTGCGCGAGCGCCGCCGCACTGCCCTCGGCCACCACCTCGACGCGCCCATCGGCAAGGTTGCGCGCGTGCCCGGTCAGGCCGAGCTGCCGTGCCTGCGCGCTGGTCGCGGCGCGAAAATGCACGCCCTGCACACGACCGCTGACCAGGAAGCAACGTGCCGGCATCAGTGCGCGTGCTCGTCGATCGCCTTGCCCAGGTCGGTGCCGTCGACCGGGCCGACGAAGGTCTTGGCCACGCTGCCGTCGGGCGCGATCAGGTAGGTCAGCGGCAGCCCGCGCGGCGGCGGGAAGTCGGCCGGCGGATGGTCCATGTCGACCTGCGCCAGCGGATACACCACCGGGTGTTCGCGCACGAACGCATCCAGTTCGCTGCGCTCGACATCGTCCCAGGCCAGGCCGATCGCGGTCACGTTGTCATGCGCGGCAACGAAGGCCGACAGGTCGGGCATTTCCTTGATACAGGGTGAGCACCAGGTGGCCCAGTAGTTGACGATCACCCATTTGCCGCGCTGGGCGGCCAGATCGAAACGCTGGCCATCGAGCGTGGTGATCGTGAGCTGCGGCTTGGCAGGCGGCTTGGCAGGCGGCGCCGCGACGGCCGCGCCGGCCACGGCCAGCGTGCAGACCAGCAAGATGCGCAACAACGATGTCATGACGACTCCGGGCGGGAAACCTGAGTATGCACCGGCGGCGGGATGGCCGGCGGCGGAAACAGCTCGGCGAGCGACACCTGCAGCGCGTCATGCGCGTGCAGGCCAAGCGCGTCGAGCAGCGGCGTGGCCGGACCGGCCACCAGGGCGTTGGCATCCTCGGCCCGCAGCGGCAGGCGGTAGCGGCCTTCCTCGTACAGCTCGGCCAGGCTCACCGTGCCCAGGTCGCGCGCGACCACCCACTCGCCCACCTCGCTGCGTCGGACCACGCCACTGCGCTGCAGGTCGCCCAGATAGCGCTGCAGCAGGTCATCGGTGAGGAACGGCTCGCTGCGCAGCAGCGCATCGCGGTGCAGGCCGCGGCCCGCGCGCTGCGCCTGTGCCAGGTGCGCAAGTACGCGCAGCAGCCCGGCGAACTCCTGTCCGGGCGGCAGGCGCTGCGAACGCGGGCGATACTCGAACGCGCCGAGCGAGGCGGTGATCGACGCGCCCAGCAACACGATCAGCCACGACAGGTAGATCCACAGGATGAAGATCGGCACGATCGCGAGCGCGCCGTAGATCTGCTGGTAGCTCGCGTACTGCGTCGCGTACAGCGCGAAGCCGCGCTTGGCGCCCTCGAACAGCAGCGCCGCGATCAGCGCGCCGACCAATGCATAGCGCAGGCGCACGCTGCGATTGGGGATCACCACGTAGGCGGCGACCAGCGCGGTGAACACGATCAACCACGGCAGGGCCGACAACACATGCGCCTTGATCGAGTACTGCGCCTGCGCCGCGTCGATGAACGGCAGCGCGAACAGGTACGAACTCACCGCGAGCGCCGCCACCATGAGCAGCGGCCCCGCGGTCAGCGCGGCCCAGTACACGAGGAAGCGCGCGGCCGCGCTGCGCGAGCCGGACACGCGCCAGATGCGGTTGAACGCATCCTCGATGCTCATCATGAGCGCGATCGCGCTCACCAGCAGCACCAGCACGCCCACCACGGTGGCCTTGCTCGCATTGTCGGCGAACTCGGTGATGTAGCCCTGCACCGTGCTGCCCGCTGCGGGCACGAAGTTCTCGAACACCCACGCGGTGAGCCGGCCGCGCCAATCGGCGAAGCCCGGAAACGCGGCCAGGATGCCGAGCCCGGCCGCCGTGAGCGGGACCAGCGCGAACACCGTGGTGTAGGCCAGCGCACCCGCGGTCTGCATGCAGCCGTCCTCGACGAAACGCTTCCAGGTGAAGCGCAGGAACGCCAGCACGCGCTCGCGGTCGCGCAGGGTTCTGGCAAACTGCTGCAGCGGCTCAAGCATGCCGCGAGCCTAGCAGATCGCGCCCGGCCGGCCGTGGCGCCGCCACGCACCGCCGGGCATTCGCACGCGCCACGGGAGTTCCACACTTGAGTGCAGCCATCGATCCACCACGCCGGCACCCGCCGGACCCGCCGCGGCCCGGCTCGCACATGGCCACGCACAGCGCTGGCATCGGGGCATGCGCATGAGCGCGCAGCGCGTGGCGCTGGGCGCGTGGTTCGCACTGATCGCGCTGCAACCGGCCTGGTACCTGTGGCTGGCCCCGCCGGCGACGGGGCAGGCCTGGTTTGCGCTCACCCTCACCCTGCCGCCGCTGCTGCTGCCGCTTACCGCGCTGCGGCGCAGCACCGGGCGCGCCCTGCTGTGGGCGGGAATCGTGGCCCTGTTCTACTTCTGCCACGGCGTCGTCGCGGCGTGGGCGGTCGCCGCCGCGCGCATGCCCGCCCTCATCGAGGTTGCGCTCAGCCTCGTGCTCATCGGTGCGATCGGTGCACGCACGCGCGCGCTCAAGCGCGCGGCATCGCGAACGGCCTGACCCGTGCCGGGCCACGCGCGGCGCGCAGCCGCGTGCGGGTTGCGGGTTTGGCCGCGATTCCACGTTATCTGCCCTGGCCCGCCCACACGGTGCGCCCCGCGTCGCACGGTGACAGTGGCGACACGGAATCGATCGATCGCCGGCAATCCCAGGAGAGCACATGCACAAGATCATCATAGCGTTGGCCCTATTCGTGGCCGCAAGCGCCGCCGCCGCACCCTTCCAGAACGGCAGTTTCGAGAACCACGCGGGCGGAGAACGCAAAGGCTTCGGCGACGTCATGCTGTCCAACGGTGACGGCTCGATCACAGGCTGGGTCGTGACCGGCAGCAACATCGACTACCTGGGTTCGTACTGGGTGGCCGCCGACGGCACGTTTTCGCTCGATCTCAACGGCGTGGACCAGGGCGGCATCGCGCAGACCTTTGACACCGTGCCCGGCCAGCCGTACCTGGTGACCTTTGTGCTGGCCGGCAATCCCGATGCGGGCGGCCCGGTCAAGTCGATCCAGGTTCAAGCCAGCGGCGGCAGCGCCAGCACCTACAGCTTCGACACCACGGGCCACTCGGTCACCAGCATGGGCTGGACCGGGCAAACCTACACGTTCACCGCCACCTCCACGTCCACCACCCTCGGCTTCAGCAGCCTGGAGACCGGTGCGGGTGGCCCCGCGCTCGACAACGTCGTGGTCGCGCCGCTCGCGCCAACGGGTGGCAACGTCTACACGGTCCCGACCCTCTCGACCTGGGCAGGCCTTCTGCTGCTCGCGGGCCTGCTCGGCACGGCCCTGTGGTGGCAACGCGGCCGCGAGACCACCCACAGCGACGCGTCCGACCCGCGCGACTGAGCGTTGGCGGGATCCAGGCCCCGGGCGCGGCCAGGGACGGCCGGCCACGGGGCAGGCATACCAGTGCCTGCCCCGCGGGAGCAGGCCCGGGTCGACCCGCAACGCACGGCGACTCAGCGCCGGCGCGTGGCAGCGGCCCGCGTCGGTCGCGCCACGCGCCGGTCATGCAGTTCGCGCACCGCCTGCGGCAGGCGCTGGGCGAGGAACTCGACCAGCGCGCGCACGCTCGGCAGCTGGCCACGGCGACTGGCGTAGACCAGGTGCATGATGCCCTGCGGCATGTTCCAGCCCGGCAACACCAGTTCGAGGTCGCCGCGCTCGATCGCCGCCGCGCACATGAACTCGGGCAGCGTCGCAACGCCGCAGCCGCGCATGGCCGCTTCCAGCAGCACGGCGAAATCGCCGCAGGCGATGCGCGGCTGCAGCGCGACACTCGCGCGCGCGCCGCCGCCATCGGCCAGCTCGAGCGTGTGCGGACCGTCCTGCTCGATCCGCGACAGCAGCGGCAGGCCGGCCAGGTCGGCGGGCTGCCGCGGCCGCCCCTGCTGGTCGAGGAAGGCCGGGCTGGCCACCAGCAGCAGGCGCGACTGGCCGAACGTGCGCGCCACCAGTGAGGGCTCCTCGTCGAGCCGGTCGCGCACGCGCAGCGCCAGGTCATAGCCCTCGCCGATCAGGTCCACGCGCCGGTCGCTGGCGTGGATGCGCACCTGCACCTGCGGATGCGCCTGCAAAAAATCCGGCAACACATGTGCAATGAAGGTCTGCGCAAGCGCCACCGGACAGCTCATGCGCACGATGCCCCGCGGCTCGGCGCGCAGTTCGTCGACCACGTCCTGGGCCGCCTGCGCCGCATCCAGTGCGATCCGGCACTGCGCGTAGAAGCGCTCGCCGATCGCGGTCACCGCGAAGCGCCGCGTGGTCCGCTGCAACAGGCGCACCCCGAGCCGCTCCTCCAGTTGCGCGATGCGCTTGGACAGGCGCGACTTGGGCGTGGCCAGCGCGCGACCGGCGGCCGAATAGCCGCCATGCTCGACCACCGCCGCGAACAGGCGCAGGTCGTTGAGATCATGCAAGACGCCTTCGTGCTTGTTCATGAACCGGTCCCAGGGCGACAGGCCAGCGCAGCGGCGCGGGCTCGTGCGGCAATTTGACATCGTGCCCCTTGATTGGGGTCAAGGCACCGCCGCGATCAAGCACGGACGATGCGAACATGATCGCACGTCCCCTGCCTCCGGTATTCGACCGCGAGCTCGTCGCCCGCTACGACGTCAACGGCCCGCGCTACACCTCGTACCCGACCGCGCCGCAGTTCCGCAACGATTTTGGCGAAGCCGAGCTGCGCCAGGCGATCCTGGCCTCCAACGAAGACCCGATCCCGCGCGACATCTCGGTGTACGTGCACGTGCCGTTCTGCCTGTCGCCGTGCTTCTACTGCGGCTGCGCGCGCATCATCACCCACGACAAGAGCAAGGCCGGCACCTACCTCGCGCGGCTGTACCGCGAGATCGAGACGGTGTCGGCGCTGTTCGCGCGCGATCGCAGCCTCGCGCAGCTGCACTTCGGCGGCGGCACGCCCAACTTCCTCGACGGTGACCAGCTGGCCGAGCTCATCGAGACGCTCGGCCGCTACTTCAGCTTCAGCCGCCGCCCCGACCGCGAGTTCGCGGTCGAACTCGACCCACGCTTCTGCGATGGCGCCTACGTGCGCCAGATCGCCGCGGCCGGCATCAACCGCCTGTCCATCGGCGTGCAGGATTTCGACCCGGAAGTGCAGCAGGCGGTGAACCGCATCCAGAGCGTGGAACAGACCCGCGCGGTGATGGAAGGCGGGCGCGATGCGGGCATCCGCTCGGTCAACCTCGACCTCATCTACGGTCTGCCGCGGCAGAATGCCGACTCGTTCCGACGCACGCTCGACCAGGTCATCGCACTGCGGCCCGATCGCATCGCAGCCTACGGCTATGCGCATCTGCCCGAGCGCTTTCCCGCGCAGAAGCAGATCGACAAGTTCGACCTGCCCGATGCCAACGCACGCCTGGGACTGCTGCAGCTGGCCGTGGAGACGCTCACCGCGGCCGGCTACCGCTACATCGGCGTGGACCATTTCGCGCTGCCGGAGGACGATCTCTCACGTGCGGCCGAAGCAGGCACGCTGCAGCGCAATTTCCAGGGCTACTCCACCCACGCCGCCTGCGATCTCATCGGCTTCGGCATGAGCGCGATCAGCCATGTCGGCGACAGCTTCAGCCAGAACCCGCGCGACCTGCTCGGCTACTACGCCGCGCTCGACAGCGGCCGCCTGCCCACGATGCGCGGCCTGCGCCTGAGTGACGATGACCTGCTGCGCGCCGACGCGATCCAGCAGCTCATGTGCCTGGGCAGCCTCGACATCCCTGCCTTCGAGGCACGCCATCTCGTATACTTCGCCGAGTATTTCCGGGGTTCGCTCGATCGACTCGCGCCTCTGGCCGAGGACGGGCTGGTCGAGAGCACTCCCGAACGCATCACGGTGACCCCGCGCGGCCAGTTCCTGCTGCGCAACATCGCGATGTGCTTTGATGCTTACCTCGGCGCCGAAACAGGGACTCGCTATTCGCGCGCCGTCTAGGAGACAGTGCGGCGCATGGGCAAGGTCGAACCCGCGGGGCGCATCGCCCCACCGAGCCCGATCGCCGACGATGGCGACGAGTACACCTTCTGCTCCACCTGCGCATTCGGCGCGGTGTGCCTGGGCGGAGGCATCGGCAAGATGGGCCTGCACGACCTGCATTGCCTGGTCGAGCACGTCGGCAACTATCGCAACGGCGATGCGATCTTCCGCAGCGGCGACCGCTTCAACGCGATCTATGCCGTGCGCAAGGGCATGGTCAAGACCCGCCAGGTCGACCTGGAAGGGCGCGAGCTGATCCTCGGCTTCCACCTGCCCGGCGAACTGGTCGGGCTCAACGCGATCGACCCGGAAACCTACCCATGCGACGCGATCGCACTGGGCAAGGTGGAAGTGTGCCGCTTCGCGTTTCCCGCGCTGGCCACGCTCGCCTCGCGCATCCCTTCGGTGCAGCAGGAACTGTTCCGGCGTCTGAGCCGCGACATCGGCAACGCCGCGCTCGTGGCCGGTGACTATTCGGCCGACGAGCGGCTGGCCGCCTTCCTCATCAACCTGGGACGCCGCTACGCCGAGCGCGGCTTCCCGCTGCACACGCTCACGCTGGCGATGTCGCGCGGCGATATCGCCAACTACCTGCGTCTGGCCGCCGAGACGGTCAGCCGGGTGCTGCGCCGCTTCCAGGACCGCGGCTTCATCGCGGTCGACGGCCGCCAGGTCACGATCACCGATCCCGCCGCGCTGTTCGAGGTGGCGCGCGCGATCCTGCAACGCTGAGCGCCTGCGCCAGCGACGCGCACGGCGCGGCCGGCAAGGCCCTCACCCACCGGCCGGGCACCGCCGGGATCATTGCGTGTACAGCACCCGGATCTTGTACAGCTTGAGGCTGGTGTTGCAGGTGCTATTGCCCAACAACAAGTTGACCGAATAGGTGCACAGCTCATTGTCGACGCGGTGCCCGGCGATCGATGCGAACTTGAAGAAGTCGCCGGTCGCGCCGCTCGACACGACTTCGGCCAAGGTCGAATTCGTTGGGATGACGCCGCAGGTCTTGTACAGCGAGACCTTGATGTCGTCGCTGGCGGCGCCGTCGTTGCCGAACACGTCCAGCCAATCCAGGCTTGCGCCATCGGGCACATGCAACGTCGCCGACGCGATCCGCACGCCGCCGCTGGTCGAGCAGGCCAGCGCACTGTTGCCGAAGGTGGTGTAGGCGGCGGTGGACGCCGCCATGTGGAAGTCGTCACCGGTCAAGTTGGCGTACTGATCTCCCGACGTGCCCTGCGGGCCGGGCGAAGTCGTGGCGGCGCCCGCGGCGCGCTGTCCGGCGGCGTCCGCGTGGGTGGCGGCGAGCGCTGCGGCAGCGAGGAGGAAGAATGCGGTTCTCATGGCGTTGTCCTCAGCGGTCGAATGCGTCCCGGAAGATCACGTCCGGGTCATTGGTGATCAGGGTCAGGCGCGTCACCGACAGGTTGGAGCCGTCACAGGCGGCGCCCGCAGCGGCAAAGGTCGCCTCCAGCGTGTAGGTGCAGGTCGACGGCTGGACCAGATGGGGGGGAATGCCCAGGGTGGCTTGGAACCACCCGCCGCTGCCGCTGGCGCCCGTGCTGGCCAGCACGGTGCGCGTGGTCAAGTCGCCACTCGCGTAGGGCTGGCACCGTTCCACGACTTCGAAGTCCAGGTCGTTGCTGTCCGAAAGGTCATTGCCCCATATCTCGACGAAGACGAGCTCATGCCCGGCGGGCACGTCCAACGGCCAGGCGATCCTGCGTGTGCCGGTGCCGCCGTTCAGGCACTTGAGGCCGAAATAGCCGTCACGCGCGACTTCCATCGTGCTGCTTGCGGCGAAGCCCGAACGCCCGTTGTAGCTGCGGTACTCGACGCCGTTCAGCACGCCGGCGGTTGCATGGCTGGCGGCCAGGCCACAGCACGCCTGCATGCCGATGAACAGGGCAGCCCGGGTCAGATTGGATTGGGTCATGGCTGTGGCTCCTGATCAGGGCTGGGTGTAGCTGACGCGGACCTTGTCGAGCATGATGCGGGAGCCGGCACAGGCCCCTTCGGCCATGCGCACTCGCGCAAGGTAGCGACAGGTGTAGTTGTCGACGGTCACCGGCGCGGCGGACAGGTCGAGCCGGGTGAAGAAATTGTTGGCACCGCCACCGCTGGACACCGATCCGAGATTGGTCAAGACCGGGGTGCCGGCGGCGAACGACGGCAGGCACACCGACAGCAGGTGTGTGGTGAGATCTTTGCTGGTCGAAGTGTCGAAGCCGAACGTATCGACGTAGATGATCTGCGCCTGGTCGGGCAGGTCCAGTGTCGCGGTCGCGAAGGGCTCGCTCGAACCGGTGCACACGAGGCTGTTGCCGACCGTGGAAAACGCGAACGCGCTGGTGCGGCCGTTGAAGGCGATCCCGGACCGGGTCAGCGTGGGGGCGCTCGAGCCTCCCGCAGGGTCGAGGGCTACCTCGCCACGGCTGGCGATGGCGCCTTCGCGCACCAGCAACGGCATATCCGCGGCATCGACACCCATCGCCGCACGCTCCGCTGCCGTGGCCGGTCGCAGCGCGGGATCGGCACTGGCGAGGCCGGACAAGGCCAGCAGGCCGGCCAAACTTGCATGACACAGGTTCATCGTGGTCCTCCGTTGCGGGTACGAGGCGCTGGGGCGCTGGCGCGCCGGTGCCGCGATCCACACCGGCGCGGCCGGCCGCACCGCACGCCTGTCCTCTCAATCGGAGACCGGTGCCGGATCGTGCCAACTCCGCGGCGCCTGCACGCGAGCGCGCTATCATCGGCCGGGTCATCGGCTGGCAGGCATGGGCGTGGGCGACATCACCGAGCTTCTTGCGGCCGCACGCTCGGGTGAGGTGCGTGCGGTCGATGCAGTATTCAGCGCGGTATACCCGGCGCTGCGCACCCTCGCTGCGGCACGTCTGCGCAGCGGCGGGGACCTGCCCACGCTCAGCCCCACCGCGCTGGTCAACGAGGCCTACGTGAAGCTCGTTGGGGCGCATGACCTGGATTTTTCCGACCAGCACCACTTCTTCGCCTGCGCGGCGCGCGCGATGCGCCAGATCCTCATCGATGCCTACCGCGCCCGGGCCAGCCTCAAGCGCGGTGGCGCCGAATCGGCGGGCGCGCTCACATGGATCGATGCCGACGGGCACGAAGCCACCCAATCGGCCCTGCTGGACATCGATGCCGCGCTCGACCGACTCGAGGAAATCAATCCGGCACTGCGCGAACTGGTCGAATTGCGCGTCTTCGCCGGACTCACGCTCGAGCAGGTCGCGCAGGCCCAGCAGCGCTCGCTGCGTACGGTCAATCGCGAGTGGCAACGCGCGCGCGCATTGCTGCTGGCCCAGTTGGCCTGAACCGATGGATGCCGCCGAGCGCGAACAATGGCGCGAGGCCGACCGCCTGTTTGCACGGCTCATCGAGCTGGATGAGCCAGGCCGCCAGCAACTGCTGGCCAGCTGGACCCTGCCGCCCGCGCTGCACGACAAGCTGCAGCTGATGCTCGGCGCCAGCGTGCGCCGGCATGAGCTGCTCGACGCGCCGCCGGCCTTGCCGCTGCATGGCGCGGTGCCGGACCGGATCGATCCACTGCTGGGCAGGCAGGTCGGCGACTGGCACCTGCTCGAACTGCTCGGCCGTGGCGGCATGGCCGCGGTGTATCGCGCCGAGCGCATCGGCGGGGACTACCGACAAGTGGCCGCCGTGAAGCTGTTGAGCCTGGTCCTGAGCGGGGCCGCCGACCATGCGCGCTTCCGCCGCGAACGCATGATCCTCGCCCGCCTCCAGCACCCGCACATCGCGCGCCTGCTCGACGGCGGCATCGATCCGCAAGGCACCCCGTACCTGGTCATGAGCCTGGTCGATGGCGAGCGCATCGACACCTGGTGCGAGCAGCGCCAGCTGCCGCTGCCCGCACGCGTGCGCCTGCTGTTGCAGGTATGCGCCGCCGTGGCCTATGCGCATCGGCAACTGGTCGTGCACCGCGACCTCAAGCCATCCAACATCCTCGTCGACGCCGACGGCCACGCCTGCCTGCTCGATTTCGGCATCGCGCGCCTGCTCGACGCCAGCGACGGCAGCAGCGCGCACTGCACGCGTGCGTTCACGCCCGACTACGCCGCGCCCGAGCAGCGCGCCGGCAACCTGCCCCCCAGCACCGCGATCGACGTGTATGGCCTGGGCGCGATGCTGCATCGGCTGCTGACCGGACGCCCACCGCAGGCCGACGCCCATGGCGAGCCCCTGCCCGCTTCCAGCGTCGCCCGCGCCGCGGGCCACCCGCTGCATGCGCGTGCGCTCGCGGGCGACCTCGACGCGATCCTCGGCTGCGCGCTGGCCAGCGACCCTGGCCAGCGTTACCCCGCGGTCGATGCACTGGCCGCGGACCTGCAGGCGTGGCTCGACCATCGCCCGATCCACGCCCGTCGCCAAGGCCGCTGGCAGCGCTTGCGCAAGCTCGTGCGGCGCAACCGCCTCGCCAGCGCACTGGCGCTGCTGTGCCTGGCCGCAATCCTGGTCGCCGGCGGCGCCGTGCTTCGCGGCGAATGGCAGGCACGCGCGCAGGCACGCGAACTGCAGGCCGTGGTGACCTTCCAGACCGACATGCTCAAGGGCATCGATCCGCAGGCACTGGGCAGCAAGCTGCGCCTGGCCACGGCCGCGGCGATCGAACAGGCGCCCGCATCCGCCGCCGCCGCGCTCGAGCAGATGGATTTCACCGGCATCGCGGTCGACCTTCTCGATGGCGCGGTGCTGGCGCCGGCCACCCGCGCGGCCGACGCGCGCTTCGCGCAGCAACCGCGCGTGCGCGCCGCCCTGCTGCAGACCCTGGCCGACAGCTACGGCAGCCTCTTGCGCCTGGACGATGCGGTGCGCCTGCAGGACACCGCCACCGCGCTGTTCGAGGCCACCGACGGGCCGGCGGCGCCGCGCACCCTCGCCAGCCTGCGGGCGCGGGCGCGACTCGCGGTCGACGCGCACGCCGCGGGCGGCGAGGCCCTGGTGCGCGAGGTGCTGGCGCGGCACGAGCGCGCCCGCGGTCCCGCGGCCGTGGAAACCGCCCAGGCGCGCGCGCTGCTGGGCGAGTGGCTGCTCGACACCGACCCGGTGCAGGCCGAGGGCCTGCTGCGCGAGGCCCTCGCCCGCATCGAGGCGGTGCATGGTGGCGATACCGCCGAGGCGCTCGTGGTGCGTGGCGCGCTGGCGACCGCGCTGGCCAGCCAGGACCGCTTCGCCGAAGCCGAGCCGCTGTACCGACGCACGATCGAGCAGGCGCGCGTGAGCCTGGGCGCGCACGATCCGCGCGTGCTCGAACAGGTGAACGCGCTGGCCTGGACCCTGGCCCGACTGGGCCGCAACGACGAGGCGCACGCACTGTATCGGCAGGTGTACGAGGCGATGCGCAGCGTGTTCGGCGAACACGATCCGCGCACGCTCAACGTGCTCAACAATCTCGCCGCCTGGCCGCGGCGCCGCGGTGACCACGCCACCGCCGAGCCGATGCAGCGCGCGGCCTGGCAAGGCATGCGCGCGGCGGTGGGCGCCGACCATCCGGTGACGCTGCGCCTGCAGGCCAACCTCGCCGAAGTCTGCCTGCACCGCGGCCAGCTCGATGAAGCCACGAACCTGCTCGTCGATGCGCTGCAACGCTGGTCGCGCCGCACCGAACAACGCCCGCTGGCGCGGTTGCAGCGCCTGCTCGCGCAAACCCAGCTCGCGCGCGGCGAGCGCACACAGGCCGCGCACACGCTGCAACAGGCCTGGCAGGCCGCGCAACAGGCCCAACTCGTCGACGAACAGCGTGCGGCGGCGAGCGCCCTGGTCGAGCTGTATCGCGCGCAGCCCTCGGCCGTCGCCGACCTGCGCCAGTGGCAAGCGCGCCTGCAGGCGCTGCCGGCGCCCGCGACCTCGCACTGAACCCGGCCCGCTGCGCCCGTGCGCATCGCCCAAGCCGTGACGCACCTCGCAGCATCGGTGCGCGGCCGCGCCCATGCTCGCGGCCACGGGGGCCTGACCAGCCAAGGATCACGACATGCGCACGCCGATCACGTACGGCCTGCTGCTGGCCCTGGGAACCACGCTCGCGGCAGCGCCCGCGCTCGCGGCATTCCCCGCCTGCACGCTCAGCCTCACCCGCATCGACACCAGCAACGTCCCGATCGGCTTCGTGCGCATGGCACTGCGCGCCGATGGCCGTCCGCTGCTCGTGTTCAACACCGACATGGCCAACGACACGCAACTGTTGGTGCACGACTGCGCCAACCTCGCCTGCAGCAGCGGCACGTCCTATCCGTTCGGCTACATCAGCAGCCGCTTCGGTGATTCCGGCGTGGTGATCCGCGCCGACAACCGGCCACTGCTCACCACCTCGTACTACGGCGGACTGCGCCTGTACGACTGCAACGACGTCAGTTGCCTGACCGCGTCACCGACCGACATCGTGGCCCAGTCCAGTGCCATCCGGGGCGACCTGCCGATGCTGCTGCAAGCCAGCGGCAATCCGCTGCTGCTGTACACCAGCCCGTTCAATTCGGCCACGCCCGGTGCGCTGATCGCGCACTTCTGCGACGACGTGCCGTGCACGGGCCCCGGACGCGATGTGCTGCTGGCGACGCCGCCGCCCCAGTCACAGTTCGCGGCGTACGCGCTCGCGCTCGGCGCCCAGGGCAATCCGGTGGCTTCGTACCTGGTCAGCGACGGCGCGAGCACGAGCTACGGCAACATGATCAGCGTGTGCTCGGGCGAGCCGGCCTGCTCGACCATCACCACCACGCAGATCTCCGCTCCGACAGGACGGCTCATGCCGTGGCACACCGCGCTGGCCATCCGCAGCGACGCCCGCCCGCTGGTGCTCGACAACCGTACGAACGATCCGGCCCTGCTCGACTGCGATACGCCGGCGTGCACCAGCGTGACGCGGCGCAGCCTGCCCGCCGCGGCCGGCCAGCCGCTGGGTCTGGCCCTGATGGCGGGCGACCGGCCCGCGTTCGCGCGCTACCGCGCGTCGCTGATGTCGGCCTGGGCCTGCGACGATGCGCAGTGCACGTCGGGCAGCGAGGTCGCGATCACCACCAGCCTCGACTGGGTGCGCGACGGCGACTTCAAGCTCGACGCCTCGCAGCGCCCGGTGATCACCTGGATCAACGGCGACACGCGCGCACTGTGGGTGGCGCGCTGCCTGTCCGATGCGCTGTTCGCGAACGGCTTCGACTGACCACCGCGCAAGCCGGCGCCGCCGCCACGGCCGGTAGGCGCGGCGCCGGCGCCTCAATCGCCCGGCCTCGCGTACACGCGCTTGCCCCCGACCCAGGTCTGCAGCACCCGGGTCGACCAGATGCGGGCCGGCGGGTCGGCGAACAGGTCGTGGTCCACCAGGATGAAATCGGCCCAGTGGCCGGGTTGCAGCGTGCCCATGCGATCCTCGGCATGGCGCGCCCAGGCCGCGCCCCAGGTGAAGGCGCGCAGCGCCTCGACCAGCGTCATGCGCTGGCGCGGATACCAGCCGCCCGGCGGCTTGCCGGCGTGGTCCTCGCGCGTGACCGCCGCGTACAGGCCGTAGAACGGATTGGGCGATTCGACCGGAAAGTCCGATCCGCCCGCGATCACCGTGCCCTGCTTGAGGAAACTGCGCCACGCGTAGGCACCCTGCATGCGCAACTTGCCGATGCGTGCCTCGGCCATGTTCATGTCCGAAGTGGCATGGGTCGGCTGCATCGAGGCCACCAGGCCGAGGCTGCGCAAGCGCGCGATGTCCGGCAAGGCCAGCACCTGCGCATGCTCGATGCGGTTGCGCAGCGCCTTGGCCTTGGCGCCACGCGCGCGGTACACCTGCGCATAGGCATCGAGCACCTCGCGATTGGCGGCGTCGCCGATCGCATGCACACCAACCTGGTAGCCCTGGCTGATCGCCTTGTCGATCATCGCGGTGAGCTGCTGCGGCGTGTTGAACAGCAAGCCCTTTTCATGCGGCTGGTCGCTGTAGGGCGCGAGCAGCGCCGCGCCATGGCTGCCGAGCGCGCCGTCGGCATAGAGCTTGACCGCGCGCACATCGAGCGTGTCGTTGCCGCGGCCCTCGATCAGGCCCTGGGCCGCGATCCGGTCGAAGTCCTCACCGGTGCCGCCGATCAGCGCGTAGATGCGCGCGCTGAGCTTGCCGGCATCGGCGTAGCGCTCGTACAGCGCGACGGTGGCCGCATCGACGCCGGCGTCATGCACGCCGGTCAGCCCCACGCGCGCAAGCTCGGCCAGCGCCGCATCCAGCGCCGCGGCGGATTCGGCCGCATCGGGCGGCGGGATCCGGCTGGCCACGAGCTGGACCGCGGCATCGACCAGCACGCCACTCGGATTGCCCTGGGCATCGCGCTCGATGCGCCCACCGGGCGGATCGGGCGTGTCGCGATCGACGCCCGCGAGCCTGAGCGCGGCGCTGTTGGCCCAGCCGGCGTGGCCATCGACGCGGCCGAGCCACACCGGCCGGTCGGCCACCGCGCGGTCGAGTTCGGCCGCGGTCGGGAAGCGGCCCAGTCGCCACACTTCCTGGTTCCAGCCGCGACCCTGGATCCATGGCATTCCCGGATGCGCGGCCGCGTAGTCCTTGACTCGCGCCAGCGCCGCATCGAGCGAGGTGGTGTCGCGCAGGTCGATGCGGCGCAGCGCGATGCCCAGCCCCATCACGTGTCCATGCGCGTCGATGAGGCCGGGCAACAGCGTGTGGCCGCCGCCATCGAGCACCGTGGCCTGGCCTGCGCGAGGCGCCAGCTCGGCATGCGAGCCGATCGCCACCACCTTGCCCTGGTCCACCAGCATCGCCTCGAACCGCTGGAGCTTGCCCGCGCCATCGAGCGTGTAGCCGTTGACGTGGTCCACCAGCAGATCGGCCGCGCCCGCGGGCCATGTGCAGCACAGGGCCAGTGCGAGCGCGCACAGGCGCGCAGTGGGGATGTTCATGGGCAAACCACCTTGGCCGGAAAGCGGGAAGCGGACGCGACGCGCGCCGCGAGGCGCGAGCATAGCGGGTCTGGCGGGTCCGGCGCCCGTGCGCATCGGCATGGCGACGCGCTTGGCGCCAAGTGCGCGCACCGCAGGCAGGCACGCGCGCGCGCAGGCCGCAGCCTGCGCTCAGGACTGCGCCGGGCCGGGGTCGTCGGTCGCGAGCAGCGCGCGCAGCTCGCGCACCTGCTCCTGCAGGGCAAGCCACGCGGCCTGCCACTGGCCCTCGCGCGGACTGGCGCGCTCGAAGCGCAGCAGCATGCGCGAGGCGGCTTCGAGGCGCGCGCGCAGTTGCGCCACCTGCGCGAGCGCGGCCTCGTGCTCGGCCTTGCCGATGAAGTACACCTTGCGATCGCGGCACACGCCGATGCAGGTCTGCGGCGCCTCGATCTTGCCGCAACCGATGCACTGCCAAGCCTGGATGTAGTCGGTCATGCCACCCTCGCTGCACGGGCACGCGGCGCCGGTGCGCCGCGGTCGCGCCTCAATGCTGGTGCTGGCCCGCCGCGGGCTTGGCCGCGGGCCAGGCCGGATCGTCGAACTGGTTCGGATAAGGCGCCACCGCGTCGCGCATCGCCGCCACCGCAGCCTTGTCGGCGGGGTCCTTGTCGAGCCGCTGCGCGGCCGCGAGCAGCGGCACGAGGATCGCGTGCAGCGCCGCATCGGGCTCGGCCGCGAGCTTGCAGTGGTCGAACATGTACTTGACCGCGTCCTGCACGTTGACCGCGAACTCGCGGGCCTGCGCATCGCTCATGTGGCCCATCTCGTGATGGCTGAGGTCGCTGAGCGCGGCGCGCACGCGCGCCATGCCCTCGCGCAGCGGCGCATCGGTGGCCCAGCGCTGCGCCGGTGCCGGGGCCGGCGCGGCCGCAGGCGCGGCATGACCGTGGTGCGCATGCTCCTGCGCAGTGGCCGGCAGCGCGGCGGCGGCCAGTGCCGCGGCCACGGCCACGGCAAGAAGGACGGGATACGGACGCATCGGCAGGTCTCCGTGGAATGGGATCGGCGCAGTATCGCGCAGCTCACCCCAACCGCCCTTGACCCGCGTCACCCACCCCTGCGGCACATGCGCGCAGCCCCGCGCGGTTTGATCCGGATCAGCGCCGCGGCATGGGTTAGGCTACACGCTTGCCGCCACGCCCATCGCCGCCACCGCCGTGCCCACCTCCACGTCCGCCCCACCCGCGCACGACCACGTGCTCGACGCCTGTTTCCTCGGCCCCTACGGCGAGAACGACGCGCTGCTCGAGCGCATCCTGGTCGAGTTCCTGCGCGACCACGTGTACTGGCGGCGCAATTTCCATCCCGAGGATCCGCCCGCGATCGGCACCGCGGCCTCGCTCCATCCCGACTATCAGGCGTTCGAGGCGCGCATGCGCCGCGAGCTGCACCAGCTGTCGGCCGCGCTCAAGCGCTCGATGCCGTTCCACAGCCCGCGCTACATCGGCCACATGGCCTCGGACCTGCTGCTGCCCGGGCTCGCGGCGCAGATGCTCGCGCTGCCCTACAACCCCAACAACGTGACCGAGGAGGCGGCGCCGGTCACGGTCGATCTCGAGGTCAAGGTCGGCCTGCAGCTCGCGCGCATGCTCGGCTATGTCGACGATCCCGCGCGCGCCGACTGCGCGTTCGGCCACCTCACCTCGGGCGGCACGCTGGCCAACTACCAGGGCCTGCGCCTGGCGCTCGCGCTCAAGGCCTTTCCGGTCGCGCTGCGCGCGGCCGGCGCACCCGGCCTGGACCTGCCCGTCGATGACTGGAGCGCGTTCAACCTCGGCGGCGCCGACAGCATCGCGCTGCTGCAGCGCTGGCAGGCCTGGCTGGCCGCGCAGCCCGCGGCCGAGCGCGCGCGCTGGCATGCGCGGGTGGAAGCGGCCCGCATCGAGCAACTGGGCATCGCCGGGTTCTTTGCCGCCCATCCGCAGCTGCGCCCACCGCGCGTGCTCGCGCCGATCACCGCGCACTACTCGTGGAGCAAGGGCGTCAAGATGCTCGGCCTCGGCCGCGACCAGCTCG
>WBZR01001454.1_pt1 | contig 29331 bp, 14 predicted proteins | sample 5204231 | NCBI WGS metagenome assembly WBZR01 (sample SAMN12412403, study PRJNA552823) | activated sludge metagenome | isolation source: activated sludge from anammox sidestream of wastewater treatment plant... | place: USA: Virginia | collected 2017-08
GACTGCACCCTCCCTCTCAATTTCACATAACCCTCAGATCTATACCTACAACCTGCCGCCAAGTTGAGTAATTTGTTGATATATCTTAAATCAAGCTGACTGAGCAATCGTCTGGAAGAGCTTAAAATTGCCGAGGTAGAAAAATTGGATAATTCTGAAATATTTGTTATACCTTTAGACTGTTGCATATTTAATACAAATCTTGCTTTTGTTTGTAACAGACTTAAAAACAAGCATTTATACTATAATATGCGGCTTTTTTTATACTATCTATTTACCTATTTATCAACATTATATCAACTCCGAAACTTTAGATAGTTATATTCGTTTGCGCTATTTATATGTTGTCAATATTAGATTATCTGATATTTTTGAGCCAATTGGCTTAGGTAATCAACTTAATTCGTTTTGGGATAACAATTTAATAATTAGGCAGCATTGGCATACCTGTTTGCAAGGTCTTTTCTCAAATCGAAGCAGAGTATTTACTGCTGTCATAAATGATAAAAGGCTGCACTTTTTTTAGAGCAGCCTTTTTAAAATTTAAAAACTTATTAAAAATATTATTCAATTATTATTTTCTGGGTATCAGTATATTTACCGGATTTAAACTTCAGAATATAGACCCCTTTTGTCATATTGGTCAAGTCGATTTGCTGATTGAAAAATCCATTGGTCGGCAATTGCTTTTTCAACATCAATTTTCCGGCGATGTCGTAGATTTCTACCTGTGTAGTCTGTACGTCATGGGCCTCATAGAGAATATTTATAAAATTGCTCGTGACAGGATTGGGATAGATACTCAGAGAATTCCTCTCGTCGAAGTTTACGCTGTTGGTTTGGCCGGTAACATCTTCATATCCCAAGGAAAAGTTACCGGTAGATGAACCGCTGTATGATAGGAATCGAAAACGGAATATCTTGCCATCAGCGCGTTTTAGGAAATAATAAGTATCCGAATCAACTAAATAAGCGCCTCCCTCGAATTTCTTCCAGTCGTAGCCCACCGTGTTGATCTTTTCACTGTATGCTGTCTCATCGATTGCATTTACATCCTCATCCGTGCTTTTGGCTACTTTTACATTGGGACTCTGCAATGCTCCGATGACGGGATACATAATGCCGAGGTCCGTCATATAGGTTTGGAATACGAGATCCCATTTGGCCAAATCCGGGGAAGCAACTACTGAACGATTGTCGGTAAGGCTGTAGAAATTGAACAGCTTGCCTGCATTTTCGGAATTTGATAAAGTGACAACTTGTTCGTTTTCCCAAGCAGTATTTGCCGCATTCCAGGTGGCGTACCGGAAAGTATAACCCGCGAAGAAATCGTCGATCATAAATTTCCTGAAGCTGCCATCTTTATATTTCAACACATATACAGTCGTCCCGCTGACATGGTGATTTGCCGGGTTGTATTCGCCCCAACCATAGGTAGCAGAAGCAAGATCAAATGCGCCGAGCTGCCATATTGTATCGCTGTTGTACAATTGAGTCCACTGATCGATATCGTCCGGATTGATCGTGGCATAGTCGTCCGGATCGTCGGAAGCCTCATAGACTTCAATACCCAAACCATCGTTGATTCTCTCCGCAAATTCATAAGAGCTTGTCCTGAGAAAGGCGATATCCCATGCAGCTACGTCAAAACCTTCAGCTTGTCCGGATGCAAAGTCAAAATATACATTTTGGCTATATCCCGGCTGGAGGGACAATTCGACTGTAGTCTCCTGAGCATATAAGCCCAAAGAAGCGATCATTAATGCAAAAAGAAAAGTAAACTTCTTCATATAATTGTATTTAAAATTTTAAAATTATTTTAATAGATCGTATTTAAATTGTGGGTAACCCCTGACTCCGTTTTCATTTTCCAGAGCCGTAAATCTTAATTTGTAGTAATTATTTGCAGAATCCTTGATGATATAGAAGATATTGTCGTACATAAACTTGTCGGGTGGCGTGACTTTGCGCCAGCTGGCTCCGATGGTACGCTGGTCCGAATTGAATTGCGATGCATCGATGTCTCCGGAGGAAAATTTCTCGTAGCTGTATTGGTCTGTACTGACCCTATAAGCTTGTACGCCGCCTAAAAAGTTGGTTTCTACGTAATCAGAATAGCCGTATGCAGTGTATCCTGCGCCGGGTAAAGGCTCAACTTCAGTTTTTACCGTAAAATTCAAATCCCAGCGTCCGGATTCTGGTTCTACAGAGGCTAAATTTCCATTGGTGAGGTTGAAAAAGGTGAAGTTGTATCCGGCCGTTTTGGGAATCACGATTTCATGATAATCGGTTTCATTCAGATCCGCATATTGCAGTAGGTAATCGTTGCCCTTTCTCAAGATTCTGACTTTTTTATATCCCCGATCTTTACCGCTGATCGCCACACTGCCCGCATCCGGAGAGTCGCTGCCGATTTCGTAACCCATTTTGAGTAAATAGACATGATTTTCATTGTCATTTTCTGAGATTTCTTCGATGACATAACCGTGGAGTGCACCGGAAGGATCATCCACGTAATTCTCTGACCCGTCGATCAAAAAGCCCATTTTACTTTTCAGGGCTTTGACCTCAGTGTTTGAGATATTGCTAATATCTGTCGAACTTAGCTTTCCGGCAAACATATAAAGCGAACTGTTCAATTTGACTCTGAATTCATCTCCGGAGTAAAAGCCGAGATCCCATGCATCCCTGCGTATGGCTGTCTCCGTCTTTGTCCTCAATTCAAGGTAGATTTGATTGGGCTCATTGGGTCCGCCAACCTGTGGCGTTATGGTGCCACCGAGTGAAGCGGCCTCGTCGAATGAAACTAAAACCGATGTATTGCCCTGGATGCGACTTGCTTTGTCGGGCATCTCAATATGGATGATGGAAAACTCGACGGGGCGGTTATCTGCCGGCAAATTCCCGGTCAATCTTTTGATCTGTAAGAATGTCGAATTTGTGTTTTTGTGAATCGGAATCCTGATGATACCGTCTTTCGCTTCCGGTATAGTGGTAAAGTCTCCTCCCTCACCATAGGTCAGGTCTCCTGCCTGGATACTGACATCCACCCAACCTTCTCCGGCAGATATGTCGGAAAAGACAATCTCGACGTCGATGGCGGATTTGTGCCCATCCATGCTTTCAGATGGATTTTTAAAGGCTGCGACAAATTCGTTTGTGCCCCACAGGTTTTCATCCTTACTACAGCTTGTCAGTCCAAGCCCCAATGTCAATGTGATCGCTATGATGGAAATAATATTTGTCTTCATTTTTAGAGATTGATGTTGTACAATAATTTCACGAAAAAGGAAGTGCCGTAACCCAGCAAAAGACCATCTCCACCAGGATCATGCCCTTCACCGGATCCAGAGCCGGTTTTTATTTCCTTAACATTCAGCAGGTTTCGCGCTCCGAGACATACTTCCAGCTGTTTTTCTAGCAATTGCTTTTTGATAGATGCATTCAGCCAGCCGTAACCCTCTTGTTTTTCCTTTGAAACAGCCACTTCACCCGTCTGATTGATTGTACTGACGTATTGATATTGCGGTCCGGTATATTTATAATAGGTTGATAAAGTCAAGCCCCAATTGGGAATATCGTAGGAAAGTTCACTGTTGATCTGGATGGAATAAAGATAGCCGTCATTAAAATTCTGTTCGTTCTTCAGTACTTTTGACTCTCCGGCAAGGCTGATTCCAAGGCCGGCGGACAACCGATCATAATTGAATTTATTCCTCAGGGCAAGTCCCCAGGTCTTGTACAAGTCTATATTTTGGTATTGATATGCAAGTGGTGTAGGATTGACGATGATCAGGTCGATCTTGTCATCCACATCGAGATACCATAAGGTCAGTTTGGGTTCATAATTGACCCGGGGCCGGTCAAATTCAAATGTTTTTTTCAGGTGGAAGAAGACTGACTTTCCTTTTTCAGGTGTCAGATCTTCATTTCCGCGGATGTCGTGGTTGGAATCCACTAAGTAGAAGAAAAGCTGTTCGAAATTGGGAAGTTTAGGGGAGGTGCCCAGGATAGTCCTCAATTCGTAGCCATTGGCGAAGGCGTATTTGCCACTGAATGACAATGCAAAGTGATCTCCGAATTGATTGGTATGTATGTACCTGAACCCTGGGCGGATGGAAAGCCTGTCCGTCAGTTTTAGTTCGGATGAAACAAATCCGCTGTATGTATTGATTGTATTCAATTGGGTATTGCCATCCGGTTTTTGTTCGGCGAGGCCGCTGGCAGAACCTTTGTCATGTTCTATTTCGTAGCCCAATTCGAAGTTGTATCGGTCGGAATTCAGGATATTGTTGAGGCTGCCTCTGGAAAAGAAGCCTTGTCTGGTGTTGTAGTCGTACCGCTCTGTATTGGTGTGCTCTCCGGTCTTGAGTCTGTACGTGTAGTTCTCAATATTCCTCTTTTGTTGCTGGTAGGATGCGGAGAGTTTGTAATTCATCCTGTGGAGCAGTTTGCCATCTGCATTGATATGGTGATAAAGGCGGTCAGTCCTGAAAATGGCATCGTTGGCGGTCGGACTGAAGGTCTGTGTGGAATTGTTGGGATTTAGCCTTACATTGTTGGCATATCGGTCGGTCCGCTCATTGAAAAATTCAAATTTGTAGAAAGCACGGAAGCTACCGTTCTTATAATTTAGCAGGGCCTTGGTTGTGTTTTGCAATTTGGGCAGCCACTCATAGCCGCGAAGACCATCGTTGGCGTTGGCGATATTGGCATAATTGCTGCCTTGTTTTTCTCCATAAAATCCCAGGAAGTCATTTCGGGTAAATGAGGCCTCTGAATACCAGCGGCTTGAGATATTGTGACCGACTTTTATGGATTGAATATGCCGCCCTTTATTTGCCCAATTGTATTCATTGCCGATGGTTTCCTCCTGAATATATGGCGTAATTTGCCATTTGTATTTGCTGCTTTTCCGGGTGATGATGTTGATGACGCCGGTGACGGCATTTGATCCGTATTGGGCCCCCATCGAACCTTCGATGATTTCTATCTGCTGGATATCATCGAGGTTGATTTGTGAAATGTCGATGGCATTGCCGAAACCTTCATCTCCTATGACCGGTATGCCATCGACCAAAATTTTGACATATTCTGAACCAAAGCCGAATTGCTTCAAGCCGGATCGGCCTTCCCCTGAGTTTGGAGTGATGCTGAGGTTTAAGTTTTGGGTCAATACATCCTCCAAAGTATTGCCCGCCATCTTTTCAATATCCTTCCTGCTGAGCACTTCCACCTCGAAAACCGATTTGTTGACGGAGAGCGGACTGTATTGCCCGGTTACGACAACAGGGCCCAGTGACTTTTTGTAATCGATATCAAGGGTGTCAGGATGCTGTGCCATGATTTGGAGGCCAAGGAAGCAAGAGAACAGTATAATTGAGAAAACTCTCATCATAGTATTGATTATATACACTAAGTCTGCTGTTGTTCTTATTTAGACTTAATATAAATTCATTTAGTGCCGCAATATTAGGGTAAGGAGGGATTAAGCGGACAACGCAGTAAGGAATAAAAAGTACGGCAAATGGAATTATTAATTGGATGAATGATGTTGAATGCTCTGTATAAATATCAGATAATTAAGTTATTATGATTTTGGGCTGAGATCTGTTTACCTTCAGTATTTAAGTCTTTTTCGTATAAATAAGTTAAATAAATGCATTTTATGGCCGCTTTATTTAGACTTGTTTTAAATAGGATTATATTTGCATCCGTTTGCGAAATATACGTCAAATGATGCTGATGTCGGAATTATTCAGTTAGACTGTCGGCAGCCACATTTGGAGGAATAAGTGTCTGGTTGGTAAGTATTTCGCTGCGTATAAAGTGGTTGAATATATGGGTGAACAAAAAGAATCAGAGCAAATCTATACTGAGCGGGTGGTCAATCTGAATCATTCCGCCGGCAAAGGCACGATCACGGAGTTCAAGTTTGATTCGATCCATATCATGAGGGTGGGCCTTACAGTTGTTGAGGAGATGTTCATTCCATTCATGGCAAAATCTCCTTCTGTGATTATGTTTTTTAGCCTTCAGGGGGATTCGGTATTGGACACTGACATGATCAGGAGTTTGAGTCTGAAGGCCAGTACCCATAATATTATCTACTTAACCACATCAGCCGGCAGAATCAAATGTAAGCCCGGAAAATACGATGTGTTTTATATCGTTATGCCACCGGAGATGTTCAAGGATTATTTTCCGAGAGGAGAGGAGGTGTATGAGCAGTTTTATGATCGAATGAATCAATTGGATTTCACCATATTGCGGGAAGAACATGGCATCATCAATCATAAAATCCTGAGAGTGATTGAAGATATCTGTCATTCAGAAAGTACACACCAAATCAAGAAAATTTTTCTCAAAGCGAAAGTAATAGAACTACTATCTCATCAACTGGGCGAATTGTGCACCATCTGCTCACCGCCCCCTACTGCAAAGCCTGAATTTGTCGATAAGATGTATGAGGTGCGGAACTATATTTTGGAGCATCTGAATGAAAATCACACTTTATCGGAGCTGGTGCAGATTGCTGGCACGAATGAATATACGCTGAAGAAGGAGTTCAAGGAGCTATTTGGTGCCACTGTTTTCGGATTTTGGAACGATGCCAAGATGGAAAAGGCCCAGAAGCTATTGGCCGAAACGAATACAAGTGTAAAGGAGGTCTCTGAAGCGATCGGCTACATGAATCCGCAGCATTTTACGGCTGCCTTTAAGAAGAACTTTGGGTTAACGCCAAGCAGATTCAGGAAAAATCACGAAAGTTGAGATTGGAATCCTGTTACGTTGTGACTATTCTCTGGAAGAATTGAATGATGTCGCTCTTGGGATAGAATGACCATTTTAGGGATAGACTGTAGAGGTAGGATAGGGATAATAATAATATCTTTGAAGTTAAAATATTTTCTCTTTTGCGCTTTTTTGTCTGCATATTATTCCTGCTTTCGTACAGTTATGCTTCCGGCAATAATGACTTCTCAAGTCGTCTGGACAAGATACAACAGGATATATCCTTAAGTGATAAACAAAGCACAGCTGAAGCCGAACTCAAAGAAATCATCACGGAAATATCAAACCTGCCTGAATCGATAGATAAAACGAAATTGTATCTGAAGGCGCAATTGCTGTTTGCCCAACTCAAAAATTACCAATTGAAATATGATGAATCAATCACCATTTTGGTAGAGATTGTAAATCTTTCGGTTAAAAACAAACTACCGGAATATACTTATGAGGCGTATCTCGAAATTGCTATGATTAAAGAATTTTATCATGATTATGGAGACGCCCGAAAGTATCTTGATCAAGCGAAAGCATTGGCTGTTTCAAATGGTCTTGACTCTGTAATGAGTACTTATTTTGTCCGCGCAGCTTCATTTTACCGGTTTATAAAAAAGAAGGATTCCGCGGTAATCATGGCCAACAAAGGTGTCGAATACGCGCTAAAATATGGAAATGCAAAGGATGAAAATGATTGTTACCTTCTCTTGGGAATGACGCTACCGGATTCGCTATTCACAGATGCCATCAATTATTACAAAAAGTCCGCTAATTATTTCAACAACAGAAAAGAATATCCGGGCGCTATCAGTCAATATTTAAATATCTCCGGTAAATTCCTGGATCATAATATCATCGATAGTGCGGAACATTATAATTCGATGGCAGAAAAAAAATATTTACAGGAATATGGATCAGACTTGGAAACCGTGATTCTGAAATACAAATATCAAATTTTCGAAGCCAAAAATCAACCGGATTCTGCTTTCTTTTATTTTAAGAAATACCATGAATCAGTCCTAAAAGCCTATGAGAATGACAAGTCCCAAAAAATTAAAGCCGTTACCTCGTTTTATGAAAACCAACACAAGGAATCCATCATCAAAAACCAAAATTATTGGATTATTTTAATTTCTGCGATTGCCCTGCTTATTATTGGTTTTTCTGTCATTCTATTCCGGAAAAATAAAAAAATCAACTCGCAGAATAAAATTATCAGTCAGCAAGTTGACTCACTGACCAAACTGCTTTCTCAAAAAGAGAGTATCCTCCACGAAATGCATCATCGCGTCAAAAACAATCTCCAGAATGTCATCAGTATCCTGGAGATGCAGAAAGAATCCATCAATTTCAACAACATCGAAGAACTCATCCGCGGGAACCAAAATCGAATCCACTCCATGGCTTTGTTGCACAAAAAGCTCGACATGTCGGAAATTGACGGGGAGATCAAATTGGCGGCTTACCTGAAAGAGCTTTCGGAGTTGGTGATGGGTTCCTACCAAGATGCTGCCAAATCCATCATTTTCCAATATAATTGCACAGTTGAAAAACTTTCCTTAAGCAAGGCCTTACCTTTAGGACTCATCATCGTGGAATTGGTCAGCAACAGTATGAAATATGCGTTCGAAGGCAAAAAATCCGGTGTGATATCGATTGAGATTTTACCGGGCAGTAAGCCGAATACCATCAACCTGGTCTATCTGGATAATGGCGTAGGTTTTGACTTTGATGCCGTGAGTGGGAAAGGCTTGGGCATGGAGATCATCAAGGGTTTGATCGATCAGCTCGACGCCACTTACAAGAGTCTGAATCGCAACGGATTTAATCTTTCAATTGTATTTAAAGAGAATAAAGCATGATGCCCAAGAATATATTATTGGTGGAAGATGATTTTCTCAATCGCCGCTTGACCAAAAAAATACTGGTTCAGAGCGATTACAACGTGCTGGAAGCAAAAAACTCGCGAGAGGCGCTTCGCATCTTGGAAGCTGAAAGCGTTGATCTCATTATTCTCGACATTAATCTGGGGGAAGACGATGTCAATGGAATTGAGCTCAGTCACCAAATCAACGAAAAGTACCGGATTCCTTTTATTTACCTGACCGCTTACGAAAATCCTGAAATCATCGGCAATGCGCTCAAATCCACTCCCTATTCCTACCTTACCAAGCCGTTCAAAAATATTGACCTCATCACTGCCATAGAACTGGCCATCAGGAAGGATGCTCTTGCTACGAAAGAAACACGAACGATTGTGGTAAAAGATGACGATTTTAAGAAAGAGCTGAACCTGGACGATATCTATTATCTGGCATCGGAAGGCAACTATCTGCTGATCCACACCTGCGACAGTATCTATAAAATCAGATCCACCATCAAACAAATACAGGAAACGCTGCCGGATGATGTATTCGTTCAGGTTCACCGCGCATTTATAGTCAACAAATCGAAGATTGAGAAATTCAACAACAAGTTTGTTTACGTTAAAGATACTGCCATCCCGGTATCGCGGAATTTTCTCGATGAACTTAATTTGGGTTGATGGGTTGTAACTTCGCTTGGGAAAGAACTTTCTTTGTACCTGTTCGATTCAAGACTTGCAGAAGAAGGTAATGTCATACACTAACCGTATAAATCGGTTGCTGATGAACAAGATATTATGAATACATTGGTGGACCAGTGGACCCACTCTTTCGAACAATTATTAAACAAGACCGCAGAATCTATCAGATTGTGATGGATTTCACGGTCGTATAGACATACTACAAGAGGCTTGTAACGCTGAAGACATACAAAATAATTTCACGAATAATGCGAGCTATATCTGTGTTGCATAAAATAGAAGGGCGCAGTTGTTGCTCCACCCACTTTTTTGTATCTTTGATTGATAAAAAAAAATGATGATCCTGTATTCCTCCTCCGATGATACAATTGCCACGATATCAATGGCTCCGGGAATAGGCGTTATCGGTATAGTAAAATTGAGCGGAAAGGAAGATACTGTCATCACCAATGCCCGTCACCTTGAGACCATCAAGAAGGTGCAGCCGGAATTGATGACGTCATGAAAGGCCAGGATTCGGACTGACCGGAGATCTTCTTGCCTTGGATTTAAGGGGGCTGTCTGCATTATTTGGGTGAGATCACCGGGCAGGCGGACGTAGATCGGGATGTTTTGGGGAAGACTTTTAGTAGTTTTTGCATCAGGAAATAACGCAAATATTCATGAAACATATTTTACTTTTCTTTATACTCCCATTTATCTGTTCCATCCTGCAGGCACAGACAGATACTTTTTATGTCTCAGCCACCGGCCATTTGATTGATAAAAGTAAAGCAAAATACAAGCGTATTGTAAGATACGACAAAAAGAAGAAGAACTACAGGGTGTGGGATTACTTCCTCAGTGGCGAGCTACAGATGGAAGGTGTAAGCGAGAATAAATCCGGTGAAGCCTATGTGGGAGAGGTGCGTAGATATACAAAAAATGGTAAGCTGGAAAGCGTGTCTTACCACAGTGATTATTTTAACTGGACTTCAAAATATTACAATCAGGCAGGCCAATACCTCTGCTCATGCAGTATTTCTTCTTGTGACCCGATAGATGGGGAAATGCCTGAGACCTTTTATTATACGGGATATATCGCGACGTATAAGGACGGAAAAAGGAAGTATGTTACTCTGTATTATGACAATGGGAAACCGGCATCCAGACGGTATTTTAGTTCTGAACAGACAGGTTCTGATAAACTAGATACCTTGGTCCAATATGATCACGATGGCATCGCATTTAATAAAGTTGAAATAAAGAGGTATTCGAATGATGCGGAAAATGGTCTGCTTTATCTTTTTTATCCAAGTAGCATTGACCCCAAAAAATACTATAGGATTTCACAAAGAAAAGTAAGGACTATTACTGAATATAAAAATGGAAAGAAAGTCTTTATACGCAATTTTGACATCAATGGAGTAGAACTTGAGCCGGCGATATTCATAAAAGGCAGAATACACACCGGCCTGCTGCTTCATGATGGAGTCAATAATTATAGTTATTATGAAAACAGCAAAGAAATAAAGACTAAATACTTTGATGACAAATTTCGTCTGAAACAAACGCGCGATCATAAAACAGGTGTCTATACGTATTATGACACCTTAGGAAGAGTGACATCCAGATTTTTCTATAAAAATGGGAGACCTTATAAAGGCAGGTTAATTTCTGACGGGGTAATAAATGAATACCTTGATGGTATGGAACACGGACTGAGAATAGAGCTTTCCAATAGTATGGATACAACCAAAATAAGTACTTACGTGGCTGGAAAACTGGAAGGGGAGCAGAAAAAATATTTTGGCAATAAACCCTATGCTTCCGGATTTTATAAGGACGGCAAGCCATGGAGCGGCAGAATTTATACTCGGGACCATCTTTCTTTTGAATATGAAGACGGAAAGATGGTTTCGGAAATATATGAGCCGCAGGTCAATAATAATGAATTTAAATTCATCTACAAAAAGGATTTCAGGAATGGTACTATCATTTCTAAAAACTTCTGGACAGAAGAAGAGTATTCTTGCACTTTTAAAAATGAGAAAGACTTTATGGATGGTCTTTTCTTCGAATCAAAAGCGGGTTCATCTTTTAATACCTCTGCCGATTTCATATTAAACAGATATAAAAATGGGCGTCTGGATGGCGAACAAATTACTTTTTCTAATGATGGAAAAATCAGAGAGCGAAAAATATACCTAGATGGAGCACTACAAGTAGATGAAAAAAATTCTGTAAAAACGGATGCCCCAAAACCCCAGGTCAAAAATGGCAGAATTGAAGAAAGTGTTGCATATTACAAGGCATTTTTCAATTATGTGGACGATGTTAAGCAGGCCAGTGCTGTTTTCCTCCTGATACACAAAGGCAGGCAGTCGGATACATTGAAATATACCGGCACTTATAAAGATGGACTACCATATAGCGGCACCATTTTTTCAGTTCAAAAAATTGAATCTTTTCCACGTAGTTTTACAATACGTTCTGAATACAAGGATGGCAGAAAAAACGGATTAGAGAGGCTATATTATGATAATCCCGACTTGCCTGTGTATGAAGATCGGAATTTGATCAATGATACTATCGTCGGTATAGCACAATTGGTTGTAAAGGATTATGTATTTACAAATGAGTATGAAAACGGCAAACTGAAAAAAGGTTATAACCTGAAATACAAGTCGGGAGAGCAATTCTACTTCACATATTTTGACGAATTTCAGCAGACTGATAGATCTCTGCGTGTTGCAGAAACAGTTTTAGAGTCGAGTGCTTACACTAGACTTAATGGTGTTTTTGCTGATGACATTAACGGTGCGTTTATGTTTTACAAAGACGCTAATTTGATTAAAACCATCGAATTTGAGAAAACCAATAGACTTGATACCTTTAGAATAACTGAATACAGCGACCAAGGATTTATTTCAAAAATGGCCGATGGCTCTGTTTATGCGATTGGCGAAAAAACAGACTCCAGCTACATCAAAGTTGATTATTTTATCAAGGGAGTCAGTTCCGGAACTATTATGTTTAAAGATGGAGTGGCTTATTCGGGCTGTGCATCTTTGCTATGTTCACCACACATAAAAGAGGAGTACGGCTTTGATTCGCTGTTCATTTACTGCATACCGGAAGAGGGAACATTTGGTGTACAAGCATTCGACCTACAAAATAGAGTATATAAAACCTATTCTGTATTCAAAAGCGCCTTCCGGGCAAATGATTTTTATAATCTTCATTTCAACCTATCTGCATATGAAAGATCCGTTACCATTGCGTCTGTTTTTTATGACATGGAGGATGATTCGCTCCCTTTAGCAGAATACTCAAATGAAAACGGAGATGGCATTACCGTTGAATTTGATGGTCGATATGGGGTAATAAAAAAATACAAAGATTTTAATAAGATTGACGAAGCTTTAGTTACCAAAGAAACATTGAGGAAAAAACTGGAAGCAATGAGGTAGTTTTAAACGGAAACTGTTCGCCGCACAAGAATTTTTTGTCGAGAGAGGTAAGTATCCGCTTCATTCACACCGTTGGCAACTACTATAAATCTTTGTCACTATCAATCTTTAATTAAAATATCTGCACCCTTTCGGGTATAATTTTGTACAAAACAAATATTTTATACCCGATTAGGTATAATTTTATGCAAATTTAATATTATTGTACCCTAAAGGGTATAAATATGAATACTTCAATTTCAAATTTTATCAAAAAAAAGAGAAAACAACTCAACTTGACACAGCCTGAATTGGCAGAACGTGCAGGTGTTGGCTTGCGTTTTCTTCGTGAATTAGAACAAGGCAAACAATCTGTTCGCTTGGATAAAGTGAATCAGGTGTTGGCTTTGTTTGGTAGTGAGGTAGGAGTACAGTCAATTACGAATTACGAATTGTGAATTACGAATTACTCCATTCAAGGCATAACAAGTTGTTCTCATAAGTGTTTTTCCCGCCATTAAGAGTAAATGTTTTTTTAAGTTGTCTGTCACAGATCTACTCCCATTGACCATATACTGAGGATTTACACGCTGAGTGCCTCCCCGGAACCCGGTATTATGCAACATAATTACCCTTTGTTGCAACATAAGTGTACCCTGTACTAGCCGCCTTCCCGGTAATTTTGACATTATTTTCAAAATAAATATTCCGCATTCTTCTTTGCCATCTTCTTGATCGGAAAGCAATCGGATTTTTTAACTGAATTTTTAGAAATGAAAAGGTGTGTCTTTCGAATTCCGGAATCCCGGCTTCTATATTTGATATTTTTACTTTGCCTGCAAGTTGTTGTTAACGCACAAGATATTGAGGGATTGTTGTCCAAAAGCAAGAAAGATTCCACCGGCTATTTTCGGCAAATGTTTTCTGGTGAACCATTTTCCATATCAGGCAACTATGGGTTTAATATCCGGTCGTACAGCACCAATGCCGCGACCAACCGTCAGACGCCCCTTTCGTCCATGGTCTTTGCCAACGCTACTGCCCGCATTTACAACATTGACATTCCCTTTAGCTTTATCCTCAACAACCTCGACGATTTCAACACTCCATTTCACAAAGGTTATCTCAAAGGTGTGTTTACCAATCAACGCGACAGATTGACAAGACTGGGATTTAGCCCATATTATAAGTGGATAAAGGTACATTTAGGTCACCGCTACATGAATTTTTCGGATTTTACACTCTCTAATCATAATTTTCTCGGTGCCGGTGTCGAGTTGACTCCCGGCAAATTCAGATTTGCCGCTATGGCCGGTCGCCTTGCCAAAGCAGAACCAATAGATCTTGCCCTCGACAGACCCAATCTGCCGGTGTACCGCCGTCTTGGATACGGTATGAAGGTGGGCTATGGTACACAAAATGAATACATCGATCTGATTGTTTTCAAGGCTAAAGATGACCCGAATTCTTTGGACATCATCGGAACGCCGGAGATATCAGTCCAACCGGCAGAGAATTTGGTGATCGGTCTCAAAGGTCGAAAGGAACTTGTAAAAAACCTGACGGTTGATTTTGAAGTCGCTCGCAGCGGTCATACACGGGATGTCGCCGATGACAGAAAAGATGGAGCACGGACTTTTTCGCTGGATTTCAACAATCCGCTTTTTAGACGACGCATTTCCTCTAATTATGCGAATGCTGCTTCCGCCAATGTTAGTTATCGGCTCAAAAAAATTCAGATTGGTGCGGGTTATCAACGCATCGATCCGGAATACAAGACCTTCGGCGCATATTTCTTCAACGATGACCTGGAAAATTTTACCCTCCAACTTGCTGCTTATGGTATCAAAAACTTGTCCTTCAACGGTTCTGCCGGCCTCCAGCGAAATAACCTCGACCGAAGCCGTCCTGCCTCCTACAAGCGTTTTATCATGGCCCTCAATGCCAATTACCAACTCAAATCATGGAACTTTGGAGCCAATTATTCCAATTTCCTGTCCAATATCAACTACCTTCTTAGCGAAAATCTAGATTCTCTCAAGGTAATCATCGTCACCTCGGACGCTTCTCTCAATATCGGCAGAAACTTTACCGGACAGCAGGGCGGGGCCAACAGCATCAACCTAAGGGGCGGCGTCCAACAAGTCAGCCAAAACATCGAAACACCCACCGGCAATCCGGCGACCTATATGTATTACGCCAATCTTGGATACAACCTGCGCCTGAAATCCGGCTGGAACTTCAGCGCCAATGCGGATTATAACCAAAACTCACTGAGTGCCATTCGGCAGGATCGATATGGGGGCGGCCTCCGGGTCGGAAAGAATCTGTTTAAAAACAAACTCGACCTGTCGCTGGGGACACAGAGCTATTATGGCACCAGCCCGTCTGATATTCGATCTTCCTTGCAGTCCAACCAAACTTTCAGGCTCCAATGGAAGGTGTCCAGGCTGCACAACCTCCAGCTGCAACTCAATTCCATACAGGGAAGGAAAACGGTATCAGGTGTCGATACCCATTTTTCAGAATTTATCGCCATGTTGGGATTCAATGGCCGCTTCGATTACCGACCCTTCAAAAAAAATGTAGAACCATCGTCAAACAGCAAGATAAATGAATGACATGAATATAGACTATCGGTCTAAAAGTCCACGTACCTACGGGTTGATCGGTGCATTTAAAAATTGGCCGTTGTGGGTGATCACCTGTATGGTTGTTATGCTGAGTAGCAGGACCGTAGCACAGACCGTATATCCTGTGGACGTTACGGCACAGATGATCATCGGGGGGAGCGTCTATCTGGGCGATTTTGCCAATCCGATGGCGACTGCCCACAAGCTCAATTACACGCTGACACTGCAAGATCCGGTTGAATCAGAACGTACTGTGTATTTTAGACTGACTATTGTTCAGAACGGCAACGTAATTGCGGTCAACCCGGCTGGATTCAGAGGCAATCAGGTGACATTGACCCGCAATGTGCCTTATCAAATCAATGGGGAAGACCTCGCCGCCAACCTTAATATAAACAACCTTATCGGCCTTTCCGGGCCCAATGCCTACGGTGTACTCAATGAAGGCATCACTGATATCTGTCTGGAAGTCATTGATGCTTTCCGCGAAGAACCGATCTCACGCAGGGTATGCGCATCCGGCTATCTGGCCAGACTACAGGCCCCCATCCTGTTGCTTCCCATCGAAGGTCAAAATTTGTTTGAAGCGCAACTTAACAATCTTGTCTTCACTTGGCAGATGACGGATGCATTGGCGCAACTCCCATTTGTCAACATATCCTATTATTTTGAGCTTCGGGAAAAGAATCCATTGCTTGGTTCACAGGATCAATTTGAAAACAATACCCTCATCTTCACTACTGAAGTTAGCAATTTTGCCGTATTTTACAATGAACTGGCCAGTCCCTTAGATCCTGGAAAGACTTATTTGTGGCGGGTTACAGCGCGACTGTTTGATGATGTCGGACATCCGCTACAGAATTATTTTGTCAACAATGGCATAAGCAGGGTGGGACTCTTCCAGGTGCTGCCGGATATGATGATCAATCCTGAAGAGAGCGGCATATCCTGTAATTGTCCGCCGGAAGAGTGTGAATCCATATTTCCGGCATTTACCCAGCCGGTGCGTGGTCTGATGGTTGGAGACAGCATCCGTTTTGGGGCCTTCTATCTTAATATTGCCAGTTTGGACGGCTCCGGCTCAAGTGGTGAGGGCAGCATCCGCATTCCCTTCATCAATACTGCAGTCAATGTCGGCTTTGAAAATATCAGCATCAATGATCAATTTGAGGTCACACAGGGTCAGGTAGCAGCCATCGCCTCACAGCTGCTCGATCATTTCGGTGTCGATACGGACAACCTGCCTGATCTGTCAGACGTGGATATCAACACCGGTTGGCTCGGTCAGGTCAATCAACACGTCAATGAAATCAAGGAAAGCCTCGCCTTACCGCTGTCCTTGGGCAACAAGCTCGCTATGGTCGGCTTTTCAATGCCCTTTGATGTGATCATCACCGACCTTGATTTTAACATACACGGTGCAGCCACTGCCAATCTACTCATGACGATTCCCGGCGCCAATGGTACGATGTACAATTTTGGTGCTACCGGCGTTCGGATTGGCCGGAATGGATTCGACATGGCAGGTCTGAAGTTGTTCCTTCTCAACGATGTTACGCTGCCCGGACTGTCCAACGTGCCGATACAATTGCACAGAGCCATCTCCGGAAATCCGGGTACAGGAAGCTATGTTTCATTTAATTGTGATGGTTTCGAAGAATTCAACCTGCAGGCGAGTTATACCTTCCCGGATAACCAATTGCGACAAGTAGAAATTCCGGATGAACCTGTCGTGGCGGAAGTTACCTTAAACTCCACTTCCTGGGGACAATTTACCGGAACGGGCAGCATTCAGCCATTTGAAGTGGCGGGTGCGCCGGGTTGGAAATTTACAGCGGATGGCATCGTGATGGACATGGATCAATTGAACAATCCGGACGGAATCGAATTTCCGGAAGATTATGAAAACACGGACAATAGCTGGCGTGGATTTTATATCGATCAGGTGTCTGTGGAATTTCCGGAAAGCATAAGTTTGACGGATGGCGCGCCGACAATATTTTCTGCCAATCATATCCTTCTGGATGCAGCCGGCGTGACTTGTACCGCAGAAGGAAGTCATGTTTTGGATATTTCGACCGGCAATGTCGGCGGATGGGCTTATTCCATTGATTCCATCGCCTTGAATATTTATCAAAACACCTTTGTGGATGCACACCTGTCCGGTCAAATCGGAGTTGGGATACTTGACGCCGACTTGTCGTATGAAGGACTTCTCTTCAAAGATGCCGGTGACAATTATACCTTCAACCTTTCGCCGGTGGGCACATTTGGGATTCCTTTCCTTAAACTGACTGCGGAGATAGAGCCGGGAAGTCTTTTAGCCATTGAAAAACAAGATAACAATAAATACAGACCTTACATCGACCTCAACGTCGGTGTAAGTATGGAAGTGCCGGAATCTGATTTTCGGGACAATGGCTTGGGAGATATCATCGATGAGGTCAAAGGCGTACTGGGCATTTCTGACTTCCGTTTCGGTCTGACCGACTTAAAATTCAACCATCTGATGGTCAATCATCCGAGCTTGCCGCCGGGAAAACATTTTGGTCTTGGAGGCACAAAGGACGGCACGGTCACCATCCCGGGCGTACCTGATATGAGCCTCAGTGAACTTATGATGCTCGAGCAGAATATGGACTTCAAGGGCATGACCTTGCCGGCAGTCGGACTCGATATCCAGCTCAATATGGGATTCCTGTCCATGGGTGTCGGAGTTTGGGCCAAAGAAGACAATAACAAGCCGGGAGGTGGTTACACTTTCGGAAAATTTGAACTACAGTTACCTGATTTTTCTGGCATGTCCCTGCGTTGTTCTTGTGCACAGCCGGTACAGCAAGAAGGTAATCTGCCTAAAACGGACTTCTGTATTGCGCCGGTATTGACAGGAGGGCAGCCGACGACCATTGCTTTGGATGACAAGATCAAAGTCGGCCATTTTACCATGAAGATTGATGAATTGACGGGCAGTAATAGCGGAAAGGGCAAAATGGAAATTCCCTTCCTCAGGATAAAAATGGATGTTTCATTCGACAACATCATCGTCCATACCATGCCCAATGGAGAGAAAAGAATGGTTGCAGGCATTGTCAATACGGTCCCGAATGCATTGTTGGGCGATTACAACGTAGCTGTCACCGATGTGGAAGGGCCGCTCAATTTGACTGGGCTGAGTGTCACTCAGACATTCATGGATCAATTGGACAATCTGGCCTCACAGGCAGGTGAATTCTTCCGGCTGCCAATCTCTGTCAGTGAAAAGATGCACAGCCTGTTTGGCATATCATTGCCGGAGGGATTTGATCTAATATTACTGGGCATCAAATTTGAACCTTCCGGCGCGCACATGAGCTCTATGCTCACCTTGAAAATGCCGGGAGAAAACTATATGAAATTCGGCCTCTCCGGAGTCAATCTGAGACCCGACGGCTTCAATATGGATGGGATACAAATTTACCTGGCCGAAGATTTTACCATAAATAAATAGTAGAAAGAAATAGAAATATGCATAGTCTTAAGATCAAAATATTGTGTTTTATTTTCCTTTTGGGGACTTTTAGGCTGTTAGCCAACCATCCTGTGCTTGCAGATTCGGCCGGAATATATCCACCGTCGAGAGAAAAAGCGGCGCCCGAATTGAAGTTTGACCAAGTAGCAACACTGTTCTCCGGTGTACATCTGCAATGGAATTTGGTCTTTGCAACAAGTACGGTGGGGACGGCAAAAAATCTTTATGTAGCCCAAGAAGACTATGATCTATTACAAACATTACCCACCACCGAAGATCAACTTGATGAATTGTTGAGAACAAGGAATTTCGGGAAGAAGCTCCCTCTCCTGCTGAATAATTCTTCTTATTTCTCCCAAATGAATTTCCACGGATACAATCTTTTTCTAAGTAGTCTGCGCGAGACAGAACACGGCCTACTGGGAAACATGGTATTTTCTGTACTTACTCCTGAAAAGCAGGTGTTGAATTTTGTCCGGCGCGATATTCCCATTACCGGTCTCCAAACCGAACTGTGCGGCCTTCAGATGATGCTGGAAGGTGAAACAAATACCGATGATCCTGAATTTCCCTTGACCATCAAAGGCAGCATGGATCTGGATAGTGCAAGTTATGTGACTTTCAACTGTGACGGCTTCGAAAATTTCCAATTGTTGTGTGAATATAGATTTCCACAAAACCTGTTGAAGCCTGTCGAGCCGGGGCGAACCAGCGTGCGAGCCATGTTCAGAATCACTTCAACTGAATTGGGAAGTTTCATCGGTTCAGTCAGTATCGATCCATTTGAAGTCAAAGGACTGGATGATGTCCGGTTTAATATTCAAGAAGCCGTAGTCGATTATAGCACTGCGGAGAATTATTCTACTATGTCGGATGCCATCTCGCCGGACTGGCCGGAGGCAGTCAAGAATAAATACGAAGATGCTACGTGGCGGGGATTTTATATGAAACAATTGTCGATTTCCTTGCCGGAAGGTCTTGCCAATACTTCCGGTGGCAGGATTACCATTTCTGTCGAAGATCTGTTGGCCGATCATGGTTCAGGCGTATCTTGCAAGTTTACAGCCGACCCCAATGTTAGCGGCAATATATCAGGCTGGGGTATTTCTCTCAATAATGTATTGCTGGAATTGGTTGCCAACAGCATAAAACACTTTAAATTGGAAGGCGACATCAACATACCGATTATGGAAGGCAATGCCACTTACGAGGCGATGTTTACCTATCCGAATAATCAGCCCGGCGCAAAGGCCGAAATCAGTTTTACGCTCGGATTGGATGGCGTGTATCATATTCCCTTTATCAACAACAGTAATCTGACGCTCGACAATGGTTCCAGCGCCGGCATCAGTTACATCAATGGGAAGTTTCAACCCCAGGCGGACCTCAATGGAAGTATTGCCGTGTCGATAACCAATCCTGCTATTACATTGCCCACCCTGGAGTTCCAGGGATTCAAGATCAACGACCAAACTATGCCTGCCTATGCAGCCGGCCCGGGTCAAACAACGGGCGGTTTGGACAGAATCAGCGTAGAAGCATTCGGATTTGCAGGGATCAACTTTCCACTTGGTGGCAATGGAACAGGCCTGCGCTATCCAGTCGGGAGTCAATGGAACAATGACGTTTGGGCAGTAAACGAAAATAAATTCGCAGGTCCAAATGGAAGCGGCCCCGGCTATGAATACGATGCAATGTATGATGATGGTGAAGTCGCCGGGCAAAATCAGAAATTGAGCGGTTTCCCGATTACCATTAAGAATATAGGCCTCAACAAAGCTCAGGATGGCAATGTGTCCTGCTATAAACTCGATTTTAACATAGGGGTCAATTTTGCCAAAGGGGTCAATGCGTTTAATGCAGACGGCAGTTTTAGTATTTGGGGTGGTCTTGATTTTAATAAAATCCTTTCTTCGACACCCTGGAAGGCCTTGTCCTACCGTAAGACGAATGTAGAAAGCATTTATATCGACGCCGATCTCGGCAAGATTGCCATTGCCGGCGGCGTTAGATTGATCGACAATGATCCGGTGTATGGATCCGGATTCAAAGGTGCCATCGCCATGCACGTCAAACTACCGACTGCTAACATTATGGTCAATGCTGTAGGTCAGTTTGGCAATACGCCTTCGACTGGTGGTGCGGAAGGCTATCGTTACTTTTTCGTAGATGCAGAAGCCGGATTTGGAAGTGGCTTGCCACTCGGATCTACCGGACTTTCGATCTATGGATTCATGGGTGGATTTTTCTATAATATGGTTAGGAACGGCGCAGATCCTAATGTTGTGATTGGAGGAATGAAGGTCAGTCAGATGCCCGCCAATAATCCGCCCAATGTTTCCGGCAACTTACTTGATCCGGGAGTTTCCTTGTCCGGGACCGTTTATGTGCCGCAGAATAACAACACAAGCTTTAAGGCCGGCTTGATATTCGGTCTGGCTGTACCGCAAACCTTGCTTGCTGATGCTACATTTGGTATGGATATCAATACTTCTTCCGGATTTGCTGTACAGCGGGTGTACTTTTTAGGTGGAGCGTACTTTATGAACAAAGGTCTGGCTGACAGGAAAAATGCTGCAGGTTCCCTTCAGTTGAAGCTCGAGATGGATTTGGTCAATAACAAATTACTGGGTAATTTTGGATTCTCTATTACCGCTCCGACTGGTGCTCCACTTGACCTTGCCATGGTAAGAGGGTCATACAATACTAACCTCACGACAGTTAATATTTACTTCAAGTTCAATGGTAAGAAAGAGTACTTCTTCTACGCCGGTACGCCGGATGAGCCGATGAAGATCAATTTCCAGTTGACGAGTGCTATCAAACTCTCGAATATCAACGGATACTTTATGACGGGGACTGAAATTCCTGGCGTGCCTACATTGGCGCAGGTATTTGCCAAAGAAGGCTTCAATCTGCCGAGTGAATTGATGGGCGTTGCGTCCAAACCGTTCCTGATGGGTGATAATAGCATTGCCTATGGTGCAAGATTGAGCGTGCCGAATAAAGAATATAGTTTTTTGATGTTCCGCGCTTCCATCAAGGCATTTGCCGGATTTGACGCCAGCCTGACACATTACGATCAGAATGTAACCTGCGGTTCGAATGGCTCATTCGGTATGAATAATTGGTATATTCAGGGTCAGGCTTATGGGGCTTTCCAAGGTAATTTGAAAATGAAAATCAATATCCTGTTCTATTCCGGCACTGTCAATATAGCGTCACTTGAAGCCGGAGCCGCACTACAGGCCAAACTGCCCAATCCAAGCTGGATGATGGGCTTTATTTACGGTCGATATTCTGTGTTGGGTGGAAGAATCAAAGGAAAATTCAGCTTTAAGGTGGAGATGGGAGAAAAGTGCAGCGACCTGCCGGAATACGATCCACTCTCAAATATTCCCCTGATTCAGGACGTTTTCCCACAAAATAACGCCAATACCGAAATCTTCGATAGTCCGATGGCGACCTTTTTCGTTCCGATGGGGCAGACCATCAATGTGGAATTAACCAAAGATAATGGTTCTACCGAAACCAAGCTTTATCAGTGTTACATCAACACGGCACAAACCTGGATCAAAAAGAAGGGAACCAACATTACTGTGCCGTATGACATCATTTACAAAGACAGCTTCAATACCGCAGTATTTCAAGTGAAAAACCTGTTGGATGCCAATACAAATTATGATTTTAAGATCCGTGTAGGCTGGAAGGAAATCAAAGGAAGCCAGGTGATTACATCTTCTACATTTGAAGAAAAGACGATTACTTTCCGCACCGGAGATAAGCCGCGCAGGATTGTTACCGAAGCGGTGGGCTACATGGCTCCGGGTGACAAACAGCGATATTGGAATAAAAACTATGCCAAACCGATGCTGGAATTCAAACAACAAGGCTGGGATTATCTCTTCCCGCTAAGCCGGGCTGTTGCTTTCAAGACGAAGGATCCGACTGTGGCATCAGCATTTCAGGGTCAAGGATGGGCAAGACAGAATGTCGGCGATTCCATCAAGTTATCCAAGAATGTTGCCCTTAAATATCTGGCAAGGCTGAAGAATATTAAGACGAATGAAATTACCGATGTCGCCATCAATGAGCATCCTCTACCTCCCAGCGGTCCGGCTATGATTCCACAGGTGATTTGGATCAACGTGCTCGGATTTTCCTTTCCGATTATTACCCTTGTCCCTAATAATATTACGGGTACTAAAGTAAGGTTTGATGGTCTGAATAATTTGAATCTAACCAAAGAAGGCATTTATTCAATAGAAATCATCCGGACTCCGGCAGAAACAGTTCAGATGCCGGTATCGACGGTGCTGGTCGAGAATACCCAGACTTTTACCTATAACGATACGCTGGAGGTCGGTACAATTGAGACCAGCTCCATGCATATAAGTGCAACCGGCAATTTCTGGAAATCCCTTCAGGCACAACTGGGCGACGATGTGTTGTACAAAGACTACTATTTCGGCGTGAGTAAATATGATCATATCAAGGATAAGTTTAATGCAATGACTTTTAGCGTTGGTTCGGCAGGTAATTTTGGCAATGACTTTGGGTATCCGGACGAACAATTGTTCGCTTTTAAAGTGGGTTATGGCACTAGTGATTACTATTATGGGGTCATCAATCCGACAGAACCTTTGGATTATTATGACCAGATGGTTTTCAATGCCAACATCGTTCAGCGCTCGGATGGCACCTATGGCAACCCGATCAGAGATTATCTTGGAGGCACTAGGTCGCCGATTGAATTTGTCGATTTGGTGGGAACGAGGGCCAATAGTTACGTCAAGGATATGCGTAAGGTATTGGCCAAAAATGATGCCAAAGCGACCACTTTGAGGAATGAGTTATCCGTTAGAGAGGTAGATCTGCAGGGCGTTTCGATTCCTATTGAACTGTATTTCCCCATCAATGATAAGGACCAACTATATTCTGATCAGACCGGGGTATTGATGGTGAATGATAATCCGTCGTTTTGGTATTCATTCAAAACTAAAAAATTGAATGACAAAGCAAGTGGAACAAGACTTTCCTTCCAACAATATTATGATTTTACAAAGAAGGTTACTTCAGATTACTTGACTGTCAATGGCTGGGCGAATAAATTTTATTACAATACCAAAGTAAGTGACAAACTAACCCAGGCTGAAATCAACAGCAAACAAATGGCAGGGTGGGGGCCGGGCAAATATCCGGCCAACTATTCTGTGCCTAATGGTCCAAGTTCACCGGGGGAAGTAGTCATGTGGGTTCAAAACTCAGAAGCGAGAATCAATCGGACGAAGCTCGCATTCTACACCTATCAGGCGAATTGTCTCGAATTGTTGTCCAAAGCCCTTATTATTTCAAAAACACATTTGAATGTTTACAGGCTGATGAGAAATTATTATACAAGTATATCCGATGTTGACATATACACAGAGCTTCAGGTTATACAAGATGCTTTTGGACAAAACAGGTATAATTTGCTGAAGCAGAAACAAATAGGATTGAGGCTGCTGTATAGTCCGGCCAATACCTATCCGGAATACTATTATTCCAAAGGGACACAGTTGAGCAACACAATTCAAAGACCGTATGTGTATGATTACTATCCGTATCCGTATTCAATATTCACTCAATTTTAAAAGAAATGGATTTTTTCATGAAAATATATAGAAGCTGGATATTTCGAATGGTTGCCTTTACTTTATTGGCAATGTTTTCCTTGAAATCTTATGCACAAGAAAGCATTAAAATAGCATCCTCTTTTGAAGATAATAAGCTGCACATCACGTGGATTCCTGTTAATGATACGATATGGGCAGTTGGTAAGACATCGGGTTATTCCATTTCCAGAATAGATGAGTCCGGCCATAAAACCATTCTGGCGAGGAACATCAAGCCAATGTCGAAAGTATGGTTTGACGCTAACAAAGGCCGGGAGGCCGGTCTTGTCGGTGCCATTGGAGAATTCCTGTATAATCCGGACAATGCCCAAGATAACGGAATGGGTGAACTGACCAATCAGAATATCCAGTTCAATATGCTTGCACCAGAAGCAATCAGCAATCCGACGATCGCAGAATATATCGGATTGGGCTATGCGGATTCGACCGGTATTGACGGTAAGCATTACGTCTATGAGGTGTCGCTGAAGGATGTATCCGGCAAGACATATTCAGCGACGCTGGATGTCCAATATGGAGAATCATACGGTTCTTTCAACCTGAGCGAACTGTTTACCATGCAATTCAAACCGTATGGCGGCAAATCATTGTCTCAGATGATGCCGGACTATGACCGATTTGACAGAATTGAAGTTAGTGCAAAATCCTATGGTGATTCCATAGTACTAAGATGGGCACCCAACAATCAGTCTTTTTGGGCCGAAACAAAAGGCGAACCTTATGCTATCTTCCGGGAGAAACAAGTGATGACTAAGGATTCGAGCTATACCGATTATATCTTTTTAGACTCCATTTCCTCTTGGAAACTGGAGCAATTCACTCCAGATGTCGTAAGCAAAGACAGCTTGATATTGATTGCGGCACAGAGCATGTATGGACCGCAGGAGAGCACGGAAGCAGACGGAATCATCACGCAGTACGCCGAAAGTTCCATGCGCTATGGGATGGCTATGCTGGCAGCCGATCGGTCGCCGCTTGCCGCTGCAGCACTGGGTCTCAGGTATGTGGACAGGAATGTGAAGCCGGGAGAAGCTTACACCTACTTTATTCTCAATCGGGCTGCGGGCAATATCACTCAGCAAGGATATGTGGCGATTCAAAATAAAGTGGATACGATTTCGGGATTGGGGAGTTTTTTCGCAGAATCCGGTGATGGCACAATCAATCTCGTCTGGAGTCAGTCCAATGACCAGAATTATTCCGGGTATCTGATTGAGCGGTCGGAGGATGGCGGAAAGAGCTTTCAGCCAATGATAAACACACCGCTGTTATTTATTCAGAACCAATTCGACAGAGGTGACGGATTCTATCAATTTCGAGATTCTCTTACCATCAATTACAAAGAATACAGATATCGGCTGATTGGGGTGGATGCATTTGGTGATCGGAGTAAGCCCATAGAAGTGAAGGCGCACTCAATCGATAAGACGCCGCCTGATATGCCCGTCATCTATTATGCCGAAGCCGAAAATGATGGTAGCATAGGTCTGAAATGGGAAATGCCGACCGGGAACGATGACTTACAATCCTTTCACATTCTCCTCGGTGACGATATCGATGGTAATTATGAGCCGGTCGCTACGGACCTGAGCAGGGATACACGTTCGTACAAATACTTCGAACCGTTGAATACGGAGCGATCCTACTTTTTCATCATCGTAGCACAGGACACTGCCGGTAATCAGCGACCTTGCCAGCCGGTGTATGTTCATCTGATCGACTCTATCGCACCGGCCGCACCGTTGAATGTGAAGGGGATGATTGATTCTTCGGGAATAGTGACTTTGGCCTGGGATCATGGTACGGAACCTGATTTGATCGGCTACCGGGTTTATATGGCCAATAATCCTGACCATGAATTTGCCCAGCTTACCAAGGAAGCAATTGCCTATAATACCTGGAAAGATACCATTACGTTAAAGTCTTTGGACAAGAAGGTCTATTTTAAGGTGGTGGCTGTGGACAGGAGTGAAAATTATTCCGCATTTTCTGAAGTACTGAGCCTGAACCGACCGGATATTATTCCGCCTGCACCGCCCGCTTCTTTGCCAACATCTTCGGATGAAAATGGCGTGTTGGTTCGGTGGACTCCCAGCTCAAGCAATGATGTCGTGGCATATATTGTCTTTCGTAGAAATGTTGACCGTGACACAACATACACAAGGATAGCACGCCTTCAAGACAAAAATGCAACGCAATGGATGGATACGACGGCTGTTTACGACAACATTTATCAATATACGGTAAAAGCACAGGATCAGTCCGGCTTGCTGTCCAGGCCTTCTTTCCCGACCAACGGCAGGAGATCATTCGACATCAATAGTTTGAAAATTTCCGGTTTCATAGCAGCGTACAGAAAGGAATACAACGCTGTCTATCTTCGGTGGCATGCAGGCAATATGGACATGTCGGGTCGTGGCGGAAGTAAATTATATCTGTATAAAAAGATAAAGGATGGGAACTGGAAGAAGATTAATCAATTGGATGCTTCCTATTCATCGTATCTGGATAGAGATTTGAAAACCGAAGGAACATTCATTTACGGTATAAAAATAGTGACGGCTGAAGGTCTATCCGGAGCGATCGTCGAAAGTTCACCGGTCATTTATAAGAAATAAACATTCAAATAAATTGTATCACATGAAATACCTCCTTTACATAGTCAGGAGTTTCCAGTCCGGTTTTTTTAGAACTCCGGACTTGAAAAGAATTCAGTTCATTCTTCTTTTTCTGTTGAGTGGAAGCGTCCTCTTAATGGCGGATCACAAAGGAGAGCCCCAAAAGGATTGTATTAATCCTCCGGGCCCTGCAGAAATCACAACTCCTGGCGGTGGGCCTTGCTATATCGATGGATTATTTCTAGATGCTAATCCGGTATATGTAGGAACCGGAGTATGGACGATTGTGAGTGGACCGGGCTTCTTGTATGATGAAACTTTGCCCAATGCATTTATAACTGATCTCGAAAACGGAGTGACGACTGTGGTCAGGTGGACGGTAAGCAATGAGGATTGTGATGATGCCGTAGCCGAAATTTCAATTACTCCCTATATTCCAGCTCCTGTTATAGCTGCTGACTTACCGGTGTGCATGGGAACGAACTTGATAATGACTGTATCCGGAAATGATTTGATTAATGCCACTTGGTATGATAACACGGACGCAATAATAGGAAGTGGCTATTCGGTTACTGTCCCGATTTCGGATTTCAGTCAGTCGGGAATTTACAGCGTTGAAGTGGAAGACAGTCACGGCTGTTTAGCCTATGCTTACAAAGGGATAGAAATACTATACGCCGACATCGCTGATGCAGGTCCGGATGTCATGCTATGTGAGGATAATTATTATCAAATGAATGCAGAGAGTGCGCCTGCCTCCACCGGAAGCTGGACTGTGCTCTCCGGATATGGGGAAATTGATGATATTTCTGATCCGAATACTAATGTTTGGAACATTGCTGCCGGTATCAATCTATTTGTGTGGACGGTTACTCCAAATGATGGCTGCCCGGCCACCTCTGATACTGTCCAAATCACCGTCGGCTCCGGATATCCGAATCTCTCGTCGAATTCGCCTGTTTGTGAAGGTGGCAACCTGACACTTTCCGTCAATAATGCTTCAGATTATCTGACATTTGCATGGGAAGACAATAACGGCAATCCATTGGGGAATACTTCTACCGTTGTTATTCCAAATGCAGTTCAAAGCAATGCCGGTTCATACAGCATCACCGTGACTGATCAATACAATTGCATCATTACCGGCCATACCGGCGTGGAAATTTTGCCTGTGGACATAGCCAATGCCGGCCCGGACCAATTATTGTGCGAAGAAGATTATACCAACCTTGCTGCAACTGACCCAATCAATGGCACCGGTCAATGGACTTTACTTTCCGGAAGTGGAAATATAGAAGACGTGACAGATCCGAATACGTATGTTTCCGGTCTTGGAATCGGCCAAAACATGATTGTCTGGACGGTTACATCCAATTACGGGTGTGAAGCGGTGGCTGATACAGTGGTCATTAAAGTTGGTGCGGGCTATCCCAACTTATCATCCAATTCTCCGGTGTGTGAAGGTAGTGACATCATCCTGACCGTCAATAACGCTTCCGATTATCTGACTTTTGCATGGGAAGACAATAACGGCAATCCATTGGGCAATACTTCTACCGTTGTTATTCCAAATGCAGTTCAAAGCAATGCCGGTTCATACAGCATCACCGTTACTGATCAATACAATTGCACCATTACCGGCCATACCGGCGTGGAAATATTGCCTGTGGATGTAGCCAATGCCGGCCCGGACCAATTATTGTGCGAAGATGACTACACCAATCTCGCTGCATCGGCCCCAATAAATGGCACCGGTCAATGGACATTACTTTCAGGAAGTGGAAATATAGAAGACGTGACAGATCCGAATACGTATGTTTCCGGTCTTGGAATCGGCCAAAACATGATTGTCTGGACGGTTACATCCAATTACGGATGTGAAGCGGTGGCTGATACAGTGGTTATAAAAGTTGGTGCGGGCTATCCCAACTTATCGTCCAATTCTCCGGTGTGTGAAGGCAGTGACATCATCCTGACCGTGAATAATGCTTCCGATTATCTGACTTTTGCATGGGAAGACAATAACGGCAATCCATTGGGCAATACTTCTACCGTTGTTATTCCAAATGCAGTTCAAAGCAATGCCGGTTCATACAGCATCACCGTTACTGATC